>Ga0302311_10000097_pt1 | contig 104770 bp, 104 predicted proteins | sample III_Palsa_N1_3_FD_200449 | JGI IMG/M metagenome (GOLD analysis project Ga0302311, IMG submission 200449) | Peat permafrost microbial communities from Stordalen Mire near Abisko, Sweden - III_Palsa_N1_3 | ecosystem: Environmental > Terrestrial > Soil > Palsa > Peat permafrost | place: Sweden...
TGCGCGTCGGCCGGACCTATTTGCAGAATGCCCGCGCCATGGTCGAGCGATAGCCGGACGGAAGGCTGCCCCATCGCCTGGCCGCCCCATCTGTGGGCCTGGCACGCCCGGCCGCGTCCGGGACTCCACTGGCGGCCCTCGTATCAAAGGCTGGCGCCGCCCGTGAACAGTACGGCCGTGATCAGTGTTGCCGCCGTGGCTGCGACGAACTTCACGAAATAGACGTTGAGGCGGTAAGTCAGTTGAGCAGGCATGACATCCTCCGGCGTGTGATCCGGGCGAAGGCGGGAGTGCCACATCCGGGGTGTTCTCTTTCCCGAGGGGCCGCTCTGCGCTTCAACCGGTGATCAAGACCGTAGGATACTGACCGGGTCGCGTCTTCTTCCCTTCGACGGAGCGCCGCCGGCCTTCCACGAACGGCGGCGGCATCGACAAAGGACCGGCCGGCATCGACGAAATTCCGTCGCCGGCGGCGGCGGTCTGCTTCGGAAGGCCGGCAAAACCGCTGTCGGATCCTTTCATTTTCATTCCCGCTGCACTGGTCGCGCACGGACCAACGAGGTGCGGGTGTGAACGCCCCGGTCACCGGCCATGATAGGCGGCCTTACGTGCGCCTGCCGGTGAGATCGTCCGCTCCGTCACAATCATCAGGACCTCCGACGGGGAGCTGGCGCCCATCCAAGATCGGATGTCCGTCAATTTCCTGAGCGGCAAGGACAGCGTCTCTTGCCTCGTCTCAGGTTATTGCCGCTCGGTAGTCGAAGAGGCAGAAAGGAGTGATGGCATCGACATCGACTTCTGCGCCAAGTCCCGCTGTCGTCGGCACGGCAAGCTTGCCATTGACCATCACCGGCGGATTTTTCAGAACCTGAACGTAACCATTCGCCTCCGAATAGTACGGATATGTTTCGAGCGGCATCGCCATCGCGGTCGCTGCTATCGCTTGAATCGAGGCTGAGGTGCAAAGCGTGCTTGCGCAATTATGCGCTGAAACGCGAACGTTGTAGGCTTCCGCCATTGCAGCGATCTGGACGAACTCGAAGATCCCACCGCAATTTCCGACGTCCGGCATAGCGATGTCTACACCGCCAGTTTCCAACAGATTGCGAAAGCCGCTGCGGGTATAAATGCGTTCGCCCGCGGCGATCGGAATCGGCCATCGCCCGGCAAGATCCCGCAGACCTCGGAAATTGAAGGCATCAAGCGGTTCCTCGACCCAGATCAGATCGAGCTCGGCACAGACGTCCATGAAGCGGATCAACTGATCGTTGTTCAGTCCGCCCGAGAGGTCGAGCATGAGCCCGATATCCGGCCCCACGACCTTGCGTAGAGTCCTCACCCGGTCGATCGCCCGCTTGAACCTCTCGTCATCAAGTTGGCGACGCTGGACATGCCGCAGCGTCCGGCCCTGCTCGTAGCTGACGAGGGGGTAGCATTTTAGTGCCCGATACCCCTCCGAAATCGGTCGCTCCGCTGATTTGGCCCAGCCGAGCACGTCATCATGCCGGGTGCTCCAGCCGTTGGCATAGACGTCGATCGTACTCGCGAACTTGGCGCCGAAGAGCTCGTAAACAGGAACGCCCAGCGCCTTCGCCTTGATATCCCAGAGAGCCTGGTCGATCGCGCTGAGCGCCGCGAACACGACGGCCCCGCCGCCCTTCGTCCAGAACGAATTGTCGTAGATCTCATGCCAGACGTGCCGCGGGTAGGTCGCATCGGCCCCCACCACGCGCGGGGCCAGATCCTTCAACATGCCCGCGGCGGCATCGGCGCCCAGTCCATAGGCGACGGCAGCTTCGCCGTAACCGACGATGCCATCGCTGGTCGTCAGTTCGACGATGACGGGATGCAGGGGTCCGCTACGGACGTTGAAAATCCGAAGGTTTTCGATCGCGAGCATGGGTTTGGCTTTCCGTGTTGCGTCAGGAGATCTTCGCCGTGGCACCATCCGGGCGCTCGTAGCCGGGAGGCGGCACGAATAATCCGCCGCGCCGAACTTCGAGTGCGCGCCCGATCCGAAGCGCCAGGGGATCGGCATAGCGACGGACCACGATCTGAACCGCGGTGGGCAGGCCCTCGGCATCGCCCATGGGAATGCTGAGTGCGGCGAGGTCCATCAGATTGGCGAGACTCGACAATATCCGCACGGTCGACCAGAATATCTCGGACGCCAGCGAGACTGCGCGCGAGCTGCTGTCGGCCAGTCACGATCTCAACGGCGAATTCCGGGCGCTGGAAACCCAGGTCCAGGCCTTCGTCGCTACCGTGCGCAGCGGCCGATAAACGCGAAGTGGAAACCGTTTGGTTGCGCCGATAGGAGACCGGCTGCTTTGGAGGAGACAGGGGAAGTAAGCAGCCCGTTGCTTCACCCGCGCAGATGCGCAACAACCAGGACAAGGTCTCTGGTCCCGGTTGGATGAATGTCGGGGGTCAGGTCAGTCGCATTTGCGGTCAAAACGGAGACTACGCCTCGGCTGACTTCTTGCGAAGCATCAGCGCGGAGCGCTTGCAGTGGGCGACCAGTTCCAGGCGCTGGTTGAAAGCGCGGTGCAGGAACACGACGATGCCCTGGTTGGGGCGCGATTTGCTCTCGCGCATTTCCACGACTTCGGTTTCAACCCGAACCGTGTCGCCGTGGAACAGCGGTTTCGGGAACCGCACCTCGTCCCAGCCCAGGTTGGCGACTGTGGTGCCCAGCGTCGTATCGCCCACGCTGATGCCGACCATCAGGCCGAGCGTGAAGGCGCTGTTGACGATACGCTGGCCGAACTCGGTCTCGTCCCGGCAATATTCCTCGTCCAGATGCAGTGCCGCCGGATTGTGGGTGAGGGCCGTGAAGAACACGTTGTCCGTCTCGGTGACGGTGCGGCGGATCGGATGCTTGAAGATCTGGCCGATATGGAACTGGTCGTAGAACAGGCCGGGCATGGGCCGTCTCCTCAGCTGATGCGCGCGGGTTCGGACACGGGCAACGTGCCGTCGGTTTCCGTCGGGGCCAGCGCTTCGAGCGAGCGCTGGTTGGTCTCGATGCCGAGGGCGGCCACGATGGCGGCCTGGATCAGCAGGATGCCGCCCAAGAGAGCGACCACGCCGACGATGCCGAAGCTGCCGAACAGCGGCACCACGGCAAAGGGCATGGCGACGGCGCCCATGCGCCCGACGGCGTTGCAAGTGCCGGCCGCCCGCAGCCTGAGTTCGGTCGGAAACAGCTCGGGCACATAGGACGCCCAGGCGATGGCGACGAAGACATAGATCACCGTCACCAGCGCGAAGCCGTTCAGCGCCACCAGTTCATTGCTGCCGGCGAAGGGATAGATGAAGCCCAGCAGCGCCGCCAAGACCGACAGGCCCACGATCATGCGCTTGCGATTGTACTGATCGGCAACCAGCATGCCGATACCGGCGCCGACCGGACCGCCCAGCGACATGATCGCGGTGAAGCCCAGCGAGGTCGTGATGGTCAGCCCCTGCTTCACGAAGAAGCTCGGCAACCAGATGATGAAGCCATAGACCATGGCGTTGCCGCCGATGTTGAGCGCGAAACCCATGGCGAAGCGGGCCAGCATGTTGCGCGTCCAAAGCGGATGACCCGCGGCCGCGGTCGCAATGGCCGGGGCCGGCACCGGCAGCGGGGTCGTAACCCCGGCCTCGCGCTCGATGCCGGCGACGATGCGCTCGGCCTCGTCGTTGCGGCCCTTGGATTCGAGCCAACGCGGCGATTCCGGCACGCCCTTGCGCAGGTACCAGACGATCATGGCCGCGATACCGACCGCCACGAACAGCGGGCGCCAGCCGATTTCCGGCAGCACGAAATAGCCGGTCAGCGCCGAGATGAACAAGGCCGCGTTCATGAACATCGACAGGCCGGCACCCCAGCGGCCGCGATGGGTCGGCGGCACATATTCGATCAGAGTCGCATAGCCCACGACGATCTCTGCACCGAGGCCGATGCCCATGACGAACCGGGCGGCGACCAGATACGTCATCGATGGGGCGGCGGCGGCGGCGAACGAGGCGAGGCCGAAGATCAGCAGATTCAGCTGATAGGAAAAGCGCCGGCCGAACCGGTCGCCCAGGATGCCCGACAGGGCCGCGCCCAGCACCATGCCGAACACGCCGGCCGAGATGAACTGCCCGGCCGAGGCCAGATCGGTCCAGCCGGTCTTGATCAGCAGGCCGATCACGCCGCCGGCGACATAGACCTCGAACCCGTCCAGGAACAGGCCGGCGCCGATCAGCCAGAGCAGGCGGCGATGAAAGCTGCAGATCGGCAGCCGGTCGAGCCGGGCGCCGGAGGCGACGATCGTGGTCATGGTGCTTCTCCCTGAAGGCGATCGGGTTGGCCGAACTGCGGCTTGCGTTTTTCCAGAAAGGCCGCCACCCCCTCCCGATGGTCGGCGGTCATCAGGCAGGCCTCCTGCGCCCAGGCTTCCATGTCGAGGAAGGTCTCCAGGCTGGGCTGGGCCATGGATTTGAACAGCTTCTTGGTGACGCCGAACGAGAAGGCCGGGTCCGCGGCAAGTCGCGTGGCCAGAGCGAGTGCCGCCCCTTCCAGGGCGTTGTCGGCCACGACCTCGGTCGCGAGGCCGAGCGCCAGCGCCTCGGTGGCCGGCACCGGCCGGGCGCTGTAGACGATCTCCTTTGCCCGTTGCAGGCCCAGCAGCTGGGTCAGGAAATAGATGGCGCCGCCGTCGGGGGCGAGGCCGACATTCTTGAATACCTGGATGAATTTCGTCGTCTCGGATGCCACGATCAGGTCGCAGGCCATGGCCAGGCTCCAGCCGATGCCGGCGACCGGGCCGCGCACGGCCGCGATCACCGGCTTTTCGATATTGGCGACGGCCAGGATCATCCGGTGCGCCAGCTTCAGCCGGTCGCGCGCCGTCTCCGGCGTGAAGGCCCCCATGCTGGCGACGTCGCCGCTGCCGCAGAAGCCGCGGCCGGCGCCGGTCAGGATCACGGCACGGATCGCGTCGTCCCGGCCGAGCGCGCCGAATTCCCGGGCCACCCCCTCCCGCATCTCCGGGGTCAGGGCGTTGAGTTTCTCCGGCCGGTTCAAGGTGACGGTGGCAATGCCGTCCGCGCGGGTGATCTCCAGTTCCACCGACGGCCCCCCTAATAGGATTTGGGCTGGCCGAGCACGCGCTCGGCAATGTTGCACAGGATCAGCTGCTCGCTGACCGGCGCCAGGCGGGCGATGAGCGATTCGCGCAGCAGCCGCTCGACATGGAATTCCTGGGCATAGCCCATGCCGCCGTGGGTCATGACCGCGCGGAGACAGGATTCATAGCCCGCCCGTCCGCCCAGCAGCTTCGCCGCATTCGCCTCCGGCCCGCACGGCTTGCCGCTGTCGTAGAGCCAGGCGGCGCGCATGCAGGCGTAATAGGCGGCCTCGAGCTCGACCCAGCTTTCGGCGAGCGGATGCTGGATCGACTGGTTCTGGCCGATGGCACGGCCGAAGACATGGCGGTCGCGGGCATAGCGCGCGGCCCGCTCCAGCGCATGCTGACCGATGCCGACCGCCTCGATCCCGACGAGCACGCGCTCGGGATTGAGCCCGTCCAGCAGATAGCGGAAGCCCATGCCCTCGTCGCCGATACGGTGTTCGGCCGGGATCGGCAGGGCGTCGATGAAGATCTGGTTCGAATCGACCGAATGCCGGCCCATCTTCTCGATCAGGTGCACGTCGATATGGCGCCGGTCGAGGTCGGTATAGAACAGGGTCAGCCCGTCCTGGGGCTTCTTGCACTGCTCGATCGGGGTGGTGCGCGCCAACAGCATGATCTTGTCGGCGCGTTGCGCGGTCGAGGTCCAGATCTTCTGGCCATGGACGATATAGCCGCCGCCGGCGACCCGCTCGGCCCGGGTCTTGATGCGGGTGGTATCGAGCCCGGCATCGGGCTCGGTCACGCCGAAACAGGTCTTCTGCCGCCCCTCGATCAGCGCCGGCAGCCATTCCTGCTTCTGCTCGGCGGTGCCATGCACCACGATCGGGTGCGGCCCGAAGATGTTGATATGGATCGCCGATGCCGCACTCTGGGCACCGGGCGAGGAGGCGACCCGGTGCATCATGATCGCCGCCTCGGTCACGCCCAACCCGGCACCACCATATTCGACCGGCATGGCGATGCCGAGCCAGCCGCCCTTGGCGATCTCGGCATGGAAGGCGTCGGGGAAGGTCGAGGTCTTTTCCCGCTCCAGCCAATAGCGATCGTCGAAGCCGTCGATGATGCGGCCGATCGCGTCGCGAATGGCTTGCTGGTCTTCGCTCAGGCCGAAATCCATGATGAGAGTTCCTCTACTCAGCCATCGCCAGCAGGTTCTGCGCCTGCTTCAGATGCGGCATGTCGAGCATCTGGCCGTCGAGCCCGACCGTGCCGGTGCCGGCGGTGGCAAAGGCGGCGACGACCCGTCGGGCATAGTCCAGCTCGGCCTCGGTCGGGGTGAAGGCGCGGTTGATGATCGCGACCTGGTCCGGATGGATCGCGATCTTGCCGCGAAAGCCCAGGCGGCGGCCGTCCTGGGTCTCGCGCTCGATCAGTTCCAGGTCGCGGAAATCGCCGGTGATCGTATCGATCGGGGCGACGCCGGCCGCGACCGCACCCAGCAGGCACAGCGAGCGTGCCATCTCATAGGTATGGGAATAGGCCCCGTCCGCGCGCCTGTTGGTACCGGCGCCGAGCGCTGCCGCCAGGTCCTCGGCACCCCAGGTCAGGCCGCTGAGCCGTGGGGTCAGGCCGCGATAGGCGCCGAGGTGGAACATGCCGATCGCCGTCTCGGTCGCGACCGGCATGATCCGGGTCCGGCCCTGCTTCAGGCCCGAGGCCGCCTCGAACGCGTCGAGATAATGGCCGAGCGTGACCACATCGGCCGCACTCTCCGGCTTCGGCAACAGGATGCCGTCCGGCCCACCGGGCATGATTCCGGCCAGATCGGCGAGCGCCATCGGCGTCGTCAGCGGGTTGATCCGGACCCACAGTTTCTGGCCCGACCGGTCCGGGTGGGCCTTCAGATAGTCCCGCACCAGGCCGCGCGCGGTCGCGGTGTTCTCGGCCGCGACCGAATCCTCCAGATCCAGGATCAGCACGTCGGCGCCGCAGGCCGCGGCCTTGGTCATCTTGCGTTCCGAATCGCCCGGAACAAACAGCCAGGAGCGTTCCATGGTTTGGCCTTCTCAGGGTTTGACGAAGGGACAGCCGCCGGCTTCGAGCGGGCGGAACGCGTCCTCCGGCTTGATGGTGGCGATGATCTTGTAATAGTCCCACGGGTACTTGGATTCGGCCGGGGTCTTGACCTGGGCCAGATAGACCGGGCGGATCAGGCGGCCGTCCTGGCGCAGCATGGCGCCCGGCGCATAGAAATCATCGACCGGGGTCGATTTCATCTTGGCCATGACCGTGTCGGAATTCTTGCTGTGCTCGGCGATGGCGGCCTGCAGATAATGGCGGACGGCCGAATAGGTCTCGGCATGTTCGCGGGTCGGCATGCTGCCGCCCATGAGCGCGCCGTAGCGCTTGCTCCAGGCCCGGCTGGCATCGTTCCGATCCCAATAGAAGCCGGTGGTCAGGTACAGGCCCTGGGCCGCCTCCAACCCCAGCGTATGAACGTCGGTGATGAACAGCCCCATGCCGACCAAAGCCTGGCCGCCCTGGGTGATGCCGAATTCATGGGCCGCCTTGATGGCGTTGATCGTGTCGCCGCCGCCGTTGGCGAGCGCGATCACCTTGGCCTTGGACCCCTGGGCCTGCAGCAGGAACGACGACATGTCGGCGACCGCGACCGGGTGGTTGACCGAACCCACGATCTTGCCGCCGTGGGCGAGGACGACCTTCGTCGCCTCGTCCTGGGCGCTGTGGCCGAACGCATAGTCGGCGGTCACGAAGAACCAGGTGTCGAGCCCCTTGTTCAAGAGCGCGATCGGGGTCGACGAGGCGAGCGTGTAGGCATCGTCGGTCCAATGGGCGGAATAGGGCGAGCAGGCCTTGCCGGTCAGGTCGGAGGTGGCCGCACCGGTGATCAGGAAGATCTTCTTGCGCTCGCGGGTCAGGTTCTGCACCGCCAGCGCCACCGCCGAATTCGGCACGTTGACGATGGCGTCGACGCCGTCATTGTCGAACCAGCCGCGCACGATCGACGAGCCGACGTCGGCCTTGCCCAGATGGTCGGCACTCAGCACCGCCACGTCGAATTTGGCGGCGGCAAGCTCGGATTTCAGATCGTCGACCGCCATCTGGGTGGCGATGATGGCACCCTTGCCGGACGAATCCGAATAGGTGCTGCTGAGGTCGGTCAGCACGCCCAGCTTGATCGTCTCGGCCTGGGCCGCGGTCCAGAACGGCATCAAGGCAAGACACGCGATGGCAGCACGGCGGATGCTTTTGATCGGCATCATTTCCTCCCCAATGGGTTTCACCCCCGGCGTTCGGCGCCGGGTGATGTCGTCTGGCTAGAAATTCACTGGTCAGCTTCACTAGAAGCTGACTTGGTCGCCGCCCTTCAGGCCCAAGAGCGCGCGGGCTTCGGCGGGTGTCGCGATCTCGAGGCTGAGGTCCTCCAGGATGCGGCGGATCTTCGTGACCTGCTCGGCATTGGTCCGGGCCAGCACGCCCTTGCCCAGATAGATGCTGTCTTCCAGCCCGACCCGGACGTTGCCGCCATAAATGCCGGCAAGCGTGGTGAACGTCATTTGGTGGCGGCCGGCGGCCAGCACCGACCATTGATAGTCGGCGCCGAACAGCTTGTCGGCGATATGGCGCATATGGACCAGATTGTCCGGGTCGGCGCCGATGCCGCCCAGGATGCCGAAGATGGTCTGGATGAAGAACGGCGGCTTCACCAGCCCGCGATCGACGAAATGCGCCAGGTTATAGAGATGGCCGACGTCATAGCATTCGAACTCGAACTTGGTGCCGCAACCCTCGCCCAGTTCCTTCAGAACGAATTCGATGTCCTTGAACGTGTTGCGGAAGATGAAGTCGCGCGTCATCTCCAGGTAGGCCGGCTCCCAGGAATGCTGCCACTCCCGGGGCTTATCCAGCCCCTGGAACAGGCCAAAATTCATCGAGCCCATGTTGAGCGACGCCATCTCCGGCTTGGTCTGGAGCGCCGCTGCCAGCCGTTCGGTCAAGGGCATGCCGTGGCCGCCGCCGGTCGAGATATTGATGACCGCATCGGTCGATTGCTTGATGCGCGGCAGGAATTCCATGAACACGGCCGGGTCGGGGGTCGGCTGGCCGGTGTCGGATTTGCGGGCATGCAGATGCAGGATCGAGGCACCGGCCTCGGCGGCACCAATGGCCCCTTCTGCGATCTCGGCAGGCGTAATCGGCAGATAGGGCGTCATCGACGGGGTATGGATCGAACCGGTGACGGCGCAGGTGATGACGACCTTGCGGGCAGCGGGCTTGGCGGACGTCATCTCTATCTCCCTTGGAAAGCGGGGGCGCGTTTCTCGGCGAAAGCCTTCGTGCCCTCCGACACGTCTTCGGATGTCTGCAGCAGGCGCAGCATGGCCTGCTCCATGCGCAGGCCCGTGGGCAGGTCCATGTCGCGGCTGCGGATCGCCAGCTCCTTGGCGCTCTGCACCGCCAGCGGGGCGTTGCGCGCGATGCGCTGGGCGGCTGCCATGGCGGTGTCGAGCAGATCACCAGCCGGCACGACCCGATTGATCAGACCCCAGCGTGCCGCCGCCTCCGCATCCATCGGATCGCCGGTCAGCAGCATGTCCATGGCGATCGGATAGGGCAGCTGTTGCAGGATGCGCTGGGTCCCGCCGTTGGCCGGGAACACGCCACGCTTCACTTCACTCAAGGCAAAGGAGGCATGGGGTGCGGCAAAGCGCAGGTCGGTCGCCAGCAGCAGGGTCATGCCGCCGCCCAGGCAATAGCCGTTGACCGCAGCCACGATCGGTTTCCACACCTCCAGCCCGCGGTTCAGCAGCTGGCCTTTCTGGCTCAGCATGAATTCGCCCAGCTCGGGGGCATGGCCGATGAAGCTCTTCAGGTCGGCGCCGACGGAAAAGGATTTCTCGCCGCTGCCGGTGACCACGGCCGCGCGCACGTCCCGATCGTCGCGGATGCGGATCCAGGCGTCGGAGAGCCAGCCGTAATGCTCGGCATCCATGGCGTTCATGCGCTCGGGACGATTGATCGTCACCAAGGCGACGCCGTCATGCAGGTCGAAATCGATACTCATCCAGCGCGTTCCCCCTTTTCTTTTGCCGCCGTCATTCGACGTGCGGGCGTTGTTCGGATCGATCAGGTGAAGACCACCGTCTCCGGACCGACTTCCTCGACCTTCATGCGGTAGGCGCGCAGATGGCGGGCCATACGCCTGCGGGCGGCTTCGACATCGCCGTCGATAATGGCGCGCTGCACCCGGGCGTGGGCGCCGATCACGACATCGCGCATCTCGGCCGAGATGAAATCATCGACATGCGGGTCGTGCAGTCGTGGGCCCAGGGCCTGGATGACGGCGATCAGCAGCGCATTGTGGCTGGCCCGGGCGACGGCCAGATGCCAGGCCGCGTTCAAGGCCAGATAGCGGGCGGTATCGATGGTCGGATCGGCCAGCTCGCGGCTGATCGTCTCCAACGCCTCGATATCCTTCGGGCTGCGGTGCTCGGCGGCCAGTGCTGCCAGCGCCGGCTCCAGCGCCTCCATGGTCTCCAGCACGGCGGCGAATTCGACCTGCTGGCCACGGATGAAGAAATCCAGCGAGCGGCCGACGCCTTCAGCTCCCGGCAATCGGGCGACACGGCCGCCGCTGCGGCCGGCGCGGGTCGTGACCAGGCCCTCGGCCTCCAGAATGCGCAGCGCCTCGCGCACCGAACCGCGGCTCAGGCCGGTCTGCTCGCACAGGTCGCGCTCGTTCGGCAAGGCGGCACCCGGCGCGATCTCGCCACGCAGGATCTGTTCGCGCAATTGACTGGCCAGCGCCTCATAGGTCCGCTCGACCCGGATCAGCCCCAGCTCGATCACTTCACCCGCCATTCGGTCCGATCCCTCTGTTGACAGGACGTGATGTTATGGCCCTATTATCAGTTTGTCAAATGGTCGGACCAAATGAGCCGGAACAGGCTCGCAGGTCCTCTGGGAGGGACGGATTCCATGTTCAAGCCGCTCGCCGGGCTGCGCGTTCTGGATTTCACCAAGGTGCTGGCCGGGCCGCTCTGCACACAATATCTGGGCGACATGGGCGCCGAGATCATCAAGGTGGAACCGCCCGAGATCGGCGACGAGACCCGCCGCTGGCCGCCGTTCCGCGAGGGCCAGGGCGCGGTGTTCCTCAGCGTCAACTGCAATAAGCAGAGCCTGGCGGTCGATCTGAAGACGGCGGAAGGACGCGAGATCATCCATCGCCTGATCCCGACCGTCGATATCGTGGTGGAAAGCTACGGCACCGGCGTGACCGACCGGCTGGGTATCGACTACGCGACCCTGAAGGCACTGAAGCCCGACCTGATCTATGCCAGCATCTCAGGCTTCGGCCGCACCGGCCCGCGCGCGAACAGCCTCGGTTACGACGTCATTCTGCAGGCGTTCAGCGGCGTCATGAGCCTGACCGGCGAAAAGGGTGGCGGTCCAATCCGCAGCCCGATCTCGCCGATCGATCAGACCACCGGGTTACATGCCTTCTCGGGCATCCTGGCGGCCTTGCTCCAGCGCGGCGCCACCGGCAAGGGCACGCAGCTCGAGGTGTCGCTGTTCGAAACCGCAGTAGGCTTCCTCGGCTACAATCTACAGAGCTTTTGGGAAAAGGGCGCGCAGCCGGAAAAATGCGGTTCAGGCCATGAATCGCTCTGTCCTTATCAGGCGTTCGAGGCGAGCGATGCGCCGCTGATGATCGGCATCGCCAACGACAATCTGTGGCGCCGCTTCTGCCGCGCGGTCGGCCGCGAGGAGTTGATCGAGGACCCTCGCTTCCACACCAACCCGGACCGGGTCGCGAATTTCTCCGAAACAGTCGCGACGGTGCAGGCGATCGTCGGTGCCCGGCCACGCGACGAATGGGTCGTCCTGCTGACAGAACTGAGCGTGCCCTGCGCCCCGATCAACAGTCTGAAGGAAATGCTCGACGATCCTCATACTAAGGCACGGGGCATCGTGCTCGACTATGACCATCCGACGCTCGGTCCTATGAAGAGCATCGCGCATCCAATCGTGTTTAACGGCACCGTGCGCACTGTCGGGACCGCGCCGCCACTCCACGGCGAACACACGCGGCGGATCCTGGCTGGGGTCGGCTACGATGATGCGACGATCGACGCGATGGCGGCGAAGGCCGTGGTCGTCGGCTGAACCCGTCGCCTGGCTAGAAGATATTAGAAAACGACCATTTCTCGACACGAATGAGTTTGTACAACGCCCACGACGAGGCGCGCGAACGACGAGTCCGAGGCTCGACAACTATCGCAAAAAGTGGGGCGGAATCGGGGAGAACTAGCTAACTGCATGAAAAGGAAGAGAATATCTGAACTTCCGTTCCGATTATCCTTGTCACTGGTTCCGACTATCCCTGTCCATTCCGGTTTGCTTTGTCACCCTAGACTACACACCCCTTGACACCCGCTCTCGTCGCGCCCAAATTGTATGAAATTATTAATATAATAAAGCAATCCATGCTCAACCGTCTTCACATTGCCGACACCGGCGTCCCGATCTACATCCAGCTGCGCGAGCAGCTGTTGCGGGCGATCGGAGCTGGGGTTTGGCCGCCGGGCGGGCAATTGCCGACCATGCGGCAGGTCGCGGTCGCGCTCAAAATCGATCTCAACACGGTGCAGCGCGCCTATGCCGAGCTGGAGCGCGACGGTGTGCTGGTGACCACGCGCGGCCGCGGCACCTTCGTCGCCAATCCGCCCCCACCGCTCGATCCGGTCCGCCACGATCTGGAGATAGAAACCCTCGCCGCCAAGACCATCGCCGCCGCCCGCGCGGCCGGGCTCGACCCGGCCGATCTCGCGCGGGCCATCCTTGCCAGACTGGAGCCCTCGTCATGAGAAGCGTGAATGCGCCCGCGATCCTGCTGGCCGGCCTGTTGCTGATCGCCGGCGTTGCCAGCATCGTTCTGTTGCGACTGTTGGCGGTCGGCGTGCCCTTGATCCTGCTGGCCGTGCTGGTGCCGCAGAGCCTGCTGATCGCCGACCAATGGGAAAAGGTGGTCGTGCTGCGGCTCGGCCGGTTGAAGGGCATCAAGGGGCCCGGCTGGTTCTTCATCGTACCGTTCATCGACCGGGTCGCCGCCGTGATCGACCAGCGCATCCAGACGACCGAGATCAATGCCGAACAGGCGCTGACCAAGGACACGGTGCCGGTCGGCGTCGATGCCATCGTGTTCTGGCAGGTCCATGACGCCGAGCGCGCGGCGCTGGAGATCACCGACTACATGCGCGCGATCCAGCGCGTCGCCCAGACTTCGCTGCGCGAGACGATCGGCGCCTCGCTGCTGTCGACCCTGCTGGCGGAACGCCGGGCCGCGGACGAGCAGTTGAAAAAGGTGATCGGCGCCAAGACCGCCGAATGGGGCGTGTCGTGCCTGTCGGTCGAGATCCGCGACGTGGCGATCCCGATCGGATTGCAGGACGCCATGAGCCGCCAGGCCCAGGCCGAACGCGAGAAGGAAGCCCGCATCATCCTGGGTTCGGCCGAGTTCGCGGTCGCCGAACAGTTCCGCCTCGCCGCGGAGACCTATGCCGGCAACCCGGTCGCCCTGCAGCTGCGCGCGATGAATATCATCTATGAAACGACCAAGGAGCGCGGCGCCACCATCCTGATGCCGACCTCGATGGTCGACGCCATGAACCCGGCGGTCGCGGTGGCGCTCAACCAGGCGATCAAGAGCTAAGCGTAAAGGCGCTCTTACATCCTAGCGCGCGGTCTGCTACTAACGATCTTGTTAGAGTTGAAATTTTTTGACCGAGAGCACCTTGACGAACATTCCCTGCATCCGCGCCATCTCCTTGATTACCGTATTGTTTTTGACCGCCTGTGCCGGTGATGTGTCGAAGCCGACCGCGGTACAAGCCTTGTCGGCGGCCCAACAAAGTTCGCTTCATATGTCCGACGTGTCCGCGGAGGCCAAACCCGGCATCGAGATCTCAAGCTATGAGATCGACCGCATCGTGATGCAGGTGAAGGCCGAACTGGCCAAGGTCGAACTGGCGCGGCCGCCGGGGGCCACCGGCGCGCAGACCGCGAAGGTGAAGCTGGTCCTGACCGAGTACGACAAGGGCAACGCCTTCGCCCGGGCCATGCTGGCGGGTCTCGGCCAGATCAAGATCGATGCGGACGTCATCTTCCTGGACGATGCCACAGGCCAGGAGATCGCCCGGTACCAGGTGTCGAAGGATTTTGCCTTTGGCGGCATCTACGGCGCTTCCACCCGAATGGAAGACGTCGAAGAGGGTTTCGCCAAGTCCGTCGCCGAGATTCTGAAGAAAAACTGACCGTTCGTCAGGCCGACGGCACCCAGGGCATCGCGACCTCGATCCCGGGCGCCGGGTCCGCCTGCATCGCTTGGATTTCGGACGGCATCACCCGGTTCCGGCCGGCGGCCTTCGCCCGATAGAGCCCGGCATCGGCCGCCGCCACCAGCAGGTCGGACGTGGCATCGGGTCCCGGCACGATGCCGGCAAAGCCGATGCTGATCGTCACCACATGCAGCGGGCTCGCGGCATGGGGGATCGCCAGGTCCTGGACTGCGGCCTGGATCTTCAAGGCCACGTCGAACGCGCCGGCCGCGGGCGTGCCGGGCAGGCAGACCAGAAACTCCTCGCCGCCGTAGCGCGCGACCAGGTCGGCCGGGCGCTTGGTCTGCTCGACCAGCAAGGAAGCGAGACGCCTAAGGCAGGCGTCGCCCTCCTGATGGCCGTAGGTGTCGTTGAAGCCCTTGAAGTGATCGACATCGATCATCAGCACCGAGAGCGGCTGATGGTCGCGCAGCGCCCGCTGCCATTCGGTCGCCAGCGCCTCGTCCAGGCGGCGGCGATTGAACAGGCCGGTCAGCCCGTCGCGGCCGGCCAGATCGCGCAGCGTCGCATTGACCACGGCCAGTCGGCTATAGAGCCGCGTCACGTCGTGGAACAGCGAGATCATCACGGTCAGCGAGGTGAAGAAGCTGCCGGATTTGGCCAGGTACCAGCCGAGCGAAAACCGCTCGGTGCCGCAATAGGTCAGCCAGACGTCGAAGCAGGCGGCGAGCATGCCGACGGTCAGCCAGAGCTGCTCGGGGGTCTTGGCGCCGAGCCGGGCGACCGCCACGGTCGCCAGCACCAAAAGCGCCAGGATCGACAGCGGCAGCGACGCGGTCCAGCCGGAGAACAGCGTGCGGCCATCGCGCAGCGTCGGCGGCAGATCCTCGATACAGCCGGTCGCGATGACGGAGACCACCACGACGATCGCCAAAACGATGGCGATCATGCGCACCACCGACGTGGTCCGATGCAGCGGCTGCGCCATGGTGGCGTAGCGCAGGATGGCGAGCCCGAAGCCCAGGTGCCAGGCCGACCAGAGCCAGACCGCGCTCTCGTTCGTGCCGATGATCGAGCCAGGCACGAAGCCATTGGGGAAGGAGGCGGTCAGCGGCACGAAGATCGCCGCGATGAAGAAATAAGCCGTGCCTAGCCGGACCGCGTCCTCGCGATCCTCGATGGCGCCCTTGCTGAACAGGAACGCCGCCAGCAGCAGGTTGATGACGAACATCGCCGTGCCGAACGCGGTCATGTAGCCGGGGATCGGCAGCAGCGGCAGGTTGGCAAACGGGGTGGCGATCGCACCGACCAGAATCAGCACGAAGCTGAGCGTCCAGGCCGCCCGATATTGCCGGCGGGTCACCCGTTCCCCCGGCAGGGGCAGCAGAGCGGAAGATACGGTCGTATCCAAAAGATTCGTGCCCGACGCCATGGCGAATTCCGCTTGAAAGAGCTCGCTCAGTATAGCCCCGAAAGACACACCTAATTCATTAAAATTGTCGCAAAACCACCGGTTTTGCCCTTAGAGCAAACTCGCGGCGATATTGACGCTGAAGGCCAGAATCACCGTATTGAAGAAGAAGGTCAGGATGGCGTGGGCGAGCGTCAGCCGCCGCATTTCCGTGGTCGTGACCGCGATGTCGGACGTCTGCGCGGTCATGCCGATGGTGAAGGAGTAATAGGCGAAATCCATATATTTCCAGGACTTCGCCTTGCCCGGAAAGGCGAAGCCGCCGCGCTCCTTCTCCAGGTCGGTGGTCGGATCATCGTCCGGCGTCGCCCCATAGAATTCATGGGCGTAATGCAGCGTGAACACCGTGTGCAGAAAGAACCAGGACACCAGGATGGTGAAGACCGCCAGGGCCAGATGATAGGGCTTGGCATCCTCGGCCACGTCCTTGTAGTCGGCGAGCAGGCTGACGATCGCGCCCAAACTGGTCACCGCCGCCCCGGCGCACATGATCAGGATGAGCCAACGGCCATCATCGTCCATCCGTGCGACCGTCCGGATCTTGCCGGTATCGGCGCGCAGGATCATGACCCAGGCCAGCGCCAGATAGAGCCCGGCCGCCACGTCCCAGCTGACGATCAGGTGCAGGCTGCGCGACCAGTCATGGGGCAGCAGCAGACTGGCCACGAAGCCCAGGCCGACGGCGATGAACAGCCGCGGACGGGCGCGGATCGAATTGATCATGGGGAGGAGGCTCCGGCGCTGCGGATAGAGGGTACGGCAGGCAAGTCGCCGCGGAAGCGACTTTACCGCAAGCCTGGGCAAACGGCCCTTTCAAACGCCCGGTTCCCGCGATAATGATCGATCTGGACCGCTCCCAAGCGGAGCGATTATCCGGGAGATGCCGATCAAACCCGACCATGGCCGCGATCTGCTGGACGAAGCCGAGCACCTGACCGCGGCCGGCGATTTCGCTGGTGCCGAGGCGCTGTGCCGGACGTTGCTCGAGGCCGCGCCCAAACGCCCCGACGCCATTGCGCTGCTCGGCTGGATTCATCTCGAGACCGGCCGGCCGGGTTCGGCCGAGGCCCTGCTGCGGCGCGCCTTGTCGCTGGCACCCGATACGGTCCGTACCATCCTGGTGCTCGCCACCCTGCTGCTGCGCCAGCGTCGCCGCGACGAGGCGATGCGCTATCTGGGCACGGCGGAGATCCTGGAGCCGAAGCACCCCGACACGCTGCTGATGCTGGGGCAATTGCTGAACGAGACCCAGCGCCATGACGAGGCGTCGTCACGGCTGGAACGGTTGGTCGCGATCAAGCCGCGCCAGGCCACGGCCTGGCTGGCGCTGGGCTCGGCGCAGCAGAATCGGGCCGAATTCGGAGCGGCGACCGATGCCTTCCTGCGTGCGCTGGCACTGGATGCGACGCTGGTCGATGCCTGGAACATGCTGGGGATCTGCCTGACCGAGCTGGAACGGACCGAGGACGCGCTCGCCGCCTTCGACCGCGCCCGTTCCCTGGCGCCGACCGATGCGACCCAGGCGCTGGGCCGCGGGTTCACCCTGACCCGCGCGCGCCGGTTCGAAGAGGCGAGAACGGTGTTCGACGCCTGTGTCCGTGCCCAGCCCGACGAGGCGCGCGCGATCGTCGCCCGCGGCATCTGCAGCTTCGCCTGCGGCCGGCTCGAGGAAGGCTGGGCCGATTACGATCGGCGCTTCGAGATCATTACCGACGGGTTGGTGATCCGCTCCCCATTGCCCCATTGGCAGGGTGAGCCGCTGGCTGGCCGCTCGATCCTGCTGGTCGGCGAACAGGGCCAGGGCGACATGCTGCAATATTGCCGCTTCGCCCCCTTGGTCGCCGCCGCCGGCGGTCAGGTCGTGCTGGGTGTGACGCCAGGCCTGAAGCGGCTGTTGGCCCGGGTTGAGGGCGTGTCCGGCGTGGTCGCTGCGCCGGACCGGCCACCGAAACTCGATCTGCAGGTGGCGATGATGAGCCTGCCCCGCCGCCTGGGCCTGGGGCTCGACCGCATTCCGGCCACGATGCCCTATCTGCATGCCGATCCGGCCGATTTCGCCAAATTCGCCGCGGTGCGCGACATCCCCGAATTCAAGGTCGGCCTGGTCTGGTCCGGCGCACCCAGGCCACACGAGCCGGCGGCGAATATCACCGACCGGCGGCGCAGCATGCCCTTGGCCGCGATGGCGCCGCTGGGCACGGTGCCCGGCGTGCGCTTCTTCAGCTTGCAGAAGGGACCGGGTGCGCAACAGCTGGAGACGCCGCCGCCGGGATTGTCCGTGACCGACCTTACCGCCCGGATCGTTGACTTCGCCGATACCGCGGCGCTGGTCGCCCAGCTCGATCTGGTCATCGCCGTCGATACCTCCGTCGCCCATCTGGCCGGCGGCATGGGCGTGCCGATCTGGATACTGTCGCGCTACGACGGCTGCTGGCGCTGGCTGATCGATCGGGAAGATACGCCCTGGTACCCGAGCATGCGGATCTTCCATCAAACCCGCCCGGGCGACTGGGCCGAGGTGATGGATCGCGTCGTCCGGGCGCTCGCAGCCGCTGCGGCGTAAACGACCGGATCCGCCCGCCGGCTGGGTTTCCTCGGGGGACCCCGTGCTAGCGTCCGCCCATCGGGGCGTCCTCCGGGTGGCGTCCACGGAGCAAAGCCCCTACTGTCCTACGATCCGCAATTGGCTTAGATGCAGATTGATGACCACGTCGCCAAAGCTGGGCTTCGACCTTTGGCAGTTGGAGGTCTTCAGGACGATCGTCGCTGCCGGCAGCCTGACCAAAGGTGCCCAACAGGTTGGGCTCACTCAATCGGCCGTGTCTCAGGTCGTGACGAACCTGGAAAAGGCGATGGGCGTGGTCTTGCTCGATCGCGAGATCCGTCCCGTCCAGGCGACGATGGCCGGTCGGCTGCTGGTTGAGCGGGCACATGAACTGCTGGAGCGCGCGCATCAGCTGGAGACCGTCGTCCGCTCGATCTCCCACGATACGATCCCGATCCTGCGGATCGCGATGGTCTCGTCCCTGACGACGACGCTGGGGCCCGATTTCGTCCGGGAGCTAAGCAAGAGCGTCAAGCAATGCGCACTGTTCGCCAATCTGCGCGGCGTCAGCGACCAGCAATTCCTGGCGCGCGAGATCGACTTGCTGATCGGCATCGATCAGTTGAAAGATCTCGACGCGATTGCGACGATCCCGCTCATGACCGAGCCGTTCATTCTGGCACTGCCAAGAGAATGGGGCCTCGACGTCAAGCGGCTGTCCGATCTGAAGGGACGGAAATTCATTCGAAGCACCCAGCGTACCAGCGCCGGCCGGCAGATCGAGCAGGCGCTGAGCCAGATGAGGCTCGATTTTCCGCGAGAGTTCGAGAGCGACACCGTGGATACGATTGCCGCCATGATGTCGGCGGGCCTCGGCTGGTCGATCACGACGCCGCTGATGGTCCACCAGTCGAAGGATCGTATGGCCGGCGTCATATTCCAGCCGCTGCCTGGCATCAATCTGCGTCGGCGCCTCGAACTCTACGCCCGCAAGTCCGAGCTTGGGTCGATCCCGCAGCAGGTAGCCCAAGTACTGCACGTCCTGCTGCGGGATCGGATCGCGCCGCATCTGCAGGCGATCGCCCCCTGGATGGGCAGCCAGTTCAAGCTCTATGGACCACAGCGCGAATAAGATCCGCGCCGGCGTTCAGTGCAGGGGTTCGCCGTTGACGGTGACCTCCGTTACGGCGTTGCGCGGCACGCCGTATTTCTCGACGATTTTTTGATAGGTGCCGTCGGCGATGGTGGCGGCGAACGCGGCTGCCACGGCGCCGCGCAGGGCCGGATTGTTCTTGGAGAGCCCGATGCCCTGGAAGACCGTCGCGAACGGCTCGCCGATCAGCGAATACGTCTCCGGATCGAGCTTCATCAGATAAGGGAGGCTCTCACTGCCCTGGGCGCCGGCATCGATGCGACCTTGGCGCAGCTGCGCGCGCGCATCGGCCGACCCTTCCGTACCGACGATCTTGATCGGCGCCAGACCGGCCTTGACGCAATGCTCGCCGCTCCAGAGTTCGATCTGGTGGGGGAAATCGGTGCGGCGGCTGGCGCCGATCGATTTGCCGCACAGATCCGTGGCTTGCTTGAATTCTGCGGTCCGGCTGTGTTGGACGAAATACTGGATACTGGTTTTCATATAATCGACGAAATCGAGCGACTCGCGGCGGGCCGGCAGATCGTTCATGCCACCCAGGATCAGGTCGATGCGGCCGGTCGAGGCGGCGCTCACCATCTGCTCGAAGCTGATTTCCTGCCATTCGACCTTCAGGCCCAGCTTCGCGCCGATCGCGTTGCCGATGTCGATGTCATAACCAGTCAGCTGATCGCTCTGCGGATCCCGGAATGTCACCGGCGGATAATTGGGCGTCGTGCCGATGATGATCTTGCCGCTCTCCCGGTATTTATCCGGAAGCGTCTGGGCCTCGGCCGGGACCGAAGCCATCCCGGCGATGAGGGCCATACCGACAAGCGCAAAGCGTCGATCCATATTCCTGTTCCCCGACAAACGTTCGACATCGAGCGCCGCCCTAGAGCGTCGCGGTCATGTAGTCGACCGCGCACATGACCTGCAGCTTCACGACCGCGATGGCCTCATCGAGAGTGACGTGTTCGCCGTCCGTCCCCATGCTGAGCGGCGACGGACCACAGATGATCGCGGGGATGCCCCGCCAGCGCCAATAGCGCGTGTCGGTGCCGCCCAGGCTGCAGACTGGCGGCGCGTCATGGCCCAGTAGATCCTTGATGTTGGTCCTGAGGATGCTCGCCATCTCGCCCAGCGGATCGGTCATGCTGGGCGGATAGCTGTGGTCCTCATTCACCGTCATGGTGCAGCGATACTCGGCCGCGAGCGCCTCGATTTCGGCGCGGATGCCATCCCGGTCGGACCCGATCGGAAAACGCATGTCGAGATGCGCGACGCAGTCGGTCGGAATCTGTGTTGCCTTCTGTCCGCCCTGGACGATGCCGACGTTGACGGTGATCCGGCGTGCATTGTCGGCAGCGCCCACACCCAGGTTGGCATCGGCCGCCGCGACGCTTTCGGGCGAGGTCAGGATCGCGTCGATCTCTGGCGGCAGCGTGGTGAGCCTCAGGTGATAGCGCTCGTAGATTTGCGCGACCAGCCGGCAAACCTGCTCGACCGGGTTCGGCGCGCGATGCGGATAGCCGCCATGGCCGCCGATGCTCTTGGCCGACAGAGAGAAGCGAAGCGTTCCTTTCTCGGTGAAGCGGATGTTGCCAAGGCCGCTGGGCTCGCCGTTCAGGCAGCAGTCGCCGGCGATCTCGTCCGGAACCGTCTCGAACAAGTATTTGGTGCCGTATCGCCCACCCGACTGCTCGTCGGAGACGACGGTTAGCGTCAGATGTCCGGCGAGTTGCTCGCGATAGGCGTAGAGATGGCAATAAGCCAGGATCGAGGCGAGCGTGCCGGTCTTCATGTCGGAGGCGCCGCGCGCGACGATCTTGTCGTCGATGATATCGGCATTCCACAGCCGGTCGTCCGTGGTGGGAAACACGTCCATATGGCCGTTCAGCACCAGATGGCGGCCGGGCGAGCCCGCCCCCCAGCGCCCGATGATGTTGGGCATCGTCTCGACGAAGGCGGCCGTGCGATGCGGCACGCCGAACCGGTCGAGAATGTCCCGTACGAAACTCGCGGCTTCCCGCGTATCGCCCGGCGGATTGACGCTGCGGATGCGCAGGAACTGGCGTAGCAGATCGATGATCTCGTCGCGCTTCCCGTCGATCGTTCGACAGAGTTCAGCTTTGATGCGGTTGGATATCTCGGACACGGTACGTCCTGACTGTCGCGTTCGGTCAGGGCACTAGATCATGGGGGCCCGGCGCTGCGGGATTGCATCGATTAATCTGATGCGCGGCATCGAGAAACTCGATGCAGGCGTCGGGATGTCACGACCACGACCTGGAAAGCCTGTTTCCGCGACCCTGTGTCCCTAGCTTGTGCATCAAAGCCCGTGCTAGGTTTCGATTATCGGAGTGCACTCCGCCCGGAAAAGTCAGTGTTTCCGGGGTTTTTCACCGTGTCATGGGGTGCCGGCAGATTTGCTGCCGGCTGAGATCATACCCACAACACCTGATCTGGGTCATGCCAGCGAAGGGATGCACGAGATGCACAATGCCTCTCATTTAGGTTCGTCCGCCATTCCGCCCACCGTCGCCATTATCGGCGGCGGCGTCATCGGCCTGTCGCTCGGTTGGCGCCTGGCCCAGGCCGGCTGCCCGGTCACCCTGGTCGAGCGCAACCCGCTCACCGGCCGTGGCGCCTCCTGGGCCGCCGCCGGCATGCTCGCCGCCGGTATCGAAGCGGAACCGACCGAGGAACCCTTGTTCGCGCTGGCGCGCTGGAGCCAGTCGCTCTGGCCGGATTTCGCGGCCGAGCTGACGGCGGCGTCGGGCCTGCCGACCGGGTATGACGCCGCCGGCACGCTCGTCTGCGCCTTCACCCGCGACCAGGCGGAAAAGCTGCGCCACGGCATCGCGTTCCAGCGGGCCTTGGGCGGCGTGTTCGAGTGGCTGGGTGCCGCCGATGCCCGCGAGCGCGAGCCGGGCCTCGCCCCCAACCTGGTCGCCGCCGCCTTCAGTCCGAACGATCACCAGGTCGACAATCGCCTGGTCGCGACCGCGCTCGCCGAGGCGTTCCGGCGCGGCGGCGGGCGGCTGATCACCGGCATTGAGGCCGCGGTCGATCTCGAGGGCGGCCGGGCCGTCGGCATCGTCGCGGGCGAGACCCGATATCCGGCCGACATCGTGGTGGTCGCCGCCGGTGCCTGGAGCCGGAGCATCCCCGGCCTGCCGCCGGATCATCGTCCGCCGACCCGGCCGATCAAGGGACAGATGCTGGCGCTGATGATGCCGACCGGCGCCCCGCTCATCCGGCATACGGTCTGGGGCGGCCAATGTTATCTGGTGCCGCGCGCCGACGGTCGGCTGCTGGTCGGCGCCACGGTCGAGGAACGCGGCTTCGATCCGGCTATCACCGCCGGCGGACTCTTGGGCCTGCTCGATGACGCCTGGCGCACGCTGCCCGGCATCGAGGATCTGCCGATCCACGAGACCTGGGCGGGCTTCCGCCCCGGCTCGCCCGACGATCAGCCGATGCTGGGCTTGACCGGCATCGACGGGTTGCTGGTCGCCACCGGCCACCATCGCAACGGCATCCTGTTGACGCCGGCGACGGCCGCGGCGATGGCCGAGCTGATCCTGACCGGCCGGGTCTCGCCGCATATCAAACCTTTCGGTATCGAGCGTTTCGAGAACAGAGCATGAGCGGGACCATTCACGTGAACGGCGCGGAACGCGCGCTGGAATTCGACAGCGTCGCGGCCCTGGTCGCGGCATTGGGCATCGCCGCCGACGCGCGCGGCGTCGCGGTCGCGGTCAACGGTGCCGTGGTGCCCCGGCCGCACTGGACGACCGCCAGCCTTGCCGACGGCGACCAGATCGAGGTCATTCGCGCGATGCAGGGCGGTTGAGGAGATGAACATGAACGACGCTTTCGAGATCGCCGGAACCCAGGTCGGCTCGCGCCTGCTGATGGGCACGGCAGGCTACCCGAACCGGGCCAGCCTGATGGCGGCATTGGACGCCGGCGGCACCGGCATCGTCACCATGTCGGTCCGGCGCATCAGCCTGGACGGCTATGAGGGCAGCCTGGTCGACAGCCTGGGCGACCGGTTCCGGCTGCTGCCGAACACCGCCGGCTGCGCCACCGTGCGCGATGCGGTGCTGACCGCAGAGCTGGCGCGCGAAGCGCTCGGCACCAATTGGGTGAAGCTGGAGCTGATCGGCGACCGCGACACGCTCTATCCCGATGTCGAGCAGCTCGTGCGCGCCGCGACCGAACTGGTCGACAAGGGCTTCGCCGTCTTTCCCTATACCAACGACGACCCGATCACAGCCCGCAAGCTGGCCGATGTCGGCTGCGTCGCGGTCATGCCGCTGGGCAGCCTGATCGGCTCGGGCAACGGCATCGAGAACCCGCGCGCGATCGAGCGGATCTGCAGCCGGTCGGCCGTGCCCGTCATCCTCGACGCCGGCATCGGCACGGCGTCCGACGCCTGCCTGGCGATGGAGCTCGGCTGCAGCGCCGTGCTGGTCAATACCGCTGTCGCCAAGGCCAACGACCCGATCGCCATGGCGACGGCGCTGCGCCATGCGGTCGAGGGCGGCCGGTTGGCGCGGGCGGCGGGCCGCATCCCGAAACGCGATTTCGCCGAGGCATCGAGTCCGCAGCTGGGTCTCATAGGCGCCTAGAATCTGCCTTTTCATAGTTTAATCAAACTAGTATAATTAGACTATGAAAGCCGAACTGCTGATTCTGGGCGTGCTCCATCGCGAGGATATGCACCCCTACGAGATCAAGCGCCGCCTGCAGGCGGCGATGGTCGAGTGCTATCTGGATATCGAGGTCGGCACGCTCTATTACGCGGTTCGGCAATTGGCCAAGGAGGGCCATATCGCGGTGCGCGGCCAGGAACAGGTCGTGCGCGGCGGCGAGCGGACGATCTATACCCTGACCGACAGCGGCCGCGCGCGCTTCCAGACCCTGCTGCTGGAGCGCTTCGCCGATCGGTCGCACAGCATGCACCCGCTCTATCCGGCGCTGCTGTTCATGCATCTGGGCGACCTTGACCAGATCGCGGCCTTGCTGCGCCAACGGCTGGCCGAGCTGGAACCGCGCGAGAGCGAGGTCGGCAAGCTGCACGCCATCATCGGCAACGTGGTCGCCACCGGCACGCGCTTCCTGATGGAGCACGGCCTCGCCCATCTGCGCATCGAGATCGATTGGCTGCAGCGGTTGCTGGCCGAGATCGAGGGCGGCCGGGTGCATGGGCCCGATTTCGCCGCGGCGCTGGCACTCGGCATCACCCCACCGGCGGGAGACGACTCATGAGCGAGAAGCAGCCCAACCTGTTTGCGGACCGTAACTTTCGTTGGCTGATCGGCGGCGGCGCCATCTCGATGCTGGGCGATCAGTTCACGCTGGTGGCCCTGCCCTGGCTGGTGCTGACGCTGACCGGCGATACACTGATCCTAGGCCTGGTGCTGGCGGCGATGAGCGTGCCGCGCGCGGTGTTCATCCTGTTCGGCGGCGCCGTCACCGATCGCTATGAACCCAAGCGCGTGCTGATGCTGACCAAATATGCCAATCTGGTCCTGCTGGGCCTGCTCGCCGCCTTGGTGTTGAGCGGCCAGATCCAGCTGTGGATGCTGTTCGCCCTGGGCTTCCTGATCGGGCTCGCGAGCGCTTTCAGCATCCCGTCCGGCAGTTCGATCATGCCGCTGATGATCGCGCCGGACCGGTTGCAGGCCGCGAACGGCGTGCTGATGGCACTGCGCCAAGTGACATTGCTGCTAGGTCCGCTCTTGGCCGGCCTGCTGATCGTGCTGTTCGGCGACCGGGCGGCGGGCACGACCGACACCACCGGCATCGGGCTCGCCTTCCTCGCCGATGCCGCCAGCTTCGGCATCTCGGCCTGGACCCTGACCAAGGTCGTCGCCATCACGGCACGCACCCCGACCGACGACGCCATGCTGGCCGCCGTCGTCGCAGGCCTCAGGCATTTCTGGAACGACCATGGCCTGCGTACGCTGTGCCTGTATTTCTGCGCCACGGCCGTCTTCATCGGCGGCCCAGCACAGGTGGCGCTGCCGGTGCTGGCCGCGACCCGGCTCGGCGATGGCGCCGCCGGCTATGGCGGCCTGATGGCAGCCCATGGCGCCGGCACCTTGATCGGCATGATCCTGTCCGGCGCCCGGCCGACCTGGCGCCTGGGCACGCTCGGCCTGACCCTCCTCGCGGTCGACGCAAGCGCCGGCGCGCTGCTGATGCCGCTCGGCCGGATCGAGGCGTTGTGGCAGGGGGCGGCGCTGCTGTTGCCGCTGGGCCTGCTCGCGGGCTTCATGCAGGTCTCGGTCTTCACCTGGATGCAGCGGCGCGTGCCGCAGGATATGCTCGGCCGGGCCATGAGCCTGTTCATGTTCATCTTCATGGGCGTGGCGCCGATTTCGGCTGGCATTACCGGTTGGTTGATGCGCGGGCTGAGCCTGGAACAACTGTTCGCCGGCAGCGGCACGATCCTGATCCTGATCGTGCTGTTGGCGCTCTTGAGCCCGCGGGTCCGGGCGATCGGCGCACCCGCCCCGACTTAAGGCGCCATCCGCACGCCGTCGAAGCGCATGATGCCATCGGACAGCGGCTTGAAGCCCTCGAGCTTGGCCTTGGCGGCATAGAGCCAGAGCGTGTGGTAGAGGTAGACGATCGGCAGTTCGTCCTGCAGCACGGATACCGCCTTGGCATAGGCAGGCTTGCGCAGCGCCGGATCGGGCGAGGCACGGCCGGCGGCCAGATCCGCCTCCAAATCCTGATTGCAGAAATGCCCGTCGTTGCCGGCGGCACCACACCCCAGCAGCGGCGTGATGTTGAGGTCGGGATCGACCCGACCGCTCCAGGCGATCAGGTCGGCCTGGAAATCGCCCCGCCGGGTACGGTCGAGCAGTGTCACGAATTCGGTCTGGAACAGGTTCACGGTGATCCCGGCCTCGCCCAGCATCGCCTGGATCATCTGGCCGATCTGGCCGCGCACCGGATCGGTCGGGATCAGCAGGTCGAGCGTCACCGGGCCGATACCATTGAGCGCCGCCTTGGCGGCGGCCAGATCGCGCTTCGGCACCGGGAAGGCATTGTCGTAATAGGGCGAGCCTGGCGGGAACGGCTGGTTGCCGGCCAGGAACCGACCATCGAACGCGACCTGGTTGATCGCTTCGCGGTCGATCGCCAGGCTGATCGCCTTGCGCACCGCCTTCTGCTTGCCGACCGGGCTGTCCGCCTTCGGGCCGTTGCCGACATTGATGGTCATGCCGCTATAGCCGAGGCCGGTCGCCTCGATGCCCACCAGGCTCTTGTCCTGCTTGACCTCGGCCATATCGGTCGGCAGCACCTGCTCGACCAGATCCAGCTGGCCGGAGCGCAGGTTGGTCAGCCGCACGGTCGAATCCGTGATCGGCACAAACACCAGGCGATCGAAGCTATAATTGGCGGCGCGCCAATGGTTCGGGTCGCGCTCCAGCGTGATGTGGTCCTGCACGACCCGTTCGACGAAGCGATAGGGCCCGGCGCAGACCGGATGCTGGGCGAAATTGGCACCCGCCTCGGTCGCAGCCTTGGGGCTGACCATCATGCCGGCCCGGTCGGCGAACGCCGCCAACAGCGGGATCGACGGCTTGCCCAGATGGAGCACGACGCTGAGCGGGCCGGTGACGTCGACCGACTGCAGCGGATCGAGCTCGCTCTTGCGCCGGGTCCCCGGCATGGTCAGCTCGCGGTCGAGATTGAATTTGACCGCAGCCGCGTCGAACGGCGTGCCGTCCTGGAATTTGACCTTGTCGCGCAAACTCAGCGTCAGGGTCTTGCCCTCGTCGCTCCAGGCCCATTCCGTCGCCAGCATCGGCACCAGATTGAGCTTGGCGTCGATATCGACCAGCTTGTCGCACATCGATTGCAGCACATGGCGGCCGACATAGGTCCAGTTCAGCGCCGGATCGAGCGAGTCCGGATCGTCCTGCAGGCCGATGCGCAATTGCGTGGCGGCCTCGGCGCTGCCCGAGACGACGAGCAGGCCGGCGGCAATGAGCGCGCGCAATCGCATGGTCAAAGCCCCGCGTAGAAACTGGCCATGGCCGTCGTCACCGCCTCCGGCCGCTCGACTGTCGGGATGTGGGCGGCATTCTCGATCACGACGAGCCTGGCACCCGGGATGCCGGCCTTCAACGCCTCGGCCGCCGAGGGCGGGGTCGAGACATCCTGGTCGCCGACCAATACCAGGGTCGGACACGCGATCCGGCCCAGTGCCGCCGTGGTATCGCCGTCGCGCACGGCGCAGGCTGCCGAGATATAAGCCTCTGCCGGCATGCGCCGCAGCATGGCGGCGAAGCCGCGCACGATCTGCGGGTCACTGGCGAGGAAGCCGGGCGTGAACCAGCGGCCGAGGATGCCATCGACCACCGAGCCCATGCCATCGGCCCGGATCGCCGCCGCCCGACTGTCCCAATTGCTCTTCGGCCCGATCAGGCTCGCCGTATCGCCCAGCACCAGCGAGCGCAGGCGCCCGCCGGCCTGGATGCCCAGCGTCTGGCCGATCATGCCGCCCAGGGACACCCCGGCGACATGGGCGCGCTCGATGCCCAGATGGTCGAGCAGCCCCAGCGCATCGCCGGCCAGCAGCTCCAGGCCATAGGGCCCGTCGGTCGCCTCGCTCAGGCCATGGCCGCGCAGATCGTAGGAGATCACCCGGAATTTATGAGCGAGTGCCTCGGCTTGTGGCGCCCACATTTCAAGGCTGGTGCCTAGCGAATGGATCAGCAGCAGCGGCGGCGCCTCGGCCGGCCCCTCGACCCGGTAATGGACCGACAGACCCTTGATCAGTGCGAACGCCATGGCGCGATCTCTCCCTGCTATCCCGACGAATTAGTTACGATCTTAAACTGAAATGTTTGACAACCCAATCACGCGGACGAATCATCCCGGACAAACGACGGGAGGAGCGGCCATGGACGAAGAACTCTACGCGCGCGGCATGAAGGTTCGCCGTGCCGTGCTGGGCGACGCCCATGTCGACCGGGCGACCCAGAAGATCACCGAGTTCGACCGCGACTTCCAGGAGTACATCACCCGCCACGCCTGGGGCGCCATTTGGGACCGCCCGGGCCTCGACCGCAAGGTGAAGCATCTCTTGACCATCACGCTGATGGCGGCGCTCGGCCACGAGGAAGAGCTGGCGATGCATATCCGCGCCACACGCCAGACGGGGGTCACCGCCGACGAGGTCAAGGAGGCCCTGATGCATGTCGCGGTCTATGCCGGCGTGCCGATGGCCAACAGCGCGGTGCGCATTGCCAAGGCGACCTTTGCCGAGATGGAGAGCCAAGCATGAGCGACGTTTTCAACGACGTGCCGGCCGGGACCCACCCGGCCTATGCCTCGCCCGAGTATAAATCGACCATGCTGCGCGCGCCGTCGCGGCCGCTGATCCGGCTGCCGCAGACGCTGACCGAGGTGACCGGCCCCCGTCCTGGCGCCGACATGGTCGGGCCGACCGAGGCCGACTTCACCAAATGCCACGGCGGTGAAGCGCAGGGCGAGCGCATCATCGTCACCGGCCGCGTGCTCGACGAGGACGGCCGTCCGGTCCCGGATGCGGTGCTGGAGATCTGGCAGGCCAATGCCGCCGGCCGCTACAACCACGCGGTCGACCAGCATGACGCCCCGCTCGACCCGCATTTCGAGGGCAACGGGCGTGTCACTACGGGTGCCGACGGCAGCTATCGCTTCCAATCGATCAAGCCCGGCGCCTATCCGTGGGGCAACCACTACAATGCCTGGCGGCCGAACCATATCCACTTCAGCCTGTTCGGTCCCGGCGTCGCCACGCGGCTGGTCACCCAGATGTATTTTCCGGGCGACCCGCTGTTGGCGCTCGACCCGATCTTCAACTGCATTCCGGATGCCGACGCCCGCGCCCGTCTGATTTCGCAGTTCGACATCGGCGTGACCCAGCCGGATTACGCGCTGGGCTATCGCTTCGACATCGTGGTGCGCGGCCGCCACGCGACCCCGATGGAGAATTGAGATGCCTGGCTTGACGAGTTCCCAGACGGTCGGCCCCTATTTTCACTTAGGCTTGATCCGCGATGGCCAATCGACGCTGGTGGGACCCGAGACGAAAGGCGAGCGGATCGCGATCGAGGGCTTAGTCACCGACGGGCCGGGCTCGCCGGTCACCGATGCGATGATCGAGATCTGGCAGGCGAACGCCGCCGGTCGCTACGACCATCCGACCGACACCCAGGACAAGCCGCTCGACCCGGCCTTCCACGGCTTCGGCCGCGCCGCGGTCGACAAGACCGGGCATTACCGGTTCGAGACCATCCGGCCCGGCGCCGTGCCTGGCCGCGGCAACGCGCTGCAGGCGCCGCATATCGCGGTGACGGTGTTCGCCCGCGGCCTGCTGCTGCACCTGAACACCCGGCTCTATTTCGCCGCGGAGCCACTCAACGACACCGACCCGGTGCTGGCGCTGGTGCCGGACGAGGCGGCGCGGCGAACCCTGATCGCGACGCCGGTTGCTGGGGCCGCGATCCCGACCTACCGTTTCGACATCCGCCTGCAGGGCGGCAACGAAACTGTGTTCTTCGAGATCTGACATGACGCTCAACCCCGCCGATTCCTTCCTCTTCGGCGGGCTGTTCGGCACCGACGAGATCCGCGCGCTCTACGACGACCGCCGGCGGCTGGCGTTCATGCTGGAGGTCGAGGTGGCACTGGCGCGAGCCCAAGCCGCCGTCGGCATCATCCCGGCGGAGGCGGCGGAGGCGATCGCCAAGGCCGCCGATCTGGCCAAGCTCGATATGGCATCGATCCGGGCAGAGACCGAGAAGGCGGGCCAGCCGGTGATGGCGCTGGCCAAAGCGCTGACCCAGGCGGCCGGACCCGAAGCCGGGCGCTGGGTGCATTGGGGGGCGACGACCCAAGACATCACCGATACCGCCCAGGTGCTGCAGCTGCGCGCGGCCTTGGTCCCGATCGAACGCGACCTCCTGGCGCTGATCGCGGCGCTGGCGACCCAGGCCGACCGGCATCGCACGACGGTCATGGCCGGCCGCAGCTTCCTGCAGCAGGCCCTGCCGGTCAGCTTCGGCTACAAGGCCGCGGTCTGGCTGGCGCCGCTGCTGCGCCATGCCGAGCGGCTGGAGCAGCTGAAACCCCGGCTGCTGCAGGTGCAGTTCGGTGGCGCCGTCGGCACGCTCGCCTCGCTGGGCGACAAGGGTCGTGCGGTCACCGAGCGGCTGGCGGCAGATCTGGGCCTGGGGTGCCCGATCGCACCGTGGCACGCGAGCCGCGACAATATCGCGGAGTTGGGCGCCTGGCTGGGCCTGGTCGCCGGCAGCCTGGCGAAATTCGCCGGCGACGTGACGCTCTTAGCTCAGACCGAATTCGGCGAATTGGTCGAGACGACCGAGGCCGGCCGCGGCGGTTCCAGCACCATGCCGCAGAAGCGCAATCCGATCATCAGCACGCATATCCTGGCGGCTGCAGCCGGCGTCGAGGCCCAGGTGCCGTTGCTGCTGGCGGCCCAGCACCATCAGCTGGAACGCGCCGTCGGTCCCTGGCAGGCGGAAGCCCTGGCCCTGCCGCAGGCGCTGGCGCTCACCGCCGGCACGCTCGCCCAATCGGTCCGGGTCGCGGACGGCATGCGGCCCGATGCCGAACGGATGCGCGCCAACCTCGCCATCACCAATGGCTTGGTCATGGCCGAACGCATCATGATGGCACTCGCCGACCAGCTCGGCCGCGGCGAGGCGCATCATCTGGTCCAGGACGCCTGCCTGCGCGCCATGGCGGAAAATCGGCCGCTGCGCGAGATCCTGGGCGAGAACCCGCAGATCGCCGGTGTGCTGGACCTCGATCGGCTGATGGATCCGGCGGGGTATCTGGGCGAGGCGGAGGCGGTGGTCGATCGGGTGGTGGCGGTGGCCAGGGCTTTCTTGTCTCGGCACGCCCCGCCTCGCTGAGGCGAGCCGCCCTCTCCCATAAATGGTAGAGGGCCAAAAGAAAGCTCCCTCTCCCGTTTATGGGAGAGGGTCGGGGTGAGGGTGTCTCAGCCGCTCGGAATAACGGCAACACTCACATGCCCACTGCCCCCGATCGCGCCATAGTCGCCGACCCGCTCGCCCCGTCCCGTCTCCACACACCCCAGAAACGTCGCAAGCGGACGTGCGCCCATTTCGACGTTGGAGGCCTCGGCATAAGCCGGTAGCGCCGCCTTGGCCGCCGGGATTTCGCCATCGGTCAGCAGCTTCAGGAAATGCCGGTCGGCCGCGACCGCCGCCTCGGGCGGCCAGAGCTGGGGACCGCGCACCATGCGGGCGGCGAAGGCGGTGCTGGCGACGAACACCGTGCGCCGCCCCGTCGTCTCCGCAGTCTGTCGGATCAGCCCGCCGAGGCGCAGGCCCTCGTCCAGCGTCGCATTCATGCAGGTGCTGAGCAGCACGACCGGCAGCCGTTCATCCGGATCGAGCAGGCGCAGCGGCACGGCGCTGCCATAGTCCCAGTCGCGTTCCGGTCCCACCGACATCGGCAGACCGTCGGTCCGGGCAAGATCGATCAGTGCCGCTGCGAAACCCGGATCGCCCGGCCGATCATAGGGCAGTTCCAGCGCGCGGCTGGCATCCGGATCACGGCAGATGCCGCGATGGTGGGCCCCGGCCCCGACGAACCATAGGAACGGCGTCGCCCAGTGCGAGCTTTGCACCACCAGCAGATCCGGTTCGAGCGATCGCACGAACACGCCCAAGGCCTGGGCGCCGGCGAGGATGCCGGCGGCAGCGTCGGGCACGTCGGGACCGATCAGCTTCGGGCTATGCGGCGTCACCACGCTGGCCAGCAGCATGACCCGAGACCCTACTCGGCCCCGTTCAGACGGCACAGCAGCCGCAGCAGGGTCTGCCGTTCTTCGTCGTTCAACGGCGTCGTCACCTGGCGTTCATGGTCACGCACGACGCCTTTCAGGCGCGCGATCAGCACCTGGCCGGCCCGGCTGGGCATGACCGCGTGGGAGCGCCGGTCGGCCGCCGATTTCTCGCGGGCGACCAGGCCGCGCGCCTCGAGCTTGTCCAGCATCGGCACCAGCAGCGAGCGGTTGCTGCCGATCGCCTTGGCGAGCGCGTTCTGATTGAGCCCGGGATTGGCGCCGACCAGGACCAGCAGGCCGAACTCGCCCGGCGAGACGTCGAGCTCGTCGAGCCGCTTCAGGAAGGAATTGAACACGCGCACCTGGGCGCGGCGCAGCTGATAGCCCAGCAGCTCCGGCAGGATGTCGAGATCGACATCGGCCGGCATCAGCTGGAACAGCTCGGCCCCGTCAGCCGGGACGGTCTCGGCTGGTTTCTCCGCCTTGCGTACGGCCTCTTTCATGGGCAGTCCCGATCGTTCAGCACCGGAACGATCTTACGGGCCGACGGCGGTTTCAAGCAACCGCCTCACGCCCGGTCGATCAGATGCAGGAATGAGCCGAACACCCGGCCGACGATGGCTCCGGTGCCGCCCGGAACCCCGCTCTCGCAGAACGCGGGCACGGGCTCCCGCCCGATCTCGCTGGCGAAATGAAACTCGTGACCACGATAGCGCGCGCCGACGGGTCCAAGCGGGGTTTTGGCCGCCAGCGTGATCCGGCGATAGCCCAGCTGCCGACGGGGATCGGCGTAGCTGGTTTCGACCGGCAGCAGGCTCAGCATCTCGTGCCGGATGCCATCGCCGTCGACCAGGCTGGATCCCAGCGCCATATAGCCGCCGCACTCGCCGTAAATGACCGCACCGCGCCCCGCGGCAGCCCGCATGCCCTGGCGGAACGACGCGGCACCCGCGAGCCGGCCGGCGTGGAGTTCGGGATAGCCGCCCGGCAGATAGACGGCATCGGCGGATACGGCCGGCGCCTCATCGCCCAGCGGTGAGAAGAAGCTCACCTCGGCCCCGGCCGTGCGCCAGCCGTCCAGCACATGCGGATAGGCAAAGGCGAAGGCGATGTCGCGCGCGACCGCGATATGGTTTCCCAGCGGCGGGATCGCGACCGAACCGTCGCCGTGGCGTCCCATCGGTTGCGCCACCGTCATCAATTGCTCCAGATCGACCGCGGCCTCGACCGCGTCGGCGGCCTGCTCCAGAAAGCCTTCCAGATTGGCGTGTTCGCCGGCCTGGACCAGTCCCAGATGCCGCGACGGCACCGTGATGCCCTCGGCCCGCGGCAGCGCGCCCAGCACCGGCAGCCCCAAGGTCTCGAACGCCGGCCGGATCAGGTCGGCATGGCGCGGGGAGCCGACCCGGTTCAGCAGCACGGCCGCGATACGGACATCGTCGCGGAATGTCGCGAAACCCTTGGCGACGGCCGCCGCCGACACGGTCTGGCCGCGCACGTCTTGCACCAGCAAGACCGGCAGATCCAGCAGCGCCGCCAGGTCCGCAGTCGATCCACCCCCCTCGGCGGCGCCATCGAACAGGCCCATGACGCCCTCGACCAGCAGCAGGTCGGCGCCGTCGGCAGCGAGGTCGAGTTGGCTCAGCAAAGTCTCCGGCCGCATTGCCCAGGGATCGAGATTGCGGCACGGCCGACCGCTCGCGGCCGCATGAAAGGCCGGATCGATATAGTCGGGCCCGACCTTGGCCGAGGCGACGGCGACGCCGCGCCGCCGCAGCGCCCGCAGCAGGCCGAGTGTCACGGTGGTCTTGCCGGCACCCGACGAGGGTGCCGCGATGATGAGCGCGCGGGTCATGGCCCGACCCTAATCCATTGCGCAGTACCTTGGCACCGGTATGATCGGCGCCATCATGACCCAGGCCCTCATCGATTTCTGTCCGGGCATCCTGCATGCGGTGCCGGCCAAGGATGGGCTGTTGATGCGCCTGCGGCTGCCGGGCGGGCAAGTGCCGGCAGCGACCCTCGCCACGATCGCCCGGCTGGCCCGGCGCCATGCCGATGGCGGGCTGGATCTGACCGCACGGGCCAATATCCAGCTGCGCGGCATCCGGCCGGAGAGCCTGGCGCCGTTGGTCGAGGGCTTGCGCGATGCCGGCCTGCTGCCCTCACCCCTGCACGACCGCATCCGCAATATCCTGGTCAGCCCGTTCGCCGGCGTCGATCGGGCGGAATTGCTCGACCTGACCGCACTCGCCGGCGAGCTGGACCGGGCGCTGATCGCCGATGCCGAGCTGGCCCACTTGCCGGCCAAGTTCGCCTTCACGCTCGACGGCGGCGGCCGGGGCTTCGATCCGGGCGGCGGCGACCTGACAATGACTGCCGTTGCCGGGCCGAAACTGCATCTGAGCCTGGCCGGCCGGCCGACCGGCCTGGGCGTGGCACCGGAGCGGGCGACCGCGCTGCTGATCCAGGCCTGCCACGCACTGCTGGCCGTTGCCGCCGATCATAATCTACCGGCGCGCGGCCGGGCGATCGTCAGGCACCCGGCGGCTTATGCGGATTTTCTAGGCCGGCTGGACGTGGAACCCTGCGAATCGCCTACGATCCGCAAACCCGCCCCGACATTCGGCACGCTGGAAGAACCGACGAGACGCGTGACGCTGCTGCCGACAATCCCGTTTGGGCGTCTGACCAGCGCCCAAGCGCTCGATCTATCGGAGAAATCCACTCGTTTCGGTTTCGATATGAGATTGACGCCCTGGCGCAATTTGGCCTTGCGCGGCATCCAGCGGTCGGAGCTTGCCTCGTTCGACCTGAAGCCCGACGGCTTTGCCGGGCTGGCCGCCTGTGCCGGTAGCGAGGGCTGTGCCCAGTCGTTGGCGGATGTCCGCGCCGATGCCCGGCATTTCGCCGCCACCGTTGCCGGTACCGCACCGCCGGCGGATTGGGCGATCCATTTCGCCGGCTGCGCCAAGCGTTGCGCGCTCAAGGGCGCGGCCAGGGTCGATCTGATTGCGACCCAAAACGGCTATGATGTGCTATTCGACGGCATTCCTGCCCATTCCGGCCTGTCGCCGGACCAGGCTCTGGCCGCCGCATGCACTGCCTACCCGACGAAAGCGCCTTAATGCCCCGCGACTACCTGACCGACGGCGCCGAGATCTACCGCCGCTCCTTCGCCATCATCCGGGCGGAGGCCGATCTGGCCGGCCTCTCGCCCGACCTCGCCCGCACGGCGGTCCGCATGATCCATGCCTGCGGCATGACCGACCTGCCGCGCGACCTGGCCGCCAGTCCGGGCGCCGCCGAAGCCGGCCGGGCCGCCCTGCTGGCCGGTGCGTCGATCCTGTGCGATTCGGCGATGCTGGCCGCCGGCGTCACCCGCGCGCGCCTGCCGGCCGCGAACGCGGTGATCTGTACGCTCAACGCCCCCGAGGTCCCGGCGCTCGCCGCCGAAATGGGCACGACCCGCAGCGCCGCCGCCCTGGAGCTGTGGCGCGACAAACTCGCCGGCGCCGTCGTCGCCATCGGCAATGCGCCGACCGCGCTCTATCATCTGTTCGACATGCTCGATGCCGGGGCGCCGAAGCCGGCGCTGATCCTGGGCCTGCCCGTGGGTTTCGTGGGCGCGGCCGAGTCCAAGGATGCGCTCAGGGCCAACAGCCGCGGCGTGCCGTTCATCACCATCCTCGGCCGGCGCGGCGGCAGCGCCATGGCATCGGCGGCGATCAACGCGCTGGCGAGCGAGGCGGAATGAGCGGCGTGAAGCCCGGCCGGCTTTATGGCGTCGGCGTGGGGCCTGGCGATCCGGACCTGATCACGGTCAAGGCGCTCAGATGCGTGCAGTCCGCCGATGTCGTGGCCTATCTGGCCGCCCGCCACGGCCGCAGCAACGCCCGCGCCATCGTCGCCGACGCGCTGACCCGCGGCCAGCCGGAGCTGGCGCTGATCTATCCGCTGACCACCGAGACGACCGACCATCCGGACGGCTATGACGGCGCCATCGCGGACTTCTACGACGAGGCCGCGGCCAAGGTCGCAGCCGAACTCGACGCCGGCCGGAATGTCGCCGTGCTGTGCGAGGGCGATCCGTTCTTCTACGGCTCCTATATGTATCTGCACGACCGGCTGGCCCAGCGCTACGAGACCGAGGTGATCCCCGGCGTGCCCTCGATCATGGCCGGCGCCGCCCGGCTCGGCCGTCCCCTGGTCCGGCGTGACACCGAACTGGCGATCCTGCCCGGCACCCTGCCCGAGGCGGAGCTGGCGCGGCGGCTGGCCCAGGGCCAGGCCGTGGCGATCATGAAGCTCGGCCGGAATTTCGCAAAAGTGCGCCGCGCGATCGAACAGGCCGGCGCATCCGATCGGGCATTTTATATCGAGCGCGCGACCATGACGGCCGAGCGCATCGTGCCGCTGGCCGAGGTCGATCCGGCCCAAGTGCCGTATTTCTCCCTGGTGCTGGTGCCCGGTGCCGAGGTCGTTCCGGTCAAATGCCTGCCCGGCGCCGCCGGCTGCCTGACCGTGTTGGGGCTTGGCCCCGGCGCCCCCGAGTGGCTGTCGCCCGAGGCGCGGGACGCGCTGGCGGAGGCGACCGACCTGGTGGGCTATCAGCCCTATCTGGATCGCGTCGCCCCGCAACCGGGCCAGATCCGCCACGGCAGCGACAACAAGGTCGAGGCAGCACGCTCCCGGCACGCGATCGAGTTGGCACTGGCCGGCCGGCGCGTCTGCGTCGTCTCGTCCGGCGATCCCGGCATCTTCGCCATGGCGAGCGCCGTGCTGGAACAGGTCGAGGCCGGCCCTGAAGACTGGCGTGCGCTCGACGTGCGGGTCCTGCCGGGCATCTCGGCGATGCAGGCGGCGTCCGCCCGCGTCGGCGCGATCCTGGGCCATGATTTCTGCGTGATCTCGCTGTCGGATCGACTGAAACCCTGGCCGACCATCGCCGAGCGCCTGGAGGCGGCGGCCAAGGCCGATTTCGCGCTCGCCTTCTACAACCCGATCTCGTCGGAGCGGCAATGGCAGCTGGGCGAGGCGCGCTCGATCCTGACCCGTCATCGCGCGCCCGAGACGCCGGTGATCATGGCGCGCGACGTCGGCGGCCCGACCGAACGGATCATCGTCACCGACCTGGCCGGCCTCGACCCGGCGCTGGTCGATATGCGCACGATCCTGCTGATCGGCAATTCCCAGACCCGACGGTTCGAAGGCGCCGGCGGCAAGCCCGTGGTCTATACGCCGCGCCGCTACGGGATCTGAACGAGCCAGGCAGTCACAGCTTCCAAGCTATCGGCCGTGTCCGTCGCCGGCCGGGCGGGACGCTCGACCATCACCACAGGCAAGCCCAGCGCGCGGGCCGCCTCGATCTTGGCATAGGTCGCGGGACCGCCGCTGTTCTTGGACACGATCCGGTCGATCCGGTGGGTGCGCAGCAGGTCGATTTCGTCATCGAGCGTGAACGGTCCACGCGCAAGCAACAGTTCGTGGTTCGCCGGCAAGGGCGCTTCCGGCGCATCGACCGAGCGGATCAGGAACCAGGCATCGCTGCCGGCAAAGGGGGCCAGTTCCTGTCGACCGACGGTCAGGAATACGCGGCCTTGTGAAAGTGCGGCGGCGGCCGCCATATCGGCGACCGACACCCAATGATCGCCAGTTTTCGGTACCCAGGCGGGGCGCACGAACGCGAGCAACGGCACGCCGACGCGGCGGCACGCCTCGGCCGCGTGCCGGCTCATTTGCGCCGCAAACGGATGGGTGGCGTCGATCACCGCGTCGATATCCGCCAGGTAGGCCGCCAGCCCATCCACGCCGCCGAAACCACCGACGCGGACATTTCCCGCGGGTAGTACCGGGGCCGCGACGCGGCCGGCGAGCGATGAGATGATGCGCAGATCGGGTCGATCAGCGAGATGGCGCGCCAGCATGGCGGCCTCGCCTGTGCCGCCCAGGATCAGCAGGCGGATCATGGGGCACCACCCCGACCCTCTCCCATAAATGGGAGAGGGAGAAAGCGAGCTCCCTCCCCTGCAGCGCGGGGGAGGGTCGGGGTGGGGGTCGGGCCGATACTCACACTGCCCCGCGCCGGGGTCGCTCGCGATCGGCCGAGTACAGATGGCTGACACCGAAGCTCGGCCGCCCCAACCCGCGCCCGACCAGGATCATCGAATTCTTGTCGAGCCCGGCCTCCTTCGCTTGAGCGCCAATGGTGGCGAGCGTACCGCGCAGCACCTTCTGATCGGGCCAGGTCGCTCGGAACACGATCGCGACCGGGCAGTCGGCGCCATAGAGCGGCGTCAGGTCTTCGACGACCTTTGGCAGGTTCATGATCGACAGGTGGATCGCGAGCGTGGCACCGGTCGCCCCCAGGCTCTTCAGATCCTCGCCCGGCGGCATGGCGGTGGAGCGGGTCGAGGTTCGGGTCAGGATCACGGTCTGCGCCACCTCGGGCAGGGTCAGTTCCTGGCCCAGCACGGCGGCGGCGGCGGCGAAGGACGGCACGCCGGGCGTTACGTCATAAGGAATGCCCAGCGCGTCGAGCCGGCGCATCTGTTCGGCCATGGCGCTCCAGACCGACAGGTCGCCGGAATGCAGGCGCGCCACATCCAGGTCCGAGGCATGGGCGGCCGCGATCTCGGCGATGATTTCGTCCAGATGCATCTCGGCCGTATCGACGATGCGGGCACCGGCGGGTGCGTGGGCCAGCACGCCCTCCGGCACCAGCGAACCGGCATAGAGACAGACCGGCGACGCCGCGATCAGGTCGCGGCCGCGCAGGGTCAGGAGGTCGGCGGCGCCGGGGCCGGCGCCGATGAAATGGACGATCATGGAAGCTCCGCGAGCGCACAGGTACAGAGAATGCCGGTCTTGCGCGGGATGGCGAGCCAGGCCGAGGGGCCGAGGGCGGCCAGCGCCGCCGCCTCCGCCACGCTGGGGCTGCCGACCGCGTCGGCCGAGCGGGATGAAATCGTCACGGTGCCGGGTGTGGCCGCCAACCGTTCGGCCGGGAACAGGCGCAGCTCCAAGTCGAGCGCATCGGCGACCTGTTTGGCGAGATCCGCCCGCCGGTCGATGGTGGCGAGGCAGGCCCGGGCACCGACATGGCCGACGGTCGCCTGGATCAGAGCCAGCACGTCTTCGAGCTTGGCCCCGGAGGAGGCGCCGATGCCGATGGCACGCTGGATCTTCATGGCTTGGTCACCGCCCATTGGGTGACCGGCGCCAGGCTTTTCCAGCCGAGCATGCCACCGACGGCACGGGCGCGCGCGACCGAGATCCGGGTCAACTCGCCGCCCAACTGATGGTGCCAATGGACGAGCGTCGCCTCGCCGCCGATAGTCACGACATTGGCGACCAGCCGGCCGCCGGGCTTGAGCGCCGCCCAGCACCGCTCGACCAGGCCCTCGGTGCCGATGCCGCCGCCGATGAAGATCGCGTCGGGTGCCGACAGCCCGTCCAGTGCACCCGGCAGATCACCCTCGATCACCCGCACGGTCGGCACGCCCAGGGTCCGGGCATTGGCGATGATGCGCTCGACCCGGTCGGCGCGCCGTTCTATCGCGATGGCTCGGCAGGACGGATCGGCGCGCGACCATTCGATACCGATCGTGCCGGTGCCGGCGCCGACATCCCATAGCAATTGGCCGGGCAGCGGCACCAGGCGCGCGAGCGTCGCGGCGCGCACCTCGCGCTTGGTCATCTGCCCGTCGCTCTCGAAGGCCTCGTCCGGCAAGCCGGCCAGCGTCGAGAGTGGCCGGGTGCCTGCATCGGCGAGGCAGGTGACGGCGACGACGGCCAGATCACCGGTCGGATGGTCCCAGTGGCGGGCGATACCGTCCCGGCGCGCCTCGGCCGGGCCGCCCAGATGCTCCAACAGCGTCACGCCGCTGTCGCCATAACCCATTTCGGTCAGCACGCCCGCGACCTCGGCCGCGACGGCGCCATAGATCACCAGCCGCCGGCCGGGCTGCACCGACGGGCGCATCAAATCCAGCGGCCGGCCGACGGCCGAGATCAGCGTCACCGCCGCCTGCGGCCAGCCGAGTTGTGCACAGGCGAGGCTGAAGGCCGAGACCTGAGGGATGACTCGATACTCGGCCGGATCGAGCCGGGCCGCGAAGGTGGCACCCACGCCATGCAGCATCGGATCGCCGCTCGCCAGCACGACGACATTCCGGTCGCGTGGACCGGCCATGATCTCGTCGACCAGCGGCAGCATCGGCGACGGCCAGGCGCGCCGCTCGGCCGTCGTCTCGACCAACCCCAGGTGCCGCTCGCCGCCGACGACCAGATCGGCGCGCACCAGCGCCGCTCGGGCCTCGGGCCCCAATTCGCCGTCCTCGCCGATGCCGATGATGGTCAGCCAGGGGGTCAATATTCGATGCCCTGCTGCGCCTTGATGCCGGCGGCGAACGGGTGCTTGACCGCTTCCATCTCGGTCACCAGATCGGCGGCCTCGATCAATTCGGGCTTGGCGTTGCGGCCGGTGACGATGATGTGCAGCCCCTCGGGCCGCCCGACCAGCGCCGCCACGACCGCATCGATCGGCAGCTGGTCGTAGCGCAGCGCGATGTTGAGTTCGTCGAACACCAGCAGATCGTACGCGCCGGTCGCCCGCACCGCCTCGATCATGCCGACGGCGTGGGCCCACGCCGCCTCGGCATTGGCGATGTCGCGGGCACGGTCCTGGGTCTCCCAGGTGAAACCCTCGCCATGGGCATGGATGGTGACCTGGTCGCCGAAGCGGGCGAAGGCGGCGCGCTCGCCGGATTCCCATTTGCCCTTGGTGAATTGCACGATGCCGATGCGCTTGCCATGGCCCAGCGCCCGGAACGCCACGCCGAACGCCGCAGTCGACTTGCCCTTGCCCTTGCCGGTATGGACCATCAGCAGGCCCTTCTCGATAGTCTTGGTCGCCATCATCCGGTCGCGCATTTCCTTGCGCTTGCGCGATTTCTCGTCGGCGCGGGCGAAATCTTCGTCACTCATTGCTGCAGCTCCTGAAGCAGATCATGCGCCCGGTTATGGCGCGGTTGCCAGCGGCCGGCCGTAATCATCGAAGCCAATCTTCGACCGACGGCCCGCGCGGCAGCGGGGTTGCGGGTAATGAGGAAATGGCGCACGGCATCGTCGGCGACATAGGCCTCGTAGATCGCCTCGAAATGCTGCGGCGTCACGACCGGGACCAGGCCCGCGAAGGCGGCCAGATAATCCACCGTCGCGGCGATCTCGGCCGCCCCCTTGTGGCCATGGCGCATGACGCCGGCCAGCCACTTCGGATTGGCCGCGCGGCCGCGCACGACCCGCGCCATCTCCTCTGCCAGAGTCCGAATCCGCGGATGTTCCGGGTTGGCGGTGTCGGCATGGAACATGGCGGGCGCCTGCCCCCGCAGCTTGGTTACGGTCGCGGCGAGACCCGCCTCGAAGCCCCAATAGGCGTCGCTGTCGAGCAGGTCATGCTCGCGATTGTCCTGGTTCTGCACCACGGCCTCGACCCCGGCCAGCCGCGCGGCGAAGCGTGCGTGCAGGCCTTCGCCGGCCAGACCCGCCCCATAGGCGAAACCGCCGGCAGCCAGGTAGGCGTCGGTCGCATCGATATCGGCGAGCGCGTCGGTCAGCAGCGCCTCGAGCCCGCTGCCGTAGCGGCCGGGTGCCGCGCCGAACACGCGGGCCCCGGCCTGCAGCCGCGCTTGGGCGGCCTCCATGCCGACCGCCTCCAACGCCGCGACCTCGCAGCGCACCCGGGCGGCGAGCGGGTTCAGGTGATCGGGCTCGTCCAGCGCCGCCACCGCGCGGGCGGCGGCATCGAACAGGTCGACCTGGGCCGGAAAGGCGTCGCGGAAGAATCCCGAGATACGCAGGGTCACGTCGACGCGCGGCCGGTCGAGGATGCCCTGCGGCAGGATCTCGTAGCCGGTCACCCGGTTCGAGGCACCGTCCCAGGTCGGACGCACCCCCATCAGCGCCAGCGCCTGGGCGATGTCGTCGCCGCCGGTGCGCATGTTGGCGGTGCCCCAGGCGGTGATCGCCATGCGCCGCGGCCAATCCCCCTCATCCTGGCGATAGCGGTCGATCAGCAGGCCCGCCGCCCGCCAGCCGAGCAGCCAAGCGGTCGGCGTCGGCACGGCGCGGCTGTCGAGCGCGTGGAAATTGCGACCTGTCGGCAGCACATCGAGCCGGCCCCGCGTCGGTGCCCCCGACGGACCCGACGGCACGAAGCGGCCGGCAAGACCGCGCAGCAGCCCGTCGAACTCGTGGGTGGCACACTGTTCGACCGAGGGCCGCAGCCGCGTATCGATGGTATCGAGCACGGCGCGCGTGCGGGTCCAGGCGGGATCGCACGGGCGGCCGCCGACGAGGGCGCGGGCCAGCAGCTCGATCCGTTCGACCGTGTCGCCGGTGCTGCGCCAGGCGTCCGGACCGTCAAGCGCGGCGGGCCAGGCACCGGCCCAGGGCGCGGCCAGATCGGCGATCAGCGGGTCGGAATCGAGGCCCAGATCCCGGGCCAGCGCGCGGGTCAGCGAGGCGTCGCCGCCCACGCCCGTCCCGCGCGGCTGCCGCGTCAGCGCCACCAGCAGGTCGGTCAATTGATCGCCCGTGGGCGAAGCGCCGAAAATATGCAGCCCGTCGCGGATCTGCAGCTCTTTCAGCTCGCACAGATGATTGTCGAGCTTGGCGAGCGCGCTGTCGGAGGGCTCGTCCGGCGCGATGCCGCAGTCGCGATCGAGGCCCGAGCGGGCGGCCAGATCCAGGATCGCTGCTTGCAGCAGCACCAGCCGACGCGGGTCGACGCCGGCGGCCTCGTAATATTCGTCGACCAGCCGTTCCAGCTCAGCCAGGGGCCCATAGGCCTCGGCCCGGGTCAGCGGCGGCGTCAGGTGATCGATGATCACGGCCTGGGCGCGGCGCTTGGCCTGGCTACCCTCGCCCGGGTCGTTGACGATGAACGGATAGAGATGCGGCACGGGCCCGAGCACAACCTCGGGCAGGCATTCGTCCGACAGGGCCACCGCCTTGCCCGGCAGCCATTCGAGCGTGCCGTGCTTGCCCAGATGGATGATCGCATGAGCGTCGAACGATTGCCGCAGCCAGCCATAGGTCGCGAGATACGCATGCGGCGGCACCAGGGCCAGATCATGATGCGCCTGGCGCGGATCCAGGCCCGGGCCGCGGCTCGGCTGGACCAGGACCGCGACATGGCCGGCGCGCAGGATCTTGAGCCGGAACGCGCCATCGAGCACGTCCGGATCCTCGGCCGGCTCGCCCCAGCGGTCACGCACCGCCTGCTGCACCGTCGCCGGCAGGGTCGCGAAGAAATCGAGATAGTCCGCGACCGGATAGGGCTCCGTGGCGGCGGCGAGGTCATGCATCAGCCGGTCGCCGTCGTCGCGCTCGGCAGTGACATAACCGTTCTCTGCCAGCCGCCGCAGGATGCCGATCGCCGAGGCCGGCGTATCCAAGCCCACGCCGCAGCCGATGCGGCCGTCCTGGCCGGGATAGGAGGCGATGACCAGCCCGACCCGGCGTTCGGCCGCGGCGGTCCGACGCAAGCGGACCCAGCCGGCGGCGATCTGCGCCACGAACGCGACCCGGTCGGCGACCGGGCGATGGCGCACCAGCGCGCTATCGACCAGCGGATCGAGCTCGCCGGCCGACTTGAACGAGATCGCGCGGGTGATGATGCGCCCGTCGATTTCGGGCAGCGCCACGTTCATGGCGAGGTCGCGCGCCGGCAATCCCGCTTTGCCGGCCGCCCAAGTCGCTTCATCCTGGCCGGCCAGAATCACCTGCAGCACCGGGCAATCGGCCGCCGCGAACGGGTTGGCGGCACCATCGCCACCCTGGGCCGAGACCGCGAAGCCGGTCAGGTTCAGGATCACGTCCGGCGGCCGGCGCGCGAAGGCCTGGGTCACGAGGACGGCGGAGACCGGATCCTTCAGGCTCGACACATAGATCGGCATCGCCGCCAGGCCCTGGGCATCGAGGGCGGCCATCAGCGCGTCGACCGGCGCCAGATCGCCCGCCTGCAACAGCGCGCGATAGAACACGATCGCCGCCAGCGGGCGCGCGTCCGCCTCGCTCGGCCGATAGAACCCGGCGCGCGGCAGCGGCACCGGGCCTGCGGCCTCGACCCCATGGCCGAGCAATCCCGCGGCATGATCCAGCAGCCCGCGCATGTTGGCCGGACCGCCTTCCAGGCAATAGCGCCAGAGCCGATCGACTTGGATCGCGTCAAGGCTCGACCGTGCGGTCAAATCCTCGTCCGGCCGCTCGTCGCCGGGCAGGAACGCGCAGGGAATGCCGCTGGCGGCGATACGCTCGACGCCATAGGACCAGTAGCCCAGCCCGCCGATCACCCGCACGATCACGAGCTTGGCGCGCGCAATCACCTCGTCCAGATAGAGATCGACGGTCATCGGATGCGACAGCTGCAACAGGCTCGCGACGCGCAGGCTGGGATAATCCGCCGGGCACTCCGCGCGCGCCGCCGCCAGGGCCGCGAGCTCGGTATCCGCCGCCGACAGGAACACGATGTCGCCCGGCGACTGGACGAGCCGGACGGCCTGGTCGGCCGTCGGGGCCCGTCCGGGTGTCGCCTTCAGCAGATGCATCTAGGATCCTTCCCCCTCTCCGCCCTTCAGGGGGGAGAGGGCCGGGGTGAGGTGGGTTTCTCCACCGAAAACTACCTGAAAACAACGGACCGGCGGCACCACCCACCTCATCCTAAATCCTTCTCCCCCCTGAAGGGCGGAGAAGGACTTTTATGCCAATTCGGCCCGGATCGCGGCCTGGTCGATGCCCTTCAAGCCGATCACGACCAGCCGGCCGACCACGGCTTCGCCCGGGGCCCAGGCGCGGTCGAAATAATGGCCGAACCGTTCGCCCACACCCTGCACCACCAGGCGCATCGGCTTGCCGGCGACGGCGGCGAAGCCTTTGATGCGCAGGATATCGTGGCGGCCGGCGACCATTTTCAGCCGATCGACCAGCGAGGTCGGTGAGGCTGCTTCCGGGATCTCCAGCCAGAAGCTGTCGAAATCGTCGTGATCATGCTCGCCCTCGCCGTCATGGACCGACTTGCGGCCGGCGACATCATCCTCGGCGGCCGCACCCAGGCCCAGTAGGACCGCGGCCGGCAATTCGCCGAAGCTGGCCTTGACCGTCTTGACGCCGGGCCGGGTGAATTGGTCGAGCTGGCTCTGCGCCGCATCGATCGCAGCCGCGTCCAGCAGGTCGGTCTTGGTCAGCACGACCAGGTCGGCGCAGGCGAGCTGATCGTGGAACAGCTCCTCCAGCGGCGCATCATGGTCGAAATTCGGATCTGCGGCGCGCTGGGCCGCCAGTAATTCCGGATCGGTCGCAAAACGCCCGGCCGCGGTCGCATCCGCATCGATCACGGCGACGACGCCGTCGACGGTGACCCGCGTGCGGATCGACGGCCAGTCGAACGCCTGCACCAGCGGCTTCGGCAGCGCCAGGCCCGAGGTCTCGATGATGATATGGTCCGGCAGCTGGGGACGGCTCAGCAGCGCCTCCATGGTCGGCAGGAAATCGTCGGCGACGGTGCAGCAGATGCAGCCGTTCGCCAGCTCGACGATGTCCTCCTCGCGGCAGGTGTCGGAGGAACAACCCTTCAACAGCTCGCCGTCGAAGCCCAACTCGCCGAATTCATTGACGATCAGCGCCAGGCGGCGGCCGCCGGCATTGGCGATCAGATGGCGGATCAGGGTCGTCTTGCCGGCACCGAGAAAGCCGGTGACGATGGTCGCGGGAATCTTTTTGGTCTGGCTCACGCTCGTCGAACTCCATGCGTTCGCCATCGCGTGCAAAGGCCGGTCCCGGAGAGTTCGTCCGGAATCATCCCGCCGGTGCACCCCGCCCGTCGTTGCCGCTTTGGCGTGTCTCGACGGCAGGTCTCCTGGCTCGCGGGTCGGTGCCGTCGCATCCGCCTTCCCGGGAAGTCCCAGTGGCGCATCGGAGGCGAAGCTCGTCGCTTACAGTTGCGGGGGCAGCCGCGGATTCGGTAACCGCGTTCCCTTTTGATCCCCCGAGGGGGAACCGTCGAGCGGCCATTCTAGGCGACCTCGCCGCCCGGCGAAAGGGGCGTGCCGCGCAGAACGGTTGCGCGCGGAACCGGCGGGCGGCAAGGTGCCGGGCAACGAGGGCCGAAGTGCCCATCTTTATCTGTTTTTGAGAGCGATTCAGACACGAGGCCAAGTGGCCTCATATCATCGCACTCAAGGGAGACCCCATGACCCTGCCCGCCATCCTGCACGATCGTCTGCAACTGCCCGTCATCGCCTCGCCTTTGTTCATCATCTCGTGCCCCGATCTGGTGATCGCGCAGTGCAAGGCCGGCGTTGTCGGCAGTTTCCCGGCGCTGAACGCGCGGCCGGCCGAGGTGCTGGAGGAATGGCTGCAACGCATCACCAGCGAGCTCGCGGCCTATGACGCGGCCCATCCGGACCGTCCGTCGGCGCCGTTCGCCGTCAACCAGATCGTCCATAAGTCGAACGACCGGCTGCAGCACGACCTCGAGCTCTGCGTCAAATACAAGGTGCCGATCGTCATCACTTCGCTGGGCGCGCGCGAGGATCTGAACGCCGCGGTGCATTCCTACGGCGGCATCGTGCTGCACGACGTCATCAACGACAAATTCGCCCGCAAGGCGATCGAGAAGGGCGCCGACGGCCTGATCGCGGTCGCGTCCGGCGCCGGCGGCCATGCCGGCGTGCTGTCGCCCTTCGCGCTGATCCAGGAGATCCGCGAATGGTTCGACGGCCCGCTGGTGCTGTCCGGCGCGATCGCGACCGGCAGCGCCGTGCTGGCGGCCCAGGCGATGGGCGCCGACATGGGCTATGTCGGCTCCGCCTTCATCGCCACGACCGAAGCGAACGCGGCCGAGGCCTATAAGCAGGCGATCGTCGACGGCCGCGCCGACGACATCGTCTATACGAACCTGTTCACCGGCGTGCACGGCAACTATCTGAAAGCCTCGATCGTCCAGGCCGGGCTCGACCCGGACCATCTGCCGGAATCCGATCCGTCCAAGATGAATTTCGGCACCGGCGGCGGCAAATCCAAGGCCTGGCGCGACATCTGGGGTTCGGGCCAGGGCATCGGCGCGGTCAAGGCCGTGGTCAGCGCCGGCGAACTGGTCGACCGCCTGAAACAGGAATATGCGGCGGCCCAGGCTCGCATTCTACCCGCCCGCCTGGCCGCCGAATAGCATGGGAAAGAGCGCGATTTTGATCAGGATCCACCGTCCCTTGGCCGCACTCGCCCTCGTGCTGGCGCTTGCCGCCTGCAACGGCGACGAGGCGCATAAGCCGTTCACCATCGCGGTGACCACGCCCAATGGCGAACCGCTGCCGACGCCGCCGTTGCAAGGCTTCGATTCGCCCGGCTGTCCGGCGATCCTCGGGACCTGGTTCGACCGGATCGACACCAACCATGACGGCATCGTCGACCGGGCCGAGTTCATGGCCGACGCCGAGGCGCAGTTCGCACGCATGGACCTGAACCACGACGGCATCATCACGCCGGGCACTCTCGCCGAATATCGCGCCGGCTTTGCCGGGCACGAACCGTTGCAGCCCCTGAAACGCGGTATCGGCGGCAGCGACGAGGGTGCCGCACCGGTCCAGGTCGCCCAAAGCCTGTCCTACGGCAAGGCCAAGGCGCCGCGGTCTCTGACCGACCTGCAGCAGGGCGCCGGCAACGATCCGCGGGTCGAGCCCGATCCGGTCATGTCGGCCGACACCAGCTTGCGCTTCCAGGTCACCAGGAAGGATTTCATGGACCAGGCGGTTCGTCGCTTCGCCCGGCTGGACATGAACCACGACGGCCGCGTCACCAAGAGCGAGGCGATGTACTGGTGCCTGAAGCCGGTCCGCTGGCCCGATCAGGCGCAGTGATCCAGGCTTAGTAGTGAAACTCGGCGATCACGACCTGACCGTCGGCGAGCGGCGCCGTGTGGACGGTCAGCTGCTCGCCGTTGAGGCTGACCGGGACCGAGCGGGCCGGGCCGGCATCGTAAGTCTTGACGACGTTATCGACCGCCGGCACGCCGGCCGGGGCCCCGTCCGGCACCGCGCCGTCGATCAGGTAATGGTCGCGCCCTTGGGCGATATAGCCGCGGGGTCGTGACAGGATCACGACGCTGCCGGCCTTGGCGTAGGCGGGCGCCACCGGGCCTAGGCGCAGCTGCAGATAATGCAGCGAACGCGGAAACGGCATGCGGTAGATATGCGTGGTCGGATAGGCGTCGGCCGCGACGACGAACTCGTAATAGGCGGTCGGGCTGGCGGTGAACGGACCCCAGCGGCCATCGGCACCGGTCACCTGGCGATAGGCGGCATCGCCCTGCCTGAGGCCGGTCTTGGGATCGACCTGGTACAGCTCGACCGTGGCGCCGGCGAGCGCCAGGTTGGTGAATTCGCCGTTCTCGGAACCGCTGACCATGCCGTCCAGCACCGGATGCTCGATCGACGTCGGATCGAGCGTGCTCGGCTCACGCCCGGTCACCGCCTTGTAGATCTCGCGGAAAGCCAGGCGATGGAACGCCACCTCGCGATGGTCGAGACCCGGCAACTCGATATTCTCGGCGCCATCCAGCGCGGGCCCCTTATAGCCGACCAGGGTCGGGATATAGGGAAATCCGACGAATTCTCCGGTCGGCTGGGCAAACTTGTCGTAGCGATCGCTGCGGATGGTGACGAAGCGGACGCCGGGATCGGTTTCGTGCGGCCGGTTCAGCCCCTTGAGGAACGCCCCGTCGCCGTTGAATTCGGAGGCGAATTTGAACGGCAGGGCGAACACGCCATGATTGGGCACGCCCGCCAGAATGGCGAGCGAGACCTTGGCGGTGCCGCCACCGTTGCGGATGTAGTTGCGCACCGGATAGCCGCCACGCGACGAGGCGACCAGCACCAGCTTGCTCTGGCCGGTCTGGGCCAGCACCTGGTCGACCGCATGGCTGAGGGCTGCCATCTCGTCGGCCGTGCTGCTGCGGTTCGGCTCCGGCACGTCGTCGGCGTTGCGTGCGGCCGGGTGGGGGAAATCGATCGCCGACAGCAGGGCCGGATCATAGCCATTGCTCTCGAACCGCCAGATGTCGGTTTCCCAGAGCGCCGAACTGTCGCCATTGCCATGGACGAACAGGATCGGCTCGTCCGCCAACGCCGGCAGGGCCACGAAGAGCAAGGCAAGCGCCCAGAGACCTGGTTTGAACCGCACTATCATGCCCGCTCGTCCAATCACCGATGGCGCCATCATCGGGCAAAAGCGTCCGGCTTAGTAGGCGTTCTTCTTGGCGAGAACGAAGAAACGCCCCCTGCCAAGCGCGGCAGGGGGCAATCCGGCGCTGGGGTTAGAACTTGACCTTCATGGTCAGGCTGACGCTCGCCGGCGGCAGGACCGTGAGGAAGTCGTTGCCGTAGAACGGGTTGTCGTTCACCACATTGCGCTGGTTGGTGATGTTGTTGCCCTGCAGCTTGAACTCGTAGCGGCCGACATCCCAATAGACCGCGGCGTTGAGCGTGTACTGCCACGGGATTTCCGGCGAGACATAGTGACCGCCGTTGGCGACGAGGTAGGCCGGCACGAAGCCGGGGAAGCCGGCCTGGGTCGCGGCCACGTCGATCGTGCCCGAGGTCGTGGTCGCGATCGGACCGGTGACCTGCATGCTGGTCTGGATGCCGACGCCATTGTCGAAGCGATAATTGCCGAGGAAGTTGAACACGTGCTCCGGAATGCCCGGATCCTTGAATTGCTGGTTCGGCGCCCACACGATCCCCGAGGCGGCGCCATCGACATTCATCCCCGCCTGGGCCGGGAAGTTGTAGAAGCCCGCCGGCGTTTCCAGGATGGTCCGGGCGAAGGAGTAGCTGGCGGTCAGGAACAGATGCGGCTGCGGCTGATAGTCGAGCTCCGCTTCCAGGCCGCGGATATGCGCGAAGGAGGAGCTGGCGCCGCCGGGGCCGGTCGGCACCGACCGGGCCTGCTCGAACGCGGCCGTCGACAGGAACAGGCTGTTTTCGATGAGCGAGAACTTCAGGCCGCCCTCATAGAGCCGCGTGGTTTGCTGCAGCTCGGACTTGTCGGCGACACCGAAGGTGGCGATGCCGCCGTCGTTGGTCGTGGAGTTCGTGTACTGGGCATAGTTGTAGGTGAAGTAGGCCGTACCCCAGGGGGCGAACTGCCAGACCGGGCTGATGTTGCCGTTGCCGAGGCCGTACCAGTCGGAGACGTGATGATCCGGGATGCCGTTCACGACGGCGCCGCCGAGCGGGTCGCGCTCGTCGAGCTGCACGACATCGCCGCGCAGGCCGTACATCACGCTGACCTCCGGCGTCATCTGGATGCGATGTTCCAGGAACACGCCGAAGTCGTAGGTGTCGGAATCGACCGTGTTGTTGGGCAGGACCGCGTTGCGGCCCGCGGCGCCATAGACGAGACGGCCGAAGGAATCCGTATACTTGATGGTGCCGAACAACGGATCGCCCGCATCCTGCAAGGCGGCCGGAAATACGAAGGTGTTGGGATTGCCGGTCAGGTCGAAGACGCCGACCGGCTCGTTGACGAAGCTCTGGATATTCTGCACATGGGCGTTGCGGAAGGTGACGCCGGCGTCGATCTGGCTGGTCGGCTTGAAGTCGTCGCTGATCGGGGTCGAGAATTTATATTGGAAGTCGGTCTTGTTCTCGATCGTGTAGCTGCCGCGGGTCGAGTCCGAGAAATAATCCTGGGTCTGGTTGTCACGATTCATCAGGTTGAAGAACGTGTTGTTGCTGACGCTCGTCGCGTCGTTGAATTGATAGTTCTGTTGAATCTGGACATTGAAGCGCAGGGAGTGCGCCTCGGTATCCGGGCCCTCGTCGATGTTGGTCTTGCGGTCGATCGTGACCGGATTGCCGAGGATGTACGGCGTGCCGAAGCCCATGAGAGCGCCCGGTGCCGGGCTGCCGGTCAGGTACTGACCGTTGCTGATCAGCTGCTGGCTGACGCGGTTGATGCCGTCGTTTTCCTTATAGTCCGCGTAGGCGATCTCGCTGTTGACGTTGATCGTGTACTTGTCGTTCACGTTGATCGTGGCCGCGCCATAGACGGCCTGCTCGCGGAAATACATGTCGGTGTAATAGCTGCCGCTATCCTCGCCGGTATAGCTGAAGCGATAGGCGACCTTGTCGTTGACCGGCCCGCCGAAATCCAGGCTCCAGCGACGCTTCTCGTCGGTGTCGAACTCCGCCGTCGCCGAGCCCTTGAACTCGTCGAAAAAGGGCTGCTTGGTCGTGATGTTGATCGAACCGCCGACGCCGGCGCCAGGACCGGCCTGGACGCTGGCCGGCCCCTTGACGATGTCCATCGTGTCGATGCTGTTGTAGCTCAAGGGCGCGCCATAGCCGTTCAGCGTGAAGCTGTCGCGCATGCCGTTGAAGAAGACGTCGGCGAACTGCCCGCGGATGCGCGGAATGTTCGGCGTGCCGAATGACGCGTCGGTGTAGGCGCTCGACGTCAGATAGGAGAGTTCCCGCGGATCCTGAATGTCGAGCGCATCGAGCTGGGCGTGGGTCAGCACCGTGTTGTTGCGCGGCGTTTCCATCACGTTGAGGTCGAGGCCGTAGGCCGTGCTCGAGCTGAGCGAGGTCGGCAGAACGCTCAAATCCTTGGCGACGCCAACGACGGTGATCTGTTCGGCACCCCCCTGCTGTGCGGAGGTTGCGGGTGGCGTGGTCGTTGCCGCGGCATCCTGCGCCGCGGCCTGATCGATCGATGCGGCCCCCGCCAGCATCGTCATCACCACAAGATTCAGTTTATGTCCCATCCTATCGCCCCCAGTTTCATTAAGCCAAGGCCGCCCGCCTTCGTTTTGTGCAGGCAGTTGCGGCCGCGCTGTTCGTCCTATCCCCCGACGCAAAGCGCGCATCACAAGCGGCGCTGAGGTCTTTGGCGGTTCTGGATTGCGGGAGTTCGTCCCCGCTGAATTCACAAAATCGCCGTTCGGCCCATTCCTGTATTTTTTCTTGTTTCAGCGGGCGTCTGGCCCGCGCCCGCTGCCGATCTGGCGGCGTGCGCCGCTTCGACGGAAAAGTTTCACAAAAGATTAGCAGGAACCATGCCAGCAAATGCCCCTGGCGCCCCTGCGCCTCAATCGGAAGAATGCCTGTAACCGCCACAGCACACTTGGGCCAATAGCGGACCCGGAGCCCCACCGGTAACAGAGAATTTCAGGTCGCTCCGACGCCCGGCGCGTTCGCAAATCGGCAACAGGCTGCGGGCATTTCCGATAGAATTTGACGCACGCCCTGCCGATGGCGAAATCGGCGGCAGGCTGCATCCCGATCTGCCTGAAATCTGCATGTTGCCGTTCCGGCAACGGGCCGGCTCAGGTTTGGCGCAAACCCGCGCGTGCCGCGGCGCCGATCAGGGCGATCGCCCGGTCGACCTCGGCCTCGCTGGTGAACCGCCCGAGGCCGATCCGGAGCGTGCTCTGCGCCGCCGCAGCATCGAGGCCGATCGCGGTCAGCACTGACGAGGGCAGCCCGCTCGCGGCACTGCAGGCCGCCCCACTCGACAGGGCCAATTCCGGCAGATCTTCCATCAATGCGCTGGCGTCCAGACCCGGGAACCGGACGTTGAGCAGTCCGGCCACACAGCGCTCGACCGAACCGTTGCGCCGAGCGGTCGGCACAGCAAGACGCAGGCCCTGCCACAGGCGGTCGGCGAACGCCGCCAGCCGCACGGCTTCGCCCGCCCGCTCATCCGCCGCCAGCATCGCGGCCCGGCCGAACCCGACGCAGAGCGCCGTCGGCAAGGTGCCCGGCCGCAGCCCACGCTCCTGTCCGCCACCCTGCAGCGGCGGCACCAGATCGCCGGCGCGCAGATAGAGCGCGCCGATCCCCGGCGGCCCATACAGCTTATGCGCGCTCAAGCTCATCAGATCGACGGCGAGGGCCGTCACGTCGAGATCCAGCCGTCCGGCCGCCTGCGCCGCGTCGCTGTGCAACGGGATGCCGCGCGCCCGACACAGCCTGCCGATCGCCGCCAACGGCTGGATGGTGCCGATCTCGTTGTTCACCGCCATGACCGAAACCAGAATCGTGTCCGGCCGGAGCGCGTGTTCGACCCGGTCCGGATCGACCAGGCCAGCGGCGTCGACCGGCAGGATCGTGACCTCGAACCCGTCTCGGGCCAGTGCCGCGAGCGGCGCCAGCACCGAGGCATGTTCGGTCGCGACCGTAACGATATGCCGGCCGCGCGCCTGACCCGCACGGGCCATGCCCTGCAGCGCCAGGTTATTGGCCTCGGTGGCGCCGGAGGTGAACAGGATCTGTGCCGGCCGTGCGCCGATCAGCGCCGCGATCTGGGCCCGGGCCCGCTCGATCGCCGTGGCCGCGGCCCGGCCGGCGGCGTGCTGACGATTGTGCGGATTGCCGATATTTGCTGAAAAAAAAGGCAACATCGCCTCGACCACCCGCGGATCGCACGGCGTGGTCGCCGGATAATCCAGGTAGATCGGGGCCCCTGTCATGGTCAGTAGCGGACCTTGTCCGGCTTTTCCTCCCAGGCGGTGAAGGCGGCGATCGCTTCCTCGGCCAGCACTTGGCCCGTCGGAATGCTGCGCCGGTCGAGCGCCAGCGGAATCTCGTCATAGAGGAATGCGTCGTCGAAGCCGATTCGTGCCGCATCGACGCGGCCGTTGCCGTAGTGGATCCGGTCGATCCGGGCCCAATAGATCGCGGCCAGACACATCGGGCACGGCTCGCAGCTGGTGTAGATCTCGCAGCCGGCCAGGCTGAAATCATGCAGCGCCGCACAGGCGTTGCGGATCGCCACGATCTCGGCATGGGCGGTCGGATCGCAGGTCGTCGTCACCCGGTTGGCGCCCTCGGCGATGATGCGGCCGTCCTTGACGATGACGGCGCCGAACGGGCCGCCGGCGCCGGATTGCGCCTGTTCGAGCGACAGCGCGATGGCCCGGCGCATGAAGATTTCGGCAGTCACGAAACATGTCCCCCACTGGACGCGACACGCGCGTCGGCCTCCGGCTTCGCACGGACGGCTTGATCGGTTTGCAGAATTTGAGCCGCGACCGCGATGGCGATTTCGGCCGGATGCTTGCCGCCGGCGCCGGCGATGCCGATCGGGCAGACCAGGCGACAGATCGCGTCGGGCCCGTGACCGCGCAGGCCCAGCCGCTTGACGAAGCGCGCCCGCTTGGTCAGCGAGCCGATCAGCCCAACCGAGGCGAAATCGACCCGGCGCAGCGCCGCATCGACCAGATCCAGATCCAGCTGATGGCTATGGGTCATGACGAGCAGCTGGCAGCCGGCCGGCAACGTGTCGATCTCATGCACCGGCAGGGCCGAGACCCGCATCTCGACGTTCGACGGCACCGCGTCAGGGAACTCATCGGCGCGCGGATCGATCCAGATCACCCGGCACGGCAGCGTCGCCAGCACATGGGCCAGCGCCCTGCCGACATGGCCGGCACCGAAGATCGCGATCTCCAGGCCCGGCGGCAGGATCGGTTCGAACAGCAGGCTGGCCGACCCGCCGCAGCATTGGCCGAGGGCGGGACCGAGCGGAAACTCGCGCAAACTCGGCTCGGCGCCGCCGCCGGCCAGCAGCTCGCGGGCGATTTCCAGCGCGCGGAACTCCAGATGGCCGCCACCGATCGTGCCATGCAGCCGATCGGCGGTGACGACCATCTTGCAGCCGGCCTCGCGCGGGGTCGATCCGCTGGCCGCGACCACGGTGACCAGCACAGCCGCTTCACGCCGGGTCTTGAGCTTGGCCAGGGTTTCGATCCAGTCGCTCATAAGCCCGCTCCGTCTTCGGTACGGGCAGAGTCCTCGATCGCCAGCAGCACCCGCTCGGGCGTCGCGGGCGCATCGAACCGGACCGGTCCCGCAACCGAGGCGACCGCATCCTTCAGCGCCTGGAACACCGAGATGCCGAGCATCAGCGGCGGCTCGCCGACCGCCTTGGAGCGATAGATCGCGTCCTCGCGATTGTCGCCCTGATAGAGCGCCACCCGGAAATCCCGCGGCACGTCGGCACAGGCCGGGATCTTGTAGGTCGAGGGCGCGTGGGTGGTGAGCCGTCCGGTCGCGTCCCAAGCCAGCTCCTCGGTCGTCAGCCACCCCATGCCCTGAACGAAGCCGCCTTCGACCTGCCCCAGGTCGATCGCCGGGTTCAACGAGCGGCCGCAATCATGCAGAATATCAACGCGCAGCACCTTGCTTTCGCCGGTCAGCACGTCGATCGCGACCTCGCTGACCGAGGCGCCATAGGCGAAATAGAAGAACGGCCGGCCCTGGTGCGTCGCCTCGTTCCAATCGAGCCGCGGCGTCGTGTAGAAGCCGGTCGCCGACAATTGCACGCGCTGAAAATAGGCCATCTTGACCAGGTCCGGAAACGCCAGGCTCTGCCCGCCGCCGCTGACCTGGCCATCCCGGAACAGAATCGCCTCGGGCGCCACGCCGAACTTGTCCGCGGCCACGGCGGCCAGCCGGTCGCGGATCGTGCGGGCGGCCGCCTGGGCCGCCTTGCCGTTGAGGTCGGCGCCGGACGAGGCCGCGGTCGGCGAGGTGTTGGGCACCTTGCCCGTATTGGTCGCCATCAGCCGGACTTGGGTAAGCGCCACGCCCAGTTCCTCGGCCACGACCTGGGCGACCTTGGTGAACAGGCCCTGCCCCATCTCGGTGCCGCCATGGTTCAACTGGATGCTGCCGTCGGTATAGACATGGACCAGCGCGCCGGCTTGGTTGAGATGTTTCGCAGTGAAGGAAATGCCGAATTTGACCGGCGTCAGCGCCAGGCCCTTCTTCAGCCAGGGGCTGGTGCGGTTGAACTCATCGACGGCGGCGCGGCGGGCGGCATAGTCGGATGTCGCCTCCAACTCCGCTACCAGCGCGGGGATGATGTTGTCCTCGACCAGCATGCCGTAGGGCGTCACGTTGCGCTCGTCCAAGCCGTAGAAATTGGCCTTGCGCACGGCGAGCGGGTCCAGATCCAGCGCGCGAGCGATCTCGTCCATCACATACTCGATCGCCATCATGCCCTGAGGGCCGCCGAAGCCGCGGAACGCCGTGTTCGACACCGTATGGGTCTTGCAGCGGTGCGAAGTGATGGTGACATGTTCCAGGAAATAGCAATTGTCGGCATGGAACATGGCGCGATCGTTGATCGAGGCCGACAGGTCCGGCGACATGCCGCAGCGCGACGCCAGCATGAACTCGACGCCCGAGATGCGGCCATCGGCGCCGAAGCCGACGTCATAGTCGATCAGGAAATCATGGCGCTTGCCGGTCAGGATCATGTCGTCGTCGCGGTCAAGCCGGAGCTTGACCGGCCGGCCGGTGCGGCGTGCCAGCAGGGCAGCGACGCAGGCGACGATCGCCGCCTGGGTCTCCTTGCCACCGAATCCTCCCCCCATGCGCCGGACCTCGGTCGTGATCGCGTGATCGGCGACGCCCAGCACCTTGGCGACCAGATGCTGCACCTCGGTCGGATGCTGGGTCGAGCTATGGACCAGCATGGTGCCGTCCTCGCCCGGGATCGCCATGGCGACCTGGCCTTCCAGATAGAAATGATCCTGGCCGCCGACACCGAACCGACCCTTGAGGCGGCGCGGTGCGGCTGCCAGCGCGGCGGCCGCATCGCCACGCCGGAGGATTCGGGTTGGCAGGACGTAGCTCTCGCTGGCCAGCGCCTGTTCGATCGTCAGTGCCGCCGGCAGATCCTTATATTCGACCTTGGCCAGCCTGGCCGCACGGCGCGCTTCGCCGACGCTGGTCGCAGCCACCGCGAAGATCGATTGGCCGTGATATTCGACCAGCCCATCGCCGAACACCGGATCGCCCGGCAGCACCGGCCCGATATCGTTGCTCGCGGTCAGGTCTTTGGCCGCCAGCACCGCGACGACGCCGGGTGCTGTCGCCACCGCGTCCAGATCCATCGACAGGATGCGGGCATGCGCCCGCGTGCCAAGCCCGATCGCGGCATGCAGCAGATCGCGCGGCTCCGGCATGTCGTCGATATAAAGCGCCGTGCCGCGCACATGCTTGTCGGCGCTGTCATGGGCGACCGGGCGATGCACGGTTTCCGGCGGGGCGGACGGCTCCGGCAGGGCGTTCATGGCAGTGCCTCCGCCAGGGCCAACACGCCGACCGGACCGGCGCCGCTGGTCTCGATCTGGAACTTGCGCACCAGGTTGGCCGCGACCCGGGCGCGATAGTCCGCACTAGCCCGCATGTCCGACAGGGGGGCGAAGTCCTGGGCCAGGGCCGGCAGCGCCGCCTGAACCGACGCCTCCGTCCAGGGCCGGCCGACCAACGCCTGCTCGCACGCCCGCGCCCGCGCCGGGATGCCGGCCATACCGCCGAACGCCAGGCGGATGTCGGCGACCGAACCATCGCGCAGCGTCACCGCGAAACCACCGCAGACGGCGGAGATGTCCTGGTCGAAGCGCTTGGTGATCTTGTAGGTGCGGAACTGCATGTCCGCCGCGGCCATTGGCACGAGGATGCGGGTGACGAACTCGCCACGCCCCAGCGCCGTCTTGCGATAGGCCAAGAAATAGTCTTCGAGCGGCAAGACCCGTTCGACATCGCCCCGGCGTAGCACCAGGCTCGCCCCCAAAGCGATCAGCGCCGGCATGCTGTCGCCGATCGGCGAGCCGTTGGCGATATTGCCGCCGATCGTGCCGGCATTGCGGATCTGGGTCGAGCCCAGGCGGCGCAGCAGCCCGTCGATCTCGGGATGAACCTGTGCCAGCACCGGCATGGCGTCGGTATAGGTGACGCCAGCACCGATCTCGACATGGTCGGCGCGGACCGCGATGTCGGCGAGACCTGCGACCCGGCCCAGATAGATCACGGTATCGAGCCGGCGGTGCTGCTTGGTCACCCACAGACCGACATCGGTGCCGCCGGCCAGCAGGATCGCCCCCGGATGGGCGAGCACCAGTTCGGCCAAGGCATCGAGGCTGGTGGGTGCCAGGAACCGGCGGCCGTCCTGCTCGATCGCCAGGGTTTCGGTCGGCTGGATCGCCTGCAACTGTTCGACCGTCGCCACCGGCCGGCTCTCGGCGCGGTTCCCCGCGACGCAGGCCTGCTCGGCCGCCGCCACGATCGGCCGATAGCCGGTACAGCGGCAGAGATTGCCGGCGAGCGCCTGCTCGATCTCCGGCCGACTAGGCGCGTCGCCCTGGCGCCAGAGCGTATAGAGCGACATGACGAAGCCGGGTGTGCAGAAGCCGCATTGCGAGCCATGGCAGGCGACCAGCGCCTGTTGCACCGGATGGGCCGGCGCGTCGGCGGCGGCCAGGCTTTCGACCGTCACCAACTCCTTGCCGTCGATCGTGCCCAAGAACTGGATGCAGGCATTGACCGCGCGATGGCGCACCGCTCCATCGACCAGCTCGCCCACCGCCACGGTGCAGGCGCCGCAATCGCCCTCGGCGCAGCCTTCCTTGGTGCCGCAGCGGCCCACGGTCTCGCGCAGATATTCAAGCACGGTCAGGGTCGGATCGAAGCCTTCGACCGTCTCAACCTTGCCATCGAGCAGGAAACGAACGGCGCCCATCAGCTGCCCCGGTAGGTCGAATAGCCATAGCGCGCCAGGATCAGCGGCACATGGTAATTCTGGCTCGGATCGCCGACCCGAAAGCGGATCGGGATCCGGTCGAAGAACAGCTCCGCCGCCGGCACGCCGGTCGATTGCAGATAGGCGCCGGCCTCGAACAGAATCTCGTAGAGCCCGGGCTTGAGTGCGTCCTCCGCCAGCAGCGGCCCGTCACCCCGGCCGTCCGGACCGGTCTTGCCGCTCAGCAGCGGCCCGCCATCGACCAGCGACAGGGTATAGGCCAGCCCGGCAGCCGGGCGGCCGAGGCTGGTATCCAGCACATGGATCGACAGACGGCCGCTCATGGCAAAGCCTCCAGCCGGAAGCGCGCGATCTTGGCGACCTCGGCCAGCGCCGTCGCCAGCTCGGTCGACCGGTCATGGCCCGCACGGGTCTCGATCGCATCCAGGATCGCGCGCCGGTCGCGCTGCGCCTTGACCGCGATGATGAAGGGAAAGCCGAAACGCTCGCGATAGATCGCGTTCGCCCGGTCGAACCGGACGATCTCGGCCTCGTCGAGCTTGTCCAGCCCGACGCTCGCCTGTTCGCCGGCCGAGGCCTGGGTCAGGCCGCCGGCGCGAGCGAGCTTGCCGGCCAACTCCGGATGGGCCTGCAGCAGCGCCAACTGCCGCTCGGGTCCCGCCGCCATCACCACGGCGACCATGGCCGCATGCAGTTCCTCGATGGTGCCGAACGGCCTTGCGTCCGCAACCCCTTCGGCGACCCAGGGCGAATGCTCGAAAATGCTGCCGAGCTTTTCCACGAAATCCGCGCGGGACAGACGATCCAACTCCATCAGACCGCTCCCACGTACGGATGGTGCGCGATCCAGTGCCGGGCGATATCGGCGCGTCGGCAGACCCAGACATCGCTGTGGGCGCGCACATGTTCCAGGAAGCGGCGCAGGCCCTGCACCCGTCCGGGCCGGCCGATCAGCCGGCAATGCAGCCCGACCGACATCATTTTCCCGCCCTCGGCATAGAGCGCGTCGAACGCGTCGCGGGCGTAAATGAAGAAATCGTCGCCCTGGTTGAAGCCCTGGGCGGTGCCGAACTTCATGTCGTTGACGTCGAGCGTATAGGGCACGACCAGATGCGGCTTGCCCGCCTCGGTCACCCAATAGGGCAGATCGTCGTTATAGGCGTCGGCGTCATAGAGAAAGCCGCCATGCTCGGCGACCAGCCGCCGAGTGTTCGGGCTCAAGCGCCCGGTGTACCAGCCGTTGGGCGGGCTGCCGGTCAGGCGCGTCAGGATCTCGACCGCGCGGCGGATATGCTCGCGCTCCTCGTCGATCGGCATGTCCTGGTGATCGATCCAGCGCCAGCCGTGGCTCGCGATCTCGTGGCCCGCGGCCAGCATGGCGGCGCAGGCATCCGGATGCCGCTCCAGCGCCATGGCGACGGCAAACACAGTGACCGGCAGATCGAACTCGGCGAACAGCCGCATCAGCCGCCAGAAGCCGGCGCGGCTGCCGTACTCATAGATCGATTCGACCTGCAGGTTGCGGGCTCCCTGGATCGCGGGGGCGCCGACCACCTCCTGCAGATAGGTCTCGGCATGGCTGTCGCCGTGCAGGATCGAGGCTTCGCCGCCCTCCTCGTAATTCATCACGATCTGCACGGCCAGCCGCGCGCCGTTCGGCCAGCGCGGATCGGGCGGATGAGCGCCGTAGCCGACCAGATCGCGCGGGTATGTGCCGCTCATGGCGTGACGTGCTTCATGAAACCCATCCCTGGATTCTGCCTATCCGATCAGCGTCGGTCCGGACTGCCCAAACGGCAAGCACCATTTGGCGAGCAGTGCGCGCGCAAATCGGCATCGATGAATAGGTTACTGCCATCGAAGAGAGATCGGATAGAGTCAGTGCGATGCGCCGCTGGCTTCACAACCGAGGGCGTCGGTGCCATCTTATGATCTTCACGCCACGGGATAGTCGACATGACGACCATCGACTTCAGCCATCTGTCACCGGAAGAGCGGCTCGATCTGATCTCAGAGATCTGGGACAGCCTTGAGGCTGAGCGCATTCCGTTGACCCCGGCGCAGGCAGCAGAGATCGATCGGCGGCTCAAGACCGCCGATGCCGACCTGGCGACGAGCGTGCCTTGGGAAACTCTCCGAGCGGAACTCGCCAATCGTTATCGCTAATGCTGCCGGTCTTCTTTACCCCGTCAGCACGTGCCGAGATTCTGGAAGCGCGCGATTGGTACGAAGCCCAGCAGAGGCACTTAGCACATCAATTTGACAGCGATCTGGATGCTGTGGTCTTGCGCATCAGCGAAAATCCACGCCAATTTCGTGTCGTCAGCAACACCGTCCGCAGAGCATTGCTGCGCCAGTTTCCCTATGGCGTGTTCTTTCGGATTTTGGCGGATCGCGTCCATGTGATCGCTTACCTCCATACACGCCGCGATCCGAGACAGTGGTAGCGCCGACACGCGACAAGCTCGCCCGTGCCCTCTACGGCCCGGCGCTCTATTATTTCGCGGCCGTGTGCGAGAGCCTGTCGATCCGGGCGGCGGCGCGGCGGTTGAACATCGCGTCGTCAGCGGTCAATCGCCAGATCCTGCAGCTGGAGGAGACGATCGGCGGGCCGCTGTTCGAGCGGCAGGGGCGCACGCTCAGGCTGTTGCCGATGGGCGAGATCCTGGCGCGCCACGCCCGCATGACCCTGGGCGACCTCGACGCGACCGCCGCCGACATGGACGCGGTCCAGGGCCTGCGCCGCGGTTTGGTACGGGTCGCCTGCGTCGAGAGCATCGCCAGCGACCTGCTGCCGGCGATCGTCGCCGAATTCGCCCGGCGCTTTCCGCTGATCCATGTTGCCATCACGGTCGAGAGTTCGAGCGACGTCACCGGCCTGGTCGCGCGCGGCGAGGTCGAGATCGGCCTGACCTTCAACCCGCCGAAACAGGCGCAGCTGAGCGTCGCCCTTGCCCGAGACCTGCCCATCGGCGCAGTGGTCGCACGCGGCCATGCGCTCGCCGAGCGACCGAGCGTGACGGTGGCGGAGTGCCTGGATTATCCGCTGGTGCTGCCGACCAAGGGCATGTCGATCCGCGACGCGCTCGACAGCGCCTTCGCCGCGACCGGGTCGGCACCGCGCAGTTTCGTCGAGGCCAACCTGCTGCGCTTCATGGCGACGCTGGCGCTGCAAGGCCGGTTCGTCGCGTTTCAGACCCGGCTCGGCATCGCGCGGCAATTGACCGACGGCAGCCTGGTGTTCGTACCGCTCGCCGATGCCGGCCTGCCGGTCGATCGCCTGGCCGTGGTGACGCGCACAGACGCCACGCTCCGGCTGGCGCCGGCGATCTTCTTCGACGTCTGCCGCCAAGTGCTGGCCGAGATGCTGCCGCTGGATTAGCTGTCGAGCCCGATCACTTCAAATCGGATCGTATCGATCAGCCCATGGTCGGTGATCTTCAGCCGTGGGATCACCGACAGCGGCAGGAATGCCATCTGCACGAAGGGCTCCGACAGCTGGCAGCCCATCTCGCGCACCACCGCCCGCAAGGCCCGCAGGCTCGCCTCGACCTCTTCGGCGGACCTGTCGCTCATCAGCCCGGCGATCGGCAGGGCCAACTCGCCCAGGACCTGGCCATCGCGCGCGGCGACGAAACCGCCCTGCAGCTGGATCAGCCGATTGACCGCCAACGCCATGTCGGCATCGTCGTAACCCACCACGATGATGTTGTGGGCGTCATGGCCGATGCTCGACGCGATGGCGCCGCCGGTCAGGCCGAAGCCCTTGACGAAGCCGCGGCCGATATTGCCGTTCTTGCCGTGCCGCTCCAGCACCGCGACCTTGGCCGCGTCCTGGGCCGGGTCCGCGTGCCGCAGCCCGTCGCGATAGGGCAGCGTCAGGCGCAACGCATCGGTCACGATCTGATTGACGCGCAAGCCGATGACCGGCCCGGTCGGCCCATTGCAGGGCACGGCGAAGTCAGCGGCCGAGACCGGCACGCGCTTGACCGAGCCATAGCCGACCGGCGCCGGCAGCTTACGGTTGGCGAAGGTCTCCGGCCCGACCAGCTTGCCCTTTCGGATGACTTTGGCGACGGCACAGCTGTGGAGATCGTCCAGCAGCACGATATCGGCGAGCCGCCCCGGCGCGATGATGCCGCGATCCTTCAAGCCGAAATGATTGGCCGCCGACCAGGTCGCCGCCCGATAGACGGCATGGGCCGGCCGGCCCTCGGCGATAGCGGTGCGGATCAGGTAATCCAGGTGCCCGTCCTCGACGATATGCAGCGGCGTGCGGTCGTCGGTGCAGAAGCACAGGAACGGCGAATGGGTGATGTCGATCAGCGGCGCCAGCGCATGCACATCCTTGGTGACGCTGCCGTCGCGGATCAGCACCTGCATGCCCTTGCGCATCTTCTCGCCGGCCTCGGCCAGGCTGGTCGATTCATGGCAATTGCGGATGCCGCAGGAAAGATAGGCATTGAGGTCGCGGCCCAGCACCAGCGGCGCGTGGCCGTCGATATGGCCGTCCTGGAATGCCACCAGCTTGTCCAGCACCTCGTCGACCTTGCCCAGCACGCCCGGGAAATTCATGAATTCGGCGAGACCCAGCACCTGAGGATGATCGCGCAAGGCGACCAGCGCCGCAGCATCCAGATAGGCCCCCGAGGTCTCGAGCGGCGTCGCCGGCACGCAGGAGGCAAGGTTGATGCGCAGGTCCATCGCCAGGCCGGCCGCGGCCTCGATGAAATAGTTGAGGCCGGGCACGCCCAGCACATTGGCGATCTCGTGCGGATCGGCGATCGCGGTCGTGGTGCCGTGAGTCAACAGCAGCCGGTCGAACTCGCCGGGCAGCACCAAGGTCGATTCCGGATGGACATGGGTATCGATGAAGCCCGGCACCGCGATGTAATCGCTGCCGTCGATCTCTTCGACGCCGCGATAGTCGCTGTCATAGGTGCCGACGATCAGCTCGCCGCAGATCGCGATGTCGGTGCGCACGATCTCGCCGGTCACCATGTCGAGCATGCGCACGTTTTTGACGACCAGATCGGCGGCGGCCACCCCTCGTGCCTGGTCGATCCGGCGTTTCAGGTCGTCCCGCGTCAGCTTCATCGGAAAGCCGTTTCCGAGAAGCTGCGCAGCTTGCGGCTATGCAGCCGTTCGAGGCCGCCGTCGCGCAGGGTCTCCATGGTCAGCACACCGATCTTCAGATGCTGGTCGACCCGTTCGCGATAAAAGCGATCGGCCATGCCGGGCAGCTTCAGATTGCCGTGCATCGGCTTGTCGGAAACGCACAGCAAGGTGCCGTAGGGCACGCGGAAGCGATAGCCGTTGGCGGCGATGGTCGCGGACTCCATATCGAGCGCAATGGCACGCGACAGGTTGAAGCGCGCGACCAGCTCCTTCTGGTCCTTCAGTTCCCAATTCCGGTCGTCGGTGGTCGCGACCGTGCCGGTCTGCATCAGCGCCTTCAGCTCGTAGCCGCTGACGCCGGCGACAGTGGCGACGGCGGCTTCGAGTGCCTGCTGCACCTCGGCCAGCGCCGGCAGCGGCACCCAGGTCGGCAGCGCGTCGTCCAGCACATGATCGTCGCGCACATAGGCATGGGCCAGCACATAGTCGCCCAGCTTCTGCGAACCGCGTAAGCCCGCGCAATGGCCGAGCATCAGCCAGGCATGAGGGCGGAGCACGGCGACATGATCGGTGATGGTCTTCGCGTTCGACGGGCCGACGCCGATATTGATCAGGGTGATGCCAGCGCCGTCGGCACGCTTGAGGTGGTAGGCCGGCATCTGCGGCAGGCGCGGCGGCTTCGTGCCGGATGCCACGCCCGCCGGATCGAGCGTCAGGTTCGGCGTCACCAGATTGCCCGGCTCGACAAACGCCGTATAGCCGTGATCCCGGCCGTCCTGCATCAGGACATGGCCGAAGCGCACAAACTCGTCGACGTAGAACTGATAGTTGGTGAACAGCACGAACTGCTGGAAATGCTCCGGCCCGGTCGCGGTGTAGTGCTTCAGACGCTGCAGCGACAGATCGACCCGCGCCGCGGTGAACAGCGCCAGCGGCTGGCGATTGGCGGTCGGCAGGAAATAGGTGCCGTTCGGCACGGCATCGTCGACATAGGTCAGTTCCGGCAAGTCGAAGACATCGCCGACCAGATCCAGCCGCGCCGGATCCAGGTTGGCCTCCGGATGCATGTTTTCGCCAAGCGCGAAATGAATCGGGATCGGCCGGTTCGACAGGCCGATTTCGAGCGAGACCTTGTGGTTCTTCAGCAGCAGCTCGAACTGGGTCAGGTAATAGGCGCCGAACAGATCGGGGCGCGTCAGCGTCGCCCGATAGGTGCCGGGTGCCAGCACGAAACCGTAGGACAGCCGGCTGTCGAGCCGCGCATGTGTCGTGGTCGTGACCTCGACATAGGGATAGAAGCCGCGCACGCGCCGGGGCAGGTCGGTGCCGCGGACATATTCCTTGAACCGGGTCACCAGATACGCGGTCTGCCCGTCATAGATCGCGCGGACCGCCGCAAGCGCCTCGGCCGCATCATTGAAACGGGTCGGAACCGGCCGCGGTTCGGACATGTCGATCAGCGACATTCAAACAAACTTCCTACCAGACAAGCATGAGACCGTCATGCGGCGGCATCCTGGCGTTCGAGCAATGACAACTCGTCGCGCACCAGCGCGATAAAAGCATCGAGCGCCACCGGCAACGATCGCCCCTCGCGCAAATATACGCCCAATTCCGTGGTCAGCGCGCCGGCGCCGTGCAGGGGCACATGGACCAGGCGGCCGGCGACCAGTTCCGCCTCCAGCCCGATGCGCGACTGAAACGCGATGGCGCCCAGCCGCAGGGTCAGGTTCTTCGTCAATTCGAGCGAGCTTACTTCGGCCAGCACCTCGAGCTTGCCGCGAAAGCGGCGGAGCTGGGGTTCCAGCAGCGTATGGATCGACAGATCCGCGCTGGGCAGAACCAGCGGATAGCGCACGCATTGCGGAAACGTCACCTGGGCCTCGCCGGCCAGCGCATGGTCCGGCCGCATGACCGCGCCCAGGCGGAACCGGCCGACCGCGACCTGGGTCAGCTCCGGATGATGATAGAGCGAGAAAGCGAGACCCAGATCGGCATCGCCGGCGGCCAAGGCCGAGGGGATCGAGTTCGAGCCGGCGGTGCGGACCTTGAGTTCGATGCCCGGGTATTTCTGCGCCATGCGTTCGATCAGCCCGGGCAGAAACGCGGCATTCAGCGATTCGACCGCGATCATGCTGACCTCGCCCCGGCGCAGGCCTTTCAGCGCATCGAACTCGCTCGCCGCGCGCTTCTCGTCCTGCAGCACGGCGATGGCGTGGCGGGCAAAGATCTCGCCGGCCGGCGTCAGCTTCATGCCTTCCGACAGCCGCTCGAACAACGGCAGCCCGACCTCGCCCTCGAATTTCAGGATCTGCCGGTTGACGGCGGAGGCGGCGACGTCGAGCCGCCGGGCCGCCTCGCGGATCGAGCCATAGCGGCGGACGGCATCGAAATAGCCCATGGAGCGATAGTGGATCGGCCGGCTCATGGCGGCGGCCCGTCCAGATGCAGCAGCTCCAACTCCTCATAGCCCATCAGGCTGGCGCAATGGGCCTCGCCGTCCTCGGTGAAGAGCGACCGGGCGATGCCCCCGGCCAGGCGCCGGACGCCGTATTTCAACCCGCTGATCGAGCCACCGGTCAGGCCCATGCTGGGCATGGTGGCGAAGGTGAAATCATGGATATGGGCAAGGTACGGATGGGTGCCGGTCACCTTCGGCGTGAAGGAGCAATCCGGTGCCAGATAAGGGAATTGGCCCAGCGCCGCATGCTCCTCGCCGGCCTGCGGCTCGAACCGATCGGCCCAGGTCGCGATGTCGGAGGCTAGGTCGGCAAGCTCGGGCCGGAGCGACAGATCGACGGTGAAGCCGGTGCCGATGATCAGGAAATCGAAGGCGAATTTTCCCTTGGGAGTCTCGACCGCGACGGCATCGCCCGCCATCGACAGGCCGGTCCAGGGGCTGCCTGTATGCAGCGCGAATTTGCCGTGCGTCTGGCAGCGCCAGAGCGTGTCCTGGGGCGGCGGCTGGTTCATGTCGAAGATGCGGCGCGTCATGCGCCAGCGTAGCGGGTCCGGCAGATCGGCGAAATGGCCGAGATAGCCGACATTCTCCATCCAGCGATAGGGATTGACCCGCGGCAACTCCGTGCGCCGGATGAAGAGATCGACCGAAGCGACACCGGCTTCGAGCGCGGTCGCGGCATTGTCGAAGGCCGAGGCGCCGCCGCCCAGCACGGCGACGCGCTTGCCTGCGAGCGCCGCAAAATCGATCGCCTGGGCAGTATGGGCATAGCGGTCGGCCGGCACATGGTCGGAGACGATGGCCGGGATCTGCCAGCGGCCACTGCCTTCGAGGCCGGTCGCCAGCACGATCCGGCGCGCCAGCCGCGTCTCGCCATTGTCGAGCGTCGCCGCCAGCAGATCGCCGTCGGGACGGATGCCGGTCACGCGCACGCCATTCACCACCGGCAGACCCAGCACCTGGCGATACCAGCCCAGATACTCCTGCCAGTCGCGCCGATCGATCTTGCCGAGCGATCCCCAGGCATCGGCACCGTAGCGCGCCTCGAACCAGGCGCGCGGCGCCAGGCTCGGCAGGCCCAGGTCCGGCCCGGTCACGGTCTTGGGCGTCCGGAGCGTGATCATCCGGGCGAAATCGACCCAGGGTCCTTCGAGCCCGGCCGGCTTCGCATCCAGCACCTGGACATTCTCGATCCGCTCGCGCTTCAGCCCGAAACAGGCGGCGAGGCCGGCCTGGCCGCCGCCGACGATCAGCACGTCCAGCACGGGCGTGCCGTCGCGTTCGCGCGGCGGGACCCAGCTGCGGGCGGGATAGCCCAGAATTTCCAATTCCTGCCGCACGCGGCATTCGAGGGCCTGGAGGCTCATGGGCGTCGTCCGAGATCGAAGGGTCGGGAAATCATCGTCCCATTCTGCGCGATTGCCCGCTGCCGTCTATGAAAAAGAAGTGCGCTATCCGTTGCCGAAACGGCAACGACACATTTTGATGCAGATCTGCCGGGCACCTGCCTCAGGCAACGCCAAACCACTCGCGGCAAAGGGTTTCGCGCGCGGATGTCGTCGCACTGGCACGCTTCCTGCTGAGATGCGACGATGCACGTTATGAGCCCGATTCCTCCCTCAAAGCTGGACGCACGCCTGGAGGCGCGCCGCATCACCAAGCGCTTCGGTGATCTCGCCGCCAATGCAGCGATCGATTTCGCGATCCAGCCGGGCGAGATCCATGCGCTGTTGGGCGAGAACGGCGCCGGCAAATCGACGCTGGTCAAGATCCTCTACGGGCTGCTGCAGGCCGACGAGGGCGAGATCCTGTGGGACGGGCGCGAGACCCGCATCGCCTCGCCGCGCGCCGCCCGCACGCTGGGCATCGGCATGGTGTTCCAGCATTTCTCGCTGTTCGAGGCGATGAGCGTGCTGGAGAACGTCTCGCTGGGCCTGGACAAGCCGGAGCGCGGGTTGGCCGAGCGCGTGCGCACGGTCAGCCGCACCTACAGCCTGCCGCTCGATCCCGACCGGATCGTCAATACGCTGTCGATCGGCGAGCGCCAGCGCATCGAGATCGTGCGCTGCCTGCTGCAGTCGCCGCGCCTGCTGATCCTGGACGAGCCAACCTCGGTCCTGACCCCGCAGGAAGCCGACGCACTGTTCGGTACGCTGCGGCTGCTGGCATCCGAGGGCTGCGCCATCCTCTATATCAGCCATAAGCTGGAAGAGATCCGCGCGCTGTGCGACCGCGCGACCATCCTGCGCGGTGGCAAGGTCGTCGGCAGTTGCATTCCGGCCGAGACCGACGTGCGCCAGATGGCGCAAATGATGATCGGCAGCGGGTTGCGCGACGCCGTCACCAAGACGACCCGGCCGGCCGGCGCCGTGCGCTTGAAGGTCCAGGGCCTGGACCTGGAACCTGCGACGCTGCATGGCACGACGCTGCGCGATATCGGCTTCGAGCTGCATGCAGGCGAGATCCTGGGCATCGCCGGGGTCGCGGGCAACGGCCAGGGTGAGCTGCAGCAGGCCCTGAGCGGCGAACGCCCGGTCACGCGCGCCGACGCGGTCGTGATCGACGACATGCCGGCCGGCGACCGCGACGCTGCCTGGCGCCGCCATCACGGCTTGTGCTGCGTGCCGGAAGAGCGCAACGGCCATGCCGCCATCCCGGATTTCAGCCTGGTCGAGAACATGATCCTGACCGCCTACGACCGGTCCGACCTGGTCCGGAACGGCCTGGTGCGCCGCGACCGTGCCCTGGCCCTGACCGAGAAAATCATCGCCGACTGCGACGTGCGCACGGCCGGGCCCGATGCCGCGGCCTCGACCCTGTCCGGCGGCAACCTGCAGAAATTCATCCTGGGCCGGGAGCTGGCACAGAACCCGGCCGTGCTGGTCGTGGCACAGCCGACCTGGGGCGTCGATGCCAATGCCGCCGCCGCGATCCATCAGTCGCTGGTGGCACTCGCCGAGGCTGGCGGCGCCTTGGTCGTGATCAGCCAGGATCTGGACGAGCTGTTGATGCTGAGCGACCGGATGGCGGTGCTGCATGGCGGCACTTTGTCGGCGACCATGCCGACCGACGGGCTGTCGGTCGAGCATCTGGGCCTGCTGATGGGCGGTGCTCACATCGAGACGGCGCCATGAGGATTTTGGTCGAACCGCGTCGCCAACCGTCGCGCCTGCTTTGGACCTTGACGCCGATCCTGGCGTTGATCCTGACCATGATCGTCGCGACCGGGCTGTTCGCGGCGCTGGGCTATAGCGCCACCGACAGTTTCTTAGCCTTCTTCGTCTCGCCGCTGACCAACCTCACCGGTCTGACCGAGCTTGCGGTCAAAGGCGCCCCGCTGCTGATGATCGCGGCGGGCCTGGCCATGGCGTTCCGCGCCGGCATCTCCAACATCGGCGCCGAGGGGCAATTGATCATGGGCGCCGTTGCCGGCGGCGGCGTGGCGCTGCTGTTCTGGGACGACACCGGCCCCTGGATCCTGCCGCTGATGATGCTGGCCGGCGTCCTGGGCGGCATGGCCTGGGCCGCGATCCCGGCCTTTCTGCGCGTGCGCTTCGCCGTCAGCGAGATCCTGTCGAGCCTGATGCTGACCTATGTCGCCGACCTATTCCTCAATCTGCTGGTCTATGGCCCGTGGCGCGATCCCGAAGGCATGAATTTCCCGCAGTCGCGCCTGTTCAACGACGACGAGACGCTGGGCATCCTGATCGACGGCACGCGGCTGCACACCGGCACCCTCATCGCCCTCGGCCTGACCCTGGTGGTCTGGGTGGTGATGACCAAATCGCTGCTGGGCTTCCGCATTCGGACCGTGGGCGCCTCAGCCGCGGCGGCGCGCTATGCCGGCTTCGGCAACGACCGGGTGATCTGGGTGACCATGCTGGCGAGCGGCGGCCTCGCGGGATTGGCCGGCCTGTTCGAGGTCGCGGGCCCGATCGGCCAGATCATTCCGCAGATCACGCCCGGCTACGGCTTCACCGCGATCATCGTCGCCTTCCTCGGGCGCCTGCATCCGCTGGGCATCATCCCGGCCGCGCTGGTCGTGGCGCTGAGCTACATCGGTGGCGAGAATGCCCAGGTGCTGGTGGGGCTGCCCAAGGCGGTGACCGGCGTGGTCCAGGGGTTGCTGCTGTTCATCCTGCTGGCATCGGATTTTCTGGTGCGCTACCGCCTGCGTCTGGCGCGCCGGGCCGGAGCCGCCGCATGAGCGCCGAGATGCTGGTCTCGCTGCTGCTGACCACCATGACGGCCGCGACACCGCTGCTGCTGGCGGCGCTGGGCGAGCTGGTGGTCGAGCGCGCGGGCGTGCTCAATCTGGGTGTCGAGGGCATGATGCTGACCGGCGCCGTCTCGGGCTTCGCCGTCATGTCGCTGACCGGCAGCCCGTGGCTGGCCGTGCTGGCGGCCATCGTGGCCGGGGCGCTGCTGGCCGCGATCTTCGGCTTTCTGGTGCTGAACCTGATGAGCAACCAAGTCGCGACCGGCCTGGCGCTGACCATCTTCGGCACCGGCCTGAGCGCGCTCATCGGCACCGGCTTCACCGGCCATCCGGTGCCGGCACTGGCCAAGCTCGCCATCCCGGGTCTCTCCGCCGTCCCGCTGCTGGGCCGCCTATTCGAACAGGATGCGCTGGTCTATCTGGCGACCATCGCTGTCGCCGCCATTGCCTGGTTCCTGAAATCCACGCGCGGCGGCCTGATCCTGCGCGCGGTCGGCGAGGCGGATCTGTCGGCCCATTCGATCGGCTATCCGGTTTTGCGGATCAGATTCCTGGCGATCCTGTTCGGCGGTGCCATGGCAGGATTGGGCGGCGCCTATCTGTCGCTGGCCTATACGCCGATGTGGGTCGAAAATATGACCGCCGGCCGCGGCTGGATCGCGCTCGCCATCGTCGTGTTCGCGGCCTGGCGACCCTGGCGGGCGGCCGCCGGCGCCTATCTGTTCGGCGGCGTCACGGTGCTGCAGCTCTATCTGCAGGGCAGCGGCCTCTTGCCTGTCCCGCCGCAATTGCTTTCCATGTTGCCATACCTGGGGACGATTCTGGTATTGACCCTGATCTCGTCAGGACCGTTCCGACGCCGTTTCAGCCCGCCGGCCTGCCTGGGCAAGCCGTTCCGGCCCCCCACTTGAGAGGACCCGTCATGCTTCATGTCGATCGCCGTCGCCTGCTGCTGGGTGCGGCCGCCCTTGGAACCACCGCGCTCGCCGGCCGCATCCTGCCGGCCCGCGCGGCCGGACCGTTCCAGATCGGCTTCCTCTATGTCGGCCCGGTCGGCGATTTCGGCTGGAGCTATCAGCACGACCAGGCCCGCAAGGCGGTCGAGGCCAAGTTCGGCGATCAGGTCAAGACCAGCTTCGTCGAGAGCGTCGCCGAGGGCCCGGATTCCGAGCGGGTCATCCGCCAGCTGGCCGCCGGCGGCAGCCAGCTGATCTTCTCGACCTCGTTCGGCTTCATGAATTCGGCCCTCAAGGTCGCCAAGCAGTTCCCGGCGGTGAAGTTCGAGCAGGCGACCGGCTATAAGACCGCGACCAACGTCGCCGAGTACAATGGCCGCTTCTACGAAGGCCGTGCGGTCTGCGGCACGATCGCGGGCCATGTCTCGAAATCCGGCATCATCGGCTATGTCGGCTCCTTCCCGATCCCCGAGGTCGTGATGGGCATCAATGCCTTCACGCTCGCGGCCCAGAAGGTCAACCCGGCGATCAAGGTCAAGGTGATCTGGGTCAACAGCTGGTTCGACCCGGGCAAGGAGGCGGATGCCGCCAAGTCGCTGATCGACCAGGGCGCCGACATCATCTGCACCCATACCGACAGCTCGGCGATCGTGCAGACGGCCGAGGCGCGCGGCGTCCATGCCTTCGGCCAGGATTCCGACATGAAGCAGTTCGGGCCGAACGCCCATTTGACCGCCATCGTCGACAATTGGGGCGACTATTACATCGCCCGCACCAAGGCGGCGATGGACGGGACCTGGAAGGAACAGAGCATCTGGGACGGCTTGAAGGAAGGCATCGTCCAGATGGCGCCCTATGGCCCCGGTGTCACCGACGCCGCACGGGCGGCCGCCGACGCGACCAAGGCCGGCATCATCGCCGGCACCCTGCACCCGTTCATGGGTCCGGTCACGGACAACAAGGGCACGGTCCGCATCGCCGCCGGCGTCAAGCCCGGCGACGCGGACCTGTTCAAGCAGGATTGGTATGTGGCGGGGGTGCAGGCCTAGGGCGCTACAACCTTCTTCACCGCCCGACCGAACTTGGCCGATTCCGGTTTGGTCGGGCTGCCGAACCAGGTGGCGAGCTTGCCGTCGCGGCCGATCAGGTATTTGTAGAAATTCCAGCGCGGGCGGGAAAAGAAGCCGCCCTCGGTCGCGAGCCATTGGAACAGCGGGTGCGCGTCCGGTCCTTTGACATGGACCTTTTCCATCATCGGAAAATCGACGCCGTAATTGATCTCGCAGAACGAGCCGATGTCGTCGGCACTGCCCGGTTCCTGTTGGCCGAAATCGTTGGACGGCACGCCGATCACAATCAGGCCGTCGTCTTTGTGCTGCTTCCACACCTCGGTCAGGCCGGCATATTGCGGCGTGAACCCGCATTTGGACGCGGTATTGACCACCAGCAGCGGCCGACCGGCGAACTGGCCGAGCGCGAACCGTTCGCCCTTGAGCGTCGAGAATTCGAAATCATAGGCGGTTTTGCTCACGCGCTTCTCCTTGCTGACTGCTCGGGTGATTGAACATGCGCCGCGAGGAAGTTGCTATCGCTTTATCTGCTTCCCACGCTCCGCGAACGCCCGCTTTAGGTCGCGTGCACCATGGAAGATCGCCAGAACAGTTATGGCGCGGGCATCGACTTGATAGGCGATCATATAGGGTAGAGCGGTCACCTGCAGTTCGCGGGTGTCGGGGAGGCGGCCCATCCGCCCGATATCTGGAAAGTCGATGAGGCTTTCGGTCGACGCAACGATCGTACGGTAGACGCGCTCGGCTGCCCGCGGGTTGTCTAGCGCAATATAGTCAACGATGGCTGCGAGGTCGCGCTGGGCCGGCTTCGCAAAAACGACCCGTTTCAGCGTGACCAACCATGCTTTGCAGCAATCGCGGCAAAGACCTCTTCAGCAGGAACGACGTGACCCTCCCGCGCGGCGGCAATGCCTTCCTTGATGCGTTCGATCTGCCAGGCATTCGTTTCGAGATATTGTTGGAGGGCTTGATTGACGATGTAGTTACGCGACCGGTCCATCGCCACAGCCAGCGCATCAATCTCGTCGATGGTTTCTTGCGCAGCGCGCACCGTGATGGGCGCCGTCGATTGGTTCATCTGTAATCTCCTGTGGTTGATTGTAATCATGCCTCAAGCGATCGGGCCCGTCATCATTTCCGAACACGCGTCTCTGCAACCAAATCCGCTGGAATCGGGTATCATCTTCTGGACCAATGCCGCGGCACCGATGAACGACCGCGGGCGACACCGGCGACCGAGGAGGTACCCCATGAAGAATGCGGCCCATATCCTTAAGTCCAAACCCGACGCGACCATCCATTCCGTGACGCCTTCGACCTCGATGTTCGAGGCGATCACCCTGATGGCGGCGAAGAACATCGGCGCGCTCTTGGTGATGGAAGGCGAGGCGGTCCGGGGCATCGTGTCCGAGCGCGACTATGCGCGGAAAATCATCCTGGCCGGCAAATCCTCGCGCGAGACGCCGGTCAGCGACGTGATGTCGGCACCCGTCATGTATGTCGATCCTACCGCCACCACGCAGGAATGCATGGCGCTGATGACCGGTAAACGCTTGCGCCATCTGCCGGTGATGGAGAACGGCAAGCTGTTGGGCATGATCTCGATCGGCGATCTGGTGGCGGACATCATCGCCGAGCAGAACTTCATGATCGAGCAACTGCAGCATTATATCTCCGGTCAATCTGCGTAGAATCGGTACAAACCACACAACGCGCGAAAATATCTCGGCTGGCCTTCGAAATATGACGGTTGCGGCCTTGCGCCGTCTTATGGTTCGTCCTGCTATCGATGGAGCGCGAGGGTAACAGGTTGCAGTCCGGTCACATTCAGGTCCCGTCCACGGGCGTGCTGACGCATCTTCAGCGCCTCGAGGCCGAGAGCATCCACATTCTGCGGGAAGTCGTTGCCGAGGCCGAGAACCCGGTGATGCTCTATTCGATCGGCAAGGACAGCGCGGTCATGCTGCACCTGGCGCTGAAGGCGTTCTTCCCCGGCAAGCTGCCGTTCCCGCTGCTGCATGTGGATACGACCTGGAAATTCCGCGAGATGATCCAGTTCCGCGACCAGATCGCGGCACGGTTCGGCGTCGATCTCAAGGTCCATATCAATCCGGACGGGCTGGCCCAGGGCGTGGGGCCATTCACCCACGGCTCGGAAATCCACACCCACATCATGAAGACCGAGGGGCTGAAGCAGGCGCTCGATGCCGGCAAGTTCGACGCGGCCTTCGGCGGGGCCCGGCGCGATGAGGAAAAGAGCCGCGCCAAGGAGCGCATCTTCAGTTTCCGCTCCGCCCAGCACCGCTGGGACCCGAAGCATCAACGCCCGGAGCTTTGGCGGCTCTACAATACGCGCAAAAACAAGGGCGAGAGCATCCGCGTGTTCCCGCTGTCCAATTGGACCGAACTGGATATCTGGCAATATATCCAGCAGGAAGACATCCCGATCGTGCCGCTGTATTTCGCCAAGGAACGGCCGGTGGTCGAGCGCGACGGCACGCTGCTGATGGTCGATGACGAGCGCATGCCGCTGGCGTCGGGCGAAGTCCCCCAGATGCGCCGCGTGCGCTTCCGCACGCTCGGCTGCTACCCGCTGACCGGCGCGATCGAGAGCGATGCCGACACGCTGCCCAAGATCATCGCGGAAATGCTGGCCGCGACCAGCTCCGAGCGCCAGGGCCGCATGATCGACAAGGATGCGGCCGCCTCCATGGAACAGAAGAAGCAGGAGGGCTATTTCTGATGGCCCAGCATATCGACCAGGGCAGCCTGCTGCGCTTCATCACCTGCGGCAGCGTCGACGACGGCAAGAGCACGCTGATCGGCCGGTTGCTGTATGAATCCAAGATGCTGTTCGACGACCAACTGGCGGCGCTCGAAAGCGACAGCCGGAAGGTCGGGACCCAGGGCGGCGAATTGGATTTCGCGCTGCTGGTCGACGGTCTGGCGGCCGAGCGCGAGCAGGGCATCACCATCGACGTCGCCTACCGCTTCTTCGCGACCGACAAGCGCAAATTCATCGTCGCCGACACGCCGGGCCACGAACAATATACCCGCAACATGGTGACCGGGGCGTCGACCGCCGACCTCGCCATCATCCTGATCGACGCGCGCAAGGGCGTGCTGACCCAGACCAGGCGCCACGCCTATCTGGTCTCGCTGCTGGGCATCCGCCGGGTCGTGCTGGCGATCAACAAGATGGACCTGGTCGATTTCGCCCAGGACGTCCATGACCGCATCCTGGCCGAGTTCACCGGCTTTGCCGCCCAACTGGGCCTGAGCGACATCGTCGCCATCCCGATGTCGGCCCTGCGCGGCGACAATGTCACCGAGCATAGCGCCGCCATGCCCTGGTATCAGGGCCCGGCCCTGCTGCCCTATCTGGACGGGATGGAACTGCCGAGCGCCGCCCAGGACCGGCCGTTCCGGATGCCGGTGCAATGGGTCAACCGGCCCAATCTGGATTTCCGCGGCTTCAGCGGCCTGATCGCGTCCGGCTCCATCCGGCCGGGCGATGCGATCCGCGTTGTGCCGTCAGGCCGCACCAGCACCGTCGCCCGCATCGTCACCGCCGATGGCGATCTGCCGCAAGCGATCGAAGGCCAGTCGGTCACGCTGACGCTCGCCGACGAGATCGACATCAGCCGCGGCGACATGATCGCCGGCGCCGACCGCCCGCCTGAGGCCGCCGACCAGTTCGAAGTGACGCTGATCTGGATGGCCGAGGAGCCGATGCTGCCCGGCCGATCCTACCTCTTGAAGCTGGGTGCCAAGACCGTCACGGCGACCGTGACCACGGCCAAATACAAGGTGAACGTCAATACGCTGGAGCATCTGGCGGCGAAGTCGCTGACCCTCAACGAAATCGGCATCTGCAACATCGGCCTGGACCAGCCGATCGCGTTCGACGCCTACAAGGACAATCGCGACACCGGCGGCTTCATCCTGATCGACCGCATGACCAACGAGACGGTCGGCGCCGGCCTGCTGCATTTCGGTCTGCGCCGGGCCCAGAACGTCCATTGGCAGCCGGTCGACATCAACAAGGCGGCCCAAGCCAAGCTCAAGGGCCAGAAGCCCTCCATGCTGTGGTTCACCGGCCTGTCCGGTGCCGGCAAATCGACCATCGCCAATCTGGTCGAGCAGGAGCTGTTCGCCCGCGGCCGCCATACTGCCCTCTTGGACGGCGACAATGTCCGCCACGGTCTGAACAAGGATCTGGGCTTCACTGACGGCGACCGGGTCGAGAACATCCGCCGGGTCGCCGAGGTCGGCAAGCTGATGGTCGAGGCCGGCCTGATCGTCATGGTCTCGTTCATCTCGCCGTTCCGCGCCGAGCGGCGTATGGCGCGCGAGCTGCTGCAACCGGGCGAATTCATCGAGATCTTCGTCGATACGCCTTTGGCGATCGCCGAACAGCGCGACGTGAAGGGGCTCTATAAAAAAGCCCGGCGTGGCGAGCTCAAGCATTTCACCGGCATCGACAGCCCGTACGAGGCGCCTGAGCAGCCGGACATCAGCGTCAACACCTCGGTCATGACCGCGCGCGAGGCGGCCGACACGATCGTGCGCTATCTGGTCGACCGCGCGATCATTTGAGCCTTGTCTCCGCGGCCGGTCCGACCAATCTGAGGTGGGCAGCCACAGGAGCGATCCCAATGAAAGCGATCTGGAACGGCACGATCATCGCCGAGAGCGACGATATCGTGAAGGTTGAGGGCAACGCCTATTTCCCGGCGGCGTCGCTCAACCGCGATCTGGTGACGGAGAGCGCCTTGACCAGCGTCTGTCCCTGGAAGGGCGCCGCCAACTATCTGAGCCTGAAGGTCGATGGCCGGATCAATGAGAACGCCGCCTGGTACTATGCCGAGCCGAAGGAAGCTGCCGCCGAGATCAAGGGTCGCTATGCGTTCTGGAAAGGTGTGGAAATCGTCTGACGGCGGTTTCGAATATCCAGGCGCATTCCGGTCAACTATGGTTTAAGACATCTGCTTCATAGAATTTTTTCCGGCGCCCCCGAACGGGATCGCGTCATCCGTATGTTCCAAAGAAAATAGCCTGATCATGAGCTCGAAAATCCCGCCAGCGGAATGGGACGCCATCGCCGCGCGTCGCGACAAGGGCGAATCCGTCGCCTATATCGCCCGCACCTATGAGACCAGCCCCGCCACCATCTATGGCGTGCTGAAGAAGGTCGCCGAAGCGCGCGGCGAAGCACCGCCGACGCCCGAGCCGGCCGCAGCCGCCGTCGAAGCCGTGCCCGAGCCGGCACCAGTGCCGGTACCCGTCGCGGCCGCCCCCGTGGCGCCGACGCCGACCCCGACGCGCCTGACGCTGACCGCGTCGCGCCCGCAGCCGGCGCCGGTCGCACCGGCCCCTGTCGTGGCACCGGTCGTCGCCGCCCCGGTCGAGCCGACGCCGCCGCCCGCCCCGCCGGGACCGCAGCAGCCGTTCAAATTCACCTATGAGAACCGCGCCGTCGATCCGCCGGTGCGCCAGCCGCGCGTGCCCGCACCGCCCCGGCCGTTCGCCGATGTCGAGCCCAAGACCGCGCTCAACGCCAACCTGGATGCCGAGCTGCGCGCCCAGGCCGACGCCGCCATCGTAATCTTCCAGGACGCCTTCGCGGCCGTGCTGGGTGAAGAGACCGTGGCGACGCGCAAGGCGCTGCGCCAGGCGGCCTCGGACCTGATGCGTGTCGCCGCGCGTACTACGATCGCGCTTGAGCGTAAGGACGCCATCGTCGATCGCGCCTTGATGCCGCCGATGCAGCGCCCGCGCAATGACCCGCCGAGCGAACCCGGCGAATACCGGCAGAACCGCCGGCCGCCGCGCGGCTAAACCCGATCGATACGGCCCTGTTCGTCCCGCGCCCGCATCAGATCGTGGCGCGGGACACCATCCTGGAAGCGCGCCGGCGTGGCCGCCCCGGCTTTCTGCTGGGCGACCTGACCGGCCTCGGCAAGACGCTCGCCGTTTGGCTCGCCGTGGCGGCGATGCCAGAACAGGAACTGCTGATCGTCTGTCCCAAGGGCGCCATGCCGCAATGGCGCCGCACGATGTCGCTGTCGGGCGAGGCGGCAAAGTCCGTCACCATCATCAATTACGAGCGCACCAAATCGCTGTTCGCCCCGCCGGCCGCCAGCCTGAAACGCTCGGTCCGGGCCAAGAACAACGAGCTGGCCAAGGCCGGCACGCCCAAGCGCATTTGGCCGCTGGTGATCTTCGACGAGAGCCACCGCCTGCGGAACCCCAGCTCGCAGCAGAGCATGGCCTGCAGGCGCCTGGCCGACGCGGCGCTGTTCACCGTCTACATGAGCGCCACCGCCGGCCAGTCGCCGCATGAGCTGTCCTATTTGGGCAAATTGCTGGTGCATGCCGCCGGCGGCGAGACCGACACGATCGGCGGCTTTCGCGAGCTGATGAAGCGACTGAGGATCGGCCGGGCCAAGGGCCGCTGGAAGAACTGGAGCTGGGACCCGAACGACCGCGACCGCCAAGTGATGGCCGACCTGCTCTACAAGGGCGCCGACGCCATCGGGCTGCGCCGCCGGCCGGGCGACATCGTCGGCTGGCCCGAGGTGCAGCGCGAGGTGGCGCCGGTGGCCCTCGATGGGCCGAGCCTTAAGCTCTACCAGGCGACCTGGCGCGAATTCCGGCGCGAGCTCGGCCTGGCCGGCGGCAGCACGCGCACGCCGACCGGCCGGGTCGTCGGCATCCGCTATCGCCAGAAGGCGAGCCTGCTGCGCATCGCCGGCACGGCCGAGTTCGCCGGCGATCTGCTGGACGACGGCTTGCAGGTTGCCGTATCCGTGGCGTTCCTGGAGACCGGTACCGCGCTCGAACAGAAGCTGGCCGCCGGTGGCTGGCGTGTCGGCCAGATCAATGGCGAGCGTGAGGCGACCCAGAACGAGGCGACCCGGCTCGCGTTCCAGACCGGCGAGCTCGACGCGGTCATCTTCACCGTGACCGAATCCATTTCGCTGCACCGAGGCGAAATGCCGGGCGGAGATCGCGATAGGGCCTTGATCCTGCACGACATGCGGCATAGCGCCGTACAGCTGCAGCAGATCGAGGGCCGCTGCCATCGCGACGGCCAGCAGGCGACGATCTACTACGCCTTTGCCGAGGGCACGGTCGAAGAACAGGTGGCGTCCCGCGTCGTCGGTCGCATGGCGGCGATGGACGGCATGGCCGGCGACGACACCGCCGGCCTGGACGACATCGCCCGGATTATCGACGACCTGGCCGCGGACCGGGATACCTGAGTTTCGATTCAGCTGTAACGACGGGCCACAACTATCAGATTCTAGACAGTTATTGCTCTTTAGCGCCTTTTATGATTAACGTGTCGCTTCGAAGCCAGTTGGGGGAGACATCTGGCGATGCGACATGCGCTGTTCATCGGAAAAATTGGGGGATTGGTGTCGCGACGGCGCCAAACCGAGCTGCGCCAGGCGATCGCCGGCGTCGCACTCCTGTCCGGACTGGCCGCCTGTTCCGGGCCGCCGCAAACCGCCGCCCGCGCTCCCCTGCAACCGGCCACGCCGATCTATCGCGCCGATGCCGCCAGCTACGTCCCGCCCGGACCGCCCAGCGACCCGTGGGGCCCCTATATCCTCGAGGCGTCGAACCGCTTCACCGTCCCGGAGAAATGGATCCGGGAGGTCATGCGCCAGGAATCCGGCGGCCATCAATATATCGCCGGCGGCCTGACCACCTCGCCGGTCGGCGCCATGGGGCTGATGCAGCTGATGCCCGTGACCTATGCCCAGATGCGCGACCGCTACGGCCTGGGTCCCGATCCCTATGCGCCGCACGACAACATCATGGCCGGCACCGCCTATATCGGCGAAATGTATGCCCGCTATGGCTCGCCCGGATTCCTTGCCGCCTATAACGCCGGGCCGGGACGGCTCGATTCCTACCTGGTCGGCGGCACGCCGCTGCCGCACGAGACGGTCGGCTATGTCGCCTCGATCGCGCCGCGCCTGGGCGATTCGACCGCGCCGACCGGGCCGCTCGCCCATTATGCCGCCGCCGAAGTGTCGGCCGATACGCTCAACGCCCGCTCGCTGAACGGCAGCCTGCCGGTACCGCGTCCGGTCGCGACGCCTGCCCCGGCGGTTCAGCTCGCCAGCTATCAGCCCTCACCCGCGACAGCCTCCGGCGATCTCGGCAGCGAGATGGCGGCGCGCAATGCCCGCACCGTCGAATCCTCGCCGCTCGCCGCCTATGCCCCGCCGTCGGCACCGGTTCAGCCGGTCCGTCAGGCAGCCCCCGCCCCGGCGGCCCATGTCGTGCTCGCGTCGGCGACCAGCGCCGCCCTGCCATCGGCGGGCTTCGTCGGCGGTGGCTGGACCGTCCAGGTCGGTGCCTTCAGCACGGCGGCCCAGGCCCAGAACGCCGCGGCCGATGCCAAGACCCATGCCCACGGCGCCCTCGACCATGCCCGGCCGGCCGTGGCCGCGGTGCCGCGCGCCGGTGCCGCCACGGTCTATCGGGCGCAGTTGGTGGGATTGTCGGCGGACGGCGCCAACGATGCCTGCGGTCGCCTGGCGCGCGAGCATGTCGCCTGCCTGGTCGTGGCGCCGCGCGGCGAGCTTTAGCTATCGGCAGATAAAGTCGTCGACGGTCCCGGCAGCACCACCGGGGCTGATGCCGCACAGCTGGGTGCCTTTGGCATACTCGACGCGATAGACCTCCAGCGGATGTTCGCTCGGGTCGAACGGGTGGCGCGGCAGCAGCTGGTCCAGATATGTGAGGCCCTGCAGCGGCCCGAGCGCGCTCTGGTCTTCCCGAAGATCGCTCAATTCCTGCTTCAGCCGCGCCGCGGCCTCGGGCGTATAGCGCCCCGCGGTCAAGCGGCCGTCGCCGATATCGGCCAACACGTCGCGCACCAGCGGCGCGCTCGGCCGTTCCGTGCCGGGGGGTGGCACGGTCAGCCTGGTCGCCTCGATCGGCACGCCACTGGTCATGCGCTGACCGAGGGCGCCGCCGCTGAGCGAGCCTTTCAGGGTCGAGCCGGTTTGCGCCCGCGCGGTCAGGATCAGATTGGCCGGCCCGATCCAGGATTTGAGCGTGATGCTGTTGCCGTCGATGCTGCCGGCGACGTTCCGACCCAGGCGCAGGCAATGGGCATCGAGCTGGTCGCCGGTCTGGCGCAGCTCGCAGATATCCCGGTCGCCGGTCTCGCCGCTGTATTTGATCTGCACACCGGAGAACAGCCCGACGTCCATGCCGAGCCGCTTCGGCGAATTCACCTTCCACAAGCCGGTGAAGCTATGGCCGATGACGGTGATCTCTTCTGCCGTCGGGTCCGAGGTCGCCACAACTTCGGGCACGGTCGGCGGAATGGCTTGCCGGGTAGGAACCGCGGCGGGAGATGCCGTGTCGACGGAGACCGCAACCGGCGCCTCGGTCGGCACACCCTGGGCAACCGGAATCGACACGTCGGCCGGGCCCGCGTCCTGGCGCGAGACGCAGCCGGCCGCGAGCAAGCTCAGCAGTGCCATCGATCCGATCCGGCAGCCCATCGCCCTTCCTTCCGCAACCTCCGTCATCATATAGAGACACCAACGCGCGATGCCCGCGCTTTCTTCCCCCACCGCCAGAGGGACCTCCCGGATGAGCCTCGACGCCCTGTTTCGCCCGTTTTCGCTGAAGTCGCTGCACCTGAAGAACCGGGTGGTCATGGCGCCGATGACGCGGTCCTTCTCGCCCGATGGCGTGCCGGCCGACAATGTCGCGGCCTATTACGAGCGCCGCGCGGGCGAGGTCGGGCTGATCGTGTCGGAAGGCACGGTCGTCGACCGGCCGGGCTCGTCCAACGACCCGAACGTTCCGCATTTCTACGGCGACCGGGCGCTGGCCGGCTGGGGCAAGGTGATCGACGACGTACATAAGGCCGGCGGCGCCATGGCGCCACAGATCTGGCACATGGGCGTGGTCAAGCCACGCCGGTCCGACTGGACGCCGCCGGCACCGTTCGAGGGTCCGTCAGGCCTGGTGATGCCGAACGAGCCGGGCGGCAACGCCATGACCGAAAGCGACATCGCCGATACGATCGCGGCCTTCGCCCAGGCCGCCGGTTCGGCCAAGCGCCTGGGCTTCGACACGGTCGAGATCCACGGCGCCCACGGCTATCTGTTGGACCAGTTCTTCTGGGCCGGTCTCAACAAGCGCACCGATCGGTTCGGCGGCGAGAGCCTGGCCGAGCGCAGTCGTTTCGCTATCGAAATCGTCAAGGCGATCCGAGTGGAAGTCGGCGAAGATTTCCCGATCATCCTGCGCCTGTCGCAGTGGAAGCAGCAGGATTTCGCGGTCCAGCTGGCGAAGTCGCCGGACGAGATGGCCGCCTGGCTGCTGCCTTTGAGCGAAGCCGGCGTCGATATTTTCCACTGCTCGCAACGCCGGTTCTGGCAGCCGGAATTCGAGGGCTCGCCGCTGAATTTCGCCGGCTGGGCCAAGAAGCTGACCGGCAAACCGACGATCACGGTCGGCTCGGTCGGCCTGTCGGGCGAATTCGTCGCGGCGTTCCAGGGCGAGGCGTCGCAGCCGAGCCCGATCGACGAGTTGCTGCGCCGTCTGGAGGCCGAAGAGTTCGATCTGGTCGCGGTCGGCCGCGCGCTGCTGTCCGATCCGGATTGGGTGACCAAGATCCGCGAAGGCCGGAGCGAGCAGCTGCGTGACTTCTCGCGCGATATGCTGAAGACGCTCTGGTAGCTAGGCCGGCTCCAGCAGCGCCATGACCGCCGCTTCCTCTGCCGTCAGACCGTCATGCGGTTCGGCGGCGAAGCGGGCGGCGAGCGCGGCGAAGCGGGGACCGAGAGTGCCGGTCATGTGGGCATCGAGCACGGTCGGGTGGATGTAGCATTTCCGGCAGATCGCCGGCGTGTTGCCCAGCGCCGTCGACACCTGCTCGATCGCCCGCAGCATCGCGTGCTTGCGTGCGGCATCGTTGTCCGCGGTCTCCTGGGTCGCGAGCGCCAGCACCGACAGATAGGTCCCGGCCCAGGTGCGGAAATCCTTGGCCGTGATCTCCTGGTCGGTCGCGGCCCTGAGATAGTCGTTGACGTCGGCCGAGCCGACGGCGCGGCGCCGGCCATCCTCGTCCAGATACTGGAACAGCTCCTGGCCCGGCAGGTCGCGCAGACGGCGCACCATCGCGACCAGCTGCCGGTTGCGCACCACCACGTTCCATTTGATGCCGGACTTGGCCTGGAACGACAACTCGACCTTGTTGCCCTGGATACGCGCGTGCCGGTTCCTGAGCGTGGTCAGGCCGAAGCTTTTGTTCTGCTTGGCATATTCGGCATTGCCGATCCGGATGAACGTGGTTTCCATCAGCCGTACGATCGTCGCCAGCACCTTGTCGCGCGGCAGGCCGCGCTTGGCCAGATCGATCGCGACCCGGCGGCGCAATTGCGGCAGCGCCTGGATGAAGCTCGAGACTCGGTCGTATTTTGCGGCGTCGCGGAAATTCCGCCAGGCCGGGTGATAGCGATATTGCTTGCGCCCGCGCGCGTCCCGGCCGCTCGCCTGAACATGGCCGTTCGCGTCGGGACAGATCCAGACGTCGCGATAGGCCGGCGGCACCGCGAGCGAGCGGATGCGGGCGAGACGGTCCGGATCGCGAATGATCGTGCCGTCCGGATCGCGATAGCACCAGCCGCGCCCAGTCCGCTGCCGGGTGATGCCCGGCATCGCGTCGCTGACATAGAGCAGCTTGACCGTCAGAGCCACGATCCGGGTCGGCTTTCGTCTGAGCTTGCGTGCGCCCTCGAGCCGCAACTCCCCCGCCGGCAGCTTGAAGACCGCCATGGAACTCAGGCGCTCGGGTCGCGATGGCCGCGCGGCCGCCCGGTCTGGGCCGCGGTCGATTGGATCGAGGCCGGTAGCTCGTCGGCCATCGCATCGCGGCCATGGATCGTCGATTCGGCCGGGCCGAAATCGCGCAAGATGGCATCGGCCACCGGAGCCTCGTCAGCGCCCGCCTCGACCGCGACCAAGGTCCGGCCTTCGCCCAGGCTGGCGAAATAGGGATCGATCGTCTCCGGCGGCAGCCATTGGGCCTTCAGCCGCGCCGCCTCGGCCCCGCTCGGGTCGATCAGATGCACGATGGCGTCCGGAATCCGCGCCTTGACCGCTGCCGACGCCCGTGCGGCGGCCTCGGCATTGTCGAACAGGGCAACGATGGTCGCAGCCGCCGTGATCGCTGACATGACATCTCTCCCGGGCGATGGCCCGGAACAGCAACCGTCGAAACCGCCGCAGGTTCCGGGAGGAACGTGCGATCGACCCGCGTGTTGGTTCCGCACTGTCCCATTCAGTGCGGAGCGAACCATGTCCGATACTTATGACGATTACGAACAGCGGGTTCGCGAGCGAGCCCACGAGATCTGGGTCCGCGAAGGCAAGCCCGAGGGCCGTGCCGAGGACCATTGGGCGCTCGCCCGCGAAGAGATCTCGGAAGCCGAAGGCATCGCCGACACGCTGAAGCCGATCGAGCCCGAAGGTCCGACGGCCGAGCCGCTGCTCGCGGTCGAAAGCCTCGGCGACCTGCCCGGCCGCCAGTTGGACCAGGGCGAGAAGCAGGACTATCCGATCCGCCGGGAGGCCCCCAAGGGCAAGGGCGCTGCCACCAAGACTCCGTCGAAGCGGAAGTCCGTCGCGATCTAAGCGTGATCGAGCGACGCTCGATCATCGCTCGCTAGTCGGCCACCAGCGCCCCGTCCGGCGGTTCGTCCGCTCCGGCCAACTGGTGGTCGACGGCGTCGCGCATCAGCCGGTACTTAACCAAGTTCAGGTTGACGTCGCGGAACCAGTTGACCAGATCGCCCCAGGGGTCGGCCAGCTTGCCGATGCCGGAAATGAAGGCGACGATGCCGCCGACCTCCAGATCGCCCTCGTGCACCATCCAGCCGCCGACCAGCAGGGCAGCGATGATCTGCAGCTGGGTGCTGAGATTCATCAGGAAATTCATCGAGAACTTCAGCTTCAAAATGCCGACGTTGAGCTGAAACACCCGGTCGATCCGTTCGTCGTCGCGCTGATCGTCGGCCTCGATCTCGTTCTGGGGCGGCCTGTCGACGACGCTGATGCTGAGCCGCCGGATGATCTTCACCCGCTTCTTCGTCCGCCGGTTCATCGCCCCCTGCATCAACGGCACGAAGATCAGCTGCGGCACGAACAGAGCCAGCGCCGACAGGCCCATGCGCCAATCGACATGGACCATGTAGGCCAGCACCGAGCAGAGGATGCCGCCCTCCAGCAGCGGTTCGGAAATGGCGCCGCCGACGAAGCCGCCGATCGGTTCGACCTCGGACACGACCATCGATGCCCGGATGCCGGTCGCTTCCGACGTGCTCGACGCATCCGAGGTCGAGCCCGACAGCAACCGGACCCGATGGCGCAGATCTCGCGTCGCCCATTCGCCGACCCAGCCGCGGTAGACGTTCAAGATCAGCTTGGTGCCGCCCTGCACCAGCACGGCGCCCAGATAGCCGCCGCACAGAACGAGGGTCATCTGATATTCGCGATGCTTCACCAGATCGTTGATGACCCGGCGCTGGATTTCCAGCGGCACGATTTCCAGCAGGAACACCGCGATCGTCAGCAGCGCGATGACGATCTGATGTTTCCCGGTCGCCCGAATCACATAGCGAAACAGGCCGCGATCCAGCCGGATCGCATTTTCGTCGAGCGGGTGGGGCACGGGGGGACGGTCTCCGGGAAGCTACGGGCGCTCAAGATTAACACTCAAGGCCCGCGTTCCGTTCGCAATTGCCGCGGAACCGAAGGCGGGGGCGGCGAATTGCTTTCCCAACGGCCCATCACTGTCAAAGGAGCAGGCCATGCCGGAAAGATTCCCCCCGAAGCTCGCAAGCGAGTACGCCCGTCAGGGCGAAACCAGCGGGCACATGCGTGTCGTGTTGACCCTGTCGTTCGTCGGCGCGGTCATCGTGCTCGCCGCCTTGCTGGTCTGGTGGTCGAAGGTCGGACAGAACCATCTGCCCGCCTCGGTCACGGCGCCGACCGCGATCAGCCAGCCGGTCCATTAAACCCGAGGAGCATCATCATGCCCCGTGGCGACAAATCGAAATACACCGACAAGCAGGAACGCAAAGCCGACCATATCGCCGAAAGCTATGAGCAGCGCGGCGTATCCGAGGGCGAGGCAGAGCGGCGCGCCTGGGCCACCGTCAACAAGGAAGACGGCGGCGGCAAGCAGAGCGGATCGGGCCGCGGCCACCGCCACTAAAGTCCCGACCAGGCAACCTTATGCCGCCCGGCAGACTTATTTCTCACGCACCGAAAACAGGAGGACGCCCCATGGCATCGACCCAGCACGACCTTGATATCCTGAACAATCTGATCGAGGTGACGCTCGACAGCGCCCATGGCTACGAGGATGCCGCCAAGGACACGCGCAATCCGTATTTCAAGACCCTATTCGGCAAGCGCGCGATCGAACGCAAGCAGGTCACGGCCGAGTTGCAGACCGAGGTGCGTCGCCAGCTGGGCGGCAAGCCCGCCCACGAGGGCACGAGTGCCGGCAAGGCCCACCGCACCTTCATGAACCTGAAGGCCGCCATCACCGGCAGCGACAAGGGCATCGTGAACTCGGTCGAAGCCGGCGAGGATCACATCAAGAAGCAATATGACGAGGCGCTGGCCGATCAGGCGCTGTCTATGCCCGCCCTCGACCTGGTGCGCCGCATGTATGTCTCGATCAAGGCCGGGCATGACGAGATGCGCGACCTGAAGCACCATATGGAAGTCTAAGGAGCAGCCTCGAGCGGCGGCGCGTCGAAGCGCCATTTGAGCTGGACGCCGCCGCCGCTCACCGCCTCCAGCGCCGGGATCGCCGAGAGCAGGACGCGGGTGTAATCCGCCCGCGGATGGTCGAAGATCTGGTCGCGATCGCCCTGTTCGACGATCCGGCCCTGCTGCATCACCACGACCCGATCGGCCACCTGTTCGACCACGCCCAGATCGTGGCTGATGAACAGGCAGGAAAAGCCGTGACGCTGCTGCAGTTCCAAAAATAACGCCAAGACCTGGGCCCTGACCGTGACGTCGAGCGCCGAGACCGGTTCGTCGGCAATGACGAACGACGGCCGGCGCACCACGGCGCGCGCGATGGCGACGCGCTGGCGCTGCCCGCCGGACAGTTCGTGCGGATAGCGGTCGGCGAATTTCTTCTCCAGCCCGACCTCGTCCAACCCCTCCAGTATCCGCGCCGCCTTCTCCGCACGGCTCAAGCCCGGCACCACCCGCAACGCTTCGCCGATCAATTGACCGATGGTCATGCGCGGGTCGAGCGAGGCATAGGGATCCTGAAACACCATCTGGCAATTCAGCCGGTAGGCGCGCCAGCTCTCGTCGCTCTTGGCGATGGCGCGGCCAGCGAACAGGATCTCGCCCTCGGACGGCTTGAGCAGCCCGGCGATGGCGCGGCCGAGCGTGGTCTTGCCGGAGCCCGAGCCGCCGACCACGGCCACGACCTCGCGCGGCTGAATCGAAAGATCGATGCCGTGCAGCGCGCGCTTCGTCCCCTGCTTGCTCGGGTAATCGACGACCAGCCCGCGCACCTCGACGATCGGTGCCCCCTCCGGCGGCGGTCGCGCCGGCGAGCGATGCGGCATGGCGTTCAGCAATTGCTGCGTATAGGGCTGCTGTGGCCGGGCCAGGATCTCGGCGGTGGTGTTCTGTTCGATCAGGTCGCCTCGGCACATGACGACGACTCGGTCGCAATAGCGGGCGACCATCGACAGATCGTGGCTGATCATCAGCACGGCCGTGCCATGGTCGCGCGTCAACTCCAGCATCAGCTCCAGCACCTCGCGCTGCACGACGGCATCGAGCGCCGTGGTCGGCTCGTCGGCGATCAGCAGGGCCGGCTTCAGCAGCATGACCGAGGCCAGCATGATGCGCTGGCGCATGCCGCCGGAGAATTGATGCGGATAGGCCGTCAAGGCCGCCTCCGGGTCGGCGATGCCGATCCGCCGCAGCATGTCTAGGATGGCCACACGACGTGACGCAGCGTCGCCGGCGCGATGCAGGACCAGGCCTTCCTCCAACTGCCGCCCGATGGTCATGGACGGGTTGAGCGACGTCATCGGCTCCTGAAACACCATGCCGATCCGGGCGCCGCGCAGCGCCCGCATCGCCTTGGGCGTCAGCGCTGCGATATCCTGGCCCTCGAACCGGATCGTGCCGGCCGTGCGCCGGATCGCCGGCGGCTCCAGCCCGATCACCGCGCGGGCGAGCAGGGTTTTGCCGCTGCCGCTTTCGCCGACGATGCCCAACACTTCGCCGGGCGCCAGGCTCAGGCTGACATTGTTGACCACGATAGTGCCGGTGCCGCCGACCTCGAGCGTCAGGCCGTCGACCTCGACCAGCGCCGTCATAGCCCGCGCATCCTAGGGTCGAACCGGTCGCGCAGCACGTCGCCCAGCAGGTTGATGCCGAGCAGGGTCAGCGAGATGCAGATGCCGGGGAACAGTCCCAGCCACACCGCCTGGACCATGAACGGCCGGCCGGAGGCCAGCATGTTGCCCCAGGTCGGCGCCGGCGGCGGCACGCCCAGGCCCAGAAAGCTCAAGGCGCTTTCGGCCAGCAGCACCCAGCCGAACATCGAGGTACCGAGCACGATCAGCGGCCCGATGCAGTTGGGCAGGATATGGCGCGCCATGATGAACAGCTCGGAATTGCCCATGACCCGCGCGGCCTCGATATATTCCTTCTCGCGCAGCGACAGCACCGTGCCGCGCACGACGCGGGCGACCGAGGGCGTATAGGCGATCCCGAGCGCCAGGATGATGCCGTATTCGTTGGCGCCGACCACGGTCAAGAGCGCCAGCGCCAGCAGGATGCCGGGGAAGGCCAAGAGCGCATTGGTAAAGGCCATGATGATCCGGTCGGTCCAGCCGCGCACGAAGCCGGTAAAGATGCCGAGCGCCGTGCCGATGGCGAGCGCCACCACGACGGTGAAGCAGCTGATCCTGACACTGGTCGCCGCCCCCTTCATCAGCCGGCTCGCCACGTCGCGGCCGAATTCGTCGGTGCCCAGCCAATGGGCCGGGCTGGGCGGCTTCAGCCGTGCGCCGAAGCTGATGCCGAGCGGATCGTAGGGGGTCCAGATCATGCCCAGGATGGCCACGATCAGCAGCACGCCGATCAGCACGATCCCGATGATGGCATTGAGGCGACGGCGCTTCATTCCGCGGTCACCCGGGGATCGAATAGCGGATAGCAGAGGTCGACGATCAGGTTCACCAGCACATAGATGAAGGCGATGAATAACAGGCAGCCTTGGATGACCGGATAGTCACGGGCGAAGATGCTGTCGACCAGCAGGCGGCCGAGCCCCGGGATGGTGAACACGGTCTCGACCACGGCGATGCCGCCCAGCAGGTTGCCCAGCACCAGGCCGATCAGCGTCCAGGTCGGCCCGAACGACGGCTTGAACGCGTGGCGCCACAGCACGGCCATCTCGCTCAGGCCCTTGGCGCGGGCATGGGTGATGAAATCCAAGCGCAGCACGTCGAGCGTTGACGCCCGCGCCATGCGCAGGATCACGCCGATCTCGTGCAGGAACAGGGTCATGACCGGCAGTACCATATAGAGCAGCGCCTTCACGATATCGTCGGAGAACGAGACATAGCCCACGACCGGCAGCCAGCCGAGCTTCAGCCCGAAGAACAGCAGCAGCAGCAGGCCCATCCAGAACGCCGGGATCGACAGCAGCAGGGTCGCGCCGCCGACCAGCACCAGATCGACCCAGCTGTTCTGGCGCCAGGCCGCGATCATGCCGGCCGGCACCGCCACCAGGCTGGCCAGCGCCGCCGCGGTCAGCACGATCTTGGCGCTGACCCAGAAGCGGTCGAGGATCAGCGGCAGCACGCCCTGTCCCGTGGTGATCGACTGGCCGAAATCGCCGGTCAGCACATGGCCGAACCACAGGCCGAACTGGATGGGCAGGCTGTCGTCGAGCCCCAGGCGCGCGCGCAGGTCGGCGAGATTGGCCGGCGTCGCCTGGTCGCCCAGCATCAAGGTCGCCGGATCGCCCGGGATCAGCCGGATCAGCACGAACACCGACACCGCCACGATCAGCAGCGTCGGCAGGGCCATCAGGATCCGGTTGAACGCGAACCGCAGCATCGGTCGGTTAGAACGCCGCCAGGGTGACGGGATCTTCGTTCAGGCTGTAGCGGGTGAAGACCCGGTTGAGCGCCGGCAGGGGTGCAACCTCCATGATGCCTTTCGATGGCTGCATGATCACCATCGACACGGTCGCCGAGAGATTGCCGGCGCTGCCCGGCCGCGGCGGCCGGCAGACCGAATAGGGCGAGCCGAACGTGTCGAAGAACGCGGCCTTGAGATCGTCGGTCGAGAGTTTCGGGCCCGCCTGGTCCAGCAGCTTGCGCACGCGCCAATCGCGGTAATAGCTCTCCGGCACGCTCGGGATCCCGGTCTCCTTCAGCTTCGACAAGGCGATCGGGCTTTGCCAATGGTTGGCATGCACGATCAACCCGTCGGCCGGATATATGGGGAACGCCTCGTCGGGCGCGCATTCGAAATCGATGGCGAAGCCCTCGGCCGTGCTGAGCATCATGTTGTTGGACGCGACCTTGGGCGTGGTCGCGACCGCGCGCATCGCCATGGCGAAATGCTGCTGCTCCAGCACCTTGCGGCGAATGAGCGACAGCGGCACGCCCGGCTGACGATAGTCGCGGTCGGATTCCAGATAGTTGGCCGTGATCGCGACGCCGGCGCCGTTGAGGCCGCAGCGCGCCAGGCCGCCGGCCTCGACGAAAGTCAGGAAGTCCGGGCCGTCGTCGCGCCGGACCCGCAGCACGATCGCGGTCTCGGCGCATTCGGCCCGCCAGTCCCAGTTTTGGCCATGGATCACGGCGCCGGTGGCGCTGCGTTCGGCAAGGATCACCGCCCCGGTGCAGCCGTCGTCCGGATCGTCCTCGGGATCCGCATTCTCGGCCTCGCGCCGGGCCTGGGCGATCACCTCGGTCCGGGCATTGATCATGACGACATCGTCGAACGGGATGCCGGCGCCGTCGGCGATGCCGCGCATCTCTTCCAGATAATGCTCGCCGAATGTGCCGATCTGGGTCGCGAACGCCTTGATCAGCGCGCTCTTGCGGACGGAATCATAGCCGAGCTCGTCGAGCGTCTTGCCATAGAGCTGGGCGCTGGCCTTGACCCGGTCGCGTAGCGCCGTGCCGTACTGCCGGCCACGCTCGTAAGGCGCGCCCGAGACGGAGACGAAGGGGAATTGTTCGATGGCCATGATCAGTTCCCCTTAACGCTCACGCCCCACAGGCGCTGCTTGCCTTCCCAATAGGGATCGCCCTGGATGCGCTTGCCCTGGGCCGAGGCCTCGATGCCGTTGAACATGATGATCAGCGGCGTCGCAACCAGCTGGCGCTTGTAGAGCTCATCGAACAGCTTCTGACGTTCGCCCATGTCCGACAAGACCGAAGCCTTGTCCAGCAGCGCCTGCGCCTCCGCATCGTCCCAGACCTTGCGCGGCTGCTTGTCCTTCGGGCCCATGAACTGCTCGTAGCTCAAGGCCGGATCCAGGCGCGAGGAATAACTGAAGGACATCATCTGATAGCTGCCCTTGTTGTAGCGGTCGAGCTGGGTCGCCCATTCCAGCACCTCGATCTCGGCATTGATGCCGACAGACTGCATCATCGCCTGGGCGATGACCGCCGCCGGAAAGCTGGGCACGGACAGCCGCTTGTTGGCGATGATCTTGATCACCTCGCCCTTGTAGCCGGCCTCCTTCAGCAGCGCCTGCGCCTTGGTCGGGTCATAGGTGTAGCCGGTGTGCTGAACCGCATCCGAATAGGCCGACTGCGGCGGGATCGGCGCATTGTTGGCTTTGCCGAGGCCATCAGACGCGGCCGCGACCAGCTGGGTCATGTCGAGCGAGGCCGCGATCGCCTGGCGCAGCTTGACGTTCTGCAGCACCGGATCCTTCGTCTGGAACAGCAGCACATGCTTGACCGCGGAGGCGGGGGTCAGCACGTCGACCTTGCCGCTCTCCTTCAGCTCCGGCGCGTCGGACGGCAAGATCTGGGCGATGTCGATCGCACCCGATAGCAGGCCGGCCTTGGCGGTCGAGATGTCGGGCACGACCAGGAACTTCACGTCCTTGACCAAAGGCTTCTTGTTGCCGACATAGCCGTCGACCTTGTCGCCCGGCGGCGAGGCGTAGTCGTCGAAGCGGGTGATGGTGACGTATTCGCCATGCTTCCACTCGCCGAACTTGAACGGGCCGGTACCGACCGGCTGGTTCCAGCTGCCGTCCGCATTGACCGACGCCTTGTTCAGGATCGCGGTCATGCCGCAGTCGGTCCGGGCCAGACTGTCGAGGAACAAGGCACTCGGCTTGTCGATCGCCATCACGAACGTGTCGGGATCGGGCGCCGTCGCGGACGTGACCTTGAGGCCGCTGCGCCCGTCGAAATCGGCGATGCAGCGCCATTCGGTCTTGGGGTCCATGTAGCGCTGCCAGCTCCACAGCACGTCGGCCGAGGTCATGGCGGCGCCGTTATGGAACTTCACGCCCTTGCGCAGGTGGAACGTGTAGGTGAGGCCATCGGGCGACTGATCGATCTTCTCCGCCAGCAGCGGTCCGACCGTGCCATTGTCGCGATAGCCCACCAGGCCTTCGACCATGTTGAGCGTGACGCCGTCGGTATTGTCGTCGCGATTGACGCCCGGATTGGTGCTGCGGATGTCGGCGTTGAGTGCCACCGTGACCGACTGGGCCTGGGCGAGCGGTGCCACCAGCAGCAGGGCGACGGCAAGCGTCTGTTTCAACATTATCGGCCTCGCTTGGCGGTCAGGATCTTGGCGAAGAAGTCCTTCACGGTCTCGACCGCGCGCAACCCATCATGCGCCATGCCGGCGATCAGATCGAACTGCACGGCGATGCCGGCCGCCTCGAACGAGCGGCGCAGGCTGTCCAGCCGTTCCGGCCGGGTCTTGCCGGCGTCATTGGCGCCCGGCATCCAGTTCTTGCCGCCCTCGCGATGGGTGATTTCCCAGGTCTCCAGATCGGCACCGCCGACGACCATCTGCACCGGCACCTTGGCCATGGCAGCCGGATCGATGGCAATGCCGAAACGCGCCTGCACGTCGCGGGTACCGACCCACCAGTCCCGCGTCGGATCCAACAGCGTGACGGAGCCCGGCGCGCCGATCGAGACGGCCCACAGCCGGTCCGGATGCAGCATCAGGAAGCGATGGGCGAAATGGCCGCCGCCGGAATAGCCGAACAACGCGAAGCGATCGAAGCGCCGGCCGTATTTCTCGCCGATTTCATCGACCATCGCCAGCAGCACCCGGTCGTAGCGGATATCGCCCTCGGCCATGTACTTGAAACCATCGCGATTGCCGTCGCCGCGCACGCCGGCCGGGAACAGCGGCGCCAGGATGATGCAATTGTTCCAGCGCCCGAATTCGGCCAGCGAATTGCGATATTCCGTGAACGAGCGGCCGGTGCCGTGCATCGCCACGATCAGTTCGGGCGGCGTCGCGGCGGTGGCGAAGCCCGGCGGGACATACAGGCAATAGCTGAAGCGCGCGTCGGCCTTGGCAGCGAAGATGATCGTGCTGCCCAGGTCGTACATCGCCTGGCCGCGGTCGGAATCGCTCGATTTGATCTCTGGCATTTTTGCATCCATAATTGGCGCCAATTATGTTGCATATTGCCGAGAGGCTTGGCAAGCGGCTATGAAACGGAAAGCAGCGATGGCACGACGGGAAATTTTATGGCGCGCGTGAAGAGCCCCGAAACACCGGCGATGGACGCGGCGACGATGCTGGCGCGCGACATCCATGCCGGCGTTTTCGGTCTCGGGACCTGGCTGAAGCAGATCGACCTGGAAAAGCGCTACGGCTGCACGCGCATCGAGGTGCGGCGCGCGCTCGACAAGCTGGTGCTGCGCCGTCTGGTCCAGCACATCCCGAACCGCGGTTATCATGTCTATCAACCGGACGCGCGCCAGAGTGACGAGATCCGCGACGTCCGCGTCATGCTGGAAAGCGCCGCCGCCGACACGATCATCGAGCGCGCGGACGCAGCGGCCGTGGCCGAATTGCGCGATCTCGCCCAGCGCTTCAGCGACCTGGTGTTCGCCGGCACGCTGCTGGAACAATATGAGGCCAACATCGCCTTCCACGTCCGGATGGCCAAGCTGTGCGCCAATCGCGAGTTGACCGGCTTGATCCTGGAGTTCCGCGGGCGCGGGCCGTCGGCCCCGCTCGAACAATGGAAGACGCGCGCCCGGATCGAGCAATCGGCCCAGGAGCATTTCCTGATGGTCGATGCACTGGCGGCACGCGATCTGCCGCGGCTGAAAACACTGATCCGGGTGCATATCCTGCAGACACCGGAATAGACCAGGGAGGGACGAGGCATGACCCAGCTGTTGATCACCGGCGGCGCCGGCATGATCGGGCGCAAGCTGGCGGAGCGGCTGGCCGCCGACGGCAGCTTGGGCGGCCGCAAGATCACCCGACTGGTGCTGCAGGACATCGTCCAGCCGGCGCCCCTGGCCGCCGCCTTCGAGGTCGGCGCCGTCGCCGGCGATTTCGCCGAAGCCGGCCTGGCCGACGCCCTGGTCGCGAGCAAGCCCGACGTCATCTTCCATCTGGCGGCCATTCCCTCCGGCGGCGCCGAGGCCGATTTCGATGCCGGCTATCGCACCAATCTCGACGGCACACGGCAATTGCTGGAGGCGATCCGGCAAGTGGGCGGTGGCTACAAGCCGCGCCTGGTCTTCACCTCGACCATCGCCACGTTCGGTGCCCCCTTCCCGGATGCGATCGAAGATGAATTCCATCTGACACCACTCACCAGCTACGGCGCGCAGAAGGCGATCTGCGAGCTGTTGCTGTCGGACTATTCGCGCCGCGGCTTCGTCGACGGCATCGGCATCCGCCTGCCGACGATCTGCGTGCGCCCGGGCAAGCCGAACAAGGCCGCCTCGGGCTTCTTCTCCGGCATCATCCGCGAGCCCTTGAACGGCATGGAGGCGATCCTGCCGGTGCCGCGCACTGTGCGCCATTGGCACGCCTCGCCGCGCGCGGCCGTGGGGTTCCTCGTGCATGCGGCCACGCTCGACCTAGCTAGGCTGGGTGCGCGCCGCAACCTGACCATGCCCGGCCTGTCGGTCACGGTCGCCGAACAGATCGAGGCCTTGCGCAAGGTCGCCGGCGACGCGGCCGTGGCCCTGATCCGCGAGGAACCGAACCAGACCATCCGCGACATCGTCGCCGGCTGGCCGCGCAAGTTCGATCCGAAGCGCGCCCTCGACCTGGGCTTCGAACCGGATGCGAGCTTCGAGGAGATCATCCGGATCTATCAGCAGGACGAGATGGGGAAGTAGACCGAGCGGCCTCGCCGCTCGCGACGGCCCGGTGCCGAAATACGATGCCCCCGTCCCGCGACCAGCGGCTAGTCTCCCCCTTCAACGGCCGCCCAAGCGCCGACAGGAGGAGGAATCCGGATGCCGGTCGATCCGTCACCGCGCACGCTGTTCGAGAAGGTCTGGTCGCGCCACCGCGTGCTGGAACGGCCCGACGGCCAGACGCTGCTCTATGTCGATTGCCACCTGATCCACGATGGCTCAGCACCGGCGTTCCAGAATCTGGCCGGCCGTGGCGTCAAGGTGCGCGTGCCCGGCCGCACCTTCGCCACCCCCGACCATTATGTGCTGACCGACACCCGTAAGATCGCCGAGATCCCGGATCCCGAGCGGCGCGGCATGGTCGAGCAGCTGGCCGCCAATACGGCCGCCGCCGGCATCAAGATGTTCGGGCTCGACGATCCGCAGCAGGGCATCGTCCATGTCGTCGGCCCCGAGGCGGGCCTGAGCCAACCCGGGCAGTTGCTGGTGTGCGGCGACAGCCATACGTCGACCCATGGCGCGCTGGGCGCGCTCGCCTTCGGCATCGGCTCGAGCGAGGTCGCCCATGTGCTGGCGACCCAGACCCTGTGGCAGCGCAAGCCCAAGACGCTGCGCATCGAGATCGACGGCACGCTGCCGGCGGGCGTTACGGCCAAGGACGTGATCCTGACCATCATCGCCCGCATCGGTGCCGCCGGCGCCACCGAGCATGTGATCGAATATGCCGGCAGCGCCATCCGCGGCCTGTCGATGGAGGGACGCCTGACGCTCTGCAACATGTCGATCGAGGCCGGCGGCCGCGCCGGCATGGTCGCCCCGGACGAGAAGACCTTCGAGTATCTGAAGGGCCGAACCTATGCGCCCAAGGGTGCCGAGTGGGATGCGGCGGTCGAGCGCTGGAAGCAGCTGCCGACCGATCCGGGCGCAACGTTCGACCGCGAGGTCAAGCTCGACGGCTCCAGCTTCGAACCGATGGTGACCTGGGGCACCAGCCCCGAGAACGCGCTGCCGATCTCCGGCATTGTCCCCGATCCCTCGGCCGAGCTGGATATCGAGCGGCGCGACGGCATGCGTCGGGCGCTCGACTACATGGGCCTGACCCCGGGCACGCGGCTGGATGAAGTGCCGGTCGACCGCGTGTTCATCGGTTCCTGCACCAACAGCCGGATCGAGGATCTGCGCGCCGCCGCCCAGGTGGCCCGGGGCCGCAAGGTCGCCGACAACGTGCTGGCCTGGGTCGTCCCCGGCAGCGGGTTGATCAAGCTGCAGGCCGAGGCCGAGGGGCTTGACCGCATCTTCATCGCCGCCGGGTTCGACTGGCGCGAGGCCGGCTGTTCCATGTGCCTCGGCACCAATGGCGAGATCGTGGCGTCGGGTCAGCGCTGTGCGTCGACCTCGAACCGCAATTTCGTCGGCCGCCAAGGACCGGGTGCGCGCACCCATCTGATGAGCCCGGCCATGGCGGCGGCAGCCGCGGTGACCGGCCACCTGACCGACGTGCGCCAGCTGGAGGGTCAGCCATGACCCCCTTCGTCGCACTGGATGCCGTGGCCTTGCCGATCGACCGGCCGAATTTCGACACGGACCAGATCATTCCGGCGCGCTACCTCAGCCGCGATCGGGCACTGGGCCTGGCCGAATGCCTGTTCCGCGACGTGCGCTTCAATGCCGACGGCTCGGAAAAGCCCGAATTCCCGCTGAACCACGAACCGTTTCGTCCGGCGCAGATCGTGGTCGGCGAGAAGAATTTCGGCTGCGGATCGTCGCGCGAGAACGCCGTCTGGGCGCTCTACGACTATGGCTTCCGCGCAGCGATCGCACCCAGCTTCGGCGACATCTTCCGGAACAACAACATCAAGAACGGCATGCTGCCGGTCGTGCTGCCGGCGCCGGTCGTGGCCGGCCTGATCGAACAGTTGCAGACCGACCCGGGCGCGCGCGTCCAGATCGACCTGCCCAGCCAGACCGTGACCCTGCCCGATGGCCAGGTCCACGGTTTCGAGATCGACCCGTTCGCCAAGCATTGTCTGCTGAACGGGGTGGATGAAATGGCCTTCACCCTCTCCCAGGTCGACGAGATCGTCGCCTTCGAGAACCGGTATGGCCGCGAGAATAGCTAGTCTAGGAGAGAAGCGTATGAAGATCGCAGTGCTGGCCGGTGACGGCATCGGCCCCGAGGTAACGGCGCAGTCGGTCAAGGTGCTGCGCGCCATCGCCAGCAACCGGTTCGAGCTGGAGATGGAGGATGCGCCGATCGGCCAGGCCGGCGTCGACGCCGCCGGTGTGCCCCTGCCCGACGAGACCCTGGCGCTCGCCGGCAAGTCCGACGCTATCCTGTTCGGCTCGGTCGGCGGCCCGACCGACGAGATTCCCGACCGGAAGAAGCGCCCGGGCGCCGGTCTGTTGAAACTGCGCAAGAGCCTGTCGCTCTATGCCAATTTCCGTCCCGCCGTGCTGTTCCCGGAGCTGATCGGCGCGTCCACGCTGCGGCCGGAAATCGTCGAGGGCGTCGATATGATGATCCTGCGCGAGTTGAACGGGGACCTGTATTTCGGCGAGCCGCGCGGCGTGCATGTCGAGAACGGCAAGCGCGTCGGCATCAACACCATGCGCTACACCGAGGACGAGATCGCCCGCATCGCCCATGTCGGGTTCAAGACCGCGCAGAAGCGCCGCGGCAAGCTGTGCTCGGTCGACAAGTCGAACGTGCTGGAGACAATGCAGCTGTGGCGCGAGGTCGTGATCGAGGTCAGCAAGCACTATCCCGACGTCGAGCTCAGCCATCTCTATATCGACGCCGCCTCGATGATGCTGATCCGCAACCCGCGCATGTTCGACGTGATCGTCACCGGCAACGTGTTCGGCGACATCCTCAGCGATGCCGCCGCCATGCTGACCGGATCGATCGGCATGCTGCCGTCAGCCTCGATGGGCGAAGGCACGCTGGGTTTGTTCGAACCGGTCCATGGCTCGGCCCCCGACATCGCCGGCCAGGACATCGCCAATCCGCTGGCCTCGATCCTGTCGTCGGCGATGCTGCTGCGCTACTCGCTGAACAAGCCCGAAGAGGCCGACCGCATCGAAAAGGCCGTCCGCTCGGTGCTGGCCGCGGGCTATCGCACCGCCGATATCTACCAGCCGGGCACCCGCAAGGTCGGCACGATCGAAATGGGCGAAGCGGTCGTGGCGGCGCTGGAACATTAAGATCTAAACTGCGGCACTACCCCCACCCAACCCTCCCCCGCGAAATGCGGGGGAGGGCTTTCTTTGCCCTCTACCGCTTGCGGGAGAGGGAGGGCCCCGCGCAGCGGGAGGGAGGGTCGCGCCGCGCGCTCGATTGAAAGCCCTTCCCACGCCCGCGACTGATATATTAATATGTCGGCCGCCATGATTGCCCTGCCCCGATCCCGCACGACCCTGTCCGAGCAAGCGTACGAGACGCTGCGCGCGATGATCGTGCGTGGCGAGATGCCGCCCGGCACGCGCCTGTCGGAGCCGGAGCTGACGATGCGCTTGGTCGTCGGGCGCACGCCGCTGCGCGAGGCGCTGCTGCGGCTGGCCCAGGACGGGCTGGTCGCGATCTACCCCCAATCCGGCAGTTTCGTCACCCAGATCAGCCTGACCCAGCTGGAAGAGGCGCAGTTCGTGCGCGAGCGGCTGGAATGCGGCATTATCCGTCGGGTTGCGACCCGGGCGGACAAGCGCGCGCTGTCGGGCCTGCGCCAGTTGCTGCAGCGCCAGGAACAGGCGGCCGGCGAAGACGATGCCGAGCAGTTCCACGAGTTGGACGAGGCGCTGCATGAGAGCTTCTGCGCCATCGCGGGCTGGCCCGACGTCTGGCGGCTGATCCATCGCAGCAAGGTCCATATGGACCGGGTCCGTCGCCTGAGCCTGCCCTTGGACGGCCATATGCCGCTGCTGATCGAACAGCATCGCACTATCGTCGATGCGGTCACGAGCCAGGATGCGGACGGTGCCGAGGCGGCGATGCGCGGTCATCTGCGCGAAGTATTTTCGACGATCAGCCTGTTGCGGCTGGACAGTCTTCCCGAGGCGCCGATGATCCGAGCAACGGCGCCCGATCTTTCGAAGGAGTTATAAGCTTGGAACAAACATGGCGGTGGTTCGGTCCCGAGGACGCGATCACTCTCCCCCAGATCCGCCAGACCGGCGCCACCGGCATCGTGACGGCGCTGCACCACATCCCCTATGGCGTGGTCTGGAGCCTGGACGAGATCCGGAAGCGCAAGGACATGATCGAGGCCGCGGGCCTGCGCTGGAGCGTGGTCGAAAGCGTGCCGGTCGCGGAACCGATCAAGCTCGGCGCCGGCGACCTGGCACCGCTCTACGAGAATTACCGCCAGACCCTGCGCAACCTCGCCGCCTCAGACGTGCGCACGGTCTGCTATAATTTCATGCCGATCCTCGACTGGACCCGCACCCAGCTGGCCTACCCGCTGGCGACCGGCGGCACGGCCCTGCGCTTCAACGCGTTCGAATATGCCGCGTTCGACTGCTACATGCTGGAGCGTCCGGGTGCCGAGGCCGAGCATTCGCCGGAGGTGCTGGCCAAGGCCCGCGCTTGGTTCGATGCCGCGTCGGAAGCCGACAAGGACAAGCTGCTCGCCTGCATCATGTCGGGCCTGCCCGGCGCCTATGATCGCTATGACGTGCCCGGCCTGAAGCGCGTGCTGGAGACCTATGGCGAGGTCACCGTCGCCGACCTGCGCGCCAATTTCGCCCGCTTCCTCAAGGAAGTGATCCCGACCGCCGAAGAAGTCGGCGTGCGCATGTGCGTGCATCCCGACGATCCGCCGCGCCCGATCTTCGGCCTGCCGCGTATCGTGTCGACCGAGGAGGACATCGGTTTCATCCTGGGGGCCGTCGACAGCTTCAGCAACGGCCTGACGCTCTGCACCGGCTCGCTCGGCGCCGGTCCCGCCAACGACCTGCCGAAGATCGCCAAGCGCTTCGCCGGCCGCATCCATTTCGCCCACCTGCGCAATGTGGCGAAGGAGCCGGACGGCTCGTTCATGGAGGCCGATCACCTCGGCGGCGACGTCGACATGGTCGCGGTCGTGACCGAGCTGCTGGAGGAACAGAAGCGCCGCCAGGACGCGAACGGCGCCGATTGGCGCATCCCGTTCCGTCCCGACCATGGCCATGAACTGCTGGACGATATCGGCCGCAAGACCCATCCGGGCTATCCGCTGGTTGGACGCCTGCGCGGCCTGGCCGAGATCCGCGGCGTCATGACGGCGGTTGCGGCCATGAAGAAGCTTCCGATCTAGGGACGCTTGCGGTTAGCCTGGACGGCAGTGCCCTTCCGCGCTGCCGTCCAGGCCATCCCGCTGATGAATCTCCGCATCGATATCCTGACGCTGCAACTGTTCGTCGCCATCGTCGAAGAACAGAGCATCGCCAAGGCCGCCGAGAAGAAACATATCGCCGTGTCGGCGGTCAGCCGGCGCATCTCCGACATGGAGGAGATGCTGCAGGTCGAGCTGCTGTACCGCCATTCCAAGGGCATCGAGCCGACCTCGGCCGGCTATGCGCTGCTGGAACATGCCCGCATCGTGCTGGGCGATCTGGCCCATCTCGAAACCGAACTGGTGGGATACCGCCAGGGTACGCGCGGCCATATCCGCCTGTTCGTCAACCGATCGGCCATTCTGGAATCGCTCGCCCAGGAACTGGGGCAGTTCCTGGTGCTGCACCCGATGATCCGGGTCGATCTGGACGAGAGCATCAGCCCGCAGATCATCCAGGCGGTGATCGAGAACCGGGCCGATATCGGCATCTTCGGCGGCAATATCCTGGCGCCCGATCTGCAGACCTTTCCCTATCGCCGGGACCATCTGGTGACGATCCTGCCGGCCGACCATCCGCTCGCCGGCCGCCCGACCGTGATGTTCAAGGATCTGGTCGATCAGGAATTCATCAGCCTGGAAAAGGGCAGCTCGATCGATACGCTGTGCGTCAAGGCGGCGGCCGATCTCGGCCGGCAATTGAAGCTGCGCATCCGGGTCAGCGGCTTCGACGCGCTATTCCAACTGGTCCAGGCCCGGATGGGCGTCGGCGTCGTGCCGCGCGAGATCACCAACGGCCGGCTCAGCCTGGGTGACTTGGTCGCAGTCCCTCTCGCCGAGCCCTGGGCGCACCGCACCCTGGTGCTGGCAGTGCGCGACCGCGCGTCGCTGCCGCCCGCGACGCGGCTGCTGGTCGACCATCTTCTGGACGACAAAACAGAGGGCGCCTGAACACCAGGCCCGAACCTTAGGATGCGGCGGACCGCTCCACCGTCGCGCCGAAGCATCAACCTCGTAGCGGGCGCCGGCTCCCGCGCCAGAAAGGCAGGTCGTCCCATGCCGAACCGCGCCACCCTGATCTTTCCCGCCTGGGCGCTGCGAGCCGGCGCGCTCGCGGCAGCCGCACTGGTGTCATCCTGTGCCCAGCCCGATCGCGGCCGTTGCCTGGAAAGCCATCTGGAGACGCACTACCATCCGACCGACGTGTTCCTGGGCGGCTTTGCCGGCTACACGCATGACTATATCCGCAGCGAGGATCCGGAATGCGACCGCTGGGAATATCCGGACGGACGGTCGCGGTCGTAAGCGCCCAGCCATCGCGAAATTTTGACCGCGCCATCGCCGGGCGCGATGGCTCTTTGCCGAACCGCGACTGTGATCGGGGGCCGGCTTTGGCGTTATAGTCCAGCTCGTTAAAAGACGTTCGGCGACATAATCGGCGGCTCGGGGCCTCAAGGCCCGCGAAGCAACGTCCGACGAACCGGGAGGAACATGATGGCGATGATCTTGACCAGACGCGCGATGATTTGCGTTGCCGGTGCCGGCGGGCTCTCGCTCGCCTTCCGCCCCGCCCGCGCGGCCGACCTCAAACCCGGACGGGTGATCTATCCGACCGCCGAAGTCGCCTACATGGCCCAATATGTCGCCGACCGCCAGGGCTTCTTCAAGGATGCCGGGCTCGACTGCAAGCTGATCCAGGGCGGCAGCGGCGTGAAGATGCGCGAGATCGTCGCCTCCGGCCAGGGCGACATCGGCATCGGCGACATGTCGCACCCGATGCAGCTGTCGAACCACGGCCGCACCGCCAAGATCCTGATGCCGGTCGATATCCGCAACGCCAGCGTCGTGTTCATGATCAACAAGCAGCTGGCCGACCAGGGCGTCACCAACCTGCAGCAGTTCGCCGCATCCAAGCGGCCGGACGGCCACAAGCCGATCATCGGCGTCTCGTCGCTGGGCGGCACCAACCATGTCTGGGCCTCCTATTACATGGAGGTGATGAATCTCGCCGATCAGGTCACCTGGGTCGGCGTCGGCGACGTCGAGAGCATGCTGGGCTCCTTGAAGACCCGGCAGATCGACGTGCTGGTGAATTCCTACGCGCTGCTGCACACGGCGGAGGAAAACGGCTGGGGCGGCTTGCTGTTCGACGGCTCGGGCGAGGCCAACTGGAACCAATATATCGGCGGCAAGGTGCCGGCGACCGGCCACTTCAGCCTGGCGTCGACGATCGACCAGGACAAGCCCAAGATGCAGGCGTTCGTGACCGCGCTCTGGCGCGCCACGCAATGGATCAAGTCCCATTCGGTCGAAGAGCTGTACGACACGAGCGAGCCGTTCCTCGGCAGCACCTCGCGCACCGGCACCTCGGCCGATATCAAGTCGATGAAGGACCTGTTCGACTATACCGGCGAGATCGATCAGGCCGCCTACGAGCGCGGCTCGAAGGTCTGGTTCCGTGAGATCACCGGGATCAAGCCGATCGCCATGGCCGACATCATCGATTCGAGTTTCGTCCTGGCGGCGAAGCAAGCCCATCCGGCCGGCTGAGAACGAGGTGAGCGTGGCGGCAGCGGCGGAGACGCGGATCGAAGTTCGTGAGTTGGGCAAGTCGTTCCGGCTGAACGGTAACCTGCTCGAGGCGGTGAAGGGCGTATCCTTCGACATTGCCAAGGGCGAATTCGTGGCGCTGCTCGGCCCTTCGGGGTCGGGCAAGAGCACGGTGCTCAACATGATCGCCACCCTGCTGAAACCGACAGCAGGCAACATCCTGATCGATGGCGTACCGACCGTGCCGAACAAGGCCAGCCGGCAAGTCGGCTACGTCTTTCAGAAGGACACACTGTTCCCCTGGCGGACCATAGCCGACAATATCGGCTATGGCCTCGAACTGGCCGGGATCGGCAAGGCCGAACGGGCCGAACGGGTCCACGCCTGCATCGAGCAGGCGGGCCTGCAGGGGTTCGCCGAGGCCTATCCCTCCTCGCTGTCCGGCGGCATGCGCCAGCGCGCCGCCCTCATGCGCACGCTGATCATGGAACCGCAGATCCTGCTGATGGACGAGCCGTTCGGCGCGCTCGACACCCACACCAAGATCGACATG
>Ga0302311_10000100_pt1 | contig 103550 bp, 75 predicted proteins | sample III_Palsa_N1_3_FD_200449 | JGI IMG/M metagenome (GOLD analysis project Ga0302311, IMG submission 200449) | Peat permafrost microbial communities from Stordalen Mire near Abisko, Sweden - III_Palsa_N1_3 | ecosystem: Environmental > Terrestrial > Soil > Palsa > Peat permafrost | place: Sweden...
GCCTCTCCTTCAGGCGGGCGCGCTCTTCCCGGAGCCGCTCAGCGCGCTCTGATGCAGCCTGGCCCGATGTCAGCAGCGCGGGCGTCAGCGCTCCGCACAGCAAGAGCAAGACGATCCGGTCAAACGCTATCGAGGCCGGCGACGTCATGACGTTTCTCCCGAGACGACGTCTGCGCTGGCCAGGTGCGTCGCGTGCGGTCGCGGCGGAAGGTTCGGGGGGCTGGTGTCGCCGCAAGGCGCGAGTCGCGCCGACGTTGCGCGTTGGGCGGAGGTGATGTCCGCCACGCGGTGAAAGGGTGAGCGCCCTTCCTCGGATACGCTGGTGGCTCCTACACGCACCAGCCCGAGGAGGGCACCCATGGAAAAGATCGAAGTCACTCTGCGCGCTCCCCTGGAGATGGAGTACCGCCGCGGATCACGAGAACTGATCCTGACGGGTGTCGAAGCGTCAGGTCGCCAAGTGACGGTTCGTCTCGAACCCAATGCCACCTGGTTGCTGTCGACGGGACTTGTGCCCATCGTTCAAGCGCAAGGGCCGCTCGGCGAAGAGCCCACACAAGGACGGCTGCAATAGGCTGCATCTCAGCCTCCCGCCCGGTCAGAGGTTGCGGGAGCATTGGCAAAGTCGACAAACGCCGGGCACGTCTGGGCGTGGCCGGCAGGCGGCCAGAGGATCTCGAACGATTGCGCCAGGCCGGCGGCCACGGGCTCAGCGCACGTGCCGCGACGCAGCTGGTACGCGCAACGACTGCATGAACGGCCCTGAGGAGCGACGACGGGCCGAGCGCCGCCGGGAAGGTCGTAGGGATAGAGAGCAGTCACAGATCGTCTCCTCGGCCACGCGCGGCAGGCGCCGGCCGGATGTCCGCGGTGCTCTGTTCCCAGCGCTGGAAGTCTCCATAGAAGTCGAGACCGATCTCGCCGAGGCGCCCCTGGCGGTTCTTGTCGATGCCGAGGCCGAGGATCTTCCGGCGCTCGTTCTCGAACTCCCGCACGGGCCACAGAAACATGACAACGTCGGCGTCCTGCTCGATCGCACCGGAGTCGCGAAGATCGCTCAGCCGCGGGCGCTTGTTCTCGCCTCGCGATTCGACTTGGCGGTTCAACTGCGCCAGCGCGAGAACTGCGATTCCGAGCTCCTTGGCCAAGGTCTTCAGTCCGCGACTGATCTCCTCGACCTCACCGTTGCGGTTGCCGTCGCGCCGGGTGCCTGTCATCAGCTGCAGGTAGTCGACAACCAGGATCTTCAGGCCCTTCACGGCCTTGGCCTTCGCCCGAACCTGTCGCAACGTGAGTGCGGGCGTCGCGTCGACGGAGAATGCAAGGGTGGAGAGGTGCTCCATGGCGTCAACGGCGCGCCCCCACTGCTCATCGGTCATGGTTCCGGTCTGCAGCGCCTCGTAGCTGACCCTCCCCACATTCGCGACACTGCGTTGCCCGACCTCGCGCTTCGTCATCTCCATGGACAAGAAGCAGGTCGGCAGGCCGGCGGCGGCCGTCACCAAGCCGATGCTCTGGGCGAGGGACGACTTTCCGACCGAAGGGCGCGCCGCGAGGACGTAGAGGCTGCCTGGCTTGAGCCCCCCGTTCAGCGCGCGATTGAGCCACGGCAGTTGGGTTGGCCAGCCCGAGACTGCACTTCCGTTTTGCAACGCGGTGCTGTGATCCAAGCACTCCATCGCGATCTCTGCGATAGGCACTGGCGCGTCGGAGACCTGGCCGCGAAGCAGCGCGCCAAACTTCGAGGTGATGGCATCGATCGCCGCCCCCTCGTCGGGTTCCGCGCGCGCAATCGACGTTGCTTCGTCCGCCACGGCAATCAGCGCTCGGCGGCGGCAGTGCTTGCGAACGATCTCCGCGTAGTGCCGCGCGCCGGCCACGCTCGGCACGCTCTGCGCAAGGCCGTTGAGGTAGGTCAGATCGACGTCGCTCGAGTTGGCGGCGCGTCGCAGTTCGTCGTTGACCGTGATCACGTCGGCAGGGTGTCCCGACCCGATGAGCCGGCCGATCGCGGCGAACACGTCGCGATGCGCCAGGCTGTAGAAGTCGGCCTCAGCGAGGATGTCGGCCACGCGACCCCACGCACGGTTGTCGAACAAGACGGCGCCGAGGACAGCCTGCTCGGCCTCGTTGCTCCAGGGGACTGCGGTCACAGTGTCGGCGCTCACGCTACGGCCTTCGTCTTCTCGATGACCCGCAGGCGAACCTTGTCGCTGATGACGTAGGCCAAATCCGCCTCCCAGTTCTCATGACCAGGGCCACGGCCGGCGCGGCCCATCACCCAGTCGTCGCCGCGCGCGCGTTGGAAGTAGGCGCGGATCCAGACCAGCGCCTCTACAGGCGTCCTCGCGCGAGGCGTGCCGTCGACCTTCGTGCTGGCGAGGAGCCAAGTCCAGAATTCGTCGATCGCCTTCGTTCGACCCTTACTCTCGAGGACTCGAACGCGAGGCAACTCGGGCAGCACCTCGTGATACGCGGTGATGATTTCGACGTACGGGCAGATGGGCGACTTCGCCACCCTCCGGCGACCTGACGGTTCCTGATGGTTCAATGACGGTTCGTCTGTAGCCGGCTGCAGGGGTTTTGAGCAAGCGGCTACAGGGGTGGCGGTAGCCGGCTGCATCCCTGTAGCGCCTTGCACCCCTGCATCCGGCTGCAGCCCTGCAAGGTTCTGCAGCCCTGTAGCGCGCTGCACCCCGCCGAGTGCTGCCAGCATGATGCGATAGCGGTTCGTACCCTTCGGCCCTTCGTTCAATCGAATCTGAAGCTCACCGCTGTCTCGCAGGGTTGCGAGCACCAAGTTCGCATTGCGCGGCTTCATGCGGCACTTCTCAGCGAGCGTCGTCACTGCCGGATAGCAGTTGCCCTGGTCGTCAGAGAAGTCGGCCAGCGCCAGCATCATGAGGAGGTGGCTCCCCGAGTGCTGGGAGCGGCGCCAGACATCGGTCATAACCGCGATGCTCATGCCGGCCGACGCTCCAATGCCTTTTGCACGCCGCGAAGGAAGCTTCGGAGGCGATCGTCGTCGCGAAGGGCGCACACCTGGTTGAGTCCGACCATGAGGGCATCCGCCGGAGCGCAGCCTTCGCGGATCGAAGCGACCAGGCGCTGGGCGTCCTCGCCGCCGCGGATCACAGAGATCGTGGACTCTGCATCGACGAGACTCATTGCAGATCTCCCGTGCGCTTGGCGCGCTCGATGCGCGTGCGCAGCAGCGATTCCGGTTGCGTGCGCTGGGTCTGGCGGGGCATGCTTGCGACGGCGGCGCGCAATTCGTCCAGCGAGTACCGGTGCAGCCTTGGGCCGAGCACGATGGCGCGCGGCATGTACGACTCGCTGCAAAGGCTCTGAAACGTGCGGCGCGAGATGCCAAGGGCCGCGGCTGCCTCGTCCTCTGTGAGCAGCACCGGCACTATCGGGGGACGGCCGGCGGACGGGGCTGAGGGCACCGAGACTTCCGGGGCACTTGGGCGGAGGCAGACTCCGCCATCCGCTTTCACGACGGCTCCTTCGTGCCGGCGGGCTGCTGCGCTGCAATCCATGCCTGCACATCCTCTGAGCGCCAGCGAGTGCAACGAGCGCCCATGCGGATCGGCTCGGGGAACTGGCCGGCCGCCGTCTTGCGGAAGATCGTCGAATCCGACATTCCCGTGACCGCGCGAACTGTCTGGATCTTGAGCAGCGCGCCGGCAAGCTGAGCCACGTGCAAGGGCTGTGCTTCGCCGCGATGGGTGCGGGGCGAGTTGGACGAAGTAGTGTTTGCGTGCATATGCGTTCACGTTAGCGAACGCAGGCCCGACTCGGGAGGGGCCGAAAATCCGGAAACTACTTCGACGATCCGCTCGTAGTCTCAACGGCCCGGAGTCGGCGGCGCGCACGTCGGTAGTCCGCGGACTCGACAACCTCAGGGAACCCCGGTCCGTTCGATAGGCCGTCGAGAATTTGCTGGAGACTTATCTTCCGCCCGGCCGTCTCGGCCAGCACCCGGACGAGCTCAACGAAATAAACGAGTCGCTGGTCGGCGTGCCGTCCATGGGGGCGTCCACGTCGCCTCTTGCTCTCCACCGCCGGCTCCTGGGGCGCCGAGATGACTGAACCGTCAGCGCGAACACCGTCGGCAAAGAGGGAATCACTGCGCATTTCGATCAGTGTCGCGTGCAGCCAAGCTGCATGATTCTGCAGGCGGTCGAGCTGCGCTGCGAGCCTGACGGGATTCGAGGGCGGCCGTCCTCCGGCCACGTGTCCCAGTTCAGCGAATCGAATAGCGTCAGGCCAGCCTCGGCGCTTCAGTTCCTGCAGAAGAAAGTCGATGTTGGCTCGTTCGTTCGAGATGCGCTGTCGAAGCCGTTCGACAGCGGTCGGGTCAGCAACGGTCGATGTTGCCGCCGATCGCGCATTGCTGAATCTGATCGTCATGCGCCCCCGCGCACCCCGGAATGGCGAAGCCACGCCGCGATCGCCGGGGGAGCGATCACCGTCCGTCGACGGGGCGCAGCCTGTTCAGTCTACTCGTTACTGCGTCCGACATTGCCCATGAACTCAAGCGCCGTTTGGTCACGCTTGGCCAAGTTGCACGGGACGCAGGCAGCCACCAGGTTCAGCGGGTCGTCGCCGCCTCCGAGTGCGCGCGGCACCATGTGCTCGACGTGCCAGCGACCATCTAGCGCGAGCACCGCGCGGCAGTAGTGACATCGCTCGCCGGAGCGGGCGAAGATCTCGCGCCGCCGTCGTGAGACGTAGCGCAGCTTTGATACCGCGGGAGGCGCGAGGTCGGGCCACAGAGCGTCCTGCGTCCACAGTTCGTCATTCGCCGCGTGTTGGGGCGCGACAAGATGCAGATGCCGACGCGCAAGGGACATTGCTTCGAGCTTGTCGTTCGACACGCTGAGAACGGCACCGCCGCGCGCATCAATGACCATGAAGCGGACGGCGTGCAATCCGTTCGAAATCGTCGGGACGGTCGCGAGCGAATATCGGCCATCGCCGAAAGCGCCGCCGAAGATCGGCCGATGGAGCAGTCCTGGCGCATTCACGACTGAAGCTCCAAGCTGACACGGACTGCGGCTTGCTTCGAACGAAGGTCATCGAGTCGCGCCTGCATCATTTCGCCAGCGACGTCCTCGCCGCGCAGAAGCCGCTCGGCCTCTTCAACGCTGCCAGCTTCGAACACTCCGACATCCGGATACTGCACCTGGAGAGCCGCGCGTTCCTCCCATGCCGCTGACTCCTGCTCAGGTCCGATGAAGTACTCGGAAAGGCGGGATCCTGGAATTAACCTTCTTCCAGCTTTCCGGTCTGAACGTGCGACGTACCGGACGTGGCGATCGGCCGGTTCAGTTCTATACAGCCAAGCTTCGATGGAGAGAACGCGTTCAGCATCGAGCAGGTGCCACCACTGAGCGGCCTTCATATCAGCGTAGGTGTAGACGTCGCACCTACCGTCCCAGCGAAAAAACTGGAATGCTGTCTCAGTGACTCGGGTGCTTACCGTCGAGCCAGAGACACCCATTCCCCGCGCGTAGAGCGCGGCCAACTCAGCATCGGCATGGGTGTAAGGCCTCGTGCAGCCACTTGGGACAATGGAGGAGGTATTGCTCTTCGCGTTCATTGCGAGACCTCCATCACAGCGGGCACGCGGTCGAGCAAATTGCGGATCTTATTGCCTGCATCATCGCTGCTGTCCCTGAGATTCGCCAGCAATGACTCAACGGCGAATACGAGGTCGTAGTCGTTCGAATGGCAGTTGCTCGCGGCGACGACATCCGCGAGGTCAATCTTCTCGAGGAGCGCGATGATCGCCCGGGCACCCAGATGCGCATCGTCGAGCGAGTGCCGAGCCGCCTGGAGTGCATCGAGTAGCGCCTTGTCGCTCGGCGATTCGCCAGCGACCTGTTCGGCAGCAGCGGGTAAAGTCTTCTCAGCCATGGTGCACATCCTTTCAAGGTGGGTGCGTTGTGGTCAGGCCGGGCCGCGCGTTGCGTCGCACGGCTCGGCCGCCTGCCACCGTGCCGCGGTGGCGACGGTTGGCGCTCAGTGCGCCGGGATCGATTCGTGGACGTTGCCGAGGTGTTCCATCGCCGTTCCGATCGCGTCGTCAAGGGCCCGAATGCTGAAGCACAGCGCCTCGTACATGCCGATGACGCGGAAGTCGCCGTTGGCGTAGATGGTGGACGTGAGCGCGCTGGCCGTTGCCTCGATGGCGTGCTTCGCGTTGGCTGCGTCGTTGAGTGCCTTCAGGGCCGCCCCGCGAGACGAGGTAGATTCTTGAGTAGCTGCCATGTCGATCCTCCGTGATCGGGTTGGTGGTCAGGGCCTGCTCGGTGGTGGTACACCGTTCAGGCCCGTCTTATCTCAGGGCCGCTGAGACGCCGGAAAACTATGCGGCCCGAGCGATCGGCACGACGTTCGATGCAACTGGCGTGGCCAGGTACTCGGCCCACGCGTCGAGCAGCGCGCGCCGCTCCTGCATGAACTGAGCGCGGTTGTACGCGGCGCGGATCTTGTCGGCCTCGCGGTGCGCCAGACAGGCCTCGATGACATCGACGCGCGCGGCGCCCGTCTCATTCGCCCAGGTGGAGAACGTCGCGCGGCAGAGCCCATGCACCGTCGTTGCTCCCTGCATCTTCATGCGCTTCAGCAATGTCAGCATGCCCATGTTCGACAGTGGCGAGTCGTCAAGCACCGGCGACGGAAAGACGGAGGTCGAGCCGAGCTTCTTCTGCGCCTCGAGGATCTCGAGCGCGCGCGGCACCAGGTGCACGGTGTGATCCTCGCCGCCTTTCATGCGCTCGCCCGGCACGAGCCAGACGGCAGCCTCGAAGTCGAACTCCGACCAGGTCGCTCCGATCACCTCACCCGTGCGCGCGGTCGTCAGCATCGCGAACTCGAGGCAGCGCGCGGCGATGCCCTGCTGATCGCGCAGTTGCGCCATGAACGCCGGCGCGTCGCGATAAGGCAGGGCTGCGAACTCGCCGCGCTCGCGCTTGCCCTGCGCCTCGGTCATCTTGCGCTTGATGGCAGCCGCGGGGTTCGTAGTGCACAGTCCGTGGAAAATGGCGTCTTCGAAGACGGCATCGAGGCGCTGGCGGACGCGCTGCAGTGTCTCGGGGATCCGCGTCTCCGAATCCGCGAGCGAGCGCACGCTGGTAAGGCCGGCCAGCAGCGCCGGCGGCGTCACACTGTCGATCGGCGCGTGCCAGATCTCAACCGGCACGTGGTGCTCGAGGGAGGCGATCCACTGCGCAGCGTGCTTGTCCGTGCGCGATGGCTCGATGACGCGCTCGTGATAGTCGCGAGCGGCCCTGGCCAGCGTGGTGTGCTCGCGCTTCTTCGCGGCCTTCTTCGCCTGCTCCTGAGCCTGGGCAGCAGCCTTGCGGCCGTCGCGCTCGTCGATCGGGTCGACGTCGCGCTGCAGGAGGTCGCGTGCGTTGCGTGCCAGGTCGCGGGCCGTCGTGAGGCTGTCGCCGGCTTGGGCGTTGCTCCCGCGGCGCGCGACACCGAGTCCCATCTCACGTCGCTTGCCGGTCGCCGCGGTGTACCGGAACACCCAACTGGCGGACTGGCCGCGGATCCGGAGTATCAGTCCGCCACCATCGGAGAGGTCGCCCTCCGGGGCCGCGAGAATCTCCCGCACCGTGAGCTGGTGCAGGTTCGAAACGATGCGCTTTCGGGCCATTGAGGTACCCCATTCCGCCAGTCTGTCCGCCACTCTGTCCGCCAGTAACTGGCGACAGTCCGTTGCGCGCAAAAGCATTTCTGCTGCGTGCAAGTCACTGTGGCATCGGGGGAAAGCGCCGTCAAATCAACGACTTAGGAATCTTCCGCTGCGTGCTAACGACTCGCTATTGCGCGTTAGTGGGGAAGATACCTGGCGGAGGGGGCGGGATTCGAACCCGCGGTAGGCTATTAACCTACACATGCTTTCCAGGCATGCGACTTAAACCGCTCATCCACCCCTCCGCAGGGTAGCCCGCTATTCTAGCTGATGAAAGCCGGGGTCTGTCCAGCGTTGCGAACGCCTGGAGGGCGCCGAAGCGGTCGGGCAGGGCGTTTGTTGCGGATCCGGCTCGCTCGGGCGCCGATTGCGGGCAAACGCGGCCATTTGACATTGCGCGGAAAGAGTTCCGTCCTACACTTCGCGCTTCGCCCGTTTTCCACCCCGCCACGCCCGCCCTCCGAGCGGGCCACGTGCCATGCTTCGCTTCCGCTTTCCCGTCGTCATCATCGACGAGGACTTCCGCTCCGAGAACACCTCGGGCCTCGGTATCCGCGCGCTCGCCTCGGCGATCGAGAAGGAGGGCATCGAGGTGCTGGGCGTGACCAGCTATGGCGACCTGTCGCAGTTCGCGCAGCAGCAGAGCCGCGCATCGGCGTTCATCCTGTCGATCGACGACGAGGAGTTCACGCCGGGCCCCGAGCTCGATCCGGCGGTGCTGAGCCTGCGCAAGTTCATCCAGGAGATCCGGGCCAAGAACACCGAGATCCCGATCTACCTGTACGGCGAGACGCGCACGTCGCAGCACATCCCCAACGACATCCTGCGCGAGCTGCACGGCTTCATCCACATGTTCGAGGACACGCCGGAGTTCGTGGCGCGCCACATCATCCGCGAGGCCAACAGCTACCTCGACGGCGTGGCCCCGCCGTTCTTCAAGGCGCTGATGGACTACGCGCAGGACGGTTCGTACTCGTGGCACTGCCCGGGCCACTCCGGCGGCGTCGCGTTCCTGAAGAGTCCGGTCGGCCAGATGTTCCACCAGTTCTTCGGCGAGAACATGCTGCGCGCCGACGTCTGCAACTCGGTCGAGGAACTCGGCCAGCTGCTCGATCACACCGGGCCGGTGGCCGACTCGGAGCGCAACGCCGCGCGCATCTTCAACGCCGACCACTGCTTCTTCGTCACCAACGGCACCAGCACCTCCAACAAGATGGTGTGGCACCACACGGTGGCGCCGGGCGACGTGGTCGTGGTCGACCGCAACTGCCACAAGTCGATCCTGCACTCGATCATCATGTGCGGCGCGGTGCCCGTGTTCATGACGCCGACGCGCAACCACTACGGCATCATCGGCCCGATCCCGCAGTCGGAATTCACGCGCGAGGCGATCGAGCGCAAGATCGCCGCCAATCCGCTGCTGGCCGACATCGACCCGAAGACGATCAAGCCGCGCATCATGACGCTCACGCAGAGCACCTACGACGGCGTCGTCTACAACACCGAGACGATCAAGAACCTGCTGGACGGCTGGATCGACACGCTGCATTTCGACGAGGCCTGGCTGCCGCACGCGGCGTTCCACGACTTCTACAGCGTCTACCACGCGATGGGCAAGGTGCGCGTGCGTCCGAAGGAGGCGATGGTCTACGCGACGCAGTCCACGCACAAGCTGCTGGCCGGGCTGTCGCAGGCGTCGCAGGTGCTGGTGCAGGACTCGCAGACGCGCAAGCTGGACCGCCACCTGTTCAACGAGGCCTACCTGATGCACACGTCGACGTCGCCGCAGTACGCGATCATCGCGTCGTGCGACGTCTCGGCCGCGATGATGGAGTCGCCGGGCGGCACGGCGCTGGTGGAGGAGAGCCTGAAGGAGGCGCTCGATTTCCGCCGGGCGATGCGCAAGATCGACGCGGAGTTCGAGGAGGACTGGTGGTTCAAGGTCTGGGGCCCCGAAAAGCTCGCGGACGAGGGCATCGGCGAGGCCGACGACTGGGTGCTGGAGGCCAACGAGAGCTGGCACGGCTTCGGCAACCTGGCGCCGGGCTTCAACATGCTGGACCCGATCAAGAGCACGATCATCACGCCGGGCCTGAGCGTGGACGGCGGCTTCGACGAGACCGGCATCCCCGCGTCCATCCTCACCAAGTACCTGGCCGAGCACGGCATCGTCGTCGAGAAGACCGGCCTGTACTCGTTCTTCATCATGTTCACGATCGGCATCACCAAGGGCCGCTGGAACACGCTGCTGACCGCGCTGCAGCAGTTCAAGGACGACTACGACAAGAACGCGCCGCTGTGGAAGATCCTGCCGGAGTTCTGCGCCGCGCATCGCCGCTACGAGCGCATGGGCCTGCGCGACCTCTGCCAGGCGATCCACGAGGTCTACACGCAGGGCGACATCGCGCGCCTGACGACGGACATGTACCTGTCCGACCTGCAGCCGGCCATGAAGCCGTCGGAAGCCTACGCCCGCATCGCGCACCGCGATACCGAGCGCGTGGCCATCGACGCGCTGGAAGGCCGCATCACCACCTCGCTGCTGACGCCGTACCCGCCGGGCATCCCGCTGCTGATCCCGGGCGAACGCTTCAACCGCAAGATCCTGGCGTACCTGCAGTTCGTGCGCGAGTTCAATGAGCGCTTCCCGGGCTTCGACACCGACGTCCACGGCCTCGTGATCGAGGAAGACAACTTCGGCCGCAAGCACTACTTCGTCGACTGCGTGCGCGACGTGCCGGCGTCGCACTGAGCCATGGCGGCGGCGGCCGACCACGCGCGCGCGCTCGCGGTCCTCGAGCGTGACGCGCTCGCGCACCCGCGCGACGCGCGCGTGCGGCTCGCCATCGGCCAGGCGCTGCAGCACCTCGGCCGTCCGCTCGAAGCGCTGGAAGCCTACGAGCGCGCGCTCGCGATGAACCCGCAACTGGGCCCCGCGTGGACGCTGCGCGGCCACCTGCTGCGCCAGGCCGGGCGGCTCGCGGACGCCAGCGTCTGCTTCAACAACGCGATCGGCTGCGGCGAGGACGTCGCTAGCCACCTGTATTTCCTGGGGGCGCTCGGCCTGGGCGCGTTGCCGGACGCCGCGCCGCCGGAGTTCGTGCGCGGGCTGTTCGACGAGTACGCCGAGCGCTTCGAGCGGGACCTCGTCGACACGCTGCACTACCGCGGCCACGAACAGGTCTGCAAGCCGCTCGCGGCGCTGCACCCGGCGCCGTTTGTGTCGGGGCTGGACCTCGGTTGCGGCAGCGGGCTCGCGGCGCCGTTGCTGAGGCCGTCGACGGCCCGTCTCGTCGGCGTCGACCTGTCGCCGCGCATGATAGCCCTGGCGGCCGCGACCGGGCTCTACGACGAGCTGCACGTCGCCGAGGCCGTGAGCTGGCTGCGTGCGACGACGCCGCGCCCCGACCTCGTCGTCGCCTGCGACGTCTTCATCTACCTCGGCGACCTCGCCCCCGTGTTCGACGCGGTCGCGCGCGTGCTGGCGGACGGAGGCGTCTTCGCGTTCACGGTCGAGGAAGGCGAGGCGGAGTCAGGCTACGACTTGCTGCCGACGCTGCGCTACACGCATTCGGAAGGCTACCTGCGCGAGCTCGCGCAGGCGCACGGGCTGCGCGTGATGCGTTGCGCGCGTGCGCCCCTGCGGGAGGGGCGCGGCGAGGCGATCGCCGGGCTGGCGATGCACCTGCAGCGCTGATCCGCTCCGCTAGTTGAGGTGCGAGATCCGCACGCCCGGCGCCGGCGCGTTGCGGTTCTGCGTGTCGATGCCCGCGTCCGCGCGCGTCGGGTTCTGCTCGCGCTGCACGGCCAGGCCGACGGACATGATGTCGATCACCAGCAGCTGCAGGATGCGCGCGACCATCGACAGGAACGTCGAGCTGTCTTCCGCGTGGTCGAGGCCGATGCACACCGTGGCCAGGCGCGCGAGGCGGGACTGGCTGGCGGTGATCGCGATCACGCTGGCGCCGCGCTCGATCGCGATGCCGGCGGCGCGCACGAGTTCGGCCGTCTGGCCGGAGCTCGAGATGAAGACGGCGACGTCGCCCGGCGCCAGCATCTCCGCGGCCAGGCCTTGCAGCGAGGTGTCGGTCTGCGAGATCGCCGGGATGCGGAAGCGCAGCAGCTTGTGCTGCGCGTCGAGCGCGACGACCGCGGAGTTGCCGCAGGCGAAGATCTCGACGCGGCGCGCGCCGCGCACCAGGGTGATCGCGCGGTCGATCGCGGCGGAGTTCAGCGACTCGCGGAAGTGCACGATCGCCGAAATGGTGTTGTCCAGTACCTTGGCGCTCAGGTCGGCGGTCGGCTCGCCGCGTCGCACCTGGCTGCGCAGCACGGGGATCGTGCCGGTCAGGCCCGAGGCGAGCTTCAGCTTGAAGTCGGCCAGGCCCTCGAAGCCGAGCGAGCGGCAGAAGCGGATCACGGTGGGCTGGCTGACCTCGGCCTGGGCCGCGATGATCGCGATGGCGTCGTTCAGCAGCGAGCGCGGGTTGCCCAGCACGACGTCGGCCACGCGGCGTTCGGCCGGCGTCAGCGAGTCGCGCGACTGGCGCACGCGATCGAGCAGCGGGCTGTGCGAACTCGGGTCGGGTACGTGCTCGGCCAGCAGCAGCGACAGGCCGCGGAAGGCCGGGTTGTCGGCGGTCAATACGTACGTGGGTATGCGCGCGAGCCACGACGAGAAGCGGCCCTTGGCCTCGAAACGCGCGCGGAACTGCGAGCGCTCGAACAGCTCGCCCAGGCGCGGCACGATGCCGCCGCCGATGTAGACGCCGCCGGTGGCGCCCAGCGTCAGCGCGAGGTTGGACGCGAAGCTGCCCAGCATGCCGCAGAAGCAGTCGATCGCGTCGACGCTGGCCTGGTCGGCCTTCGCGACCGCGCGCCGCACGATCTCGGCGGTGGTCAGGCGCTGGCCGCCCTGCGCCGTGCCGGCGGTGAGCGCCTCGTGGATCAGTTCGATGCCGGGGCCCGAGATCAGGCGCTCGGCCGACACGTGCGGCAGGTGCTTCCACGCGTGCTGCAGCACCTTCAGCTCGCGCTCGTCGTTGGGCGCGAAGCTGACGTGGCCGCCTTCGGTGGCGAGCGTCGACCAGCGATCCTCTGCCGGGATCAGGCCCGAAACGCCCATGCCCGTGCCCGGGCCCAACAGCGCGATCGCGCCGTCGGGCTGCGCCTCGCCGCCGCCGACCTGCACGCGCTGGCCCGGCTGCAGGCCGGGCAGCGCCATCGCCAGCGCGGTGAAGTTGTTGACGACCAGCAGCGTCGCGAGACCCAGCTGCTGGCGCACGCGCTCGATCGAGAACGCCCAGTCGCGGTTGGTCATCTGCACCGCGTCGCCGTTGATCGGGTTGGCGATGGCGATGGCGGCGTGGCGCGGCGGCGCCCCCTCGAGGCCGCGCAGGTAGGCCTGGACGACATCGGCGAAGCCCGCGAAGTCGGCGCAGGGGAACACGACCACATGGTTGAAGTGGCCCGGCGAGTCCTCGACGCAGAAGCGCGCGTAGGTGGCGCCGATGTCGGCGAGCAGTCGCGGCTCCGTGGCGGAGGCCGGTGACCAGGGGCTGTCTTTCACGTCTTGGGTGCTTTCCGCGTTCATGCGCTGATTGTCCGCCCTGCGCGACCGGATTTCTCGCCGGGCGGAAACGGTTCCATTGGCGAACCGGTCGCTCCCGCCGTCTCAGCCGGCTACAAAACTTCGCCACGATAAGTAATTGAGCTACATATGCGTCCTGGGGTGAACCAGCACAGCGATGCATCATTGCGGTGCAACCCCCGTGTTTCTACCCGTGTCGCTGGCGCCGAAATGAGGCGTTTAGCAGGTGCACCACCCTTGCAAACGCGTAAAAGATCAGTAAACTTCTGTCGAGAATCTGGTGATCTAGTTTTAATACATCCGATTTTCGGCCTTCAGCGAAGGGGGGTCGTTTGACTACAAACACTTCGTATCGACCGGGCGGCGCGCCTTGCGACCATCCGCAGAACTTAGGAGACAAGCTGGTGAAAAACTCAACGGGCACGCGTTCGGCCGCGGCATTCAAGCTCAAGCCGACCATCGCATTCGCAGGTCACGCCACGGTGGGGGCCCTCGTGGCGCTGGCCGGCGCCGGATCGGTCTACGCGCAAGGCGCGTCTCCCGCGGAGCCGGCGGCCTCCGCTCCGGAGACGGCGGTGACCAAGGGCGGCGGCGACACGCAGCAGGTGGTCGTCACCGGCATCCGGCGCGGCATCGAGGCGGCGATCTCCGTCAAGAAGAACTCCGACCAGATCGTCGAAGCGATCTCGGCCGAAGACATCGGCAAGCTGCCCGACACCACGATCGCCGAATCGCTGGCGCGCCTGCCGGGCGTCACCGCGCAGCGTGACAAGAACGGCAACGCCACCAACATCAGCATCCGCGGCCTCGGCCCGGACTTCAACGGCTACCTGCTGAACGGCCGCGAACAGACCAGCACCGGCGACAGCCGCGCCGACGACCTGAGCGTCTACCCGGCCGAACTGATCGCCGGCGCCACGGTCTACAAGACCGGCGACGCCAGCCTGATGACCGCCGGCCTGGCCGGCACGATCGACAACAAGCTGGTCGATCCGCTGTCGTTCCCGCAGCGTGTCGTCTCGGTCATCGGCGAGAAGACGCAGACGGGCCGCGGTCTCGGCAAGTCGCTCGAGGGTCACGGCGACCGCATCTCGCTCGCCTACATCGACCAGTTCGCGGACCGCAAGATGGGCGTCGCGCTGGGCTTCGTGCATGCCTTCGGCCGCAGCAGCCAGGTCGGCTCCGGCAACTGGTCCAACAACCCGATCGACGCCCACGCGGTGACGCTGGCCGGCGGCGGCACGACGACGGGCACGATCCCCGGCTTCAACGACGGCCTGACGCTGACGAACACGCACCAGCGCGATGACCGCGACGGCATGGCCGGCGTGCTCGAATTCAAGCCGAACCCGAACTTCTCGAGCGAGCTGGACTTCTATCACGCCAAGATCATCACGTCGACGAAGAACGCGTCGCTGAAGGCGCAGCTGGGCGGACTGCCTGTCACCAACGGCGTCGTCGACGCCAGCGGCAACATCACCTCCGGCACGTTCGACCTGGGTGCCAATCCGAACGGCATCATCGACTACGCCGAGAACGTGTTCGACAACGACACGCTGCAGTCGATCGGCTGGCGCAACACGGGCAAGCTCAGCGACACCTGGCACGTCTCGGCCGACATCAGCCACAACACGGCCAAACGCGTCGAGCGCGACATCGAGCTGTACGCGGGCATCACCACGCCCGACACGCTCAGCTTCGTGACGAACGCCGGCGGTACGCCGCAGCTGAGCGTCGGGAACCCGGGGGCCTACACCTCGCCGGGCAGCATCGTGATCCGCGACCAGACGGGCTGGAGCGGCACCACCGCGCCGCAGGACGGCTACTACAAGGGCCCGACCACGATCGACAAGATCAATGCGGCACGCCTGGACTTCACGCACGACCTGCAAGGCGCGTTCAGCGACGTGCAGTTCGGCGGCAACGTCACCGAGCGCACCAAGGACCGCAAGGCGGTCGAGGCGCTGATCGTATCGTCGACCCCGCCCGCCGCCGGAGGCCTCGACACCATTCCCTTCCCCGCGGGCGGCTACGTCGAGAACAACGTCGGCGGCAGCGGCGTCAACCTGCTGACCTTCGATCCGGGCGTCAACCTGTTCCCAGGCGCGACGCTGGTCAACAAGTACAACGACGACATCCTCTCAAAGACCTGGAACGTCAAGGAGAGCGTCACAACCGTCTATGCCAAGCTCGACATCGACACCGAACTGGCCAAGATTCCGGTGCGCGGCAACGTCGGCCTGCAGTACGTCCACACGGACCAGAACTCGAGCGGCTTCCGCGCCGACATCGGCTCCGACGTGACGCTGACCGACCCGGTGAGCGCCGAGACGACCAACGGCACGCGCTACGGCGACTACCTGCCGACGCTGAACCTGACCGCCGACCTCGGTAACGACAACCTGCTGCGCTTCGGCGCCGGCATCGAGATCGCGCGTTCGACGCTGACCGACATGCGCAACTCGTTCACGGTCGACTACAACGCGACGGCGGTGCGGCCGGACGGCACGGTGGGCGAACTGGTGGGTTCGGCGGGCAATCCGTACCTGAAGCCGTTCAAGGCCAAGGCACTGGATCTTTCGTACGAGAAGTACTTCTCCAACAAGGAAGGCTACCTGAGCGGTGCGCTGTTCTACAAGCACCTGGACACGTACATCGTCCCGTACACCGACTACTCGTACGACTTCACGAATGCCGCCCACGCCGTCGGCATCACCAGCGTGCCGGGTGGCTTCCTCGGGCAGTACACGTCGAGCGCCAACGGCACCGGCGGCAACCTGAAGGGCTTCGAGCTGACCGCTCAGGTCCCGTTCTCGATGCTCACCAGCTGGCTGAACGGCTTCGGAGCCAACGCGAGCTTCTCCGACACCACGAGCTCGGTCAAACTGCCCAACGTGATCGGCAACAACCCGACGCAGCCGCCCAACGCGGGCTCGATCGGACTGCCCGGCCTCTCGCACCTGAACAAGAAGATCATGCTGTACTACGAACGCGCCGGCTTCAGCGCCTTCGTGGCCGAGAATTCGCGCTCGGAATACATCGGCAGCGTGGCCAACACGACGGTCGGCGGCTACCCGTCCTTCGTCTACATCCTGCCGCAGCGCTGGCTGTCGGCCCAGGTCGGCTACGAAGTGCAGGAGGGCTGGCTCAAGGGCCTGGGCGTGCGCCTCGAGGGCAACAACCTGAACAAGCCGACGTACAAGGAAGCCGACTTCGCGGGCAACATCACGACGACCAACAAGACCGGCGCCGCCGCCGACCTGCGGGTGTCGTACAAGTTCTGAGCGACACCCGGCCGCCCGGAGGCGCTCGCACCGCAGCCGCAAGGCGGAGGGTGGCCTTTGGCGGGCGCCGTTCCGCGCTGTCGTAAAGTCGGTGCGGCAGCGCGCTCCAAACCCTTGCGCGATGCATGTCGGCAAGGGTTTTTTCAATTTTCGGCGAGGCACCGAAGAGGCCTCGCCCAGGAGTCTTCACCCATGAATGAAGCCGGCAAGCTGGACGTCGTGATCGTCGGCGGCGGGACGTCCGGATGGATGACCGCGGCCGCACTCTCGCAAGTGCTCAAGGGCCAGTACGACATCCGACTCGTCGAATCCGACGAGATCGGCACCATCGGCGTCGGCGAGGCCACGATCCCGATGATCTCGCTGTTCAACGCCATGCTGGAGATCGACGAGGACGAGTTCATGCGCGAGACGCAGGCCTCGTTCAAGCTCGGCATCGAGTTCGTCAACTGGGGGCGCCTGGGCGACCGCTACATCCACGGCTTCGGCAGCATCGGCCAGGACCTGCGGACGGTGGACTTCCACCAGTACTGGCTCAAGCAATACCTGGCCGGCAAGGCCGGCGAGCTCGAGACCTACTCGATCAACACGGCGGCCTGCCACGAGAGCAAGTTCATGCGGCCGCGCTTCGACATGCCGAAGTCGCCGCTGTCGCAGATCCGCTATGCGTTCCACTTCGACGCGACGCTCTATGCGCGCTACCTGCGCAAGTACGCCGAGGCGCGCGGCGTCAAGCGCCTCGAAGGCCGCATCACCAGCGTGCAGCAGCGCGAGGCCGACGGCCACGTCACGTCCGTCACGTTGCAGTCCGGCGAGGTGGTCGCGGGCGACCTGTTCATCGACTGCTCCGGCTTCCGGGCGCTGCTGATCGAGGGCGCGCTCAAGACCGGCTACGAGGACTGGTCGCATTGGCTGCCCTGCGATCGCGCGGTCGCGGTGCCGTGCGTCTCCGTGCCCAACCTGACGCCGTACACGCGGGCCACCGCGCGCCAGGCCGGCTGGCAGTGGCGCATTCCGCTGCAGCACCGCATCGGCAATGGCCACGTGTTCTCCAGCAAGTACATGAGCGAGGACGAGGCCACCGCCATCCTCATGAGCAACCTCGACGGCGCGCCGCTGGCCGAGCCGCGCGCGCTGCGCTTCCAGACCGGCCGGCGCAAGAAGACGTGGAACAAGAACGTCGTCTCGATCGGCCTGGCGAGCGGCTTCCTCGAGCCGCTCGAGTCGACCAGCATCCACCTGGTGCAGATGGGCATCGCGCACCTGCTGAACTACTTCCCCGGGGCCGGCTTCGACGAGGCCGTGACGCACCAGTTCAACCGCATGATGCAGATGGAGTTCGAGTGGGTGCGCGACTTCATCATCCTGCACTACAAGGCCACGCAGCGCAGCGACACGCCGTTCTGGAACTACTGCCGCGAGATGGAGGTGCCCGAGCTGCTGGCCAACCGGATGAAGCTGTACGAAACCGATGGCCGGGTCTTCCGCGAAGGCGAGGAGCTGTTCGCCAAGACGAGCTGGATCCAGGTGATGCACGGCCAGCGGCTGCGTCCGGCGGCCTACCATCCGCTCACCGACCTGCTGTCCGAGCAGGAGATCGCCACCTACCTCGACGAGGTGGCGGGAGTCATCGGCGCCTGCGTCGACGTCATGCCCAGCCACGCCAAGTTCATTGCGGACCACTGCGCGGCCGCGCCGATCCGCACCGCCTGAAACCATCATCAAGGGAAGAGAAAATGAAGCTGCTTGCCTCTCGTCTCGCCGCGGTCGCGGCCATCGCCGTCCTCGCGGGCTGCGCCGACACCGCGCCTGCGGGCGCGAAGCTGACTTACGAGACCTCGCCGGTCGGCGCCACCATCTACGAAGGTGGCCAGTCGCTGGGCATTGCTCCCGTGACGCATTCCTATCCGGCCGCGCCCAACGGCGGACAGATCCGCACGGCCGAAGTGACGGCGGTGTGGCCCAGCGGCGCGAAGACGACGTTCTGGACCTTCCTGAAGCCGGGCGACGACAACATCACCACGCTGGCGCGCCCCGCCAACGCGCCCAACCTGCAGGCCGACCTCGACAACGCGCAGAAGTACGCCAGCACGGAGGAGCGCCTCAAGGCGCAGCAGGCGCGCGACCAGAAGCGCTCGTCGGCGCGTTGCCAGGCGCAGCAGCAGGGCGGCGTCGTCGCCGGCATCGACGACTGCAACTGACCCGCGGGCGCCGCGCGCGGCGTTCGTTCAACGCGCCTGCCGGCGGCAGGTGAAGAAGCCGTTGAGCGTCAGCCGCGCGGTGGCGGGGTCGGTCGTCAGCAGGTCGGGACGGCCGATGTCGCCGGAATGGAAGAAGCCGGCGTCGTACAGGATCATCCGGTTCCACGCCGCCGGCACGCGCGCGACGCAGTCGAAGTACGCATTGCCGCCGTCCATGTAGCCGGCCTTCAATCCGTAGCGCGCCGTGAACTGTTCGGCGCTGAGCGTCTGGCTGTCGTACTGGATGCGGTCGGTGGCGGCCGGCGACTGGCGCGGCACGTAGAAGCTCGTGCCGCCGAGCGCGGGGTCGCGGAACAGGTACAGCACCGACGCGACGAACACGACGCCCGGATCGAGGCTCACCTCGTCGCGATGGCACTGCCATTGGCGCGGATCGAGCTGCTCGGGCGGCGTCGTCACCATCGACAGCCGGATGTCGTGGCTCAGCGTGCGCCGCGCCTGCAGCTGCGTGCGCGCGCGCTGCGCGAAGAAGTCGGCGAAGCGGGCCGACAGTCCGGCAGGCGCGCCGACGATCAAGCCGGGATACGGGAAATTGCGCGGCGGCCGGAAGCTGCGTTCGCGCGCCCAGGCGACGAGGCCGTCCGGATCGAGCAGCACGTCGTCGATGACCACCGCCTCGAAGCCGCCCGGCAGCGGCACGGTGCTGACGGTCGGCGCCGGATTGAAGAAGAGGCCGTTGCCGTCGTCCCAGTTCATGGACATCAGTCTCTCACGAAGGTTCAGGGCCGCTTCGTGCTGGCCAGCACCGTTCCGAAGCGCGCCGGCACCGTCAGCGTCAGCGTGCGCGCGGCGGCGTCGACGGACGCCGCGGCGTGCGTCAACGCGTTGGTCCAGCCGCTGGCGGGCGCGTCGGTCGGCAGGGGAAGGCTCAACGTCCGTGCGTGGTCGCCGTTGTTGGTGGCCGTGATGGCCCAGGCGTCGCCGTCGCGGCGCGCGAGGACCACGACATGCGTGTCGGCGTACAGCGGCGCCAGCAGCGTGCCGTGGCGCAGCACGGGCAGGTCGTGGCGCAGCCTGGTCAGGCGCTTGAAGTCGGCCAGCAGGGCGTTGTCGGGATGGCCGCCGCGGTCGGCCCAGGGATAGGTGCCCCGGTTGTAGGGATCCGGGCCGCCGGTCATGCCCACTTCGTCGCCGTAGAAGATCGCCGGCGAACCCGGATAGGTCATCTGGAAGAACACCGCCAGCCGCAGCTTCTGCTTCGCGAGCGCGACTTGCTGCGGCGTGCTCTGGCCGTCGACATCGCCGAACAGGTGCAGCGAGCGCGGCGTGTCGTGCGTCGACAGCAGGTTCATCAGCGCATTGAAGCTCTGCGGCGGATAGGCCTCGCGGATCTCCTCGAGGTTGGCCATCATCAGGCTGGCATCGCCGCCGTTCGCGTAGTCCAGCACCGCGTTGCGGAAGATGTAGTTCATCGTCGAGTCGAATTCGTCGCCGAGGAAGAACTTGGACGAGTCGAACCAGGCCTCGGACACCGTCAGCGCATCCGGCTTGGTCTGCTTGACGACCTTGCGCCACTCGCGCCAGAAGTCGTCGGGCACCCACGGCGCGACGTCCATGCGCCAGCCGGACGCGCCCGCCTCGAGCCACGTGCGCGTCACGGAGTCGGGCGCGCCGTACGCGAACGCGCGATACGACGGGTCGGCCTTGTTCAGCTCGGGCAGATCGGCCACGCCGGCCCAGCCCTTGAACTGCTTGTCCGGGTCGGCCTGCGCGGCGTCGAACGTATACCAGGTGGCGTATGGCGAGCCCGGGTTGATCCTGCCGCCCTCGAACGCGCCGTTGCCGCCGCGCGTGCCGTAGCGGTCGAAGTAGATCGAGTCGGCGCCGCTGTGGTTCAGCGACGCGTCGGGGATCACGCGGATGCTGCGTTTCGCCGCCTCGCGGCACAGGCGCTCGAAGTCGGCATTGCTGCCGAAGTGCGGGTCGATGTGCTTCCAGTCGGCGGTGTCGTACTTGTGGTTGCTGGCTGCGGTGAACATCGGCGTGATGTACAGCGTATTGGCGCCGACGCTCTTGATGTAGTCGAGCTTCTCGATGATGCCGGCGATGTCGCCGCCGAAGAAGTCGTTGCTGTACTGGTCGTCGCTGCCGTCGCCGCTGTTCGGTCGGTAGGGCCGGTCGTTCCAGTTCTGGTGGAATTCGACGGTCTTGTCGTGGAACTTGTCGACGCCCGGCTTCGGGTCGTTGCGCGGGTCGCCGTTGCGGAAGCGTTCGGGGAAGATGTAGTAGTAGACGGCGTCCTGCGCCCACGCCGGCACGGCGTAGGGCGTGTAGACGGTCTGGCGGTAGCGACGAATGCGCTTGGGCGACGAGGGCATCTCCGCGATCACGCCCGCGCCGCCGACGCCGCGCTCGCGCGTCCAGTAGACAGGTGCCGCGTTGTTCTCGAAGAGCAGCGTGCGGCCGTCCACCTTCACTTCGAACCAGTAGCCGTAGACGGCCGGTGCGTCGAAGCGGAAGCTGCCGCGCCAGTGCTCGCGCCCGTCCGCGCCGGCGGGCACGCGCGCGAGTGCGACGCGCGCGAGCTCGTTGTATTCGAGCACGTTGTAGTCGCCTTCTAGCCGGCGCTTCTCGACGACCAGCGTTACCGCGTCGACGCCGGGCAGGGCGTTCAGCGAGAACGCGACGTCGCTGCCAACCGTGACGGCGCCGTAGGGTGTCTTGTCGGCGATGTCCTGCGAATCGAAGGCGACGCTCAGCGATACGGGATCGGTGATGGTCGACGCCGGCGGGGGCGGCAGCGGCGTGCCGGCGGGCAGGTCGACGATCCTGAGCGTGGGCGGGCCGTCCGGCGTGGCGGCGGGCGTCAGCGTCATGCGGTTCAGGCCGTGGAAGCGGTAGTGCAAGGGCGCGCCCTTGCGCCGGATGTCCACCGGCTCGCCGGACTTCGGGGCGGCATCGTCAGCCGCGCCGAAATCGGCGTCGACCGACCAGTCCTCGTCGCCGATCTTGAAGCTGTGTTCGCCCTCCAGCGGACCGGCGATCTCCCAGTGGTCGCACAGCCAGCGCATCGCTGCCGCGTCGTCGGCGCGCCAGTCGTCGAACGTGCCGCGGACGTACAGGATGCGGCCTGCGAGCGGATCGGGCCGGCAGTCGGCCGCGAAGGCCTGCGTGGCGAGGGTCAGCAAGAACGCCGTGGCGGCGAGACGGCGAAACTTCATTGGACGCGCTTGTAGTTGGTGTAGCCGCCGGGCGGCGCGACATCGGGCTTGAGCACCGCGAAGCCGTGCGCGGGCAGCGTCAGGTGCATCAGCGCGGCGAACAGCCGCGTGTCGGCGGGCGTGGCCGGGTCGCTCTTGTCTGCCAGCAGGTTGACCATGCGCGAGCCGTCCATCAGCTTGGAGTTGGCGACGAGCACGGTGTCGGTCACGGGCGTGTCCGATGCATTGAGGAGTACGACGATGGTGTCCGCCGCGCGGTCGGTGTAGCGCTCGAAGCCGATGAACTTCGACGACGTGATCTCGCGGTAGTTGCCGACGCGCAGCGCGCGGTTGTCCTTGTGCAGCGCGATCAAGCGGCGATTCCAGTTCAGCACCGGGTTGTCGGCCTTGACCAGATCCCAGCGCATCGGCGCGCGCATCTCGGGATCGTCGCCGCCGTGCATGTCCAGCTCCGTGCCGTAGTACAGGTCGGGCGAGCCCGGCAGCGTGAACTGCAGCACCTGCGCGAGGCGGCGCTGCGCCGCGTCCGGCAACGCGGTGGCGAGGCGCGGCGTGTCGTGGTTGTCGAGATAGACCCACGACTTCAGGATGTGCTCGTAGTCGGCGTCCTGCACGATGCGCGCGATCATCTGCTGGCCGGTGGCAGAGTCTATGCGGCCGCTGGCCACGCCCAGGATCACCTGGCGCAGCGTGAAGTGGATCAGGCCGTCGACCGACGGATACCACTCCTTCGGGAAATTGGCGATCTCGCCGACGACCAGCGAGCCGGGCTTCTCGTCGTGCGCCGCCTGCGTCAACTCCCCGAGGTACTTGAAGCCGATGTCGAAGGCGACGTCGAGCCGCCAGCCGTCCATGCCGTCGCGCAGCCAGCCACGCACGACGGAGTCGTGGGCGTTGAACAGGTCGTCGCGCACGGCGAGGTTCTCGAGGTTCAGCTCGGGCAGGTTCTCGGCCAGCGCCCACGCGCGCGCGCCGCCGGCATACTGCGGCCCGAACACGAACCAGCCGCGGTACTTGCTCCGGGGGTCGGACTCGGCCTGCCTGAAGATCGGCGAGTTGCGGCCCATGTGGTTGAACACGCCGTCCAGCACGATCTTCATGCCGCGCGCGTGCACGTCCCGCGCGAGGGCGCGCGCGTCGTCGCGCGTGCCGTATTCGGGCGAGACGGCGCGGTAGTCCAGCGTGTCGTACTTGTGGTTGGTGTACGCGAGGTCTATCGGGTTCAGGTAGAGGACATCCGCGCCGAGGCCCTGGATGTAGTCCAGCTTGCCGCGCAGGCTCTGCAGGTCGCCGCCCCAGAAGTCGACCTCGTGGCTCCAGATCTTGGCGTCGGGGAGGTAGACGCCGTGCGTGGGCAGGTCCGTCCACGCATGCAGCTTCTTCGGCGCCGGATAGAGCGCGCGCTTGGCCTCGAGGTTGGCCGGGGGCGCGAAGCGGTCGACGTGGACCTGGTAGACGATCGCGCCGTTGCGCCAGTCCTGCTCGCGCGCCTCGAACACGCCGGCCAGCGCCTGGTCGAAGCCGTTCGCGTAGTCGACCTTCTGCGCGATGGACGGCGAGGCAGCGACGGCGCACAGCGCGCCTGCCAGCCAGGTGACGAGCGGCCTGGAGTTCATTCCTTGACGCCTCCGGCGGTGAGCCCCGACACGATCCAGCGCTGCGCAGCGAGGAAGACGACGGTGATCGGCAGGCCCGACAGCACGGCCGCCGCGGCGAAGTCGCCCCACAGGTATTTCTGGTCGGCCAGGTAGTACTTGGAGCCGACCGCGAGCGTCAGGTTGGACTCCTCGCGCAGCAGGATCGAGGCGACGGGGTACTCGATGATCGTGCCGACGAAAGCCAGCACGAAGACGACCATCAGGATGGGCACCGCCATCGGCAGCAGCACGCGGAAGAAGGCCTGGAAATGGCTCGCGCCGTCGACCTTCGCGCATTCCTCGATCTCGACCGGGATCGTCTCGAAGTAGCCGCGGATCGTCCACACGTGCGTCGCCACGCCGCCCAGGTAGGCGACGATCAGGCCGCCATGCGTCTCCAGCCCCAGCGCGGGCACGTAGTTGCCGATGGTCTCGAAGATCGCGTAGATGGCCACCAGCGCCAGCACCGGCGGGAACATCTGCAGCAGCAGCATGCTGTTGAGGATGGGCATCTTGAACGCGAACTTCAGGCGCGCGAACGCGTAGGCCGCGGTGGTGGAGATCGCGACGATCAGCGCCGACGCGATCGTCGCGACCTTGATCGAGTTCCACAGCCACAGCAGCACGGGAAACGGCGGGTGCACGACGACGCCGTCGGCGGTGGTGACGTCGAATCCGAGCGCCAGCTTCCAGTGCTCCAGGCTGATCTCGCGCGGGATCAGCGAGCCGTTGGCGAAGTTGCCGGGGCGCAGCGAGATCGAGATCACGGCCGCGAGCGGGAACAGCGTGACGACCAGCAGCGCGACGAGGAGGGCGTGCGCGCCCAGCACGCGCCAGCGCTGGTTCTTGCCGGTGACGATGGCCATGGTCTCAGCCCTTTCGTGCGTTGCGGGCCGCGACGCGCAGGTTCGCGAACGACAGCAGCGCGACGAGGAAGAAGATCACCGTCGAGATCGCCGCGGCCAGGCCGAAGTTCTGGCCCGAGTCGAGGAACGCGATGCGGTAGGTGTACGAGACGAGGATGTCGGTGGTGCCCGCGGGGATCTTCGTGTTGAGGAAGTCGGGCCGTCCGTTGGTCAGCAGCGAGACCAGCACGAAGTTGTTGAAGTTGAACGCGAACGCCGAGATGATCAGCGGCGACAGCGGCTTGACGATCAGCGGCGCGGTGATCTTGAAGAAGTTCGTCAGCGGCCTGGCGCCGGCGATCGCCGAGGCCTCGTACAGGTCGACGGGAATCGCCTTCAGCAGGCCCGTGCAAAGCACGAGGAAATACGGATACCCCAGCCAGGTATTGACGACGACCATCATCGTGCGCGCCAGCAGCGGGTCGGCGAACCACGCGGGCTTGATGCCGAAGACGGCGTCGAGGATGCCGTTGATCTCGCCGAAGTTCTGGTTGAACAGGCCCTTGAACACGAGGATGGAGATGAAGCCCGGCACCGCGTAGGGGAGGAACAGCAGCGTGCGGTACAGCGTGCGAAAGCGCAGCGCCTCCCAGTTCAGCAGCACGGCCAGCGTGCAGCCGACGCCCAGCGACAGCGCGACCGACAGCGCGGCGAACACCACCGTCCAGACGAAGATGGACAGGAACGGCCCGCGGAACTCCTTGTCGGCCAGCATGCGCGCGTAGTTCGCGAAGCCCACCGCCACCTTGTAGCCGGGCTGCAGGCGATCGCCGTCGGCGGCGATGTAGAAGCCTTCAGCATTGTTGGGAACGTAGGTCTTGTTGTCGTCGAGACGCGTCAGCGAGTCGTCCGCATTGGCGCGCCAGACGGCGGCGGACGGCCCGAACTCGTGCACGCCCGTGTAGACCAGCACGCGCTGGTCGGGCATCGCGAGCTTCAGTGCGGCCAACGCGTCGCGATGCGTCAGCACGTCGCGCGTGGACAGCGCGGGCGCGAGCGCCGTGTCGGCGGGCAGGGCGCTCATCGTCGCGGTCTCGGCCTTGTCGCCCTTCAGCTTCAACGGCGGCGACACGAAGCGCTGCGCGCCCGACGCGGCCTCGTACGGCGCAAGCACCAGGCGCAGGCCGTCGCCGTCCGGGTGCAGCGTGAACTCGAGCGAGTGCTCCTCGTCCGGCACGGTCTGTTCGAGCAGGTACGCCTTCACGCGCGCCTGGCTCAGCAAGTGCGTCGACGAGTAGTTCGTGAAGCCGATCCACATCGTGTAGGCCAGTGGGAACGCCACGAACAGCAGCATGCCGATCACGCCCGGGAACAGGTAGCGCCACGCGAGCGCAGCGCGCGACAGGTAGACGTACAGCCCCGAGGCGATCAACGCGAGCGCACCGAGCGCCAGCATCGGTTGCCCGGCGGAGTAGATCGCGAACACGAGCCACAACCCGCCCAGCGCGACGACGGCCGCCACGGCGGCGCCCATGGCGCGTTTCCAGTCGAATGCATTCATGGTGGCGGCGGTCATTTGACGAGGATCCGCGCCTTGGCGCCGTCGAGGGCGTCCTGCGGCGACTGGCGCATGTTCGTGATGGCTTCGAGCGCGGCGTCCATCGCCGTCCAGAACTTGCCGACCTCGGGGATGTTGGGCACCGGCTCGCCGCGGCGCGCGTTGTCCATCGTCGCGGCGATGTGCGGGTCGCTCTTGAGCTCGGCGAAGTAGGCCTTGTCGGCGGGCGTGCCCAGCGGCACGTCGGCGTTGATGGTGCGCAGGCCATCCAGCGTCAGCACGTAGTTCTCGAGGAAGTCGCGCGCCAGGTCCTTGTTCTTGCTCGGCGCGGCGATCATGCAGCCGAGCACGCCGACGAAGGGCTTGGGCTCGTGGCCGTTGACCGAGGGAATCGGAGCGACGCCGAAATCGATGTGGCTCTTCTTGACGTTGTCCCAGGCCCACGGCCCCGAGATCATCATCGCGATCTCGCCGCGGTTGAACGCGCCTTCCATCTCGGAGTAGCCCGCGCCCTTGGGCAGCACGCCGGTGCGGATCAGGTTCTGCAGCATCGTCGCGGCCTGCACCGCGCCGGGCGCGTTGACGCCCACCGAGTCGGTATCGAGGCTGCCGTCAGGCCGCTTCGCGAAGATCGTGCCGCCCGAGCCGGCCAACAGCGGCCACGTGAAGAAGCTCTTGTTGTAGTCCCACAGGATCGCCTTCTTGCCGTGCGCGGCGAGATCCTTGTCGATGGCGACGACCTGGTCCCAGGCGGTCGGCGCCGCCTTGAGCATCGCCTTGTTCCAGATCAGCCCGATGGCCTCGATCGACAGCGGGTAGCCCCAGGTGCGGCCCTGGTACTGGAACGCTTGCCACGCGGAGTCTTCGATCGCGTCGTGCAGTTCCTTGCGCGGCTTGACCGGCACGATCAGGCCCGACTTGGCCCATTCGCCGGCGCGGTCGTGCGGCCAGCAGAAGATGTCGGGACCCTTGCCGGCGCCGGCGGCGGCCTGGAACTTCGACGGCGCGTCGTCGGGATGCTGCACGGTCACGTCGACGCCGGTGTCGCTGCGGTACTTGTCGCCGACCTTCTGCAGGCCGTTGTAGCCCTTGTCCGGATTGATCCAGACCAGCAACTTGAGCGGCTCCGCCGCCTGTGCGATGGACGAGGCGAGCAGGGCGCTCGCGACGGCGCACGCCGCGACGCGGCGCAAGGTCGATCGCATCCTCATGCGGCCTCTTGCTGCGCTTCGACCACGTGGCGGCGGAAGGCCTTGCCGTCGGCGTCGAAAAGATAGGTCCGTGCGGCAGGGATGGCCAGCGCGAGCGCTGCGCCGTTCTTCAGGCGCGTCGCGCCATCGAGCTCGCAGACCAGCGTCTCGGCGACGCCCGGATAGTCGCAGTAGGCGTGCGTCGTCGAGCCCAGCGACTCGACGAACGTGACGGTCGTCGCGATCACGTTCTGCGACCGGCCGGTCGTTGCCGATTCGAAGTGCTCGGGCCGGATGCCCAGCGTCACCTTGTCGCCGGCCTTCGCGCGCGCGGCGTCGACGTCGCAGCAGATCTGCGTGCCGGTCTCCAGTTGCACCAGCGCGTTGTTCGCGTCGGCGGAGACGATGGTGGCGGCGAGGAAGTTCATCTTCGGCGAGCCGATGAAGCCGGCGACGAACAGGTTGTCCGGATGCCCGTACAACTCCAGCGGCGAGCCGACCTGCTCGATGCGGCCGGCGGCCAGCACGACGATGCGGTCGGCCAGCGTCATCGCCTCGACCTGGTCGTGCGTGACGTAGATCATCGTGGTCTTCAGGTCCTCGTGCAGCTTGGCGAACTCGTAGCGCATGCGCACGCGCAGCGCCGCGTCGAGATTGGACAGCGGCTCGTCGAACAGGAACACCTCCGGCTTGCGCACGATCGCGCGGCCGATGGCCACGCGCTGGCGCTGGCCGCCCGACAGTGACTTGGGCTTGCGATCGAGCAGGTGGTCGATGTTGAGGATCTTGGCGGCCTGGTGCACCAGGCGATGGATCTCGTCCTTGTCGACCTTGGCGATCTTCAGCCCGAACGCCATGTTGTCGTACAGGTTCATGTGCGGATACAGCGCGTACGACTGGAACACCATCGCGATGCCGCGCTCCGCGGGCGGAACGTCGTTGACGACCTTGCCGCCGATGGACAGCGTGCCTCCGGTGATGTCCTCCAGGCCGGCGATGGTGCGCAGCAACGTGGACTTGCCGCTGCCCGACGGGCCGACGAACACCATGAATTCGCCGTCGCGGATCTCGAGATCGATGTCGCGCAGGATCTGGATGTCGCCGAACGCCTTCTGCACCTTCACGAGCTGAACGTGTGCCACTTTTGCTTGTCTCCTGAGGCGGATCGTGGATGACGTCCGCCTGCTTGTCTCTTGGGGTGTGCGCTAGCCTGCATGAGCGAGCCGAAGCACCGTGAATGTAGAGAATATACAGCCTCATTGTCGATAGAACAATGCGTAACTACTTCAAGTACATCCAATTGATCACCTCTGAAAAGCGTGATTTATACTTCGCTCAGGGATAACCCGCTGTAGGAGAACTACACAAACACTCCGCGAACCGCGATACTCGCCGCTGTTCAGTCCGGGCGGTCGAGTCACATCGCTGCTGCCGGGCTTCGCTACAAGGATCTTCCGCAATGAGCAAGACAACCGTCGCCGCCCCGGCGCACGAGCCGATGGCGGCGCGCGCAGGCGACCAAGCCGACCCTGCCTTGACCCAAGAATTCACCACTGCCTGGAAGCGCGAACTCTCGCAACGCAGCGACGCGCCGTCGCCCGACGCCTGCCTGCGCGCGGCCATCGTCGCCTGCCGTCCGATGCTCGCCGATCGCTGGGCCGCCACGCAGGCGGCCGATGCGAAGCGCGCACGCGGCGTGCGCCGCGTGCACTACCTGTCGATGGAATTCCTGATGGGGCGGGCGCTGCGCAACGCCGTCTCGGTGATGGGCCTCGACGACGCGCTGAAGGCGGCGCTGGAGTCGCGCCTCGGCGCGGCCGCGCTCGCCGAGGTGCTGGAACAGGAACCCGACGCGGCGCTCGGCAACGGCGGCCTCGGCCGCCTGGCCGCCTGCTTCCTCGACTCGTTCGCGACGCTGGAACTGCCGTCGTTCGGATACGGCCTGCGGTATGCGCACGGCATGTTCGCGCAGGCGATCCAGGAGGGCCGGCAGGTCGAGCTGCCCGACGAGTGGCTCAAGCACGGCAACCCGTGGGAGTTCGTGCGCGCCGAGCTGAGATACCCGGTGGGATTCGGCGGCGTCGTCGAGAGCTCGGGCGGCCATCGCTCGTGGAAGCCGGCCGAGGAGATCGTCGCGCAGGCCTGCGACTTCGTCGTGCCGGGGCACGGCACCGAGCGCGTCTCCACGCTGCGCCAGTGGCACGCGCAGCCGTCGCGGCCGATCGACTTCGCGATGTTCTGCCGCGGCGAGCACATGGCCGCCGGCCAGCATCTCGAGGCCGCCGACACGCTCAACTGGGTGCTGTACCCCGACGACAGCACCGCCGCCGGCCGCCAGCTGCGCCTGAAGCAGGAGTTCTTCCTGTGCAGCGCGTCGTTGCAGGACATGATCGCGCGCCACCTGCGCGAGCACGCCGAGATCGAGACCTTCGGCCGCCACAACGTCGTCCACCTGAACGACACGCACCCCGCGCTGGCGCCCGCGGAGCTGATGCGGCTGCTGCTGGACAACTTCGGCATGGGCTGGGAAGAGGCCTGGGCCGTCACGACGCAGGCGGTCAGCTACACCAACCACACGCTGATGCCCGAGGCGCTCGAGACCTGGCCGGTGCGCATGTTCGAGGAACTGCTGCCGCGCCACCTCGAGATCATCTACGAGATCAACCGCCGCTTCCTCGACGAGGTCGGCGCGCGCTTCCCCGGCGACAGCGGCCTGATCGCGCGCATGTCGCTGATCGACGAGAACGGCGAGCGCCGCGTGCGCATGGCATCGCTGGCGATCGTCGCGTCGCACAAGGTCAACGGCGTGTCGACGCTGCACTCCAAGCTGATGGTGCAGACGATCTTCGCGGACTTCGCGGCGATGTGGCCGCAGCGCTTCCTCAACATCACCAACGGCGTCACGCCGCGCCGCTGGCTGATGCAGGCCAACCCCGACCTGTGCGAGCTGCTCGATCGCCACATCGGCAGCGACTGGCGCGCCGACCTGCACGGCCTGAAGGCGCTGGGCGCCAAGGCCGGCGGCAAGAAGATCGGCCAGGAGTTCCTCGAGACCAAGCGCGCCAACAAGGAGCGCCTGGCCGAACGCGTGCGGCGCGACTTCGGGGTGACGATCTCGCCGGACAGCCTGTTCGACGTGCAGATCAAGCGCATCCACGAATACAAGCGACAGCTGCTCAACGTGCTGCACGTCGTCGCGCGCTACCAGGCCATCGTCGCCAACCCGGGCGCCGACTGGGTGCCGCGCACCGTGATCTTCGCAGGCAAGGCGGCTTCGGCGTACCACGCGGCCAAGCTGACGATCCAGCTGATCCACGACGTGGCGCGCGTCGTCAACGCCGATCCGCGCGTGGGCAACAAGCTGAAGGTGGTGTTCCTGCCGAACTACGGCGTCAGCCTGGCCGAGATCATCATCCCGGCGGCCGATCTCAGCGAGCAGATCTCCACCGCCGGCACCGAGGCCTCGGGCACGGGCAACATGAAGTTCGCGATGAACGGCGCCTTGACGATAGGCACCTGGGACGGCGCCAACATCGAGATGGCCGAGGCGATGGGCGTCGAGAACATGTTCGTGTTCGGCTTGCGGACAGACGCCGTCGCGAAGATGAAGTCCTGGGGATACGATCCGCGTCTGTATGCGGAAGAAAACTTTGCCCTTCAACAAGTGCTCGACGCCATCGGAGGCGGGGTGTTTTCCTGGGGCGAGCCCGATCGCTACCGGTCGCTCGTGCAGCCCCTGCTGCACCGCGATCCGTACATGCTGCTCGCCGACTTCGCCGACTATGTGCACACGCAGGAGCAGGTCGACGCGCTGTACCGCGACCCGGCGGCCTGGGCCGAGCGCGCGCTGCGCAACATCGCCGGCATGGGCGCGTTCAGCACCGACCGCACGATCGCCGAGTACATCGAACACGTCTGGACGGATCCCAAGACGCGTTGACTTCGATGCCGAGGCTCACTTCCCTTCAGCGTGTCTTCTGCGGGCGCAGTGCTGGGCCGTTCCCGAGCAAGCCCGCAGCCTCCCCTCGGGGGAGTGGCCGATGCACTCGTCGGACGAGGGGTGGTCATGATCTCCGATGACGACCTGAGCGCGCTCGTGCGCGCGCGCCACCACGATCCATTCGCCGTGCTGGGCATGCACGCCGACCCGAAGGGCCGGCTGTGGGTGCACGCCATGGAGCCGCATGCGGTCGAGGTCGACGTGCTCGACACGGCGGGCGCCTTCGTCGCGAAGCTGGAGCGGCGTCCGGGCTCCGACCTGTTCGAAGGCGTGTTGCCCGGCCGCAGCGAGCGCTTCGACTACCGCCTGCGCGTGCGCTGGGATTCGGGCGCGGAGGGCACCTACGCCGACCCGTATGCCTACGGCCCGCTGATCGCCGACGACGACCTGCACTTCCTCGCCGAAGGCACGCACGTGCGGCCCTACGAGGTGCTGGGCGCATTGCCGATCACGCTGGGCGAGGGCGAACATGCGGTCGCGGGCGTGCGCTTCGCTGTCTGGGCGCCGAACGCGCGCCGTGTCAGCGTCGTCGGCGACTTCAACAACTGGGACGGCCGGCGCCACCTGATGCGCTCGCGCGGCGGCTCGGGCGTGTGGGAGATGTTCGTCCCGCACCTGATCATCGGCGATCGCTACAAGTACGAGCTCGTCGGCCCCGACGACGCGCTGCAGCCGCTGAAGGCCGACCCGTACGCGCGCGCCGCGCAGCTGCGGCCGGACAGCGCGAGCCTCGTCGCCGCGCTGCCGCCGCGGCGCGAGCTGCCGGCGTCGCGCGCGGGCATGAACGACCGGCACGCGCCCGTCTCGATCTACGAGGTGCACCTGGGCTCGTGGCGGCGCCATCACCACGGCGGCTTCAAGACCTGGGACGAGCTGGCCGCGGAGCTGCCCGACTACGTCGCCGACCTCGGCTTCACGCACGTGGAGCTGATGCCCATCACCGAGTTCCCGTTCGACGGCTCGTGGGGCTACCAGACGCTGGGCCTGTTCGCGCCCACCGCGCGCTTCGGGCCGCCCGAGGGCTTCGCGCGCTTCGTCGACGCCTGCCACGCCAAGGGCGTCGGCGTGATCCTCGACTGGGTGCCGGCGCACTTCCCGGTCGACGCGCACGGCCTGGCGCGCTTCGACGGCACCGCGCTGTACGAGTACGAGGATCCGCGCGAGGGCTTCCACCGCGACTGGAACACCTACATCTACAACTTCGGCCGCCCGGAGGTGCGCAACTTCCTCACCGGCAGCGCGCTGTTCTGGATCGACCGCTACGGCATCGACGGCCTGCGCGTGGACGCGGTCGCGTCGATGATCTACCGCGACTACAGCCGCACTTCGGGCGAGTGGTTGCCGAACCGCTACGGCGGCCGCGAGAACCTCGAGGCGATCTCGCTGCTCAAGCACATCAACGAGGTGCTGGGCATCGAGGCGCCGGGCGCGGTGACGATGGCCGAGGAGTCGACGACGTTCCCCAACGTCACCGAGCCGACCTACGCGGGCGGCCTGGGCTTCCACTTCAAGTGGAACATGGGCTGGATGCACGACACGCTGCAGTACATGCGCCAGCCGCACGTGCAGCGGCGCTGGCACCACGAGAAGCTCACGTTCGGACTGGTCTACGCCTTCAGCGAGAACTTCCTGCTGCCGCTGTCGCACGACGAAGTGGTGCACGGCAAGGGCTCGCTGATCGGCAAGATGCCCGGCGACGACTGGCAGCGCTTCGCGAACCTGCGCGCGTACTACGGCTTCATGTGGGCGCACCCCGGCAAGAAGCTGCTGTTCATGGGCCAGGAGTTCGCGCAGGACTCGGAGTGGAACCACGACGTCGAGCTGCCTTGGCACCTGCTGAACAACGCGCGCAACGCCGGCGTGCGCCAGCTCGTGCGCGACTTGAACCGCATCTACCGCGAGCTGCCGGCGATGCATCGCCAGGACTGCGACGGCTTCGGCTTCGACTGGCTGGAATCGACGGAGGCCACGCATTCGCTGCTGGCCTGGCTGCGGCGCGACGCCGACGGCCACATGATGATCGCGGTCAGCAACATGACGCCGGTGCCGCAGTTCGGCTGGCGGCTGGGCGTGCCCGAAGGCGCCAGCGGCTGGCGCGAGGTGCTCAACACCGACTCGTCGCACTACGGCGGCGGCAACGTCGGCAACGCGTCGGCGGTGCTGCCGGTGACGCCGGTGGCCTCGCACGGCCGCGCGCAGTCCATCATGCTGGTCGTTCCGCCGCTGGCCACGATCTACCTCGTCCCCGGCTAGATGAACCTGTTCCCCGCGACCGCCCAACCCGGGCGCTGCGAGCCGATGGGCGCGCATGCGCGCGATGGCGGCGTCAACTTCGCCGTCTTCTCGCAGAACGCGCAGCGCGTGGAGCTGTGCCTGTTCGACGCGGCCGGCACGACGGAGCTGAAGCGCTACGAGCTGCACGGGCCGCACGACGGCGTGTTCAACGGCTTCCTGCCCGGCATCGCCGTCGGCCAGGTCTACGGCCTGCGCGTGCACGGCCCGTACGACCCGTGCAACGGACACCGCTTCAACGCGCACAAGCTGCTGCTCGACCCGTGCGCGCGCGAGATCGTCGGCCGCTTCCAGTGGGAGCCCGAACACCACGGCTACCAGCTGGGGCATCCCGAGGGCGCCAATTCGTTCGACGATCGCGACAACGCTGCGATCGCACTGAAGGCGCGCGTCACGCCCGCGGGCACGCCCGCGCGCGGGTGGCTCAACGCGCCGCGGATGGATCCCGCGGACGTCGTGCTGTACGAGGTGCACGTCAAGGGCTTCAGCCAGCAACTGCCCGGCGTGCCGCCGGAGCTGCGCGGCACCTACGCCGGCCTCGCGCACCCTGCATCGGTGGCGCATTTCAAGGCGCTGGGCGTGACGACGCTGTCGCTGCTGCCGGTGCAGTACCACGTGGACGAGCCCGCACTCGGCGACCGCGGCCTGACGAACTACTGGGGCTACAACACCCTCGGCTTCTTCTGCCCCGATCCACGTTTCGCGACGAAGCCGGATGACCCGTCGGCCGTCAACGCCGAGTTCCGCGCGATGGTCGCGACGCTGCACGAGCACGGCCTGGAAGTGGTGCTGGACGTCGTCTACAACCATACCCCGGAGGGTAACGAACAAGGCCCGACGATCAGCTTCCGCGGCATCGACAACGCGAGCTGGTATCGCGCGATGCCCGACGACGCGGGACGTCTCGAGAACCTCACCGGCTGCGGCAACACCGTCAACGTCGCCCATCCGCACGTGACGCAGTTCGTGCTGGACTCGCTGCGCTACTGGGTGCAGGAAATGGGCGTCGACGGCTTCCGCTTCGACCTCGCGCCGGTGCTGGGGCGCACGAAGAGCGGCTTCCAGCCCGACGCGCCGTTCTTCATCGCGCTGCGCCAGGATCCCGTCCTCGCGCGCGTGCACCTGATCGCCGAGCCCTGGGACGCGGCGCCCGACGGCTACCAGGTCGGCCGCTTCCCGGGCCGCTTCCTCGAGTGGAACGACAAGTTCCGCGACACCGTGCGGCGCTACTGGTTGAATGACGCCACGGCCACCAGCGTAGGGCGCGGCGAACTCGCGCGGCGTTTCACGGCGTCCAGTGACCTGTTCAACCACGGCCAGCGCACGCCGCTGGCGTCGGTCAACTTCATCGCGGTGCACGACGGCTACACGCTGGCCGACCTCGTCAGCTACGGGCGCAAGCACAACGAGGCCAACGGCGAGGACAACCGCGACGGCCGCGACGGCGAGCCCAGCGCCAACTTCGGCGTCGAGGGGGCGACGGACGACGCGCGCGTCCTCGCTTCACGCGCGCGCGTGCGGCGCGCAATGATCGCCACGCTGCTGCTCGCCCAGGGCACGCCGATGCTGTGCGCCGGCGACGAGATCGGCAACAGCCAGCAGGGCAACAACAACGCGTACTGCCACGACAGTCCGCTGACCTGGCTGGACTGGCCGAGCGCCGACAGCGGATTCCTGCGCTTCGTCGCCGAGGTGCTGGCACTGCGCCGCGCGCACGCCACGCTGCGTCCGGGCGACTGGCGCTCCACCGCGGCGGTCGGTGCCGGCGCGCCGCGCCTGACCTGGCTCAGTCCGCGCGGCGACGAGATGGGTGCCGTCGACTGGAACGACGAGAAGGCCCAGGCCTTCGCCTGCCGCATCGACCCGGCGCCGACCGCGGCCGTGCCCGTCGACCCGGCGCTGCTGGTGATCTTCAACAGCCAGGATCGCGCGCTCGATTTTCGCCTGCCCGCCGGCTTCTGGCTGCTGGCGCTGGACTCCAGCCTGGCCCTGCACGGGGAGATCTTCCCCGGCACCGTCCTCACCCAATCCCTGCACCTGCCGGCGCGTTCGCTGGTGGTGCTCCGTCAGAAGAGTCAATGAACATGGATCTCCACAAGCGCTCCGCCGGCGTGCTGCTGCACACCACCTCCTTGCCCGGCCCGCACGGCGTCGGCGACTTCGGCCCCGCGGCCTTCCAGTTCGTCGACTGGCTCGTGTCCGCCGGACAGTCCGTCTGGCAGTTGCTGCCGACGGCGCCGATCGGCCCCGGCGATTCGCCGTACCAGAGCGTGTCGGCGTTCGCCGGCAGCCCGCTGATGGTGGCGCTGGAGCCGCTGGTCGCCAAGGGCTGGCTCGCCGAGCCGGTGCTGCCCGAGGGCGGCTTCGACGCGTTCAAGGTGGACTACGCGAAGGTCATTCCGTGGCGCCTGCAGCAGTTGCGCGCCGCGGCCAGGGGCTTCGCGGCGAATGCCGATGCGAGCGAGCGTGGCGCGTTCGCGGCCTGGTGCGCGAGGCACGCCTCGTGGCTGGACGACTACGCGCTGTTCATGGCGCTGGAGACGAGCTCCGGCTACAAGACCTGGTGGCAATGGGAAGGCAGCCTGCAGCGCCGCGTCCCGTCGGCGCTCGCCGCCGCGCGCGCGCAGCACGCCGACGAGATCGCGTTCTGGCAGTTCGTGCAGTGGCAGTTCGACACGCAGCTCGCGGTCGTCAAGAAGTACGCCAACGAGCGCGGCGTCTCGCTGATGGGCGACCTGCCGATCTTCGTGGCGCATCACAGCGCGGACGTCTGGGCGCGGCCCGACCTGTACACGCTGGACGAGAACTTCCAGCCCACCGTCGTCGCCGGCTGCCCGCCCGACGCGATGGCGCTCGACGGCCAGCGCTGGGGCAACCCGCTGTACCACTGGGATCGCATGGCCAAGGAGGACTTCGCCTGGTGGACGGCGCGCGTGCGGCGCGCTTTGGAGCAGGCCGACGTGTTCCGCATCGACCACTTCCGCGGCTTCGCCGGCTACTACGAGATTCCCGCGTCGTGTCCGACGGCGCGCGAAGGCACCTGGCGCACCGGCCCGGGCAAGCCGCTGTTCGACGCGATCGCGCGCGCGCTCGGCCCGCTGCCCATCGTCGCGGAAGACCTGGGCTTCATCACGCCCGACGTCTACGCGCTGCGCGACGGCCTGGGCTATCCCGGCATGCGCATCCTGCAGTTCGGCTTCGGCGGCGACGCGGGCAACGAGTTCCTGCCGCACAACTACGTCGCCAACACCATCGCCTACACCGGCACGCACGACAACGACACCGCGCGCGGCTGGTGGGACAACGCCAGCCCGCACGAGCGCGCCTACGCGGGCAGCTACCTGGCCACCGGCGGCGGCGACATCCACTGGGCGATGATCCGCGCGTGCTGCAACTCCGTCGCCAACATCGCGGTGTTCCAGCTGCAGGACGTGCTGGGCCTGGGCAGCGCGCATCGCATGAACACGCCGGGCACGGTGACCGACAAGAACTGGTCCTGGCGCTTCGACTGGCCGATGCTGGGCAGCGAGCCGGGCCGCGTGCTGGGGCTGATCAGCGCGGCGAGCGGGCGGGCGCCGCTGGCGCTGGCGCGACTGCCATCATGACGGCCCCACGGTCGCTTGCGCTCCCTGCCCCCGAGGGGCCGGCCGCGAGCGGCCCGGCGAAGCCGGATCCGCCGCTCCCTTGAATTTCGTCGGCGCTGCCCGAGCGGCAGCGCCGGGAGCAGGGGCTCAGTTTGTAGCCAGCTGCTGCGTCGACCAGCCGCCGCCGAGTGCCGCGACCATGTTGATCGCCGCCGTCTGCCGGCTCAGCGTCACCTGCATCAGCGTGCGCCGGGCGCTCAGCGCGGTGGCCTGCGCGGTGACGACGTCGGTATAGGCCACGATCCCCTGCTGGTACTGGTTCTGCATGATCTGCTCGGTCTGGTCGGCAGCCTGCGACGCCACCTTGTCCAGCGCCTGCTGCTCCTCTAGCGACGATGCGGCCGACAGCTGGTCCTCGACCGACGAGAACGCGGTCAGTACCGTCTGGCGGTAGTTCGCGACGCTCTCCTTCCACGTCGCCTTGGCCTCGTCGACGCGCGCCGTGCGGGCGCCGCCGTCGAAGATCGTCTCGGCGAGAGAGACGCCCAGCGACCACGCGAACGACGATGCGTTGAACAGGTCGCCCAACCGGGCGGCGCCCTCGTTGGCGCTGCCGCTGAGCGTCAGCGACGGGTAGTAGGCGGCGCGCGCGACGCCGATGTTGGCGTTGGCCGCGGCGACATGGCGTTCGGCCGACGCGATGTCGGGCCTGCGCTGCAGCAGGTCGGACGGCACGCCCACGGGGATCGCCGGCACGGTCGTCGAGTTCCAGTCGCCGGCCGGTAGCGTGAACGTGGCGGGCGGCTGGCCGGCCAGCACGGCCATCGCGTGGAAGAACTGGGCACGTTGCTGCACCAGCGCCGCGAGGTTGGCCTGCGCGTTGGCGAGCGTGGTCTGCGCCTGCAGCACGTCGCTCTTCTGCGCGATCGCGGCGTTGTAGCGGTTCTGCGTGATCGTCAGGGCGCGCTGGTAGCCGACGATGGTGGTCTTGAGCGTGACGATCTCGGCGTCGGCCTCGCGCACGGACAGGTAGTCGGTGACGAAGGTCGTCTGCGCGGACAGCGTCGCGTTGGCGAGATCCGCCTCGCTGGCCTGCGCGGTGGCGCTGGCCGCGGACACGGTGTTGGCGATGCGGCCCCACAGGTCGGCCTCCCAGCTCGCGCTCAGGCCCAGCGAGAAGCGGTTGCCGGCACCGCTGCCGGCGCTCGTCGTGACGCCGGAACTCGTGCTGCTGCTGTGGCCGCCAACGCCGGAGCGCGTGGCGCCGGCGTCCAGCGACAGCGTCGGGAAGAACGCCGCGCGCTGCTCGCGCACGGTGGCCCAGGACTCCTCGACGGCGGCCGCGGCCGCGGCGACGTTCTGGTTCGACACCGCGACCTGCGGCGCGAGCTGGTCAAGTACCGGATCGTTGAACAGCGTCCACCACGGGCCGCGCGCGAGCGTGTCGGCCGGCGCCGCGGCCATCCAGCCGGGCGGCGGCTCGAGGTAGCGGGCCGAGCTCGGCGCGTCGAACTTCTGGTTCGGCGCGAGGGCCGTGCAGGCGCCGAGCGCGAGCAGGCTGGTGACCGTCAGCGAAGCGTGCGCGAGGCGCGCGGGTGCGCGGGACGCGCGTGCGCACGAAGGCCGTGGCGCGAAGGGGAGGGGCGTGCCCATCGTCATGATCAATTCCCTGTGGCCGCGTTCGCGGCGTGGGGCGGCAGAGGTTGGCTCGGGTCGCTCGCCTCGGCCTCGGTAGAGTGGCGGCTGAGCATCTTTTCGTCGGGGCTGCGCAGGCGGAACCTGTCCAGCAGCAGGTACACCACCGGCGTGGTCAGCAGCGTCAGCAACTGGCTGGCGATCAGGCCGCCGATGATCGCGATGCCCAGCGGCTGGCGCAGCTCGGAGCCTTCGCCGAAGCCGATGGCCAGCGGCAGCGCGCCGAGCGCGGCGGCCAGGGTCGTCATCATGATCGGACGGAAGCGCAGCCGGCAGGCCTCGCGCACCGCATCGTGCGCCGAGATGCCGCGCGAGCGCTCGGCCTCGAGCGCGAAGTCGATGATCATGATCGCGTTCTTCTTGACGATGCCGATCAGCAGGAACACGCCGATCAGCGCGATCAGCGAGAACTCCATGCCGAACAGCATCAGGGCCAGCACCGCGCCGACGCCGGCCGAGGGCAGCGTCGACAGCACCGTCAGTGGGTGCACCAGGCTCTCGTACAGCACGCCCAGCACGATGTAGATCACGACGATGGCCGCCATGATCAGCAGCGGCATCTGGCTGTTGTTCTGCTGCGCCGCGGCCGCCGTGCCCTGCATGCTGCCGCGCACGTTGATCGGCATGTGGATGGAGGCCGACGCGTGCTCGATGGCGTCCTTGGCGTCCGAGAGCGAGTAGCCGTCGGCCAGGTTGTACGACACCGTCGTCGCGAGTTCGCCGTCCTGGTGGTTGACGCTGGAGCGCGCCGCGTCCTCGCTGAACGTCGAGATGGTCGACAGCGGGATCATCGAGTGCGCCGTGGTGTTGACCGTCGCCCCGGTGGACGAATCTCGCGAACCCGGGTTGGCGGCGATGGTGGGCGTCGAGGCGGCGACCGACGCCGCGGCCGCGGCCGGCGAGGCCACCGCGTTGGTGCCGTCGCCGGGCACGTAGACGTCCTTCAGCGACACCGGCGTCTGCGTGAACTTGGGCAGCGCCTCCATCACGACGTGGTATTGGTTGAGCGAGTCGTAGATCGTCGCGACCTGGCGCTGGCCGAAGGCGTCGTAGAGCGCGTTGTCGACGTCCTTGTCGGTCATGCCCTGGCGCGCGGCGGCATCGCGGTCGATCGTGACGTAGCTTTCGATGCCGTTCTCCTGCTGGTCGGTGTCGATGTCGGTCATCGACTCCTCGTTCTTCATCGCGTCGGCCAGCCGGGTGGCCCACTTCGCCAGGTCGGCCTGGTTGTCGCTCTTGAGCGTGTACTGGTAGGTCGAGTTGGTCTGGCGCCCGCCCATGCGCAGGTCCTGCACCGGGTTCAGGAACAGGCTGATGCCCGTCACCTTCGCGAGCTGGGGCCGCAGCCGCGCGATCACGGCCTGGCCGCCGTCCTTGCGCTGCCCCTTGGGCTTGAGGTTGACGAACACGAAGCCGCCGCCGGCACGCGAGCCGCCGGTGAACCCGATCACCGTGTCGACCGCCGGATCGGCCCGCATGATGTCCACCAGCTGGCGCAGCTTGATCTGCATCTGGTCGAATGAGATGCTCTGGTCGGCGCGCATGCCGCCGTTGAGCTGGCCGGAGTCCTGCTGCGGGAAGAAGCCCTTGGGCACCGCGACGAACAGCCAGACGTTGAGCGCGATCACGGCGCACAGCACCAGCATCACGGTCGCGCTGGAGTCGAGCGCCCAGTCGAGCGCGCGCTCGTAGACATGCAGCAGCCACTCGAACGCGCCCTCGGTCGCGCGCGTGAAGCGGCCGGCGGGCTTGCGCTTCTTCGCCACGCCCTGCTTGTTGCGATCGAGCAGCCACGCGCACATCATCGGCGTGGTCGTGAGCGACACCACCAGCGAGATCATCACCGACACCGACAGCGTGACCGCGAACTCGCGGAACAGGCGCCCGGGCTGGCCGCCCATGAACAGCAGCGGGATGAACACGGCGATCAGCGACAGGCTGATCGACAGCACCGTGAAGCCCACTTCCTTGGCGCCCAGCAGCGCGGCCTGGAAGCGGTCCATGCCCATCTCGATGTGGCGGCTGGTGTTCTCCAGCACGACGATCGCGTCGTCGACGACGAAGCCCGTGGCCACCGTCAGCGCCATCAGGCTGAGGTTGTCGAGGCTGAAGTTCAGCAGGTACATCACGCCGAACGTGCCCAGCAGCGAGACGACGGTCGCGATGCCGGGCACCAGCGTCGCGCGCCAGCTGTGCAGGAACACGCCCACCACCAGCACCACCAGCGCCACGGAGATCAGCAGCGTGACCTCGACCTCGTGCAGCGAGGCGCGGATCGAGTTGGTGGAGTCGGAGGCGACCTGCAGCTCGATGTCGGCCGGCAGCTGGGCCTTCAGCTCGGGCACCAGCGCGCGCACGCCGTCCACCGTGTCGATGATGTTGGCGCCGGGCTGGCGCGTGACGAGCACGATGACCGCGGGGCTGCCGTTGAACAGGCCGAGCGTGCGCACGTCTTCGGGACCGTCGATGACGTTGGCGACGTCGGACAGCTTGACCGCGGCGCCGTTGCGCCAAGCGACCGTGAGATCCTGGTAGTCGACCGCGGCGTGGCTGGGTTGCTGCGTGTAGATCTGCAGCCGCTGCACGCCGTCCTCGATGCTGCCCTTGGGGCGCGTCGCGTCGGAGGCCTGGATCGCCGCGCGTACGTCCTCGGCCGGGATGCCGAGGTTGTTCAGCGCCAGCAGGTTCAGGTCGATGCGCACCGCCGGCAGCGAGCCGCCGCCGATCTCGACGTCGCCGACGCCCGAGACCTGCGCCACCTTCTGCTGCACGATGTTGGACACCGCGTCGTAGATCTGCTGCGGCGTGCGCGACTTCGAGGTCAGCGCCAGGATGATGCAGGGCGCGTCCGACGGGTTCGCCTTGCGGTAGGTCGGGTTGGTCTTGAGCGTGGCGGGCAGGTCGACGCGCGACGCGTTGATCGCGGCCTGCACCTCGCGCGCGGCGCCGTCGATGTCGCGGTTCAGGTCGAACTGCAGGCTCACGCGGGTCGAGCCCGTGCCGCTGGTCGACGTGATCTCGTTGACGCCGGCGATCGTGTCCAGGCGGCGCTCGAGCGGCGTGGCCACGCTGTTGGCCATCACGTCGGGGCTGGCGCCCGGGATGCTGGCCGACACCGAGATCGCCGGGTAGTCGACCTGCGGCAGCGGCGAGACCGGCAGCACGAAGAAGCCCGCGATGCCGGACAGCGCCACGCCGGCGGTCAGCAGCACCGTCGCGATCGGGCGCTTGACGAAGGGCGACGACAGGTTCATCGCCCGGCTCCCGGCAGCGGGTGCGGCGCATCGGGATCGAACTCGATCTGCTTCGGAACCGGCGGCGCCTCGAGTGCGAGCTGCGGCGCGGGCTCCGCGTCGTCGGCATCGTCGTCGTCCATGCCGAAGCGCCTGCGCAGGCTCTGCCCGAGGCGATCGAACCAGAGGTAGATCACCGGCGTCGTGAACAGCGTCAGCAACTGGCTCACCAGCAGGCCGCCGAAGATCGACAGGCCCAGCGGATGGCGCAGCTCCTTGCCTTCGCCCCAGCCGAACATCAGCGGCAGCGCGGCGAACAGCGCGGCGAAGGTGGTCATCAGGATCGGGCGCAGCCGCAGCAGCGCGGCCTGGTGGATGGCGTCGCGTGGGGACTTGCCTTCGCTGCGCTCGGCGTCGATCGCGAAGTCGATCATCATGATCGCGTTCTTCTTGACGATGCCGATCAGCAGGATGATGCCGATGATGCCGATCACGCCCAGATCCTGCCCGCCGATCAGCAGCGCCAGGAGCGCGCCGACGCCGGCCGACGGCAGCGTCGACAGGATCGTCAGCGGGTGGACGTAGCTCTCGTAGAGCACGCCCAGCACGATGTAGACGCAGATCACCGCGGCCAGGATCAGCCACAGCTGGTTGGACAGCGACTTCTCGTAGGCGCCCGCGGCGCCCAGCGGCACCATCGTCACCGACGCGGGCAGGGCGATGTCCTTGGCGGCCTGGCGGATCGAGTCGACCGCCGTGCCCAGCGACACGCCGTCCGCCGTGTCGAAGCCGACGGTCGTCGCCGGATACTGCGCCACGTGCGTGACCTGCAGCGGCGACTGCACCGTGCGGATCGTCGCGAACGCCGACAGCGGCGTCGGCTGGCCGCTGGTGGTGAGCACGCGCAGGTCGCCGATGGACGTCGGCGTGGTCGCCTGGTCGGGCCGGGCCTCGAGGATCACGCGGTACTGGTTGGTCTCGGTGAAGATCGTCGAGACGATGCGCTGGCCGTAAGCGCTGTAGAGCGCATCGTCGACGGTCGAGGCGCTGATGCCCAGGCGCGACGCGGTGTCGCGATCGAGGTCGACCTCGACGGCCAGGCCGGTCGCGCCGACGTCGCTGACGACGTTGCGCACCTTCTTGTCCGAGCGCAGCCGCTCGACGAGCTTGTTGGCCCACAGCGCCACGCTGGCGTCGTCGGCGCCTTCCATCGACACGCGGTACTGCGTGGGGCCGGTGTCGGAGTCGATGGTCAGGTCCTGCGTGGGCTGCACGTACAGCGTGATGCCTGCGACGCTCTGCGCGCGCTGGCGCAGCCGGTTCATGATCTCTTCCTGCGAGCCGCTGGCGCCTGGCTTGATGTCGACCAGCATCGTGCCGGCGTTGAGCATGGTGTTGTTGGCGCCGTCGACGCCGACGATGGAGGCGATGTTCTCGACCGCCGGATCCTCCAGCATCGCGCGCGCCGCCTGGCGCTGCAGGTCGGACATGCGCGCGAAGCTGACCGTCTCGGCGCTCTGCACGCGCACCTGCAGCTGGCCGGTGTCCTGCGTCGGGAACAGGCCCTTGGGGATCACGATGTACAGCAGCACCGTCAGTGCGAAGGTGGCGAGCGCGACCAGCAGCGTGGTCGTCTGGTTGTCGAGCACCCACAGCAGGCCGCGGTCGTAGCGGGCGATGATCCAGTCGAACATCTGCTGGAACTTCAGCGCGTAGCCGTGCGGCTCCTGCTCCGCCTTGAGCATGCGGCCCGACATCATCGGCACCAGCGTCAGCGAGACGACCGCGGAGATCAGGATGGTGATCGCCAGCGTCACCGCGAACTCGCGGAACAGCCGGCCGACGACGTCGCCCATGAACAGCAGCGGGATCAGCACCGCGATCAGCGAGACGGTCAGCGACACGATCGTGAAGCCGATCTGCGACGCGCCCTTGATCGCCGCGGCCATCGGCTTCTCGCCCTGCTCGATGTAGCGCGAGATGTTCTCGATCATCACGATGGCGTCGTCGACGACGAAGCCGGTGGCGATGGTCAGCGACATCAGGCTCAGGTTGTTGAGGCTGTACCCCAGCAGGTACATCGCGCCGCAGGTGCCGACGAGCGAGATCGGCACCGACAGGCTCGCGATCACCGTCGCGCGCCAGCTGTGCAGGAACGCGAAGATCACGAGCGTCACCAGCACGACGGCCAGCACGAGTTCGAATTCGACGTGCTCCACCGACGCACGGATGCCCGCGGTGCGGTCGCTGAGGATGCGCACGTCGAGCCCGGTGGGCAGGCCGGCCTGCAACGAGGGCAGCTGCTGCTTGATCGCGTCGACCGTCTGGATCACGTTGGCGCCCGGCTGGCGCTGCACGTTGACGATGATGGCCGGGGTGTCGTCGGCCCAGGCGGCCAGGCGGATGTTCTCGGCGCTGTCGACCACCTGCGAGATGTCGGACAGCCGCACCGGCGCGCCGTTCTTGTAGGTGACGACCAGGCTCTTGTAGTCGTCCACCGAGACCAGCTGGTCGTTGGCGTTGATCGAGTAGGAACGCGAGGCGCCGTCGAAGCTGCCCTTGGCGCTGTTGGCGTTGGCGTTGGTGATCGCGGTGCGCACCGCCGTCAGGTCGATGCCGTACGAGGCCATCGCGCGCGTGTCCGCCTGGATGCGCATGGCCGGGCGCTGGCCGCCCGCGAGCGTGACGAGGCCGACGCCCGAGACCTGGCTGATCTTCTGCGCGAGCCGCGTGTCGACGAGGTTCTGCACGTCCGGCAGCGGCATCGTCTTCGAGCTGATCGCCAGCGTCAGCACCGGCGCATCGGCCGGGTTGACCTTGGCGTAGACCGGCGGCGCGGGCAGGTCGGCCGGCAGCAGCGAGTTGCCGGCGTTGATCGCGGCCTGCACCTCCTGCTCGGCGATGTCCAGCGACAGCCCGAGATTGAACTGCAGCGTGACGATGGACACGCCGGCCGCGCTGGTCGAGCCCATGCGCGCGAGGCCCGACATGTTGCCGAACTGCTTCTCGAGCGGCGCCGTGACGGTGCGGCTCATGACCTCCGGGCTGCCGCCGGGGTACAGCGTCTGCACCTGGATCGTCGGATAGTCGACCTGCGGCAGCGCCGACAACGGCAGGAACCTGAAGCCGACGATGCCCGTGAGGACGATCGCGAGCATCAGCAGCGAGGTCGCGACCGGTCGCTGGATGAATGGCTTGGACGGGCTCATTGGAGAGGCAGGTTCTTCGTTTCAGGACGGGCGTGCGCGCCCATCACGATTGCGCGTCGCTGGCGCGATGGTGGTGCGCGCCGCTGGCCCCATCGTGCGGCCACGACGCGCCGCCCGCGGGCCCGCTGGCGCCGTCGGCGGGCGCCGATGCGCCGCCGTCGGTGGCACCGGCCCCGTCGCGATGGTGGCGTCCGCCACGGGCGCCCGACGCGCCGGCGGCGCCGCTCGCACCGCGCCGCGGGCCGGAGGCCGCATCGCCCGGCAGCGACACCTTCGCGCCGTCCTTCAGGCGGTCGCCGCCTTCGGTGATCACGCGTTCGCCCACGTCCAGGCCCTTGGCGATCTGCACCGTGTCGGCAGTGGAGATGCCTTGCACCACGGTCACCTGCGTGACGGTGCGGTCGTCGTTGAGCACGTAGACGAAGTCGCCGTTGGGGCCGTGGCGCAACGCCGTGACCGGCACCACGACGGCGTCCTTGAGCGTGTCGAGCAGGATGCGCACGTTGACGAACTGGCTCGGGAACAGCGCGTTGCGGGCGTTCGAGAAACGGGCCTTGGCCCGCACCGTGCCGGTCTGGGTGTCCGACGAGTTGTTCAGCGACAGGAAGACGCCCGTGTCGAGCAGGGTGGTGCGCGTGCGGTCCATCGCCGAGACGGCCAGGACGGCACCGGCGGCGATGCGCGCCTGCAGCTGCGGGATGCGGTCCTGCGGGATCGCGAACTCGACGTCGATCGGCGCGAGCTCGGTGATCGTCGTGATGCCGGTGGACGTGCCCGAGGACACGAGGTTGCCGATGTCGACGGTGCGCAGGCCCACGCGGCCGCTGACCGGGGAAGTGATGCGCGTCCACTCGAGGTTCAACTTCGCGGTGCCGAGGGCGGCCTGGTCGCCGAGCACGGTGCCCTGCAGCTGCTTGACGGTGGCGGCCTGGGTGTCGACGTCCTGGCGCGCGATCGAGTCCTGTTGCAGCAGCGTCTGGTAGCGCTTGAGCGTCACGTTGGCGGCTTCGAGCGACGCCTCGTCGCGCTGCAGCGTGCCCTGGGCCGACATGATGGCCAGCTGGAACGGCCGCGGATCGATGGTGGCGAGCAACTGGCCGGCCTTGACCATCTGGCCCTCCTGGAACGGCACGTTGTTGAGCACGCCCGAGACCTGCGGCACGACCGTGACCGTGGCCGACGGCGTGACGGTGCCGAGCGCGTCGACGTAGATGGGGATGTCCGCGTGGACGACCGTGGCGACGCCCACCGTGGTGGTGTTCTGCCCGCTGCCGCCGCGACGGGCGCCGCCTCCGGGACCGCCGGCTCCGGGAGGACCGCCCGCGCCAGCACCGCCGGGAGCCGCGGCGGGCCTGTGCGTCAGATGCCAGGCCAGCGCACCGAGTCCGACCACCAGCAGCACGGCGATCACGGTGCCGAGCCATCGGCGCTTCGTCTTCGGAGCCGCCGGCGGGGTGCCTGCGGACAGTCGTTCTTGTTCCATCACGGTCCTTGTTCGCGCCGGCCTGCGAGGCGGCGCGCGTCCACTGTTTTTTTCCACGATCGGACAAGCGAGCCCATCCCTGCGCCTCATCTCGACCGCGCGACACCATAGCAAATGGCGCACCTGTTTTTGGACGGGTAAAACAGGTTTAGAAAAACTTTACCTGTCGAGCGGTCTGCCTTTCAGGGAAGGCCCGCTGGCGCGCATCGGACTTTTGTTGCTCGCCGGCGTCCGCGGCGTGTCATCGCGACACGAGGAACACCTGCACCGACAGCGGTGTGGCTGGCACGGTGGCCGCCCCGTCGGCGCTTGCCGGGTTCGTCGCATCCGACCCCGAAGGATACAGGCGCTGCAGACGGGCGTTCGCCGGCAGTCCGGCGATCTTGGCGGCGCCGGCGACCTCGCCGTAGTTGATGACGACGACGGTGTGTTCATCCCCGAAGACGCGCTGGAAGCTCATCGTCCGGCCGTCGACGCGCGGTGCGACGTAGCGGCCGCGCGCGATCGACGGATGCGTGTTGCGCAGGTGCAGCATCGTCGTGTAGAACGCGAGCATCGAGTTCGGATCGGCCCGCTCCGCCTGCGCGTTGTTCGTGGCGAGGTTGGTCGACGCCGGCCGGTACGGCGTGCCGGTGCTGAAGCCGCCGGAGGGCGTCCAGCTCATCGGACCACGCAACTGGCCGTCGGGGTTTTCGGTGGCCGCGGCCGACATGCCCAGCTCCTCGCCGTAGTACACGTAGGGCGTACCGGGTTGCAGCAGGTAGGCCGCGGCGGCGACGCGCACGCGCGCGGGGTCGCCGCCCATCGCGTCCCACAGCCGCTTGCCGGCGAAGTGGTCGTGGTTGGACACCATCGTGGCCATCGTGTCGGGCGCCGTCGTGAAGTAGTCGGCGACGTCGTGGATCGCCTTCTCGTCGCCGCGTCCGGCCTTGACCAGCGCGTCGCTGTGGCCGAACGCGAACGACGCGCCGCAGGCGCTCTGCGCGGCGAAGCCGATCGGGTCGCCGGGCGACTCGCACACGACGACATGGGGGTGGTCGATGTCCAGCTCGCGCCGCACCCGGGCCATGAACGAGTAGTTCTCGGGCTGCAGGCTCCAGCCTTGCGGGCCGTTCTCGAACAGGTGGCCGACGGCGTCGATGCGGAAGCCGTCGACGCCCTGGTTGAGCCAGAAGCGCAGGCTGTCCAGGTGGTAGGCGACGACGGCGGGGTTGCGCAGGTTGAAGTCCGCCATCGCGTCGTCGAACTGCGAGAAGTAGGCGCCGTTGGGCGTCATGACCCAGGGATCGCGGTCGAAGATGGACCAGCCGGCGGGCTTGGTGTCCTCCCACACGTACCAGTCGCGCCAGGGATTCGTCTTCGACGAGGCCGACTGCACGAACAACGGGTTCTGGCTCGAGCTGTGGTTGATCACGTAGTCGATCACGATGCCGATGCCGCGCGCGTGCGCCTGACGCACCAGCTCGTCGAAGTCGGCCAGCGTGCCGTAGGCCGGCTCGATGGCTCGGTAGTCGGTCACGGCGTAGCCGTGGTCGTGGTCGCCGCTGGCGTTGATCGGCATCAGCCACAGGCCCTTGATGCCGAGTGCCTGCAGGTAGTCGAGGCGCTGCGTGAGCCCGCGCAGGTCGCCGACGCCGTCGCCGTTGCTGTCCTGGTAGCCGCGCACGAACACTTCCATGAACGCGCCATGTTCCCAGCCCTCGGGCAGCGGCGCAGCCTGCGGAATCTGGCGGACGGCCGACACGTCGACGCCCGGCCCGCTGGCGCAGGCGCCCAGCAGGATCGAGCAGGCCAGCGCGAACGTCGCGGGCTGGGCGCGGCAGGGGAAGGTCATGCGGCTTGTCTCCGTGTTGTCGATGTGTAGTCAAAGTACATCATAAATCCAACAGGCGACCGCTCTTGATGAGGGAAACCCATGCGCGCCATTCCGGTGGTGTTGAAATAGCATGTAGCATTCCTTCCTGAGAATAACGAGACGACACGCGTGTGAAGCAAAACTACGTCAGGCGGACGACCATCACTGGTGCGAGGGTGGCGGCGGGCATGGTGCTCGTCGCCGGCGCGGCGTCCGCGGCGGCGGCCGAGCCGGCGGTCGCCGCGGCGTGCGACGCTCCGGAATTCGCGACGACGCTGGCGCCGGCTGCGTCGGACAGTGTCGTGGCGGCGCGCGCGGTGTGGCTGTCGCAGTCGCTGATCCGGTGGCCGGCGGCGCCGGCGTCGGGCCGCTATGTGCTGGTGTCTTCCGCGCACGCCGGGCTCGTCGCGAAGATCGGCGCGCCGGTGAGCGGCGCGGACGACACGCTGGTGCTGTCGGTGGCTGGCGATGAGGTGCCCGCCGCGCTCGTCCCGCGCTTCAAGGTCGTCGCCCCGGGCGCGCTGTTGCGCGCGTCCGACCCCGCGCGCGTGACGCGCGCGCTGCGCGGGCAGGCGCTCGTGGTGCGCGAGGATGAACAGGGACGCGTGCTCGACGCGAGCGCCCTGCAGATCGCCGGTGCGCTGGACGACGCCTGGGCCGACGCCGCGAAGCTGGCCGATCTGGGTGTGACCTTGACGCCCAAGGCGACTCGCTTCGCGGTCTGGGCGCCAACGGCGCAGTCCGTGCGGGCTTGCGTCTATCCGAGCGCGGAAGGCGCCGCGAGCGCGGTCGTCGACATGGCGCGCGACGAAGCCACCGGCGCCTGGCGCGGCCAGTCGGCGGCGCGGCTCGCCGGCGGCTACTACGCGTATCTCGTCGACGTCTTCGTGCCCGGCGTCGGGCTCGTTCGCAACCGCGTCACCGACCCGTACTCGATCAGCCTGAACGCCGACTCGCGCCGCAGCTGGATCGGCGCGCTGGGCGACGCGTCGCTGATGCCGCGCGGCTGGCGCCGCGATGCCGCGCCGGGCACGGTTCGCAAGTCGACCGACATGGCGATCTACGAGCTGCACCTGCGCGACTTCTCGATCAACGACGCCAGCGTTCCCGCGGTGCATCGCGGCAAGTACCTCGCGTTCACCGATGCGGCCAGCGCCGGCATGCGCCACCTGCGCGCGCTCGCGCAGGCCGGCCTGACCGACGTGCACCTGCTGCCGGTGTTCGACATCGCGAGCGTGCCGGAGCGCGGCTGCACGACGCCGAAGATAGCAGGCGGTCCGGCCGACGAGACGCAACAGGCGGCGGTCGTCGCGGGCGCGGCCGGCGACTGCTTCAACTGGGGCTACGACCCGTTCCACTACAACGCGCCCGAAGGCAGCTATTCGACCGACGCGAATGACGGCGCGGTGCGCGTGCGCGAGTTCCGCGCGATGGTGCAGGGCCTGCACCGCGCCGGCCTGCGCGTGGGCATGGACGTCGTCTACAACCACACGGCCTCCGCCGGCCAGCACGCGCAATCGGTCCTCGATCGCATCGTGCCCGGCTACTACCAGCGGCTGGATGCGAGCGGCCGGATCGAGCATTCGACCTGCTGCGACAACACGGCCACCGAGAACCTGATGATGGGCAAGCTGCTCGTCGACTCGGTGACGCAGTGGGCCGTTCAATATCACGTCGACTCGTTTCGCTTCGACCTGATGGGCCACCAGCCGCGGGCCGTGATGGAGGCGTTGCAGCGCAGCCTGAGGGCGACGACGGGCCGCGAGATCCCGCTGATCGGCGAGGGCTGGAACTTCGGCGAGGTGGCCGACGGCGCGCGCTTCGTGCAGGCCTCGCAGCTGTCGCTCAACGGCACCGGCATCGGCACGTTCAGCGATCGCGCTCGCGACGCGGTGCGCGGCGGCTCGTCCACCGACAGCTCGCACCTGCGTGCCGACCAGGGCTGGATCAACGGCGAGTTCTACGATCCCAACGGGTTCAGTCACGCCACGCGCGAAGACCTGCTGGATGCCGCCGACATGATCCGCGTCGGCCTCGCCGGCTCGGTGCGCGACATGACGCTGGCGACGTGGCGCGGCGAGACGCTGCGCCTCGACAAGATCCCGTACGGCAACCAGCCCGCGGGCTACGCCAGTGCGCCCGGCGAGGCCGTCAACTACGTCGAGAACCACGACAACCAGACGCTGTTCGACAACGACCTGCTGAAGCTGCCGCTCGCCACGTCGAACGCCGACCGTGCGCGCGTGCAGATCCTCGGCGCGGCCGTCGTCGCCTTCAGCCAGGGCGTGGCGTATTTCCACGCGGGCGTCGACCTGTTGCGGAGCAAGTCCTTCGACAAGAACAGCTTCGACTCCGGCGACTGGTTCAACCGTCTCGACTGGACGGCCACCGACAACGGCTTCGGCGCCGGCCTGCCGCCGAAGCCGGACAACGGCGCGCTGTGGGACATCGAGCGCCCGCTGCTGGCGAACGCTGCGCTGAAGCCGACGCCGGCGGACATCGCGTGGACGCGCGACGCGTTCCGCGACCTGCTGCGCATCCGCGCGAGCACGCCGCTGTTCCATCTCGCGACGGCGGCCGACGTGCGCGAACGCATCAGCTTCCCGGCCGGCGGCCCGGCGCAGGAGCCGACCGTGATCGCCGAGCTGATCGACGGTCGCGGCCTGGCCGGCGCGAAGTTCGGCGCCGTGCTGGTCGTGCTCAACGCCGACAAGCAATCGCACGCGCTGGATCTGCCCGAGCTGCGCGGCCGTCACTGGCAACTGCATCCCGTCCACCTCGGCCCGCATGCGGCCGATGCCCGAATTGCGAAGCAAGCCCGCGTCGACGACGCGACCGGCGCCTTCGTCCTGCCCGAACGCAGCGCCGTCGTCTTCGTCGCGCGCTGAAGAACCCCGAGAACATCGCCATGCACCATCCTCGCCAACTCTCCGCCGCCGTCCTGATCGCCGCCAGCTCGCTGGGCGCCGCGGCCCACGCCGACGACGCGCCCGCGTCGCTCGCGATGCCCGCGCAGATCGAGCGCATCGAGCCCGCCTTCTGGTGGGTCGGCATGAAGAGCGACAAGCTGCAACTGCTCGTGCACGGCCCGCGCATCGCGGACGCGGCGCCGCAGATCGGCGATGCGCACGGCGTGCGCATCGAGTCGGTGTCGCGCGTGGCCAATCCGAACTACCTGTTCATCGACCTGCGCATCGCGCCCGACGCCGCGCCGGGCCGCGTCGACATCGTGTTCAGCCACGGCGACGAGCGCTTCCACGCGCCGTTCGAGCTGCGCGCCCGCGCGCCGGGATCGGCGCAGCGGCGCGGCTTCGATTCGTCCGACGTCATCCTCAACCTGGTGCCGGACCGCTTCGCCAACGGCAATCCGGCCAACGACAACGTGCCCGGCTACGGCGACGAAGCGCGCCGCGGCGACGACGAGGCCGGCCGCCACGGCGGCGACATCCAGGGCATCGTCGATCACCTCGACTACTTCCACGACCTCGGCGTGACGATGCTGTGGCCGACGCCGCTGACCGAGAACAAGCAGCCGAGGTATTCGTACCACGGCTACGCCGCGACCGACACCTACAAGATCGACCCGCGCTTCGGCAGCAACGAGGACTACCGCCGCATGGTGGCCGCGGCGCACGACAAGGGCATCGGCGTCATCATGGACGTGGTGCTGAACCACATCGGCTCCGAGCACTGGTGGATGCACGACATGCCGGCGCCGGACTGGATCGGCTTCGACGGCAAGTTCGTGCAGACGCAGCACGCGCGCACCACGGTGAGCGATCCGTACGCGTCGCGCGCGGACGCGAAGATCTACACCGACGGCTGGTTCGGTCCGAACATGCCCGACATGAACCAGCGCAATCCGTTCCTGGCGACGTACCAGATCCAGAACGCGATCTGGTGGATCGAGTACGCCGGCCTGTCCGGCCTGCGCGTGGACACCTGGGGCTATTCCGACCAGGCCTTCCTGCAGGAGTGGACGCGCCGCGTGATGGCGGAATACCCGAACCTCAACGTCGTCGGCGAGGAGTGGACGAGCCAGCCGACCGTGCTGATGCACTGGCTGGGCGGCGAGCGCGGCGCCAAGCACCGCCTCGCGACGCCGCTGCCCAGCGCGATGGACTTCCCGCTCAACGGCACGCTGCGCAAGGCGCTCGCCAGCGACACCGACGACCTGCACGCCGGCCTGATGGATCTCTACGAAGGCCTGGTCAACGACGTGCTGTACCCGGAGCCGTCGAAGCTGGTGCTGTTCGAGGGCAACCACGACCTGCCGCGCCTCTACAGCGTGCTGAAGGAGGACGTCGGCCTCACGAAGATGGCACTGGCCTACGTGATGACCATGCCGCGCGTGCCGCAGCTGTACTACGGCACCGAGGTGCTGATGACCAGCCCCACCGTGCGCGACGACGGCAAGGCGCGCCAGGACTTCCCGGGCGGCTGGGCCGGCGACAAGGTCAATGCGTTCACCGGCCAGGGCCTGAGCGCCCGGCAGAAGGACATGCAGGCCTTCGTGCGCACGCTGCTGAACTGGCGCAAGACGCAGACGACCGTGCACCACGGCAAGCTGATGCACTTCGTGCCGGAGAACGGCACCTACGCCTGGTTTCGCTACGACGCCGATTCCACGGTGATGGTCGTCATCAACAAGAACAAGTCCGAGACCGAACTGGATCTGACCCGCTTCAAGGAAGTGCTGAAGACGCCGGTGGCGGCGCGCGACGTGCTGGCCGGCAAGCCGGTGCAGCTGGGCGCGACGATCAAGCTGCCGGCCCGCTCGGTCCAGATCTTCGAGGTGCGCTGAAAGCCGGCGTTAATGTTATTTAAAGGTGTATGCAGACTACGAGGTGATCGCTCCGATCATCGTTGTGGGCTGCGGTGTGCGTCCGGATGATCCCTGGTGCGCACGGCTGAGTTGATCTGGAATCGTAGGTAAACTACATTCACGACTTTCGTCGCGAATGCAAGGTTTCGCGTCGTCCGCCCCTCTTCTCAGCGAGCTTTCCCGGCCCATGACCGTTGCCAACACCTCCAGCTTCCCGCGCCTGATGGGCGACGTCGGCGGCACGAACGCCCGTTTCGCCGTCCAGGAGGCACCCGGTGCGCCGCCGACGCAGGTGGTGACCTATCCGAGCGTCGAGTACGCCACCATCGCCGACGCGCTGAAGGCCTATGTGGCGCAGCTGACCTGCCCGAAGCCGCTGCAGGCTGCCATCGGCATCGCCAACCCCATCGTCGGCGACCACGTGCAGATGACCAACTTCCACTGGTCGTTCTCGATCGAGGGGGTGCGCCAGGAACTGGGCTTCGACCGGCTGCTGCTGATCAACGACTTCACCGCACTGGCGCTGTCGCTGCCCATGCTGCAGCCCGAGCACCTGCGCCGCATCGGCACGGGCGGCACGGCCGATCCGAAGGGCGCGGTGGGCCTCATCGGGCCGGGCACGGGCCTGGGCGTGTCGGGCCTGCTGAAGGTGGACGCCACGGGTCGCTCGGTGCCGCTGGGCGGCGAGGGCGGTCACGTCAGCCTCGCGCCGGGCAATGCGCGCGAGGACCAGGTCGTCGCCGCGCTGCGCGACAAGTTCGGCCACGCGTCCGCGGAGCGCGCCTTGTCCGGCATGGGCCTGGTCAATCTCTACGAGGCGCTGTGCTTGATCGACGGCATCGCGGCCAAGGCGCTGGATCCGGCCGGCGTGACCGGCGCCGCCACCGCGGGCAGCGACCCGCGCTGCGTCGAGGCGGTCGAGATCTTCTTCGCGTTCCTGGGCAGCGTCGCCGGCAACCTCGCGTTGACGCTGGGCTCGCGCGGCGGCATGTACATCGGCGGCGGCATCATCCCGCGGCTGGGCGACTGGATCGATCGCTCGGCCTTCCGCGAACGCTTCGTCGCCAAGGGGCGCTTCCGCGACTATCTCGAAGGCGTTCCAACGTGGCTGATCCATGCGGAGACGTCGCCGGCGCTGATCGGCGCCGCGAACGCGCTCGACCAGCTCTGAGCAATCAGACACGCGTCGCCCAACGAAAAACGCGCCCGAAGGCGCGTCCCGGCGGCGAAAAACCGGCGCTTCACTCGCCCAGCAGCGCAGCCCCGCCGCCCATCACCTGGCTGAATCCGGCGTCGACGTACGAGATCTCGCCCGTCATGCCGGCAGACAGGTCGGACAGCATGAACGCCGCGACATTGCCGACGTCGTCGATCGTCACCGTGCGGCGCAGCGGCGAGTTCTCCTCGAACACGCCCAGCAGCTTGCCGAAGCCCTTGATGCCCGACGCCGCCAGCGTCTTGATCGGCCCGGCCGAGATGCCGTTGACGCGGATGCCCTTCGGGCCCAGCCCGGCGGCGAGGTAGCGCACGCTGGCCTCGAGCGAGGCCTTGGCCAGGCCCATCGTGTTGTAGGCCGGCACGGCGCGCACGGCGCCGAGATAGGTCATCGTCAGCAGGGCACTCTTGTCGCGCAGTTGCGGCAGCACGGCCTTGGCCATCGCGGGGAAGCTGTAGGCGGAGATGTCGTGGGCGATGCGGAAGCCCTCGCGCGACAGGCCGTCCAGGAATTCGCCGGCGATCGCCTCGCGCGGGGCGAAGCCGATCGAGTGGACGAAGCCGTCGAAGCCTTCTGGCCAGGCCTGCTTGAGGCCGTCGGCGAGGGCGGCGATCTGCTCGTCCGAGCCGACGTCGCAATCGAAAATCAGATTCGAACCGAATTCGGCGGCGTATTCGGTGATGCGCTCCTTGAAGCGCTCGCCCTGGTAGCTGAAGGCGAGTTCGGCGCCTTCGCGGTGGCAGGCCCGGGCGACGCCGTAGGCGATCGAGCGGTTGTTCAAGACGCCCGTGACGAGCAGGCGTTTGCCGGCGAGGAATCCCATGCGGTCTCCGTATGTTGCTAGTATGGCGATTGTCGCACCCCAATCTTGCGGGTACGGCTCTTGCGGGCTATAATACGAGCTTCGCTGAAGTACTGGACACTGCGGATTTGCTGCTGCTGGCCGAAGGGTTGCGCAGGATCTGACGGGACGACATGACGCGTGGAAGAGGTGGGCGGATAGTCTTTCTGCCCATTTTTTTTGCCGCCGCGTTTGCACCGTGAAATAAGTCCGCACCGGACGGTACTCCAGCGAAAAGAACTCTGCGAGATGGCGGCCTTCGAAAGTTGCCCTCTCGATTGCAAGTTGCAAGGGTCCTCAGGGGCCTTTGCGACTTTTTGGCCCTCCTTTTCACGTCGAACCTTAGAACCACTTTCTTGACAGGCCCCGCACAAACTCCAGGCTGGACTTCGGCCGTCGAACGCACCGTCACCGGGTTGGGATACGACCTGGTGGACGTCGAGCGCGTCGGCGGAGGACTCCTGCGCGTCACGATCGACCGCGTCCCTGGCCATGTGTACACGACCGGCGAATCCGAGTTCGTGCTGGTCGAGGATTGCGAAGCTGTCACGCGACAGCTGCAATATGTGCTTGAAGTGGAGAACGCGGACTACAGCCGGCTCGAGGTCTCCTCGCCGGGCCTGGATCGTCCGCTGCGAGGCGAGCGCGACTTCCGGCGCTTCGTCGGCGAACAAGTGGAAATCACCCTCAAGCAGCCGTTCCAGGCGCGCAAGAAGTTCGCGGGCGAACTGCAGGCGCGCGAGAACGGCTGGGGACTGGTGCTGCCGGCGGCTCCGATCAGCAAGACGCAGGCGAAGGCAGGTGCCAGGGCGGACGTCGAGCAGGTGCTCGATTTCACGCTCGATGAGTTGCAGGAAGCCCGGCTGGTGCCGGTGATCGACTTCAAGGGACGCCGCCGCAAGGCGGAGCCCACCGCCGTGCCCAACGGGGCCGGTGCTCAATCCGACGACGGAGGTCAAGAAGAATGAACCGCGAAATGCTGATGTTGGTGGACGCGATCTCGCGCGAAAAGACCGTCGAACGCGACCTCGTGTTCGGCGCGGTCGAGTCTGCGCTCGCCTCGGCCACCAAGAAGCTTCACGGTGCCGACGTGGACATCCGTGTCTCGGTGGACCGCGAGACCGGCGACTACGACACCTACCGCCGCTGGCATGTCGTTCCGAACGAAGCCGGCCTGCAGATTCCCGATGCCGAAATCCTGCTGTTCGAAGCGCAGGAACAGATCGCCGACATCGAGGTCGACGACTACATCGAGGAGCCGATCGACTCGGTGCCGATCGGCCGCATCGGCGCGCAGGCCGCCAAGCAGGTCATCCTGCAGAAGATCCGCGACGCGGAGCGCGAACAGCTGCTCAACGACTTCCTGTCGCGCGGCGAACGCATCTTCACGGGCACCGTCAAGCGCCTGGACAAGGGCGACATCATCGTCGAGCAGGGCCGCGTCGAAGGCCGCCTCAAGCGCGGCGAGATGATCCCGAAGGAAAACCTGCGCTCGGGCGACCGCGTGCGCGCGTTCATCGCCGGGGTTGATTCCCAGGCCCGCGGCCCCCAGATCATGCTCTCGCGCAGCGCGCCGGGCTTCATGGTCGAGCTGTTCGGCCAGGAAGTCCCCGAGATCGAGCAAGGCCTGCTGGAGATCAAGAGCTGCGCGCGTGACGCCGGTTCGCGCGCCAAGATCGCCGTGCTGTCGCACGACAAGCGCGTCGACCCGATCGGCACCTGCGTCGGCGTGCGCGGCTCGCGCGTGACCGCGGTCACCAACGAGCTCGCCGGCGAGCGCGTCGACATCGTGCTGTGGAGCGAGGATCCGGCGCAGTTCGTCATCGGCGCGCTGGCTCCGGCCAACGTGCAGTCGATCGTCGTCGATGAAGAGAAGCATGCGATGGACGTCGTCGTCGACGAGGAAAACCTCGCGATCGCGATCGGCCGCGGCGGCCAGAACGTGCGCCTCGCGTCCGACCTGACCGGCTGGCGCATCAACATCATGACGGCCGAGGAATCGCAGGCCAAGCAGGCCGAGGAATCGGGCGGCGTGCGCGCGCTGTTCGTCGACAAGCTGGACGTCGACGAGGAAGTGGCCGACATCCTGATCGAGGAAGGCTTCACGAGCCTCGAGCAGGTGGCCTACGTGCCGCTGCAGGAGATGCTCGAGATCGAGGGCTTCGACGAAGACACGGTCAACGAGCTGCGCACCCGCGCCAAGGATGCGCTGCTGACGATGGAAATCGCGCGTGAGGAGCGCGTCGAGGAAGTGTCGCAGGACCTGCGCGACCTCGAAGGACTGACGCCCGACCTGATCGGGAAGCTGGCGGACGGGGGCGTGCACACGCGCGACGACCTGGCCGACCTGGCGGTCGACGAACTGGTGGAGATGACCGGCGTTGACGAGGCCAGCGCGAAGGCGCTGATCATGAAGGCCCGCGAGCACTGGTTCAACACCTGAGCTCCAACGACCACCACGCACAACGAACGCCCGGAACAACGAGCAAGGAATTCCTGAAATGGCAGTGACTACCGTCGCCCAGTTTGCATCGGAGCTGAACCGCCCCGCTGCAACGCTGCTCGAACAGCTGCAGTCCGCAGGCGTCGCCAAGGCGACGACCGACGACGCGCTGAACGACGCAGACAAGGAGCGGCTGCTCGACTACTTGCGCACCGCGCACGGCACCACCGGGGGCGAGCGCAAGAAGATCACGCTGACCCGCAAGTCGACCAGCGAGATCAAGCAGGCGGATGCGAGCGGCAAGGCCCGCACCATCCAGGTCGAGGTGCGCAAGAAGCGCACCTTCGTCCAGCGCGATGACTCCACCACCGAGGAGCAGGCCCAGGCCGCCGCCGCTGCGGAGGAAGCCGAGCTGGTTCGCCGCGAGGAAGAGGCCCGCGCCCAGGCCACGCTGATGCGCCAGCAGGAAGAAGAGCTGGCGGAAAAGCGTCGCCTGCGCGAAGAGGAAGAGGCGCGCGCGCGCGCCGAAGCCGACGAGCGCGCCAAGGCCGCCGCGGCTGCCGCCGAGAAGGCCGCTGCCGAGAAGGTGGCCGCCGATGCGGCGCGCGCCGCCGCCGAGGCCGCCAAGCCCAAGGTGCCGATGACGAAGTCGGCCAAGGACGCCGCCGCCCGCGAAGCCGCCGCTGCCGCCGCCGCAGCGGCTGCGGCCCCAGTGCCGGCTCCGGTCGTCGAGGCGCCCGCGCCCGTCGCGCCGCCGGTCGAGCCCGTGCGCCAGGTGCGCGTGGTCAAGGCCGCCGCCGTCGAGGCCGAGGAAACCAAGCGCATGACGGACCTGCAGGACCGCCGCAAGGCCGCCGAAGCAGAAGCCGCCGCCATCCGCGCGATGATGTCCGCGCCCAAGAAGGTGCTGGTCGCCCACAAGCCGGAGCCGCCGAAGCCGGTCGACGCGGCCGCGGGCATCAAGGGCACGATCCACAAGGCCAAGGCCGTTCCGGGCGCTCCCGCGGCGCCGGGCGCCAAGCCGGGCGACAAGAAGGCCGTCAAGTCCGAGAAGCTCTCCTCGAGCTGGGCCGACGACGCCGCCAAGAAGCGTGGCGAAGCGAGCAAGGGCCGCACGGGCCCGGGCTCGTCCACCGGTGCGGGCGCAGGCCGTCCGGGCTGGCGCGCTCCGCGCGGCGGCGCGCGTGGCGGTCGCGATCGCGACTCGAGCTCGAGCAACTTCCAGGCGCCGACCGAGCAGGTCATCCAGGAAGTGCACGTGCCCGAGACCATCTCCGTGGCCGACCTGGCGCACAAGATGTCCGTCAAGGCCTCGGAAGTCATCAAGCAGTTGATGAAGCTGGGCCAGATGGTCACGATCAACCAGCAGCTCGATCAAGAGACCGCGATGATCGTGGTCGAGGAAATGGGCCACACGGCGATCACCGCCAAGCTGGACGATCCGGAAGCCTTCAGCGAGGAAGAAAAGGCCGCGCAGGTCGTCGGCGAACTGTTGCCGCGCGCGCCGGTCGTCACGGTCATGGGTCACGTCGACCACGGCAAGACCTCGCTGCTGGACTACATCCGCCGTGCCCGCGTGGCCTCCGGCGAAGCCGGCGGCATCACGCAGCACATCGGCGCGTACCACGTCGAAACGCCGCGCGGCATGATCACGTTCCTGGACACCCCGGGTCACGCGGCCTTCACGGCCATGCGTGCACGCGGTGCCAAGGCCACCGACATCGTGATCCTGGTGGTCGCGGCCGACGACGGCGTCATGCCGCAGACGAAGGAAGCGATCCACCACGCGAAGGCGGCGGGCGTGCCCATCGTCGTGGCGATCAACAAGATCGACAAGCCCGACGCCAACCTCGAGCGCGTGCGCTCCGAACTGGTGGCCGAAGAGGTCGTGCCGGAAGAATTCGGCGGCGATTCGCCGTTCGTGCAGGTCTCTGCCAAGACCGGCCAGGGCATCGACGCCCTGCTGGAGCAGGTGCTGCTGCAGGCCGAAGTGCTGGAGCTCAAGGCCCCGGCCGAAGCCGCGGCGCAGGGCGTCGTCGTCGAAGCCCGCCTCGACAAGGGCCGCGGCCCGGTCGCGACGGTGCTGGTGCAGACCGGCACGCTCAAGCGCGGCGACATCGTGCTGGCGGGGTCGAGCTTCGGCCGCGTCCGCGCGATGATCGACGAGGACGGCAACTCGGCCAACGAGGCCGGCCCGTCCATCCCGGTGGAGATCCAGGGCCTGACCGAAGTGCCGCAGGCCGGCGACGACTTCATGGTCCTGACCGACGAACGCCGTGCGCGCGAGATCGCCACGTTCCGCCAGGGCAAGTACCGCGACGTCAAGCTGGCGCGCCTGCAGAAGAACAAGATGGAAAGCTTGTTCGACAGCATGGGCTCGGCCGATGTCCAGGTGCTGCCGATCATCGTCAAGGCCGACGTGCAAGGCTCGCAGGAAGCCCTCGGCTCCTCGCTGCTCAAGCTGTCGACCGACGAGGTCAAGGTGCAGATCGTGCACTCGGCCGTCGGTGGCATCAGCGAGTCCGACGTCAACCTGGCGATCGCCTCCAAGGCGGTCATCATCGGCTTCAACGTCCGTGCGGACGCCGGCGCGCGCAAGCTCGCCGAGAACAACGGCGTCGACCTGCGCTACTACAACATCATCTACGACGCCGTGGATGAGGTGAAGGCGGCGATGACGGGCATGCTGGCGCCGGAACAGCGCGAGGAAGTCGTGGGCGCGGCGGAGATCCGCCAGGTCTTCACGGTCTCCAAGACGTCCATCGCGGGTTGCATGGTCACCTCGGGCCTGGTGCGCCGTGGCTCCAAGCTGCGCCTGCTGCGCGAAAACGTCGTCGTCTTCACGGGCGAGATCGATTCGCTGCGCCGCATGAAGGACGATGTGCGCGAAGTCCGCGAGGGCTTCGAGTGCGGCCTGACGATCAAGAACTACAACGACATCAAGGAAGGCGATCAGTTGGAGTTCTTCGAGATCAAGGAAGTGGCACGAACGCTTTAAAAGCGGGACGCACTTCACCTGTGCAGAAGCCCCGCCAGAAGTTGGCGGGGCTTTTCACTTGAGAGGGCGGAAAAATCATCATGCGACATAAACGAAACATTCCCAACCGCGGCTTCCGCGTCGCCGACCAGATCCAGCGGGACCTGGGCGAGCTGATCCGCGAGCTGAAGGATCCCCGCGTCGGCATGATCACCGTCAACTCGGTGGAGGTCACGCCCGACTACGCGCACGCGAAGGTGTTCTTCTCGCTGCTGATCGGCGATTCGGCCGAGAGCGAGATCGCGCTCAACGAGGCCGCCGGCTTCCTGCGCAATGGCCTGTTCAAGCGGCTGTCCATCCACACGGTGCCGACGCTGCACTTCCACTTCGACCGCACCACCGAGCGGGCGGCCGAACTGAACGCCATGATCCTGCAGGCCAACGCGAACCGCGCCAAGGAAGACGAGCCGAAGGCGGACGACGAGCCGAAGGCGGACGACGAGCCCAAGGCCCTGGACTGAGCCACGACATGACCGAGCTGCAACCCACGCCCGTCCCGGACGCGGCCGCTGCCCCCGCAGCGGCGCGCGCGCCGCGGCCTGCGCGCGTGAAGGTGCAACGTCGGCCGGTGCACGGCGTGCTGCTGCTGGACAAGCCGCCGGGCCTGTCGTCCAACGACGCGCTGCAGAAGGCCAAGTGGCTGCTGCGCGCCGAGAAGGCCGGCCACACCGGCACGCTCGATCCGCTGGCGACGGGGCTGCTGCCGCTGTGCTTCGGCGCGGCAACCAAGTTCGCCCAGGTGAGCCTGGACTCCGACAAGAGCTACCGCGCCACCCTGCGCTTCGGCCAGACCACGCGCACCGGCGATGCCGAGGGCGAGGTGCTGCAGGAGCGTCCGGTCGCTTTCGACCGCGCGGCGCTGGCGGCCGCCTGCGTGCAGTGGACGGGCCCGATCCGCCAGCTGCCGCCGATGTACTCCGCGCTGAAGCACAACGGCAAGGCGTTGTACGAATACGCGCGCGACGGCGTCGAAGTCGAGCGTGCCGAGCGCGACGTGACGATTCACACGATTGAAATCACGGATTGGCACCATGAAAACCCGGAGACGGCGACAATCGAGGTTCGCTGTTCCAAGGGCACCTACATCCGCACCCTGGCCGAATCCATCGGCGAGACGCTGGGTTGCGGCGCGCACCTGATCGGCCTGCGTCGCACCGCGAGCGGGCCACTGACACTGAAAGACGCGATCACGCTGGAAGCACTCGAGGCGATGCCCGAGGCCGAGCGCGAAAGTTGCTTGCTGCGTCCCGACACCTTGCTGGCCGAATGGCCGGCCGTGCGACTCGACGCCAACGAGGCCGCACGTTTCCTGACCGGCCTGCGCCGGCGCACCTCCGAGCCCGACTGCGCGCACCTGCGCGTGTACGGGCCCGAACCGCACGCACTTCTTGGCAGCGCGCACATCACGGCTGGCGAGTTGATCGCCGATCGCCTGCTGAGCCCCACCGAAGTGCAGGGCCTGCTGAACGAATTGAACCTTCCGAGAACGTTATGACCGATAGCACGCAGATCCGCAACATCGCCATCATCGCCCACGTCGACCATGGCAAGACGACGCTGGTCGACCAGCTCCTTCGCCAGAGCGGCACTTTCTCCGCGCACGAGAAGATCGTCGACACGGTGATGGACAACAACGCGATCGAACGCGAACGCGGCATCACCATCCTGGCCAAGAACTGCGCGGTCAGCTGGAAGGGCACGCACATCAACATCGTCGACACCCCGGGCCACGCGGACTTCGGCGGCGAGGTCGAGCGCGCGCTGTCGATGGTCGACGGCGTGGTGCTGCTGATCGACGCCCAGGAAGGCCCGATGCCGCAGACGCGCTTCGTCACGAAGAAGGCGCTGGCCCTCGGCCTGAAGCCCATCGTCGTCGTCAACAAGGTCGACAAGCCGGGCGCCAAGCCCGAGATGGTCGTCAACGCCGCGTTCGACCTGTTCGACAAGCTCGGCGCCAACGACGAGCAGCTCGACTTCCCGGTCGTCTACGCCTCGGGCATCAACGGCTGGTCGTCGCTGGTCGAAGGCGAGCGCGGCGAAAAGTGGGGCGAGGACATGTCCGCGCTGTTCGACACCGTGCTCAAGCACGTCGCGCCGAACACGGGCGATCCGGCCGCACCGCTGCAACTGCAGATCTCCGCGCTCGACTTCTCGACCTTCGTCGGCCGCATCGGCGTCGGCCGCATCCTGCAGGGCACGATCAAGCCGTCGATGGACGTCGTCGTGATGGAAGGCCCGGACGGCAAGGCCGTCAAGGGCCGCATCAACCAGGTGCTGACGTTCCAGGGCCTGGACCGCGTGCAGGTCACCGAAGCCGGCCCGGGCGAGATCGTGCTGATCAACGGCATCGACGACGTCAACATCGGCGTCACCATCACCGACCCGACCAACCCGGCGCCGCTGCCGATGATCAAGGTCGACGAGCCGACGCTGACGATGAACTTCCTCGTCAACACGTCGCCGCTGGCCGGCCGCGAAGGCAAGTACGTCACCAGCCGCCAGATCTGGGACCGCCTGCAAAAGGAACTGCAGCACAACGTCGCGCTGCGCGTGAAGGAAACCGACGAGGACGGCGTCTTCGAGGTGATGGGCCGCGGCGAACTGCACCTGACCATCCTGCTGGAGAACATGCGCCGCGAAGGTTTCGAGATGGCCGTCTCCAAGCCGCGCGTCGTGTTCCACGACGTCGACGGCGAGCGCCACGAGCCGATCGAGCTGGTCACGGCCGACGTCGAGGAAACCCACCAGGGCGGCGTCATGCAGGCCCTCGGCGAGCGCAAGGGCGAGCTGGTCAACATGGAGCCGGACGGCAACGGCCGTGTCCGCCTCGAGTACCGCATCCCCGCGCGCGGCCTGATCGGCTTCTCGAACGAGTTCATGAACCTGACCCGTGGTTCGGGCCTGATCTCGAACATCTTCGACGGCTACGAGCCGCACAAGGGCGAGATCGGCGGCCGCAAGAACGGCGTGCTGATCTCGATGGACGCCGGCGAGATCTTCACCTACGCGCTCGGCAAGCTCGACGACCGCGGCCGCATGTTCGTCAAGCCGAACGATCCGGTCTACGAAGGCATGATCGTGGGCATCCACAGCCGCGACAACGACCTCGTCGTCAACGCGACGCGCACCAAGCAGCTGACCAACTTCCGCGTGTCCGGCAAGGAAGACGCGATCAAGATCACGCCGCCGATCGACCTCACGCTGGAATACGGCGTCGAGTTCATCGACGACGACGAGCTGGTCGAGATCACGCCGAAGAGCGTGCGCCTGCGCAAGCGTTTCCTCACGGAAAACGAGCGCAAGCGCAACAAGAAGATGTGAACCTGAGTTCCCTGTTGGCGTGAACGCGCCGCGAGCGATTGGCCAACGTGCCGAACGCTCGCGGCGTTTTCATTGGCGATCTGCGACACTTCGACGCGATGAATTCGACGTCTTCCCTGAGCCATGCCCGCGCCGCCTTCGGCATGGTCGTCGTCACGTTGATGTGGAGCACCGCGGGCGTCGTCAGCCGCTCGCTGCAGACGGCCGAGAGCTTCGAGGTCACGTTCTTCCGCAGCCTGTTCAACCTCGCCGGGCTGGGCCTGGCGCTCACGTGGATGCGCGGCTGGAGCCTCTGGGTGGACCTGTTCCGCTCGCCGCGCGTCGTCTGGATGTCGGGCGTGTGCTGGAGCGTGATGTTCACCGCCTTCATGGTGGCGCTGACGATGACGCGCGTCGCCAACGTGCTGGTGACGATGGCGATCAGTCCGCTGCTGACGGCCGTGTTCGCGCGCCTGTTCCTGCACCACAGGCAGCCCGCTCGCACCTGGGTCGCGATCGCCGTGGCCGGCGCGGGCATCGCGTGGATGTTCGGCCGCAGCATGCAGGCCGCCGACGCGCGCAGCCTCGCCGGCATGGCCGTGGCGCTGGCGGTGCCGCTGTCGTCGGCGCTCAACTACACGGTGCTGCAGCACGCCGGCCGCGCGCTGGTCGACGACGACAGCACGCAGACGCCCGCGCAGCAGCCCGACATGCTCAGCGCCGTGCTGATCGGCGCGGCGATCTCGGCGTTGGCCACGCTGCCGCTGGCGTGGCCGTTCAAGTCCAACGCGCACGACCTCGGCCTGCTGTTCGGCCTCGGCATCTTCCAGCTCGCGATTCCGTGCCTGCTGCTCGTGCGCGTCGCGCGCGCGCTGCCCGCGCCCGAGGTCGCGCTGCTGGGCCTGCTGGAGGTGATCTTCGGCGTGCTGTGGGCCTGGGTCGGCGCCGGCGAGGCGCCGGGCAACTCGGCGCTGGTCGGCGGCGGCATCGTCGTCGGCGCGCTCGTCTTCAACGAACTGCTGAGCCTGCGCGGTCGTCGACCCGCGCAGGTTTCCTAGGAAACCATCATGACCCATGCCGATTCGCCCACCGTGCTCGCCGAGCGCCGCCAGCACCTGGGCGTCCTCACGCTGAACCGGCCGAAGGCGCTCAACGCGCTGTCGCTGGAGATGATCCGCCTCGTCACGACGCAGTTGCTCGCGTGGCGCGACGATCCGCAGATCGGCGCGGTGCTGCTGCGCGGCGCCAATCGCGAAGGCAAGGCGCCGGCGTTCTGCGCGGGCGGCGACATCCGTTACTTCCACGAAGCCGCGCTGGCCGGCGATCCGACGCTGGAGGATTTCTTCAGCGAGGAATACGCGCTCAACCACCTGATCCACACGTTCGGCAAGCCCACCTTCGCACTGATGGACGGCGTCACGATGGGCGGCGGCATGGGCCTCGCGCAGGGCTGCTCGATGCGCGTCGTCACCGAGCACGCCAAGCTGGCGATGCCCGAGACCAACATCGGCCTGTTCCCCGACGTCGGCGGCGGCTGGTTCCTGGCGCGCACGCCGGGCTACCTCGGCGAGTTCCTCGGCTTGAGCGGCCAGGTGCTGGGCGCGGCCGACGCGCTGGCCGTCGACTGGGCCGACATCTGCGTCTCCGCCGATCGGCTGGACGACCTGGTGCAGGCGATCGTCGATGCGACCGCCGTCGATGGCGTTGGCGCGCTGTCGGCCGTCAACGCGTTCGCGGCCGACGCGGGCGCGTCGCCGCTCGCGGCGCAGCGCGATCTCATCGACCGCGTGTTCGCGGCGCACGACCTCGCGGCGATCGTCGCGGCGCTGGCGGCGGAAGAGGGCGAGTTCGCAGGCGCGCTTGCGAAGACGCTGTCGCAGCGCTCGCCGCTGATGATGGCCGTCACGCTCGAACAGATCCGGCGCGCGCGCACGATGACGCTGGCCGACGACCTGCGCATGGAGCGCGGCCTCGTGCGCCACTGCTTCCACCTGCGGCCCGGCGCGGCGAGCGAGACGCTCGAAGGCATCCGTGCGCTGGTCGTCGACAAGGATCACGCGCCGCGCTGGAATCCCTCGGCGATCGCCGACGTCTCGCCGGCGATGGTCGCCGCGTATTTCGCGTCGCCGTGGCCGGCGCACGCGCATCCGTTGCGCGACCTGGCCAGGCCGGCCAGCAGCAACGTCCATCTCGGTGCCTCGGGAACCGCCGTGATCGGCGGCGAACCCGGCGCGCGGAGCCGATCGGAATGACTGGACCGGTGTCGTCGCGGCACGCGAAGCCAGCTTTGCCGAGACGTGCGCTCCGCAGCCAGGGAGCGGCGCTTGATGCCGCCTCCGTTCCTGGTAATTTATTAGGAAATTAGTTAATCGATCATGGTCGCCTCCATCGACAAGATCTTCGAAGCCCTCGCCTCGGGGCCCCGACGACAGATCCTGGCCTACCTTTCCGAGGCCGAGCTGAGCACCAAGGAGCTCGCCGAGCGCTTCGAGATGAGCGCGCCGGCGATCTCGCGCCACTTGCCCGTGCTCGAGAACGCGAGCCTCGTGCGCAGCGAGCGACGCGGGCAGTTCGTGCTCTATGCGCTGGTGCGCGAAAGCGTCGTCAACAGCCTCACCGGCTATGCGATGGAGCTGTGTCCGGTGGGACGTCCGCTCAAGCGCGAGTCCGGGGCGATCGCGAAGAAGCGCAAGAGCGCGTGAACATCGGACGACGCCGGCGATGAGGAACGAGGTCTGGCGCGCCTGATCAACTCTTCGGGATGTAGTCCTTCAGCCCGGCCGCGAGCGCCGCGAACGTGATCGCGCATCGGGCGCTGGCGCGCAGGTCCTCGTGCATGGCGATCCAGGTGTCCAGCATCGGCGCGAAGTCCTTGCGCAGCACGCGCACCAGCGACGGATCGCGCCTGGCCAGCGCCACGTGGCAGACGCCGATGCCGTAGCCGGCGCGCAGCGCCGCGAGGTTCGCGAGATCGCTGTCGGTGCGCAACGCCAGCGCGGCGCGCGTGAAGGCCGGATAGCGCGTCTGCCATTGGCGGATGAACGCGGTTTCGGTGTCGAAACCGATCATCGTGTGACGCGGCAGCTCGGCCATCGTGCGCGGCGCGCCGTGCTCGGCGAGGTAGCGCTTGTGGGCGTGGAAGCCCAGCTCGATGCCGCCGACGCGCCTGGCCACCAGCGCATCCTGCGTCGGGCGCACCATGCGCACCGCGATGTCCGCCTCGCGGCGCAGCAGGTCGTCCACCTGGTTGGACAGCATGAGCTCGATCACCAGTTCCGGGTGTTGGCGGCGCAGCGACGTGAGGATGGGCGGCAGCACCTCGACGCCGACGACCTCGCTGGCCGTCAGGCGCACCGTGCCGCGCACGCCATCGCCATGGCTGCTCGCCACGCGGCGCAGCGCCGCGGCGCTGCTGGCCAGGGCGACGGCGTAGGGCTTGAGCTCGAGCGCCGCGTCGGTCGGGGCGAAGCCGTCGAACGAACGCGTGAACAGCTTCAGCTTCAGAGCGGCCTCGAGGCTGTCGATGTGGCGGCCGACCGTCGGCTGCGTCATGCCCATCGCGCGGCCGGCGGCCGACAGCGAGCCCGTCTCCAACACGCTGATGAAGCTGCGGTACCACTCCCAGTTCGGTTCGGCATCTGCCATGGTATGCATTTATCTATAGCGATGATGCGATTCTAGGCAATTTTCAAATGTGTGCCGAATCCGCAAACTGCGGTCATCGCAGCAGCGACCAGGCCTTCCACGGAGCCCGCCATGTTCAACGCCGTCCAGTCCGTTCCCGTCGATTGCGACCTCGTCCTCATGGCGCGCGTCGTCGGCGCCGCCGCGCTGGGCCTGGCGGTGGTCGCGCTCGAGGCCTGGCTGCGCGTGCCGGTGCGGCCGCTGCTGGACGGCTACCTGCAGGAGGCGCAGGCCCGTGTCGCCGCGTTCTTTCGCCATCTCTCGTTCTGAAACCCGCCAAGGAGACTCGCCATGTCCAATTCCAAGATCGCCCTGTTCGGCGCCGCCGGCGCCATCGGCCAATCCATCGCCCGGGCGCTCGCCGCCAAGGGCCAGGCCTATCGCGTGGTCGGCCGCTCCGAGGCCGGCCTGCGCAAGACCTTCGGCGCCGATCCGCTCGCCGAGGTCGTCACGTGGAACCCGGATTCGCCCACGTCGGTGAAGGCCGCGGCCAGCGGCATCGACACGCTGATCTACCTGGTCGGCGTCAACTACTGGCAGTTCGAACTGCATCCGCAGCTGATGCGCAAGATGCTGGACGGCGCGATCGCTGCGGGCGTGCGCAACGTGATCCTGATCGGCACGGTGTACCCGTACGGCCGCGCCCGCACGACGCCGGTGCGCGAGGATCACCCGCGCGAACCGCACACGTTCAAGGGCCGCATGCGCAAGGAGCAGGAGGACATCCTGCTGCAGGCGCACGCCGAGGGCCGCATCAACGCCGCCGTGCTGCGTCTGCCCGATTTCTACGGGCCGGGCGTCGAGGCCAGCCTGCTGCACCGCATCGCGCTGGCCGCCGTCAATGGCGGCACCGCCGACGCGATCGGCCCGATCGACCGCCCGCACGAGTTCGTCTTCGTGCCGGACGTCGGCCCGGTGGTCACGAAGCTGATCGACACGCCGGCCGCTTTCGGCCACGTGTGGCATCTCGCCGGCGCGGGCGTCACGACGCAGCGCGACCTCGTCGGCGAGATGCAGCGCCAGACCGGCCGCAAGATCTCGCTGCGCGTCGCCGGCAAGACGATGCTGCGCGTGCTGGGCCTGTTCAACAAGATGATCCGCGAGATGGTGGAGATGAACTACCTGCTGACCGAGCCCTTGATCATGGACGACTCGGCGCTGCAGCGCCTGATCGGGCCGATCCGCAAGACGTCGTATGCCGAAGGCATCCGCCAGACGCTGGCGGCCGTCCGGCCCTGACAAGGCATCGATCGGTCGAGGCCGGACGGCTCGCGACGGGCCCGATCGCAGGCTCGCGAAAGCCGGGCGCGCTCGAGCGGGGGCACCGCGTCGCTGGGATAATGCGGGCATGCCTCCGACGTCCCTCAGTCCATGGCGCCTGTCCGTTGCCCCGATGATGGACTGGACCGACCGCCACTGCCGCTACTTCCACCGCCTGATCACGCGCAACACGCTGCTGTACACCGAGATGGTGACCACCGGCGCGCTGCTGCATGGCAACCAGCCGCGCCATCTGGACTTCAGCGACGAGGAGCATCCCGTCGCGCTGCAGCTGGGCGGCAGCGAGCCCGATGCGCTGGCCGCGTGCGCGAAGCTGGCGCAGCAATGGGGCTACGACGAGGTCAACCTCAACTGCGGCTGTCCGAGCGAGCGCGTGCAGCGCGGCGCGTTCGGCGCCTGCCTGATGCGCGAGGCCGAGCTCGTGCGCGACGGCGTGGCCGCGATGCGCGACGCGTGCACGCTGCCGGTGACGGTCAAGCACCGCATCGGCATCGACAAGATCGAGAGCTACGACTTCGTGCGCGACTTCGTCGGCACCGTGGCGGCGGGCGGCTGCAGCGTGTTCATCGTGCACGCGCGCAACGCGTGGCTGCAGGGCCTGAGCCCGAAGGACAACCGCACGATCCCGCCGCTGCGCTACGAGTTCGTCTACCGCCTGAAGCGGGATTTCCCCGATTTCACGATCGTGCTGAACGGCGGCGTCAAGGGCGACGAGGAGATCGCGCGCCATCTCGAGCACGTCGACGGCGTGATGATCGGCCGCGAGGCCTATCACGATCCGTGGTGCATGGCCGACTGGGATGCGCGCTTCCTGGGCGGCGTCGCGCTCGAGCGCACGCGCGAGGACATCGAGGCGCAGATGGTCGACTATCTCGAGCGCCTGCAGGCGTCCGAGCATCACTGGTCACAGGCGTCGCGCCACATGCTGGGCCTGTGGAACGGCGTCAAGGGCGCGCGGCGCTGGCGCCAGGTGTGGTCGGACCACAAGATGAAGACGCTGGCCCCGACCGAGGTGTCGCGCCTCGCGCACGCGGGCGCCGAGCAGGCCGCGCTCGCGGCCTGAGCGCTCGCTGCGGCGTCAGCCGACCTTGCCGATCCAGTCCGCCAGGCGGCGGCTCACCGGATCGCAGGCGCTGTGCGAGCCGTTGAAGTCGAGGTGCTGGATGTAGCCGTCGTTGCCCGCGGTGACGCGCACGCGGCACTTCAGCTCGCGGTCGACGGTCTGGCCGCCGCCGCCGGTGCTGTCCGCGCCCTTGGGCAGGCTGCTGATGAAGCCGGAGGTCTGCACCGGCGTCGGGATGTAGGTGGTGTCCATGGTCGCGGTGTTCCACTGCCAGAGCATGCCGGTCGCGGTCTTTTCCTGGCTGGAAGGGGCGCCGATGACCTGGGAGATGTCGCCGACCTTGTGCAGTGCGAGCTTTTGCAGGTTGGCCGCGTTCAGCGCTGCGGGGGCGGCGGCTTGCGGAGCGGACGATTCGCTGGCACAGCCGGCCAGCGCGAGGACGGCGAGAGTGGCGAAACGGATCTGTCGCATGGCGAGCCTTCCCCTGTCTTGGTCCGCCGCATTCTGCCGAATGTTGCTCGACAGGTGTCTCCGTTCTGGGCCCGGGCGGACCTGTCGCCGCATTTAATTCGCCGCGGCGATCAGGCGTTCGCCAGCGCCTCGTCGATCTTGTCCTTGACGCGGTGCAGGCCGCGCAGCAGCGAGGTCTGGTCGAGCATCGCCTGCGGCGCGAGCTTCATGGCCACCTCGTCGAGCTGCGCGGGTTCGTTGACGATGGTGTAGGCGAGGGCGGACAGCACGCAGATGTAGCGATGCGACACGCGCGGCAGGCGCATCGTCGTGTGGATGCTGATGTGGTGGCGCACGCTGGCGACGGCGGCCGGCGTCAGGCCCCAGGCCTCGCACAGGTTGGCGCCGACGTCGTCGTGGCCGCAGCCGAACTCGGCGCGCTCCAGTTCGACCAGGTGGACGTCGTCGCGCGCGGCGGCGAGCATCGGGGCGTATTTCTCGGGCGAATGGCGGTAGAGCACGGCCTTGCCGCATTCCTCGAACAGGCCGGCGGTGTGCGCGCTCCAGGCCTCCATCGACAGCGCCTGCGCCAGCCGGCCCATCAGCAAGCCGCGGATGCTGGCGCGCTCCCAGATGGCGATGAGCTGCGGCACCTGCGGGAACGCGGCCTGCAGGCCGGTCTCGTAGGCGATCGCCGAGATCTCGCGCACGCCGAGATAGGTGACGGCCTGCTGCACGCTCTGCACGCGGCCCTTGAGGCCGTACAGCGGCGAGTTGACGGCCTTCATCACGGCGGCGGCGAATGACATGTCGGCCTCGATCAGCGCGCTGACCGCGTTGAGGTTGACGTCGTCCTCGCGCAGCAGGGCGGCCAGCTTGACCAGCGACTGCGGCTGGGCAGGCAGGTCGAAATCCAGGTTCACGGGTCGGTTGTCTTGCGTCATGGGCGGTCCGCGGCGGGCTGAACTGAGAACGGGAAGCCTGCATGCTAGTCCTTCCGGCCGGCCCGTCGCCAGTGAATAGGGCGCAAAAAGGCGGCTGTTTGTGCAAAGACAATGCAGGGCACGGCGCCTGCCGTGCAGCGACGCAGGCGCATCACCCCAACGAAGAACTCCAGCACATGATCTCCTGGCCCGCCGCCGGCATTTCCCACATCGCCATCTGGACCATCGCCGCCGCGGCGACCGCCGCCGTCATCGTGCGGCCGGGCAGGTGGCCTGAGGCCGTCTGGGCCGTGGGCGGCGCGCTCGCGCTGCTGCTCTGCGGGCTCATCTCCGTCTCGACCGCGCTGCAGGCGGTCGTCGAGGGCGGGGACGTCTACCTGTTCCTGACCGGCATGATGCTGCTGTCGGAGCTCGCGCGCCGCGAGGGCCTGTTCGACACGCTGGCCGGCTGGGCCGTGCGGCACGCGGGCGGCTCCGCGCGGCGGCTGTTCGCGCTGGTCTACGGCATCGGCGTCGTCGTGACCGTGTTCATGTCCAACGACGCGACCGCGGTCGTGCTGACGCCCGCGGTCTACGTGGTCGCGAAGAAGGCGGGCGCGAAACCCTTGCCCTACCTGTTCGCGTGCGCCTTCATCGCCAATGCCGCGAGCTTCGTGCTGCCGATCTCCAACCCGGCGAACCTGGTCGTGTTCGATGCGCACATGCCGCCGCTGGCGGCCTGGACGCGCGCGTTCTCGCTGCCGTCCATCGCGTCCATCGTGGTGACGTGGGCGGTGCTGGCGCTGGTCTTCCGCGCCCAGCTGGCCGAGCCGGTCGAGCGCGTGTCGCACGTGCCCAGGCTGTCGGGCACGGGCCGGCTCGCGGCGCTGGGCATCGTCGGCGTCGTGCTGGCGATGCTCGCGGCGTCGTGGCTGGGCTTCCCGCTCGGCGCGCCGACGCTGATCGCCGCGCTGGCCGCCATCGCCACCGTGCAGGCGAGCAAGCGCGAGGCGCCGTGGGCGCTGCTGGAGCACGTGTCGTGGAGCGTGCTGCCGCTCGTGGCGGGGCTGTTCGTGCTGGTGGCCGGCGTCGTGCAGACGGGCCTGGTCGCCGCGCTGACCGAGGCGCTGCGCGCGGCCGCGCACGCGGCGCCGCGCGAGACCGCCTGGGGCGCGGGCGCGCTCGTGGCCTTCGCCTCGAACCTGATGAACAACCTGCCGGCCGGCCTCGTCGCCGGCACCGCCGCCAACTCGGGCGCGATGCCCGCCGGCGTGCGCTCGGCCATCGCGATCGGCATCGACCTCGGGCCCAACCTGTCGGTCACCGGCTCGCTGGCGACGATCCTGTGGCTGGCGGCGCTGCGTCGCGAAGGCGAGCACGTCTCGGCGTGGCAGTTCCTGCGCGTGGGCGCGCTGGCGATGCCGCTCGCCTTGATCGCGGCGCTCGCCTGCCTCTGAGGTGCGCCTACTTCTGCCCGTCGATCCGGATCCAGGTCGTCTTCAGCTCGGTGTACTTGTCGAACGCGTGCAGCGACTTGTCGCGCCCGTTGCCGCTCTGCTTGTAGCCGCCGAACGGCACGGTGATGTCGTCCTCGTCGTACGAGTTGACGTGCACGGTGCCGGCGCGCAGGCCGCGCGCGACGCGGTGGGCGCGGTTGATGTTGTCGCTCCACACACTGGCCTGCAGGCCGTAGCTGGAGCCGTTGGCCAGCGCGATCGCCTCGTCCTCGGTCTTGAAGCGGATCACCGCCATCACCGGCCCGAAGATCTCTTCCTGCGCGATCCGCATGTCGTTGGTGACGTTGTCGAAGACCGTCGGCTCGACGTAGTAGCCGCCGGTCTCGCCGCGTACCTGCCTGCCGCCGCTGACGACGCGCGCGCCCTGCGCGTGGCCGGCCTCGATGTAGCCCAGCACCGTCTTCAGCTGCGTGTCGTCGACCAGCGCGCCCATCTCGGTCTTCGCGTCCAGCGGATCGGCCGGCGCGTACTTGGGCGCCTCGGTCTTGAGCGTGGCGATGAACTCGTCGGCGATCGAGTCGTGCACCAGCACGCGCGAGGGTGCGTTGCAGGACTCGCCCTGGTTGAAGAACATGCCGCCCGACACCGTCTTCGCGGCGCGCGCGACGTCGGCGTAGTCCTCGAACACGACGAAGGCCGACTTGCCGCCGAGCTCGTTGTAGACACGCTTCAGGTTGGACTTGCCGGCGTACTCGTACATGCGTCGGCCGACCCGCGTCGAGCCGGTGAAGCCGATCGCGTCGACCTCCATGTGCAGCGCCAGCGCCTCGCCGGCCTCGTGGCCGTAGCCGGGCACGACGTTGAAGACGCCCGGCGGCAGGCCGGCCTCGAGCGCGAGCTCGGCCAGGCGCAGCGCGGTCAGCGGGCTCTTCTCGCTGGGCTTGAGCACGACTGAGTTGCCGGCCGCCAGCGCCGGGCCCAGCTTCCAGGCGGCCATGATCATCGGGTAGTTCCACGGCACGACCACGCCGATCACGCCCATCGGCTCGCGCGTGACGAGCGCGAGCGCGCTGGCGGCCGTGGGCGCGATCTCGTCGTAGATCTTGTCGACGGCCTCCGCGTACCACGCGATGCAGCGCGCGCAGGCCGGCACGTCGACGGCCAGCGAATACTGGATCGGCTTGCCCATGTCGAGCGTCTCGAGCAGCGCCAGTTCCTCCTTCGCGCCCAGGATCAGCTCGGAGAACTTCTGCAGGATCTTCTTGCGCTGCGCGGGGGCCTTGCGCGTCCAGCGGCCGTCCTCGAAGGCGGCGCGGGCGGAGCGCACGGCGGTGTCGATGTCCGGCGCGAAGCCGCGCGCGATCGGCCCGAGCAGGCGTGCGTCGATCGGGGAATGCTTGGCGAAGGTCTCGCCGGTCTGCGTGTCGCGGCGAACGCCGTCGACCAGCATGCGGCCGTCGATCTTCAGCGCGGTGGCGCGCTCGGCCCAGTTCGGGGGGGTGGTGCTCATCGTTGTCTCCTGGAAAAAGCGGCCGGGCCGGCTCGTGGCCGGCCCGGCGTGAGGCCCGACGGCAGCATTGGCCGCCGGCACCCCAGAGTATGCGGCGATCAGAACGTGTACGTCGCGCCGACGGTGAACATCGGGCCCACCGCGCCGTCCTGGTGGTACGACGGGTTGTACGGCGCGCCGCCTTGCTCGGCGCCGTTGCCCGGGGCGCCGAAGGTCTGCAGGTCGTACGGGGCCTTCTTGTTCAGCAGATTGGTGACGCCGCCGTGCAACTGCAGGTGCTCGTCCCAGTTGTAGCGGGCCACGACGTTGAGTTCGGTGAACGAGGCCACGTGGCAGAACTGCGAGGGCGCGTTGCCGTCCGGGAACGCGCTGGACAGCGCGGTGGCGCAGTCCGGAATGCCTTCGCTCGGGTCGGTCACGCTGAAGTGCGAGATGTAGTTGACGGTGCCGGCGATCTCGAACGGGCCCTTGCCCCAGGTCAGCGTGAACGCGCCACGCGTGCGCGGGGTGCCGGTGTCCTCCGACACGAAGGCCGGGCCGTGCGTGCCGGCCAGGTGGTACGTCACGCCCTGTGCGGTGAGGTCGTACGAGATCATGTAGCTGACCTGCACCTCGGCCTTCAGGTGGCCGGCCTCGTGCAGGTCGTACTTGCCGATGACGTCGAGGTCGACGCCCGAGGTCGTCGTCGTGTTCGCGTTGATGAACGGGTAGGTGTCGTAGAGGATGTTCTCCGACGAGTCGCGGTAGATGGTGGTGCCCAGCGCCGCCGCGTCGTCCAGGCCGGTCTGGCCCAGCTGGCCCACCGAGATGATCTGGTCGCGGATCGTGATGTGGTAGTAGTCGAGGGTCGCGGAATAGGTCTTGTTCGGCTCGAAGATGGTGCCCAGCGTGAACGAGGTCGACTTCTCCGGCTTCAGGTGCGGCGCCGACAGCTGCAGTTCCTGCAGCGCGATGTTGCAGGGGTCCAGCATGCCGGCAGGCAGGTTGGCGATCGGGCCGCCGCCCGGATTGCTGGCAGTCTTCGGCCCGAGCGGGCAGTAGACCGGGTCGTACAGGTTGCCCACGAAGCCGGAGGTGGAGCCGGCGTCGCCGACTTCGGCCGGGTTCGGCGCGCGGAAGCCCTTGCTGAACGTGCCGCGCAGCGTGAATTCCTGCACCGGCGTGAACTTGAAGCCGGCCTTGGGCGTTGCGGAGGTCCCCGTCAGGTTGTAGTGGTCGACCCGGCCGGCGACGTCGATTTCCAGCTGCTTGGTGAGCGGCGCCACGAGTTCGGCGTAGGCCGCGCTGACCGTCTGCGTGCCTTCGGCGAACGAGTAGATGCCGATGGCCTGGTCGCCGTTGACGAAGGACGGCGGGAACAGCTCGTGCAACTGGCGATGGGTGAAGTCGGCGCCGATGCTCAGGCCCAGCGGGCCGCCCGACAGGTCCGCCAGCGTGGTGCTGCCGCGCACGCTGGCGAAGGTCAGGTCGTTGGTCGACGTGGACGACGCGTGGGGCGCCACCGTGGCGAGCTCGGCCGCCGAATTCGGGCCGCCGACGAGATAGCTGCCGCTGTTGAGGGCATCCTGCATCGCCGGGAAGTCGATGTAGTGCGAGAAGCTGGCATTGGTGGCCGCACGCGTCCAGCCCAGCGAGCCGTTGAGATCCCAGTTGCCGATCGAGCCCGCCAGTTCGGCGACGGCGCGGTAGGACGTGGTCACCGTCGTCTGTTCCAGCGGGCCGATGTCGAGGAAGTCGTACAGCAGGTTGGCGGTCTCGCCGCTCGTGTTGCCGGGATAGTTGGCCGGTACGGTCAGCACGAACGGGAAACTGTCCGGGAAGGCCGGCGTCGGCGCCGCGCCGGGCCCGAAGTGGAACAGGTTGACGCCACCCCCGTTGCCGCCGATACCCACGCCGGTGGCGGCCGCATTGTTGTACAGGCCGACCTGGTGTGCCTCGCTGCGCAGCACCGAGCCCTGGAAGTTGGCTTCCCAGCCGTCGGCCAGCTTCTTCGTGTAGCGCCCCAGCAGGTCCAGGTTGGTCGTGGACGGCGACAGCGTCTGGTAGGGATTCTTGTAGCCGCACTGGTCGGCCGCGGCCTGCGCTTGCGTGCAACCCGGGTAGTAGACAAGCGGATTGCCGCTGGAGTCGGTCAGCACGCCGGTGCCACTGCCCGCGCCGCTGGAGGCCCCAGAGGTGGCGCCGGAGTCTGTGCCTTGCGTGAGGTTGGCGCCGCCGTACGGCGTCCAGTCGGTGCGCGCGAGGTAGGGCCGGCTCTTCAGCAGGATCGAGTTGGCGTGGCGGCCCTCGAGCGAGATGTAGGCGTTCTGGCCATCCTTGGACAGGTCGCCCCAGCCGGTGGTGATGCTCGCGTGCTGGGTGGCGCCGTCGCCGTGGCTGCTGATGCCGGTCTCGGCGTTGAGCGTGAGGCCGGTGAACTGCTTCTTGAGGATCACGTTGACGACGCCGGCGATGGCGTCGGAGCCGTACACGGCGGACGCGCCGTCCTTGAGCACCTCGATGCGCTCGATCGCATCCATGGGAATCGACGAGATGTCGACGAAGTCGCGTTCGCCGTCGTCGGGCATCGGGTACGAGGCCATGCGATGGCCGTCGATCAGCACCAGCGTCGCGCCCACCGTGAGGCCGCGCAGCGCGACGCCGCTGCCGCCGGCCGCGAACGCGCTCGGCGCAGACTGCGACAGCGAGCCCATGTTGTTGGCCGTGATGTTGTGCAGCACGTCGCCGATGCTGGTGTAGCCGGAGTTCTTGATGTCCTGCGAGGTGATCACCTCCACCGGGCTGGGCGTCTCGCTGTCGGTGCGGCGCACGTTCGAGCCGGTGACGGTCACCGTCTGCGACTGCACCGCGGGCGCGTCCTGCGCGAGCACCGCGCCGTGGATCAGCCAGATGGGAAGCGCGACGACCAACTGGGCGGGCCGCCATTTCGCGAGACTTCTGAGGGAGCTGGACATGATGATTCCTCCGGGCTATGGCTACTTCGTGTCGATGAACCAGTGAACGAGAGGCCGCGGCGCGCGCGCCGCGACTTGTCAGGAATCGTCGCGATAGGCCGCGCTGATCTCGGCCGCGCGGCGGCGCTCGTTGCGCGCGACCAGGATGCTTGCGATGGCCACGCCGATGGCGACCACGACGATGATCACGGTCGCGACGGCGTTGACGCTCGGGTCGAGCCCGAGGCGGGCGCGCGAGAAGATCACCAGCGGCATCGTGGTGGCGCCGGGGCCGCTGAGGAAGGCCGACACGACGACGTCGTCCAGCGACAGGCTGAACGTCAGCAGCCAGGCCGAGAGCAGCGACTGCGCGATCATCGGCAGCGTCACCAGCGTGAACACCTGCCACGGGCGCGCGCCCAGATCCATCGCCGCTTCCTCGAGCTGCGGGTTGAGCGTCTGCAGCCGCGCCTTGACCACGACCGTCGCGTACGACATGCCGATCATCAGGTGGCCCAGCCAGATGGTGACGAGGCCGCGCTCCGGAAAGCCGATCGCGTGCTGGATCGCCACCAGCATCAGCAGCAGCGACAGCCCCTGGATCACCTCGGGCATCACCAGCGGCGCGCTGACCATGCCGGAGAAGAACGTGCGCCCGGTGAAGCGCTTGTACTTGACGAGCGAGAACGCCGCCATCGTGCCGAGGACGACCGAGCCGGTGGCGGACAGCAGCGCGATCTTGAACGACAGCCAGAGGCCGTTGATGATCTCCGAGTCGTCGGCCAGCTTCGCGTACCACTCGAGCGAGAAGCCGCCCCAGTGCGACGGCAGCCGCGAGTGGTTGAACGAGAAGACGACCAGCGTCGCCATCGGCAGGTACAGGAACAGGAAGCCGAGGACCAGCCAGGTGCGGCCGAAGTTCTTCGCGAAGCCGGCGGAAAAGAGGGCACGCTTGTTCATTTCGCGGCCTCCTCGGCTTGCGTCTGGTAGCGGTTGAACAGCGCCAGCGGCACGACGATCAGCAGCACCAGCACCACGGCGATGGCCGAGGCCACCGGCGGATCGTTGTTGCTGAAGTTCTCGTCCCAGATGACGCGGCCGATCATCAGCGTCGACGGGCCGCCCAGCAGCTCGGGCGTCACGTACTCGCCGACGCAGGGGATGAACACGAGCATCGAACCGGCGATGATGCCGGCCTTGGACAGCGGCACCGTCACGCGCCAGAACGCGACCCACGGCGTGGCGCCGAGGTCGGACGCGGCCTCGAGCAGGCGCAGGTCCATCTTCGACAAGTTCGCGTACAGCGGCAGGATCATGAACGGCAGGTAGGTGTAGGTCATGCCGATCAGCAGCGAGAACGTCGTGTGCATCAGCTGGCCCGGCGTCTCGATGAGGCCCATCGCCAGCAGCGCCTTGTCCAGGTGCAGTCCGATGATCGCGTTGGCCACCCAGCCGCCGTCGTCGAGCAGGCCCTTCCAGGCGTAGACGCGCAGCAGGAACGACGTCCAGAACGGCAGCATCACCAGCATCAGCAGCGTCGGCTGCAGCGACGCCTTGGCGCGCGCCATGAAATAGGCGAAGGGGTAGCCGATGAACAGGCAGCACAGCGTCGTGACGAGCGCGTACTTCAGGCTGGCGAGGTAGGCGTTGCGGTACAGGCCGTCCGTCGTGACCAGCACGTAGTTCGCGAACTTGACGGCCACCTTGAGCGCGCCGTCGGCCCAGGTGAAGAGATCCTCGACGCGGATGTCGCCCATCTCGGAGACCGAGTACTTGGCGACGATCAGGAACGGCGCGAGGAAGAACAGCAGCAGCCAGCCGTACGGCACGCCGATGACGAGGCCGCGGCCGCGCCACCAGGGCGTGCCCGCGCGGGCTTGACGAGTCGGTTCCATGATCCGGCGCTCCTCAGTGCGTCAGGACGACATGCGCCTGCGGTGGCCACGTCGCCCAGACGGCGTCGCCGCGCTGGAACTGGTCCTCGCGCTGGCGCTCGGTGTTGGCCATGCTCACAGCCAGCACCTGGCCGCTCGCGAGCTTGACGCGATAGACCGTGGTCGCGCCGAAGTACGACAGCTCCTGGATCGTGCCGGCGACGGCATTGAAGTCGTCGGCCGGCTTCTCGCGCTGCAAGGTGATCTTCTCGGGCCGCAGGGCGACGGTGACGGGCATGCCCAGCGTGCCGGTGATGCCGTGGCCGACGTAGTGCCTGCAGTCGGCGCAGGCTATGACGACATGGTCGGGCTCGTCGACCGTGACCTTGCCGTCCATCAGGTTGACGTTGCCGATGAAGTCGGCGACGAAGCGCGTGGCCGGCGTCTCGTAGATCTCGGCGGGCGAGCCCACCTGCAGGAAGCGGCCCTCGCTCATCACCGCGATGCGCGAGGTCATCGTCATCGCCTCCTCCTGATCGTGCGTGACCATCACGCAGGTCACGCCCACGCCATGGATGATGTTGACCAGCTCGATCTGCGTCTCCTCGCGCAGCTTCTTGTCCAACGCACCGAGCGGCTCGTCGAGCAGCAGCAGCTGCGGCTGCTTGGCCAGGCTGCGCGCCAGCGCCACGCGCTGTTGCTGGCCGCCCGAGAGCTGGTGCGGCTTCCTCTTGCCGAACTTGCCCAGTTGCACGAGCTTCAACATGGCCTCGACACGCTCGGCCACCTTGTCCTTGGCCCATTTCTCCCGGCGCAGGCCGAACGCGATGTTGTCCCACACGGTCAGGTGCGGGAACAGCGCGTACGACTGGAACATCATGTTGAGCGGGCGATCGTAGGGCGGGATGCCGGCCAGATCCTGGCCATTGAGCACGATGCGGCCCGAGGTGGGGGTCTCGAAGCCCGCCAGCATGCGCAGCAAGGTCGTCTTGCCGCAGCCCGACGAGCCGAGCAGGGCGAAGATCTCGCCCTTGGCGATGTCCAGGCTGACGTTGTTGACGGCCTTGTAGCCGGCGAAGTCCTTCACCACGTCCTGGATCTGGAGGAACTTCGCGTTGTCGGCGCTTGTGTTCATGGGTCGTGCCGCCCCTTCAGGCGTCTGTCGAAAGGTTGTTCAATGCGTCGCTCGCGTGGGGTCACGCCGCGGCGCGGCTCGCGTTTCGCGGGGCTGCATTTTGCCGGGCCGCGCGCGTCGCGAGTCGGGGTCCCGGTTCAGGTGCCGGTCTTGAACTTCGTGTAGCTGCGGTTCTGCAGGCGCCGGATGTCGTTGTTCCAGGCCTCCGGCGGGCCCACCATGCGGGACAGATCCTCCGGCGACAGGAACAGCGTCGGGTTGTTCGCCAGCTGCGGCAGGACGAACTTCTTCGACTCCTTGTTCGGGTTCGCGTAGAAGACCTTGTTCGTGATCGAGGCCGCGACGTCGGGCCGCAGGATGTAGTTAATCCACTTGAGCGCGTTCTGCGGGTGCGGCGCGTCCTTGGGGATCGCCATCACGTCGAAGAACAGCAGGCCGCCGGTCTTGGGGATCAGCGCCTGGATGTTCTGGCCCGTCTTGTTGTCGATCGCCCGCTGCCGCGCGATGTTGATGTCGCCCGACCAGCCCATCACCGCGCAGACGGCGCCGTTGGCCATGTCGTTGATGTAGCCCGACGAACTGAACAAGGTCACGTACGGGCGCACGGGCCTCAGCACCGCGAGCGCCTGCTCGTAGTCGGCCGGGTTGTTCGTGGAGCGCGGCTTGCCGAGGTAGTGCAGCGCCACCGGCAGCACCTCGTCGCCCGAGTCGAGGAACGAGACGCCGCAGGTCTTCAGCCGCGCCATGTACTCGGGCTTGAACAGCAGGTCCCAGGCGTTGTCGGGCATCGGCAGCGGGCCGAGCGCGGCCTTGACCTTGTCGACGTTGATACCTACCGTCGTATAGCCCCACAACCAGTCGACGACGTGCTCGTTGCCCGGATCGAACTTGGCGATCTGCGCCGCCACGCCCGGGTCGACGTTCTTCAGGTTGGGCAGCTTGGACTTGTCCAGCTTGGCCAGCAACCCGCCCTGGATCTGCATCCGCGCCCAGTACGACGACGGCACGACGATGTCGTAGCCGCTGTCGCCCGCCACCAGCTTCGCATGCAGGATCTCGTTGGAGTCGAAGTTGTCGTAGCGGACCTTGATGCCCGTCTCTTTCTCGAAGTTGCGGATCGTGTCGTCGGCGATGTAGTCCGACCAGTTGTAGATGTTGAGCACCTTGTCTTCCGCCGGCGACGCCTGCGCCTGGACCTCGCCCGCGGCCAGGCCCAGCGCGAGCACGCTCGCGAGGGCGGCCAGGCGGTGCAACGGTGATGTCATCTTCGGGTCTCCGTCAGGTCTAGGAAGAGTTCGGTCGGCAGCAGCTCAGATCAGTCCGCGCGCCTTGAGGTCGGCCAGCGTCAGGTCGAGGCACTTGCGGGCCTTGGTGACGAGCTCGTCGATCTCTGCGCGCGTGATGACCAGCGGCGGGGCGACGATCATGCGGTCGCCCACCGCGCGCATCACGAGGCCGTTGGCGAAGCAGTGCGCGCGGCAGATCATGCCGACCGCGAGGTCGCCGTCGAACGGGGTACCGTTGCTCTTGTCCTTGACCATCTGCACCGCGCCCATCAGTCCGCAGGTCTGGGTGTCGCCCACCAGCGGATGGTCGCGCAATTCCTCGAAACGGCTTGCAAGATACGGGCCGACATCGTCGCGCACGTGCTCCACCAGCTTGAGTTTCTGGATCAGCCTGATGTTGGCGACGGCAACCGCGCAGGCGACCGGATGGCCCGAGTAGGTGTAGCCGTGGTTGAAGTCGCCGCCTTGCTCGATCAGCACCTTGGCGACGCGCTCGCCCACCATCACGCCGCCGAGCGGCACGTAGCCGGAGGTCACGCCCTTGGCGAACGTGATCAGGTCGGGCTGCACGCCGAAGGTCTGGCAGCCGAACCAGTGGCCGGTGCGCCCGAAGCCGCAGATCACCTCGTCGCTGATCAGCAGGATGTCGTACTTGCGGCAGATGCGCTGGATCTCGGGCCAGTAGGTGGACGGCGGCACGATGACGCCGCCCGCTCCCTGCACCGGCTCGCCGATGAATGCCGCGACCTTGTCGGCGCCGATCTCGAGGATCTTGGCCTCGAGCGTCTGCGCCGCCTGGAGGCCGAAGGCCTCGGGCGTCATGTCGCGCCCCAACTCGTACCAGTGCGGCTGCTCGACGTGCACGATGTTGGGGATCGGGAGCCCGCCTTGTGCATGCATGCCCGACATGCCCGACAGCGACGCGCCGGCCATCGTCGAGCCGTGATAGCCGTTGTTGCGGCCGATGATGACCTGGCGCTGCGGTTGTCCGATCAAGTCCCAGTAGCGGCGCACCATGCGCACGTTGGTGTCGTTGCTCTCCGAGCCCGAGCTGGAGAAGAAGAAGTGCCTGAAGCCTTCCGGCGCCACTTCCGTCAGCAGCTCCGCCAGCTCGATCGCCGGCGGTGTCGACGTGTTGAAGAACGCGTTGTAGAACGGCAGCGTCTCCAGCTGCTTCGTGGCGGCATCGATCAACTCGCGCCGGCCGTAGCCGACATTGACGCACCACAGCCCCGACATCGCGTCGAGGATCTTGTTGCCGTCGGTGTCCCACACGTAGACGCCCTCGGCGCGCTCGACGATGCGTGCGCCCTTGGCGGCGAGCGCCTGGTGGTCGGTGAACGGATGCAGGAAGTGCTTCGAATCGGCTTCCTGCCACTGCTTGGTGGTGCGTGTGGTCGTCATGGCTTTCTTGTCTCGCGATGATGTTGTTGGAGGAGCGGCGCCGTCACCGTCAGACGTGCAGCAACAGGTGTTCGCGCTCCCACGGCGAGATCACCTTCATGAACTCGGCGTGCTCGATCTCCTTGACCTCGGTGTAGACGGTGACGAAGTCCTTGCCCAGCACTTCGTGCAGGTCGGTCTCGTCGCGCAGCAACTGCAGCGCCTCGCCCAGGCTGCGCGGCAGCTGATACTCCCCCAGGTACGCGTCGCCCTTGCACTCGGCCGACGGCGCGATCTTGTTCTTGATGCCGAGGTAGCCGCACGCGAGCGTGGCCGCGATCGCGCAGTACGGGTTGGCGTCGGCGCCGATCACGCGGTTCTCGATGCGGCGCGCCTGCGGCGTGGCGATCGGCGAGCGGATGCCCACGGTGCGGTTGTCGGTGCCCCACTGGATGTTGATCGGCGCCGCGGTGTGGCGCGCCAGGCGGCGGTAGGAGTTGACGTACGGCGCGAACAGCGCCATCGCGGCCGGGATGTAGCGCTGCAGGCCGCCGATGTACCAGTAGAACTCCTGCGTCGGCGTGCCGTCGTCGTTCGAGAAGATGTTCTTGCCGGTGACGGTGTTGACGACGCTCTGGTGCACGTGCATCGCGCTGCCCGGCTCGCCGGCGATCGGCTTGGCCATGAACGTGGCGTACATGTCGTGGCGCAGCGCGGCCTCGCGCACCGTGCGCTTGAAGAAGAACACCTCGTCGGCGAGGCCCAGCGGCGCGTCGTGGAAGAAATTGATCTCCATCTGCCCGGCGCCGATCTCGTGGATCAGCGTGTCGACGTTGAGCTCCATCTTCGAGCAGTAGTCGTACACGTCCTCGAACAGCGGATCGAACTCGTTGACGGCGTCGATCGAGTAGGCCTGGCGCGAGGTCTCCGACCGGCCGCTGCGGCCGATCGGCGGCTTCAGCGGCATGTCGGGATCGGTGTTGCGGGCGACGAGGTAGAACTCGAGCTCCGGGGCGACGATCGGGCTCCAGCCCTTGTCCGTGTACAGCTCGATCACGTTGCGCAGCACCGAGCGCGGCGCGAACGGGATGAGCTTGCCGTCGGAGTCGTAGCAGTCGTGCAGCACCTGCGCGGTCGGGTCGGTGGCCCAGGGCACGATGCGCACAGTCGTCGGGTCGGGGCGCAGGTGCATGTCGCGGTCGGTGGGCGTGATGACGTCGTAGTAAGGACCTTCGGACGGGAACTCGCCCGTCACGCCCATCGCGACGATCGCCTCGGGCAGCCGCATGCCGCGGTCCTCGGTGAACTTCTCGCGCGGCAGGATCTTGCCGCGCGCCACGCCGGTCAGGTCGGGCACGAGGCATTCGATCTCGGTGACGCGGTTCTCGTTGAGCCACTGTTCGAGGTCGGCGAAGGTGGCGAGGTTTCGGTTGATGGTCATCGGAGTCTTTCGTGGAAAAGGATTGCGGTGGAGTCAGCGGACCAACCGCCGCGTCACGGGTGAGGGCCCCGCAATCCTTCCTTCCACTGGCGGCAGGCCTCGCCGAAGGCGGTGAGCATGCGCATCGAGACATCGTTGCTGGCCGCCTGCCATTCGGGGTGCCACTGCACGCAGAGGTTGAAGCCCTTGGCGTCGGCGGCGGAGAACGCCTCGACGACGCCGTCTGGCGCACGCGCTTCCACGCGCAGGCCGTCGCCGAGGCGATTGACGGCCTGGCCGTGCACGGAGTTGACGTCGAATTTCGCGAGGCCGACGACGCGTTCGAGCACGCCGCCCGGCTCGACGAACACCTCGTGCGCCGGGCCGTATTGCACGTCGACCGGCTGGTCGCCGGGCGCGCGGTGGTCCGCCTTGCCGGCGACGTCGTGCACGGCCTGGTGCAGCGAGCCGCCGAGCGCGACGTTGGTCTCCTGGGTGCCGCGGCACACGGTGAACAGCGGCAGTCCGACGGCCAGCGCGTGGCGGATCAGCGGCAGCGTCCACGCATCGCGCGAGGGATCGAGCGGCAGCGACAGGTCCAGCACGTCCTCGTCGAAATGCGACGGATGCACGTTGCTGGGCGAGCCGGTGAGGAACACGCCGTCGGCGATCGCGAGCAGCGCCTGCAGCTCGACCTCGTCTGCATTCGGGATGACCAGCGGCAGGCAGCCCGCCAGGCGCACCGCGTCCGCGTACTTCTTGCCGGCGATGTGGTACGGATGGTCGCCCAGCATCTTGTTGCAGGCGGGCACGAGCACCAGCGGGCGGCGCGCGGCCGGGGACTCGTTGACCGCAACGTTGGGAGCGGCGTTCATGGGAACGAAAGCAGAGGTGTTCACAGCAGATCCTTCAGCCGGTACCAGGCCATGCCCAGCACCAGCGCGGGCGTGCGCAGCAGGCGGCCGCCGGGGAACGCGCGGTGCTTGAGGCGCGCAAAGAGATCGAAGCGGCTCGCGTCGGCAGTCATGGCCTCGGCGACCACGCGACCGGCCAGGCCGGTCAGCGCGAGCCCGTGGCCCGAGAAGCCTTGCAGGTAGTAGACGTTGTCGCCGATGCGGCCGAAATCGGGCCCGCGGTTCATCGTGATGTCGACGAAGCCGCCCCACACGTACTCGATTTTCGTCGATGCGAGCTGCGGGAAGGTATCGACCATGCGCCGCCGCATGCTTTCGCGCACGTTGGCCGGCGTCTTCGTGCTGTAGCTGACGCGGCCGCCGAACAGCATGCGGTGGTCGTCGGTGGTGCGGTAGTAGTCCAGCACGAAGTCGGTGTCGCAGACGGCCGAACGCGTCGGGATCAGAGAGTCGGCGAGCGCCGCGTCCACGGGCTCGGAGCAGACGATGTAGGTGCCGACGGGCATGATGCGCGCCTCGAGTGCCGGCGCGAGGTCCTGCAGGTACACGTTGCCCGCGAGCAGCGCCTGAGCCGCGCGCACTTCGCCGTTTGCTGTCTTGAGCGTCACGCCGCCGTTCTGCACGAGCGACGCGACCTCGGTGTTCTCGTAGATCCGCACGCCCGCGTCCGCAGCGGCGCGCGCGAGGCCCAGCGCATATTTCAGCGGATGCAGGTGGCCCGAGCGCGGGTCGTGGATCGCGCTGTGGTAGCGGCCGCTGGCCACCCACTTGCCGATCTCGGCCGGCGCGATGCGCGTCAGCGGATAGCCGTACTTGGCCTCGATCTCGTCGGCCCATTCGGCGAGCCGGGCGCCTTTGCGCGCGTTGGTGGCGACGCCGATGAAGCCCTCGCGCCAGTCGCACTCGATGGCGTGCCTGGCGATGCGCTCGCGCAGCATGTCGAGCGCCTCGATCGTCATGTCCCAGACCTTGCGCGAGTCGGCGAGTCCGAGCTGCTCCTCGATGACGTCCTGGCCGCAAGCCAGTCCGTGGATCGCCTGGCCGCCGTTGCGGCCGCTGGCGCCCCAGCCGATCTCGCGTGCCTCGAGCACGACGACGTCCAGCCCGCGCTCGCTCAGTTCGAGCGCCGCGCTCAAGCCGGCAAGACCACCGCCGACGATCGCGACGTCGCAGCGGATTGCACCCGAGAGAGGCGCATGCCGCTGCGACCGGGTCGCGGTCGCGGCGTAGTACGAATTCCGCGAGAGATCGCGGTCGGACGCTAGGAAGCTCATGAATCGTGCGCTAGGCAGGCCTTTTCGGGAGGGCGGCCGGTTGTCTAGGCAACCGGCCGTCGGTCAGTCTCGGGGGAGGTCGAACGACTCGCTATTTTCTCAGGCCGCGCGACGGATCGCGCCGCTCAAGGTATCGATCAGCTGATCGATGTGCGAGCGTTCGATGATCAGCGGCGGCGACAGCGCGATGATGTCGCCCGTCGTGCGCACGAGGGCGCCCTTGTCGTAGCAGTCGAGGAAGACGTCGAACGCGCGCTTGGTCGGCTGGCCCGGCACCGGCGTCAGCTCGATGCCGCCGATCAGGCCGATGTTGCGGACGTCGATCACGCCCGGCAGGCTCTTGAGCGAGTGCAGCGCCTCGGCGAAGTAGCCGGCCATCTCGCCCGCGCGCGTCAGCAGGCCTTCGTCGGCGTAGGTCTCGAGCGTGGCCAGGCCCGCCGCGCACGCCAGCGGGTGCGCCGAGTAGGTGTAGCCGTGGAAGAACTCGATCAGGTGCTCCGGGCCGGTCATGAAGGTGTCGTGGATCGCCTGCTTCGCGAGCACCGCGCCCATCGGCACCGCGCCGTTGGTGAGGCCCTTGGCGACGGTCATGAGGTCGGGCGTGACGCCGAAGGTCTGCGCCGCGAACGGCTGGCCGGTGCGGCCGAAGCCGGTGATGACCTCGTCGAAGATCAGCAGGATGCCGTGCCTGTCGCAGATCTCGCGCAGGCGCTGCAGGTAGCCTTGCGGCGGAATCAGCACGCCCGTGGAGCCGGCCACCGGTTCGACGATCACCGCGGCGATCGTGGACGCGTCGTGCAGCGCGATCACCTTCTCGAGGTCGTCGGCGAACTCCGCGCCGAACGGCGGCTGGCCGACGCTGAACGCGTTGCGCGCCGGATCGTGGGTGTGGCGGATGTGGTCGACGCCGCCCAGCATCGTGCCGAACATCTTGCGGTTGGCGACGATGCCGCCCACCGAGATGCCGCCGAAGTTGACGCCATGGTAGCCGCGCTCGCGGCCGATCAGGCGCGTGCGCTGGCCCTCGCCGCGCACGCGGTGGTAGGCGATGGCCATCTTCAGCGCCGTCTCGACCGACTCCGAGCCGGAGTTGGTGAAGAACACGCGGTTCATGCCCTCCGGCGCGATGGCGGTCACCTTCTGCGCCAGCTCGAACGCCTTCGGGTGCGCCATCTGGAACGGCGGGCAGAAGTCCATCTCCGCGGCCTGGCGCTGGATCGCCTCGGTGATCTTCGTGCGGCCATGGCCCGCGTTGACGCACCACAGGCCCGCGATGCCGTCGAGCACCTGGCGGCCGTCGTCCGTCCAGAAGTGCATGCCCTGCGCCTTCGTGAACAGGCGCGGCGCCTTCTTGAACTGGCGGTTGGACGTGAAGGGCATCCAGTAGGCGTCGAGGTCGGTCGGCATGGCGGGCTCTTTCTTCGCGCTGTCACGGCGGTGAAATCATTCGATGGCTCGACTGTAGCGGGGAGGCCGCGCAATGTGCTCGCGGGATGATGCAGGGCAAACCCCCGAAAACGCAATATCATGCGAAGGAACTGAATTCCGTTCGCATCTCATGCGCCAAATCCCCAGATCCCTGCAATTGGATGCGATAGACCGTGGCATCTTGAACGAGCTCCAGAATGACGGACGGCTCTCCAACGTCGAGCTGGCGGCGCGTGTCCACCTGTCGCCGTCGGCCTGTCTGAGGCGGGTCAAGCAGCTGGAGGACACCGGCGTCATCGCCGGCTACGTCGCGTTGCTCAACCCGAAGCTGGTGGGCCAGAGCGGCGTCAGCTTCACGATCATCAACCTCTCGACGATGAGCAACAACCTGCTCGAGGAATTCGAGCAGGCGGTCAAGGAATCGCCGGAGATCCTGGACTGCTTCTACGTGGCGGGCGCGAACGACTACCTGATCCGCTTCGCCTACCGCGACGCCGAGGACCTGGAGCGCTTCCACACCGACGTGCTGATGCGGCTGCCGGGCGTGGAGCGATCGAATTCGATGCTGGTGCTGCGGACCGTCAAGAAGACGACCGCTCTGCCGATGGGCGACTGAGGGGCGGCTCGCCGACCCCCGAGGCGTCAGACTGCGGGGCTCAGCGCCGACGAATCGGCGCGGCGCACTTCCATCGCCTTCATCTGCGTGTCGGCCGAGGCGCGCGCGGCCGGGAACACGTGGCCTTGCTCGAGTGCGAGATGCTCCAGCAGCAGCGCCGCGTAGACGTCGGAGGCGTGGCGCAGCATGTCGATGTCGTAGCCTCCGAAGCCTTCGGCCACCGGCTGCAACTGGGCCAGCACTTCGCGCCAGTTCTCTTCGAGCCAGCCCTGGTCCTGGCGCAGGCGATCGACGCTGGTCTCGAGGGACGCGTCGCCGCGGCCGGCGATCAGCGGAAAGATCTGGCGGTCGACGTCGACGTGATGCTGGCGCGCCGTGTGCGAGAAGAAGTCGATCACCGAGCGGGCGTGGTCGCGGGCCCAGGTGTCCCAGCCGCGGTCTTCCATGTGGTTGACCAGGCTCTGCAGTTCGCCCAGCCAGTAGCGCATCTGCTCATGGGTCGCGTCGAGTCGATCGAGCACCGGCAGGGCGCTGGCGATCGGGGTGTCGTTGGAGCGGGTTTCGTTCACGGCATCTCCTCGAGGTGGGCGGTAGGTTGACTTCAGCATCGCATGGCCCGCCGGCTTTCGCAACAATCTTTTCCCCGGAAAAGTTGTAACGGGCGCGGCGGCTTTCGCAGCGCGAAATGTGTCAGTTTCGCGTGAGCTTCACTTGGCCCGCCAGCCAAGTCCACACCATCTGCGCGGCGGCCAGCGACGTCAGCTCCTGGTGATCGTAGGCCGGCGCAACCTCGACGCAGTCCATGCCGACGAAGGGCAGGGCGCTCAGCTCCTCGAGCAGCGTGAACGCCTGCGCCGTGCTGAGGCCGCCGGGCTCGGGCGTGCCGGTGCCGGGCGCGAAGGCCGGGTCGAGGGCGTCGATGTCGAAGCTCAGATAGAGCGGCGGCTGGCCGTGGGCCTCCCAGCGCGCGCGCACCTGTTCGACCAGGGGCGCCAGTTGCGCCGGACTCGCGAGGCCGCGCAGGTCGCGCGCCGTGAAGATCAGCCCGCCCTGGTCGCGCACGTAGTCGCGTGCGGAACGGTCACCCGCGGAGCGGATGCCGAACTGCGTCACGCACTCGGGCACCACGAGGCCTTCCTGGATCGCCTCGTAGACCCAGGTGCCGTGACCGCTGGGCTCGCCGAAGTGATCGGTCCACGTGTCGCAATGGGCATCGAAATGCACGACGGCCAACGGCCGGCCGCAGTGCGCGCGGTAGGCGCGCAGCAGCGGCAGCGTGATCGAGTGGTCGCCGCCCAGCCACGCCATCTGATGGGCGGCGATCAGCGGAGCGATCTGCGCCGGCATCGCGGCACGCATGCCTTCGAGGCCCGTGTTGGGCAGCGCGAGATCGCCGGCGTCGCCGACGAAGGGCGTGGGCGAGACGTCGAAGTACGGATGGGTGGCGTCGCACAGCATGTGGCTGGCGCTGCGGATCGCGCGCGGGCCGAAGCGGGCGCCGGGGCGGTTGGTCACCGAGCCGTCCCAGCAGACGCCGGCGACGGCGAACGGGTGGTCGGGGGAGGCCTGCGCGGCGCCGAGGAAGCCGGCGTGCGAGAGGTACGGAAATGCGGTCATGAGCGACCCTTGAGCGAGACGTCAGCGCCTTGGCCGTCCTGAGGCGGGCTGAGGGCGCGAATGATAGGCCGCAGGCCTTTCCGCGCGGGCGCAATCGGACTTTGCGAAGCGCGAACCCAGCCTTCGGAACGCGGCAATTCCGCATGTTGTACAGCTTTCCGTATTGTGGAATGACCGGGTGGTGCGTCGCAGCAAAGTTTCTCATGATGGGAAATTGTTTGCCGCATAGTGAAACATAGCTCCTAAGTCCTTGATCTATAAAGTCGACATCTTTAGTCTTATATAAGACATAAGTCTTCCATTTCGAGCGCAGGAGGAATACGCTTGATCCCAACGAACACCTCCTTTCATCACCTTGTCTTGCTACTTCGAAGGAACCACCATGACCCAACTCACCCGTGACCAGCAGATCGCCGCCCTCGAGAAGGACTGGGCCGAGAACCCGCGCTGGAAGGGCGTCAAGCGCACCTATTCGGCGGCCGACGTCGTGCGCCTGCGCGGCTCGCTGCAGATCGACCACACGCTGGCCAAGCGCGGCGCCGAGAAGCTGTGGAACCTGGTCAACACCGAGCCCTTCGTCAACTCGCTGGGCGCGCTGACGGGCAACCAGGCGATGCAGCAGGTCAAGGCCGGCCTCAAGGCCATCTACCTGTCGGGCTGGCAAGTGGCCGGCGACGCCAACAGCAACGGCGAGATGTACCCCGACCAGTCGCTGTACTCGGTGGACTCGGTGCCCAAGGTCGTCAAGAAGATCAACGCCACGTTCAAGCGCGCCGACGAGATCCAGTGGTCGGAAGGCAAGAACGACATCGACTACTTCGCGCCGATCGTGGCGGACGCCGAAGCCGGCTTCGGCGGCGTGCTGAACGCGTTCGAGCTGATGAAGTCGATGATCGAAGCCGGCGCGTCGGGCGTCCACTTCGAAGACCAGCTGGCCGCGGCCAAGAAGTGCGGCCACATGGGCGGCAAGGTGCTGGTGCCGACGCGCGAAGCGGTGGCCAAGCTGTCGGCGGCGCGCCTCGCCTCCGACGTGATGGGCACGCCCACCGTGCTGCTGGCCCGTACCGACGCCGAAGCCGGCGACCTCGTCACCAGCGACATCGACGACAACGACAAGCCGTTCTGCACCGGCGAGCGCACGGTCGAAGGCTTCTTCCGCACGCGCAACGGCCTGGAGCAAGCCATCAGCCGCGGGCTGGCCTACGCGCCGTACGCCGACATGATCTGGTGCGAGACCGGCAAGCCGGACCTGGCCTTCGCCAAGCAGTTCGCCGACGCGATCCACGCCAAGTTCCCGGGCAAGCTGCTGGCCTACAACTGCTCGCCGTCGTTCAACTGGAAGAAGAACCTGGACGACGCGACGATCGCCAAGTTCCAGCGCGAACTCGGCGCGATGGGCTACAAGTTCCAGTTCATCACGCTGGCCGGCTTCCACGCGCTGAACTACTCGATGTTCAACCTGGCCTACGGCTACGCGCGCAACAACATGAGCGCGTTCGTCGAACTGCAGGAATCGGAATTCGCGGCCGCGGAGAAGGGCTTCACCGCCGTCAAGCACCAGCGCGAAGTGGGCACCGGGTACTTCGACGCCGTCACGACGACGATCGAGCGCGAAGCCTCCACCGGCGCGCTGAAGGGCTCGACGGAAGACGAGCAGTTCTTCGACAAGAAGCACGCCTGAGCCTGGCTTGCGGTCGACCGGGCGCCTTCGCGGGCGGCCGGTCGGCGTGACGACAAGACCCATCCGCGTCGAGCAGCGGATGGGTCTTTTTCATGGCGCGCGCTTTTCCGGAGCCTGCGGTACGGCCGACGGCTCGTCGCCCTTGCGCATGCGCAACAGGGCCTTGCGCCCGAGGTGGTAGACCATCAGGTGGAACGGCATGCGCAGCCAGTGCGAGCGCAGATAGAGCGCCATGCGCGCGAGCTTGACGCTGCGCGTCTCCGCGCTGGGATGGGCGGGCTGGAGCGCGTGGCGGTAGCACCACGCCGTCAACGCGGCCGCCGGGCCCGGGGGGCGCCATGCCTGGGCGGCGGCCAGCACCTCGGGCGGAACCGGCGTGCCCAGCATCTGCGTGCTCGTTTGCAGCGCGTGGTACAGCGAGCGGCCCAGGCCCAGCCTCGCGGTGCGCGGGATCAGTTCGTCCCAGAAGCCTGGGTCGCGGCCGAAGTCCCGCAGCAGGGTGTCGATGTCGAACAGGTCGCGCAGGCCGTTGGCAAACTCGCCTTCGTGGAACAGGTGCGTAGCGCTGTGCAGCAGCATGTCGACGGGCTGCAGGACGCGCAGGCCGTCCTGTCCCGGCACCGTCACCGACGCGTCGATCAGGGCTTGTGCGTCGACCTGCACCCGCGACGTGCCCGGCAGGATGTTGTAGTGCACATCGATCGTGGTGTCGCGGCGGACGTGGCGCAGCGGCGGGATCTCGTGCATCCACTCGCGGTAGAAGTGCTGGTCGTAGGCATCGTGTTCCGACGCCTGCCAGCCGGCCAGCATCAGCGCGGATTCGACGGCCGGCAGCAGGGCTCGCGGCACGAGGATGTCGATGTCCGAGAACAGGCGACCCTGCGCGGGCGGCAGCTTCGCCATCTCGTAAGCAGCGCCTTTGAGCAAGACGACCGGCGCGCCGCATGCTGCAAGCGTCTCGCCGATGCACTGCACTTCGTACCGCACCGAGATCGACTGGCGTCGGGCGATCACGTCGGCGGCGTGCAGGTGCTGGCGCGGCGCCTCGGGCACGGCGGACGTCAGGCCGGCGCCCTGCAGCGTGCAGCTCAGGCGCGCCAGCAGGTTGGCGCGCCGCGCCTCACGCACGAGCAGATCCCACTGCGCCGGCGAGCAGCTCCGGATGCTTTGCGGGTCGGTCAATGCGACCTGGAGCAGTGTGGGCATGGTCATGGCAGGCTCGGAGCAGCCAGGCGATCGAATGCCTCAGCGGCATCCTCCAGCCTGCCGTAGTTGAACCTGAGGCACTCGCACTGGTCGACGAGCCGGCTCATGGCCTCGAAGCCGCTTGCGCCGTGCATGTCATAGTTGAACGACTGCTCGGCCAACGTCATGAACGTGCGCTCCTTGCCGTGCGGGGAGAACACGGGCGCCGCGTCCCTTTCGTAGGTCGGCAGCACGATCCACGTTGCGCGTGCAGGCTCCCGCACGCGCCGGACGCTGGCGACGGGCGGTTGCAGCAACGCTACCGTGCCCTTGGCCGTGTCCGGCACCGCGGGCGTCATGACGGCCTCCGGCACGAACGCACGGATGGCCTCGATCGATGCATTCTTCAGGCTGACGGGCCGGGCCATGCCGTAGATCATGCCGCTGTTCATGTCGAGCAGGGCCAGTTCGTCGGACAGAAGACGCCAGCCGCGATGGATCAGCCCGGCGCACAGCGTGCTCTTGCCGGAGCCCGGGGGGGCCGGCAGCACGACCGCGCGGCCATCGCGCTCGATGACCGCTGCGTGGATGGTGAGGTACTGGTGGGCATGCGCGGCCACGCACCAGTTCAGGCCCCACTCGATCATCGGGAACGCCTGTTCGGCGGGCAACGGCGCGAACGAGGGCAGGTCGTCGTAGTAGAAGCGCGCCTGCGGCTTGTACCAGCGCCGAAGGCCGGGTTCGAGCGACACCTCGACCGAGAAATCGGCGAAGGCGTCCGGCGCGCCGAGTTCGAACTCGCCGTACATGACAGCGATGTCCCGTGTGAGGCTGGGGACGTCGGAACGCAGGCGTGCGACAAAGGGGGGAAGTTCGAGCAGGAACTCGCCGCGGCGCAACAGGCGCGCCAGTTCGGCCTGCGAGAGTTGCGCGACCTTCAAGCCGGAGACGCGATGACCAGCCCCACGCGACGCATCGATTCGAGGCTGTGTTCGACCGCAGCCAACGCAGACTCGGGAGGGGTGTCCTCGACGAAATCGGCAAGGTCGTCCAGCAACGCACGCGCGCTGCGCGTCATCGCTGGATCCAGGCGCTGCAGCAGCTCGAGCGCGAGGGGTTCGAGCAGGTGGGTGTCGCCGCTGAGCGTGTCGAACACGACACCTTCCTCGCCACTCCAGGAGCGCACGAGAAAACGCTCGCGGGCGGCGCAGGACCAGGTGTTCATCGGCGAGGCAGGCCAGCTCTCAGGGCTGGACCATCCAGTTGCTGGACAGGTACTGGATGATTTCTGCCTGGTTCCACACGACGCCGGGCAGGTTGGGCGGAGAGTAGGTGCCGCCCGCCATCAGCGGCAACTGGTCGACCAGGTTGTTGCGAAGGCAGGTCTGAACGTTGGCGACGAACTTCGCGTTGAGGCGTGCGCACAACATGTACTGCTGGAACTGCGTGCCGTTCTTGAGCCTGTCCATCAGCTTGTTGCTGCCCGTCAGCCCGGTGGGAATCCCGCCGTAGGGCGCGTAAAGCGTTCCCACCGTGTACGCGTTGATCTGGGTGGTGGTGGTGCAGCCCAGGTACGGCCAGGGTTGGCCCAGGCTGCCGTGGCTGGTGTTGTTGCACCACTCCGTGATGGACCAGCACTCGTCGCCGATCTCGGTGGAGCCGTTGCGCGCGGTCGTGCTCGTCGTCGGAGCGAGTTGGGCAGAGCCCCAGGCCGATGTCGAATTGCAATGCCATGCGCGTGCGGGCCGGCTGGTCAGCGTCAGCGCGACGGTGGCCGTGGACGCGCCCAGCTTGAACAGACGCCGCCGCTTCAGGCCGTCCGCGGCCAAGCCGGCCTTGTTGCCCTGTGCCGCGGCAACGGACGATTCAACCGAAGGGGTATTGTCTGGGTCAGTCATGGATCTATCCGATCTCAAACGTTCTGTGCTGTTCTGCTTCTCGCTGCCTCACTGTCCCTCGCGGAACATCACGACACTCACCGTCTCGATGAGGATCAGGATGTCCAGCAACAACGAGTTGTTCTTCACATAGTACAGATCGAACTGGTGCTTGCGACGTGCATCCTCGAAGGTCGCGCCGTAGTGATACCGCACCTGCGCCCAACCGGTGACTCCGGGCTTGACGCTGTGGCGAATGTCATAGAAGGGGATCTGGTCCTTCAGCTGCGCGACGAAGCTGGGCCGCTCGGGACGCGGGCCGACGAGGCTCATCTCGCCCTTGAGCACGCTGAACAGCTGCGGCAACTCGTCGATGCGGGTCTTGCGGATGAAGGCGCCGACGCGGGTCGTGCGGGGATCGTTGCGCACCGCCCAGCGGGCGACGCCGTCCTTCTCCGAGTCGACGTGCATGCTGCGGAACTTCAGGCACGTGAAGTCGACGCCGCCGAGGCCGGTACGGCGCTGGCGGTAGAAGACGGGGCCGCGGCTGTCCAGGGGCACCGCGATCATCGTGGCGATCATGATGGGCGACAGCACGATCAGCAGAATGATCGAGCTGACGATGTCGAACAGGCGCTTGACAAACGTACGCACGCCGCCCTGCACGAAGCCGCGTCCATAGACGAGCCAGCTTCCCTTCAGGCTGTCGATCGGCACCTCGCGCTGCGTCTTCTCGCAAAAGCCGGCGAAATCGAGCACCGGAACGCCCTTGATGCGGCAGGCCAGCAATTGATCCATCGGAACGCCGCCACCGCGCTGTTCGCGCACGGCGACGATCACTTCCTGGATCCCGTGCAGAGAGACCAGGTCGGGAATCGAGGCGTTCTCGGGAAACACGTGAAGCCCGGAACCGCTCAGCTCGGGCGCCGCCTGGCCGCCGGCCGACGGATACAGGCCGACCACGTCACGCGACATCTCGCCGCGGGAGGCCAGCTCGCGCGCGATCGCGTAGGCCTCGGGGCCGGTGCCGACGATCAGCACCCGCGCCAGAGGCGAGACGCGGCGCATCACGTTGCCGCCGGTGCGCACGAGCAACAGGCCGATGCACAGATAGACGAGCGTGAGGATCAGCGTCGCCAGCGATCCCGGCACGCCGACGGCACGCATCGCCACGTAGGTGAGATAGCCGCCGACGCCCATGGCCAGCGTGATGCGTCCGAGCATTGCGGCCAGCGAGATGGTGCCCGGCCGGTACAGGCCGACCAGCGCATACATGGCCGCCATGACCAGCGCGAAGATCGCGGCGCTCGCCAGGGTCAGCGTCAGTTGCGGAAAGAAGTCGGGGACGTGCGCGGACTTCACCGCCAAGGTCGACGCTGCCAGCACGAGCGCACTGAAGCAGAGGATGGCGTCCACGGCAACCTCGGCGCCAGCGCGTGGTGCAATCGTATCCGTGATGAGTTTCATTTGTCGCCCTCCATCCGTCGCGATGCCCCGGCGCGCACGAAACAAGATCGCGACGCTGGTGTAACCTTTTGTTTATCTTAAAGTCCGGGTCTTCTCCGCGCCACCCCCTTAATTGGGGAGAAGGAGAAAACCCGCCGCTGGTCATGCAACAGCCATGCGGGATCTCCCTGTGTCGACAACACTGCCGACCGGCATCCATCCCGCGAATAAGAAGCTGCGGCGACCTGGAATTGTTTTTACACTAGCTCCGAGTCGCCTTCGTGACGCATCGCGTACGAGGCAAGGCATGCGTGGTTGGAGGCGGGCGCTCCGTTGGTGCGCCGCGACGTCTCGCCGAAACGCATCAACCGGGGAGGGGAAATCATTTGACGAGCGCTTCTTCCGAGCTCGCTGCATGGAGCTACGGGCTCGCAAGCCTGATCTTTTCTGCCTTTGCCATCCGGCTATGGGCACTCGGCTACGCCCGTGCGCCGCGCAGCGTCACCTCGATGTCCCTGGTGGCGGCGGCGTCCTTTTCCGCGTTGTGGGCCGTGTTCGGGTTCGCGGACTTCTACAGCTCGGATGTCGCCTTCCGCGGCGCGGCGACCGTCGCGGACATCGCCCGCTACGCAAGCTGGAACGTGTGCCTGCTGAGCTTCCTTGGGCCGGAAAAGGAGACGCGCCTGGGCGGCCGATGGCTCGTCTCGATGTCCGGCGTCCTCGTCGCGGCTGCGCTGCTCACCCAGTGGCCGGCCGCCCTGCAGCGGGTTTTCGCGCCCCAGGCGGCGCTCGTTCTCCTGAGCGCGCTGTCCCTGCCGGTCTTCTCGCTAGTGCTCGTCGAGCAGCTTTACCGCAACGTGCACGAGGACTCGCGCTGGAACGCGAAGCCGCTCTGTCTCGGGCTGGCGGGAACGTTCGTCTTCGACCTCTACCTGTACTCGCGCGCGCTGCTCGTGGGCCATGTCGACGAACAGGCCTTGCAGGTGCGCGGACTGGTGCATGCGCTGATGGTGCCGCTGCTGTTCCTGTCCATCCGGCGCCGGCGCGACTGGATCTCGAAGCTGCGCCTGTCCCGCCGGGCCGCCTTCCATTCGGCCACGCTGCTCATCGCCGGCCTGTACCTGCTGTTCGTGTCGGCGATCGGCTACTACGTGCGCTACTTCGGCGGGGAGTGGGGGCAGGCCCTCCAGCTCGCCGTGGTGTTCGCCGCGCTGGTCGCGCTGAGCGTGGTCGTCTTCTCGGGAACGGTGCGCGCCAAGCTGAAGGTGCAGCTGGGAAAGCACTTCTTCCAGTATCGATACGACTATCGCGAGGAATGGCTGCGCTTCACGCACACGCTGTTCGGGGAGAACTCGCCGCAGGACATGGGACGCCAGGTGATCACCGGCCTGGCCGACATGCTGGAGAGCCCTGCGGGCCTGCTGTGGACGCGCGTGGCCGGCAGCGAGGCGTTCAGGAACACGGCGCGGTGGAACATGGCCGCGCAGTCCGATCCCGAGGACGCCGGTTCGCCGTTTTGCCAGTTCCTGATGCGCAGCGGCTGGGTGATCGATCTCGAGCAGTTCCGGCAGTCGCCTCAGAAGTACCAGGACCTGGTCGTGCCCAACTGGCTGATGTCGACGCCACAGGCCTGGCTGGTCGTCCCGCTGCGGGTGGCGGACGAGCTGATCGGATTCGTCGTCCTCGCCAGTCCGCGCGCGCCGGTGGACATCAACTGGGAGGTCAACGACCTGCTCAAGACCGCGGGCCGGCAGGCGGCGGGTTTCCTGGCGCAGATGCAGGCCACGGAGGCGCTGCTGGAGGCGCGCAAGTTCGACGCGTTCAACCGCATGTCGGCATTCGTGGTGCACGATCTGAAGAACATCGTCACGCAGCTGTCGCTGATGATGAAGAACGCCAAGCGGCTGCAGGCCAACCCCGAGTTCCAGCAGGACATGCTGGCGACCGTGGAGAACTCGCTGGATCGGATGCGCCAGATGATGCTGCAACTGCGCGAGGGCTCCACCGGCGCCCAGACCGCGGCGGACGTCGATCTCGCCGCCGCGTTGCGGCGCATCGAGTCGCCTGCGCTGGTCAAGGGCCGCCGCCTCGAGATCGACGCGCCTGAGAGGATTACCACCCGGGGCGACACGCAGCGCCTGGAACGCGTGATCGGCCACATCGTGCAGAATGCGCTCGACGCCACCGAGAGGTCCGGTGCCGTGTCCGTCAAGCTCGACCGGATCGGCAGCCAGGCGCGCATCGAAGTCGCGGACACCGGACACGGCATGTCGCGCGAATTCATCAGCGACCGGCTTTTCAAGCCTTTCCAGACCACCAAGGCAGCGGGCATGGGCATCGGCGCCTACGAGAGCCTGCAGTACGTCCAGGAACTGGGCGGCACCATCCAGGTCCAGAGCGAACCGGGGCAGGGCACGCGGGTCGTCATCCTGCTGCCGCTGCTCGAGGCGCAGAATGAATCGGACATCGACATGTTGAAGGCATCATGACATCCGACTCGGGACGTACGCTCCTGATCGTCGAGGACGACCTCGCGCTCCAGAAGCAGATCAAGTGGTCGCTCGACAAGTTCGAATCCGTCACGGCGAACGATCGCGAATCGGCGCTGGTGCAGATGCGCCGCTTCAATCCGGCCGTCGTCACGATGGACCTCGGCCTGCCGCCGGACGCCGATTCGGTCTCGGAGGGCTTCCTGCTGTTGGAGCGCATCCTGGCGCTCGATGGCGACACGAAGGTCATCGTCCTCACCGGCCAGAACGACCACGTCAATGCGCTGCGCGCGATCTCGCTCGGGGCCTACGATTTCTTCGCCAAGCCGTTCGAGCCGGAGCTGCTGAACCTCACGGTGGAGCGGGCGGTCAAGCTGTTCGAGCTGCAGAAGGAAAACCGCCGGCTGCAGGCGCTGCATCAGCCGGACGCGCTGTCCGGCCTGATCACGCGCGATCCCGAGATGTTGCGCGTGTGCCGGATGATCGAGAAGGTGGCGGCCAGCAACGCGACGGTGATGCTGCTGGGCGAGAGCGGCACGGGCAAGGAGGTGCTGGCCAACGGGTTGCACCAGGCCTCGCCTCGACGCGCCGGCAAGTTCGTCGCGATCAACTGCGCGGCCATTCCCGAGAACCTGCTCGAAAGCGAGCTGTTCGGCTACGAAAAAGGCGCCTTCACCGGCGCCGCCAAGACGACGCCCGGCCGGATCGAGACGGCCAATGGCGGAACGCTGATGCTCGACGAGATCGGCGACCTGCCGTTCCCGCTCCAGTCCAAGCTGCTGCGCTTCCTGCAGGAGCGCACGATCGAGCGCGTGGGCGGCCGCCAGGAGATCCCGGTCGATGTGCGCATCGTCTGCGCGACGCACCAGGACCTGACCGCGCTCACGAAGGAAGGCCGGTTTCGCGAGGATCTGTACTACCGCCTCGCGGAGATCGTGATCGAGATCCCGCCGCTGCGCGCGCGCCCCGGCGACGCTGCGCTGCTCGCGCACGCGTTCGTGCGCCGCTTCGCCCAGGAGCAGAACCGCGGTTCGATGATGCTCGGCGAGGACGCGGCCAAGGCCATCGAGGCGCACGCGTGGCCCGGCAACGTGCGCGAGCTGGCGAGCTGCATCCGGCGCGCCGTCATCATGGCCGACGGCAACCAGATCACCGCGCGTGACCTCGGCCTGAAGGGGGGCGCGGCGGCGGACGACACGGACACGTCGTCCTTCGACCTGCGGCTGGTGCGCGAGGCGGCGGAACGCAAGACGATCCTGGCCGCGCTCGGGCGGGTCAATGGCAACATCGTCAAGGCGGCCGACCTGCTGGGGGTGAGTCGCCCGACGCTCTACGACCTGATGAATCGGTTGGGGCTCAAGTGATCTCGAGTGCTGTGTCGATACGGGTTTTTCCGCGGGGCTCCGAAACATGAAGAACAAAGCTGCAGCAGCGACTTTCGCCGTGCTGATCTCGTCGTGCCTCATCGGCTGCGGAAACGATTCGCCGCAGAAGCTGATCGCGTCGGCCAAGGCGAGCATGGCCAAGAACGACAACAAGACGGCCGTCATCCAGATCAAGAACGCGCTGCAGGCGGATCCGAACTCCGGCGAGGCGAGGTTCCTGCTCGGATCCGTCCTGTTGGATCAGGGGGATTTCGGGGCGGCGGATCTCGAGTTGCACAAGGCGGAGGCGCTGCACTATGCAACCGACCAGGTGGTGCCGAAGCTGGCGGCATTGCTTCTTGCGGAATCGCAATACAAGAAGCTGACCGACGACTATGCGAATACCCGGATGGGGACGGCCTTGGCGGAGGCGGACCTGGACACCTCGCTTGCCTACGCCTACGCGATGCAAGGCCAGCGCGAGCCTTCCGACGCCTCGCTGAAGGCGGCGCTCGCCGCGGCTCCTGACTTCGAGCCCGCGTTGGTTGCGCAAGCGCGTTTCCTCGCCCGCGAAGGCGACGCGGATGCCGCGATCGCGCTCGCCAACAAGGTTCTGCAGCGCAATCCGCGCAGCGTGGAGGCGTTGCGACTGCAGGGCGACATCCACATGTATCTGAAGTCCGAGCCAGATCAGGCGATCGCCGACTATCGCAAGACCCTGGCGATCGATCCCAACTCCACGCCTTCGCACCTGGCCATCCTGGCGATCCTGATGTCGCAGCACAAGATGGACGAGGCCGAGAAGCAGTTGGGCGAGATGCGCAAGGTCACCGGCAACACCGTGCAAGCGATCTATATCGAAGCGCTGATCGCCTATGCGCGCAAGAACATGGAGAGGGCGCGGCAACTGACGCAGCAACTGCTCAAGTTCGCGCCGAACAGCCCGTCCATCCTGTTGCTGGCGGGCGGCGTCGAGCTCCAGGGAGGCTCCATGCTGCAGGCCGAAACCTACCTCGAGCACGCCGTGAAGATCGCCCCCCAGGCCCTCACCGCGCGACGCATGCTGATCGCGACCTATCTGCGTTCCAATCAGCCGGATCGTGCGCTGGCAACGCTGGAAGCAGGCGAGACGAACGGACAGGTGCCCCCCGAGCTTTATGCCGTGGCCGCTGAAGCCTACATGCAGAATGGCGATGTCAAGACCGCCGAGGAGTACTTCGGCAAGGCGGCCAAGGAGGATCCGACCGATGCGAGCGTGCGCACGTCCCTGGCCGTGGCGCACATGGTCGATGGACAGGCGCCGCTGGCGTTCGAGGAATTGCAAGGGATCGCCTCGAGCGACAAGGGCACGTCGGCGGATCTCGCGCTCATCAGCGCGTACATGAAGCGGGGCGACCATGAAAGCGCGCTGCGTGCCATCGACGCGCTGGAACGCAAGGAGCCCGGGCGGCCGCTCGCTTCCGATCTGCGCGGCCGTGTCCAACTGACCATGGGAGATGTCGCAGCGGCACGTCGGAGCTTCGAGAAGGCACTGACCATGGCGCCGACCTACTATCCAGCGGTGGCGAGCCTGGCGTCGCTCGACATGAAGGAGAACAAGCCGACGGACGCGCGCAAGCGGCTCGAGGCATTCTCCGCAAGCAATCCCAAGAACAGCGCCGTCCTGATGGCGCTCGCCCTGATTCCGGGAACGTCGAGCGGAGCCTCCGCGGACTATCTGCAGAAGGCCATCGCGGCGAATCCGGCCCTGCCGGCCCCACGGCTGCTGCTGATCAAGCTGTATCTGAGCGACAAGAACCTGCGCATGGCGGGCACGACAGCACAGAACGCGGCCGTGGCGTTGCCCGACCAGCCCGCCATCCTCGAAGCGCTGGGAGAGGTTCAGCAGCAATCAAATGACCTGAACCAGGCAATCGCGACCTTCAGAAAGATGGCGGAGCTGGCGCCCGGTTCACCGGAGCCCCTGGTGCGGCTGGCCGATGCGCAGCTGCAGGGCGGCGACCGGGACAGCGCACGCGAGACTCTGCGCAAGGCGCTTGCCATCAAGCCCGATCTGATCGAGGCACAACGCAGACTGGTGGGCATCGACGCTGCCACAGGGAATCTCCAGGGCGCTCTTGACGTTGCGCGCACGGTCCAGCGACAACGTCCGACCGAGTCCGTCGGCTTCGCGTTGGAGGGCGATCTCGACGCGCAGCGGCGCGACTGGGCCAGCGCGGCAAAAGCCTATCGCGCAGGGATCAAGCAGACGAGCTCCAATGAATTGGCAGTGAAGCTCTATTCGGTGTTGCTGGCCTCGGGTACCGGCGCGGAGGCCCGAGCCTTCGAGGCCAGCTGGCGCAAGGACCATCCGACAGACTCGACTTTCGTGTTCCATGTCGGTGATACCGCGTTGGCGCGCGGGGACTACGTGTCGGCGGAGGCGGCCTATGCCACCGTGCTCAAGCTCCAGCCCGGCAACGCTGCGGCGTACAACAACCTCGCGTGGGTGGCCAGCGCCCAGCACAAACCGGAGGCGCTGGCATACGCCGAGAAGGCCAATCAACTGGCGCCCAACCAGCCGGCCTTCATGGATACGATGGCACTCGTTCTCGGCACCGCGGGGCAGCTGGACAAGGCAGTCGAACTGCAGAAGAAAGTCGTGGCGCTGGCGCCGACCAATGACGGCTTCAGGCTCGATCTGGCCAAGTTGTACCTCAAGGCGGGCGACAAGGGGGACGCGCGTCTGGAACTGGACAAGCTCGCCGCGCTCGGCGACAAGTTCGCGGGGCACGCCGAAGTGACCAGCCTGCGCAAGGACCTCTGACTCAGGGCCGATCGTCGTCGGCCGACAGGTCAGGCGGACGGCATCGACTGCAGCTTCGCGTTCACGCGACGATCGAATAGGCCTGGCGCTGCGCGTCGAGCCAGGCCGAGATCTCGGCGGCGTCGTCGAAGTCGGTCGGGTGAAAGCCGTGTCGCAGGTAGGCCGCCAGCGGCGCGGCGCTGGCCCACCACAGGCCGCCAG
>Ga0302311_10000103_pt1 | contig 99778 bp, 96 predicted proteins | sample III_Palsa_N1_3_FD_200449 | JGI IMG/M metagenome (GOLD analysis project Ga0302311, IMG submission 200449) | Peat permafrost microbial communities from Stordalen Mire near Abisko, Sweden - III_Palsa_N1_3 | ecosystem: Environmental > Terrestrial > Soil > Palsa > Peat permafrost | place: Sweden...
GTGCCCCGACGCCAAGTCGGCGGCCCGCTCGGCCCAACGGCCCCGGCGCGGGTGTAGCTCAATGGTAGAGCAGAAGCTTCCCAAGCTTACGACGAGGGTTCGATTCCCTTCACCCGCTCCAACGAAACTGCCAGGTTCTGTCGGTTGACATATCAAACCGGAGTTGACGGGTATAACCGGAGTCAAGTGACAGATTTAACCGGACCGGTTGGTGGCCTTACCTCTTGGATTCGATGGTTTTTTCGGCGATCTCGTAGCGGTTCGAGCCCGGCGGACTTCGGAGTGCAGCGCCCACGAAGCCCGTCGGGGGAGTCGAACGCTATTCCTCGTTGGGTTCCGCGTAGGGAGCGATCTCTCTTATTTCCAGCAGGAACTGGTTGAAGCTGTCCGTGAGGCTATCGCCCACCTCATTGAGCGGCCGGATGATCGGCCCCCAAGTTGGACTGGGCGACGTGGGGCGGAGATCAAAACCAATTGCGATCATTTGCCCTGCCTCCCGGAGCGCGAGCGAGTAATTCACCCCCTCAATGCCCGCGTGCCCCCACCAATACCACCGTACGGCACCGCACAAATGTCCACCGCCATCCTTCAGCACGAGACCACAGGTTCCTCCTGCGACCAGATCCCTTCCACGCTTAGATGGAATCCAATTTTGGAAGCGTTCGACGGAGAGTCTTTGCGTTCCGAAGCAGGCGCAGGGCGGCAAAGAAGGGATAAACATTGAGGACCTAGATGTTTTTCCTTTGATATCCCAGGCCAGTTTCAGTGGCTTTAGAGTCTCTATTTTCTGGAGTTCAAGGGGAAACGGGTGTTGGACCTGCATTGATTTGGTCAGGGATCTCGGCCCAGGGATGTCGATGTCGAACAACTCTCGAACATCGTTCTTATCCGAGTGCACGTCGTGAAAATCCTGGTAACTGGAGCTGAGGCAGGCCTCCGTGAGGGCCTGCTGGACTCTGCCGATACCCGGACTGTCTGGATACTTGTTCACGTATCCAGCGATCCTTTTCGCGATCTCGCGAACGTAACTCGAACTCCAGCCGTCTTGAGCGTGAACGAGGTAGGGAATGATGTCATCCGGCTCCACTCTGCCTTTCCAGTGCTCGTGGATAACCTTTGTCAGTTCCTTCGCGGTTCGCTTGAACTCGCCTTCGTCGTCGATGAATGAACGCATGTTGACGCTTCCTCGAGCCATATTAGCGAGTGGCGCCATACCCGCCGGTGGCTCCGGAGGTCTACATGGATTTCGAAGGATGACGAATTTACCAACTAGGGCGCCTGGTCGGGTCGTCGGCCCGGCCGTTCTTCACGGCGGCGCTAGTATCGGAAAAATCGGCGCTACGTGTCAACATTCGCGCTATGACTATCTTCAGGGGCGCTGGCTTTTGCCCTTGATCGAGGGCTTCTGCGCAGGCGTTGGGGCATCCGACGGGCGGCTGACTGTGCGGTACTGCCAAGGCAAGCCACCGCCCGAGGAACCGGGTGCGAGGGTTCGTGTTTATGGTGCGGGAGCTTGACAAGCACGCTCGGGCAGTCGATATAGAGCTTAATGCTTTCCGAGCGCGGTGACGCGCAGGCAGCGCTTTAGAGGTGAGAACGGCCTTCTCACACACCTGGTCGGTTGCGGCCGATCAGGTAAAGTACCTCGAAAGAGGGAAGAGATCCCGGGGTGGGCATCCGGGCTGAAGCTCCTGAGGGCTCCGCATTGCGGGGCCCTCATCGATTCTGGGCTGGCTTCAAAAACCCCTTATCGAGCCGGTTCTGAATCTTTTTCTCTGAGATCGGGTAGAACGAAGAAACCTCGTAGGTTCCTTTCTCCGTCAAATCGATTTTCACCGCTACCAGCATCGGCGAACCGATCGCCGACACGCGGGCAATAAGTTCGATCCCGTCGTTCTTGAAATCGTCTCCGATAAAGAGCGGATAGGCGAGGATGGCGGCGACATGCGGAAGGCAGCGCCCATAGTCGGCGGGATGACTTTTCTGAACATGAATCTGATGGGGTACCGTAAGAACGACGGTTCCTGGATCCAAGTCTCGGTCAATGGTGCGTCTGATGCTATCGACGGGCATAGGCCCGAAAATCAGCGGCGTAGGCGTACTTTTTGCGATGATGTTCTACTCAGCCAAAAAAGTGCGCAGGTGCCGCGGTTAGAATCTAGAACGATATATTTTATTCATGGAGGGTTCAAAAGTCTACCGTGCAACCCGCCGATCGCCTGTCCTCGGCTAGAACCGTGCTTGACGTATCCCAGTTCGGCATCCGACCATTTATGGAGCACTGCTCATCGTGTCGGACGACGTCTGATACGTGGATTGAAACACTCCGAAACCCCGGATGCTGTGGCTAGGAACGCGTATGCGAGATATGGGTGTGGGCGGGCTGTAGCGGGTAGCGGTCCAAGGTGGTGGCAAGATGATTCCTTGATGCCATCGGCGACGCGGAACCTTTACCGCCTATCAAGGGCGGTTGCAATTCGAGGTCTACGGCAACCGACCTAAGGGCCACGTGAGTTGATCCGCATCCGCCACAGGGGGCATCGACCGCGTCGCGGACAGTCGCGATGATCAAACTCCCCGCTCCGGTTATATTTGTCATCACAGTCCGGTTTTATCTGTCAATGGGGTCTAGGTAAATCAATGACTTAGCGATGGGGCGGTCCGGTTTAATCTGTCACCCGACGGATCTACCAAAACCTGGCGCGGGCAATTTTTGTGACAAAATGTGACACTCATCCTGCACAAGGAGGTGTCCCATGGCCACTGTCTGGACGCGCGGGCCTTATCAGTTTTGCGTCCGGGTCCGTCGAAACGGCGTTTCGGAGACCAAGACTTTCGAGACCCGGCGAGAGGCCGAGACTGGCTCGAATCATCGAAGGGAAGGTGACTGGCGAGGGGCCGGTCGATCACAAAAAGGCTCGCGACACGAGCCTGGCGCGGGCGCTCGATTGGTACGAAAAAATCATCCTTCCGAAGACACCGCGGGGCCGAACGCTTACTCGGCCTCATCCAGTTTGACGGCAAAGCCGCGCTGCACACCGGGGCGGGCGAACAGGGTCTCATACCAGCGTTTGACGTTCGGGAAATCATTGAGCGAGATCTGATGGCGTTCGTGCCGCCAGGCCCAGCCGAGTACGGCAAAATCCGCCACCGAGAGATTGCCGGCTACGAATTCCCCCTCCTTGAGCCGCCGGTCGAGCACGCCGTAAAGCCGGCGCGTTTCGTCGGAGTAGCGTCTCAGCCCGTAAGCCCGGTCGGTCTCCGACTCGACCGTGCGGAAGTGATGCACTTGACCGAGCATCGGCCCAAAGCCACCCATCTGCCACATCAACCATTCGGTCACCGCCACGCGCTCACGCAGGGAAGCAGGCAGGAACTTGCCGGTCTTTTCGCCGAGATAGAGCAGGATCGCGCCGGATTCGAAGACGCTGATCGGCCGACCGTCGGGGGCGTCGGTATCGACAATGGCCGGGATCCGGTTGTTGGGACTGATCCGCAGGAAGTCCGGGTCGTGCTGTTCTCCCTTGGAGATGTTGACCGGTTTGACAACATACGGCAGGCCCATCTCTTCGAGGGCGACGCTGATCTTGCGGCCGTTCGGCGTGTTCCAAACATGCAGGGTAATGGTCATCGAGAGCCGCCCGTTGCGAAAGTGGTGTGCAGATGTTGAAGCCGCATCAGGTCAGCGGCATGGCGATGTAGCGGCGGAACCCCAAGCGTTCGCCGATTTGACGATACCAGCGTTCGACATTGGGCAGCGTCGGGCGATAGATCTCTTCCGGGATCCCGTACCAACGCCGGGCGTAGATAGCCAAGACGAGATCCGCGAGCGTGAAGTCATCGGTCTCGACGAATGCGCGCCCCTGCAGCTGCCCGTCGATAATCTGCCACATGTCGGCCAAGCGGTGCTCGGCGGCCTTGAGGCTTACCATGTCGCGCTCGGCGGCGGGGGTGCGGATATATCCCCAAAAAATCGGCCTCTCCACAGGCTGCAAGGAGGCTAGGCTCCAGTCGAGCCAGCGATCCACGCTCGCTCGCGGTTTCGGATCGGCCGGGTATAGCGACGCGCCTTGTCCGTATTGCATAGAGAGATATCGAATAATTGAATTCGACTCCCACAGAACAAAATCGCCGTCAACAAGGGTGGGGATGCCGCCCATAGGATTCATCGCAAGGTATTCGGCCTCGCGGTTGCGGCCGAAGTGGAGGCCGGCGTCGATACGGTCGAAGGCCACACCCAGCTCTTCACAACACCACAGCACCTTCTGCACGTTGACGGAATTCGCTCGTCCCCAGATCGTCGGCATTCAAAGCACCTCCACCAAAAGCGCTGGGGTCAGGATCGAGCAGCAATGCGCGATGGTGCAAAACCGCGTCTCTAGAAAGACGGCGACCTTCGCAGGTTTGGGTGTGGGGTGGAAATAGAGGCGGATCATCGGGGTCTCCGTCAGGTTTGCGGAACGGTTGGCATGATGGCCAATGAAGTAGGCTTTGAAACGAGGAGCACCCCGAGGACGATGATCGCGATCGACGCGCATTCGCTCAGCGAGGGTGTCTCGCCGAGGACCGGAATGGCGAGAAGCGCCGCGACCGCGGGGAGGAGTGCGATGATGACGGTGGCGGCCACCGAACCGAGAAGAAAGACGGCGCGATTGAAGCTGACGAGGGCCACGCAGCTCATCAGCACGCCCTGGTAGGCGGCCTGAAGAGCGATCTCGGCTGGGGAGGCGAGACTGAGGCGGCTGAGACCAAGGAACAGGTACACGGGGAGAAAAAGCCCGGCGGACCAGACGCAGATCAGCGCAGCGGCCTGGATTGGCGTCAGTCCGCTACGCCGAAACAGCAGCGTGTAAATCGCCCACATTGCAGCGGCGGCGGCCAATGCGCCGATGCCTGCGGAGCTGGGCCGACCGTGGATGGCAGCACCGGCGGTAACCAGACAGACCAAGCCGGCGACGATCGCTCCGTAGCCAAGCCACCGGACCCGTCCTTGCGGCTCGCGCAGGAAGACCCACGCGAGCGCGCCGGCGAAGACCGGCATCAGGGTGGGTGTGATGGTGGCTGCCTGAGCCGCCGAGGTGAGCTTCAATCCCAGTGCGACGAGAAGAGCGAAGGGCATGCCCCAGAGAAGCGCGAATATCAGACCCTCGCCCCAAGCGGCGAGCGGTAGGCGTGATCCTCTGCGGAGGATCACTGGTGCGAGCAGGATGGCGCCGATACTGAACCGAAGCGCGGTGACGTCCCAGATGCGCAGCTCTCGTGTGACGCTGAACCGCGTCACAACGAACCAGCCGGAGAAGATCGTGACCGCAAGCGCTCCCCAGGCGACTCCGGTCCATCTGGCTCGAGAGATTCCCAACCTTGGAACATCCGGAGCCGTCGCCACTATGGACGACCTTCGAAATCAGCTTTTAAGGCGTCCAGACGATCTTGAAGGGTCATGGCGGGTCTCCCTCGAGTGAAGAGATAAAACGAAGTCGACGGTCCTCAGTTCTGAGGCTGCTCGCCAGGGGACGTCCATTTGCTCTTTGTCGCCAAGCTCAGATCTTATCTCCTCGCCTTCAGCTCCAGCCGGCGCGCGTGCAGCAGGGGTTCGGTATAGCCGCTCGGCTGCACCAGCCCCTTGAACACCAGGTCGCAGGCCGCCTTGAACGCGATGCCGTCGAAGCCGGGCCCCATCGGCGTATAGAGCGGGTCGCCCGCGTTCTGGCCATCGACCACGGCGGCCATGCGTTTCATGGTCGCCATGACCTGCGCTTCGGTGCAGACGCCGTGCAGCAGCCAGTTGGCGATATGCTGGCTGGAAATGCGCAAGGTCGCACGGTCCTCCATCAGGCCGACATTATGGATGTCCGGCACCTTGGAACAGCCGACGCCCTGGTCGATCCAGCGCACGACATAGCCGAGGATGCCTTGGGCGTTGTTGTCCAGCTCCTGGCCGATTTCTTCGGGCGACCAGTTCTTCTGGCCGGCGACGGGCAAGGTCAGCAGGTCGCCGAGCTTCGCCGGCGGACGCGACTTCAGCTCGTCCTGACGCTTGGCGACGTCGGTCTCGTGGTAATGCAGCGCATGGAGCGTGGCCGCCGTCGGCGACGGGACCCACGCCGTGTTGGCGCCGGCCTTCGGGTGCGCGCCCTTGACCGCCAGCATCTCGGCCATCCGGTCGGGCATCGCCCACATGCCCTTGCCGATCTGCGCCTTGCCTTGGAGGCCGCAGGCGAGGCCGACATCGACGTTGTTATCCTCATACGCCTTGATCCAGGCCGTACCCTTCATGTCGTTCTTGCGGATCATGGCGCCGGCCTGCATCGAGGTGTGCATCTCGTCGCCGGTCCGGTCGAGGAAGCCGGTGTTGATGAAGGCGAGCCGATGCCGCGCTGCCCGGATGCATTCCATCAGGTTGGCCGACGTGCGCCGTTCCTCGTCCATGATGCCGATCTTGAGCGTGTAGCGGGTCAGGCCCAGCATGTCCTCGATCGCATCGAACAGGTCGTTGGCGAACGCCACCTCTTCCGGCCCGTGCATCTTCGGCTTCACGATGTAATAGGAGCCGGCGCGGCTGTTCTTGAACTTGCCCAACCCGCGCAGGTCGTAGAGCGCGATGGTGGTGGTGATGACGCCGTCGAGGATGCCCTCGGGGATCTCGCTGCCATCCGACAATAAAATCGCCGGGTTGGTCATCAGGTGACCGACATTGCGCAGGAACATCAGGCTGCGGCCCGGCAGCACGACCTCGGTGCCGCCCGGGCCGATATAGCGCCGGTCGTCGTTCAGCGCCCGCTCGATCGTCTTGCCGCCTTTTTCCAGATGGGCGACCAGATCGCCCTTCATCAGGCCCAGGAACGCGCGATAGACGTCGGTCTTGTCGGCACCATCGACGGCCGCGACGGAATCCTCGCAGTCCATGATCGTGGTCAGCGCGGATTCGACGACGACATCGGCCAGGCCGGCCGGATCGTCCTTGCCGATGAAATGGCCGCGATCGAACACCAGCTCGACATGCAGGCCATGGTTGACCAATACGACGACCGACGGCGCCCCGGCCGTGCCCTGATGGCCCACATACTGGGCCGGGTTCGCGAGCTTGGTCTTGGCGCCGGAATGCAGGGTCGCCACCAGCGCGCCATCCAGCACCTGATAGGCCACGACCTCGCCATGTGACGCGCCGGCGAGCGGTAGCGAGCGGTCAAGGAAGGCGCGCGCATAGGCGATGACTTGGGCGCCGCGGGTGGGATTATAGCCCTTGCCACGTGCGGCGCCGCCGTCGTCCGGAATGGCATCGGTGCCGTAGAGCGCGTCATAGAGGCTGCCCCAGCGCGCGTTGGCCGCGTTCAAGGCATAACGATGATTGTTGATCGGCACGACCAGCTGTGGCCCGGCGATGGTCGCCAGCTCCGCATCGACATTGGCGGTATCGATGATGAAGGCATCGCCGATCGGCACCAGATAGCCGATCTCGCGCAGAAACGCCTGATAGGTGACGGCGTCGAACGGCTGGGCGCGATGCGCCTGATGCCAGGCGTCGATCTTGGCTTGGATTTCGTCGCGCTTGGCGAGCAGTGCCTTGTTGCGCGGCGCGAACATCTTCAGCAGGGCGGCGAAGCTCGACCAGAATGTGGCCGGCGCGATCGCCAGCCCGGCCAGCACTTCGTCATCGACGAAGCGTTGCAGCACCGAAGCAACCTTGAGGCCTGCAGTCTCGACATAGTCCGACATCGCGTTTCCCTATAACGACGGAAGGCCTGAACGACCTTCGTGAGTCCGGCATTGGTTGCCGTGTCTTGGCGTCAACGAATGCAATAATACGGGCGTTGCTGCCGAACGCCAAAACGACTTCGATCTCTTTTTCGTGAGGTGTCGAGGGCGTTGCACCCACGCGGTGGAACGAGATCGTTCCACTGAACATCTAAACTTGGTGTCCATGGAACCGGTGCCAGCTCACTTTCAGGCAGCCGATCACTAAGAGTTGCCTCCGTGCGATCTCCGGTCTCGACTAGGCTCTGCCTCTTGATGACAAGACGGGGCTGCCGGATGGTCGAAAATGTGCGCGGACGATCGAGGATCGCAGTCAGGCCTGTAGCGATCTGGCGACCGGCTTTGCGCTGGTTGCTCGGCCTCGCCGCGATGGTGGTCGTGACGTCCGCAGCCGTGGCCGGCGCGCCGGTCCATCGTGTCGGCCCCCGCGTCGGGGCACTCCTGCTGATGGGTGGGGGTGACGTCACACCGGAGATCGCACAACGTTTCGTGGCGCTTGCGGGCGGCCGCCGCGGGCATTTCGTCTATATCCCGACGGCGGCGCCGGACGAGGAGATCGTGCCCGCCGATCTCGCTGCCTGGTTCCGCACCACGTTCGGTGTGGAGGACGTCACGATCCTTCACACCCGCGATCGAGCCCAAGCCGATACGACGGCGTTCGCCGCACCACTCGAGACCGCGACCGGCGTCTGGTTTGGCGGCGGCCGACAGTGGCGGATCGCGGACGCCTATCTTGGGACGCGTGTCGAGAGCGCCCTGTTTGGCGTATTGCGCCGGCACGGGATCGTCGCGGGAACCTCCGCGGGCGCCAGCATTCTCGCCTCCTACCTGATTCGCGGTGCGCCTGAGGGAAACTGGATTCTGTCCGCACCGGGACACGAACGCGGTTTCGGATTGCTGCCCTCCGCGGCCGTCGATCAGCATGTCGACCGCTATCGCCGTGAGACCGACATCGAGCCGGTTCTGCGTTCACACCGTGATCTGCTGGGCATCGGGCTCGACGAAGCGACGGCCATCACGGTCGTCGATGGCGTGTGCACGGTGCTCGGCGTCGGCCGGGTCATTCTTCACGACGGCAAGCCGCATGGCGCGCGGGCCTACGCCGTGTTGCGTGCCGGCGACCGCTTCGACCTCGCGACGTCAACGGTGTCACGGAGAGGCGACCCCGAGTAATTTCATCAAAGCGCCGGAGCGGTCCAGTCGCCGCGGACAAGAAGGAACCTGACAGGGGCGGGAGTTCATAGGGCACGTGACGTCGGCCATCATCTATGGCGCCCATATGCCCAAAGCCTGCCTGCATCGAGCAGGTGGGTTCTGAACTTCCACCGAGAGCCGAAAATAGCACCGTTCAGGCAGAATGAGTGCGCGGGAGTCCAAAGCCCTCGATCGCGCGGCGCAGGCGCAGGCCCAAAAGGCTGCCCGGCAGTGCCACGGCACACCAGACCCAGCCCGAGAGATCGCCCGAAACGATCGAGCTGAAATAGGCGCCGATGTTGCAGCCGCCCGACAGGCGCGCGCCGTAGCCCATGATCGCGCCGCCCAGCACGGCCGCGATCCAGACCCGCGGGCTGCCGCCCGCCCGCCAGACGAAGCGGCCGGTCAGTCCCGCAGCCAGCAGGGCGCCCAGGATGATCGACAGGTCCATGATCGAGGTCGTATCGGCGAAGATGCCGACATAGAGCGAGCGGCCGTCGCTCCAATAGGCCCAGGCCTCCGGATGCGCGCCCAGCATCGCCGCCAGCTTGGAACCCCAAAGCGTGAAGCCCCAGGTCTCGCTCCAGGGATGTCCGGCCGCCAGCAGCGTCGCCGCGTTCAGCAAGGCCAGCGCGATCGCGCCCAGGACGAGTCGTCGCGGCAGCGGGGCGATGTGCGGGATCGACCAGCCGACGACGACCAGCACCGCCACTTCCAGGCCGAGCGTCACCGGCCACGGGCCAAGGCTGAACAGCGTGATCGGCGGCAAGGTCGGCAGGGACCACCAGAAACCCATATGGGCGGCCCCTAATACGGACCCCAGGATGAAACCCGCGAGCGTGCCCGCGAATTTGGCGTTGCCGCCGCCCAGCAGATACAGCGTGCCCGACGCGCAACCGCCGGCCAGTTGCATGCCGATCCCGAACAGCAGCGCGCCCAGCACGAAGGCCGGACCGACCGGGGTCGCAAAGCCGGTGACAGGGATGCCAAACAGGCTGCCGGCGGCGATGACCGGCACCATCAGCGGCAAGGCCAGGCCGAAGATCAGGAAATGGGCGCGGAAGATGCTGAAATCGCGGAATTCGGCCGCTTGCCTGAACGCAAAGGCGAAGCCGAATTCGGCCGACAGTAGCGTGACGCCGATCCCCAGCCCGATGGTGGCGACGACCGCCTGGGCGATCAGCCCGTCCGTCGCCTCGGCGATAGCGACCTGCAAGGCCAGGAATAGACCGAGCGCCACGAGGACGATTGTCCGAGCTATGGGTTTTCGGGTCGTCATGCACTGCAGATGGGGCGCAACCAACCCTGATGTCACCTCACATTTGCGCTAGGTGGAGCTCAAATGAGTCAGGAAGCGGCATCCGACACGGGCGCTCAACGCTGGCTTCCGACAACGTATCGTCGGTTCGGTCCGAAGGCCTCCTTCCCCTGTCGGCGCAAATAGATCGGGACGCCGAAGAAATGGGCGGAGAGCGGTTGCCCGCTTTCCGCCCTCCGTCACAATTGTCGAGCTGATTAGAACTTGAGCGAGGTCTCGAAGACAATCGCGGTGGAGCCCCTAAGACGGATCAAGGGATGAGGCGGTAACCGCCCGGTTCCGTAACCAAAAGTCCCGTCTTGGACGGATCGGGCTCCATCTTCTTCCGAAGACGGTAAATATGTGTCTCAACCGTGTGCGTGGTTACGGTCGCGTTGTATCCCCAGACCTCGTTCAGCAGCAGCTCGCGGCTGGTCGGCCGATCCCCGGCGCGCAGCAAGTACTTCAAAATACCCGCTTCCTTTCCGGTCAGGCGCACTTTGATCTTGCCACCCTCGGCTACCAGGAGTTTTGCCCCCGGGCTGAAGCTGTAGGGCCCGATGGTGAAGACCGCGTCCTCGCTCTGCTCGTGCTGGCGCAGCTGAGCCCGAAGCCGGGCCAGGAGTATCCCCAGGTGGAAAGGCTTGGTCACGTAGTCGTTGGCGCCCGCGTCGAGGCCGAGGATCGTGTCCGCCTCGCTGTCTGCGGCGGTCAACATGACGATCGGCGCGCGCACGCCGTTGCGGCGCATCAGGCGGCACAGCTCGCGCCCGTCCATGTCGGGCAGGCCGACGTCAAGCACGATGATGTCGAAATAGTGGTGTTTGACGATCTCAAGCGCCGCCGCAGCGCTGTCGGCGAGCTCTGTCACGAACTCCTCATGCAGGTGCAGTCGCTCGGCGAGCGCTTCGCGCAGCGCCTGATCGTCATCGACGAGTAGAATTTTCTTCGGTGCCGTCATGGCGTTCCTATGGTCGCTGCTATCCGGATTTCATCGCACCGATCGATACGTGAGCAAGGCGTCGTGGTCGGATGCCGCTCGTCCGTGGAAGTGCGGCGACCTTATTCGATCTTGAACGTACAATCAAACTCACGTCGTACAATGCGCTATCAGAGAGAGCTTTGCCGAGCTCTGGATGGCAGAGAGCCGCCTCCCGACATACGTCACGGCTACGTGATCAGGAACTTGCCCTGTTGACAGTGGCGGCATCGGGTTCATGATTTTAGCGAGCCAATCTTGATCGTTCATTCAGGTTCAAGTGAGAGGGAGCTGTGAAAATCGTTAATCTCAGGTCCGGCGGCGTCACCGGAGGGCGGTACGCCGCCAGGCTCGCCGCGTCATACAGCCGAGAGGTCTTGCCTTATCCGCGTCCGGAGATGAGGGACGATCTCCTTGCGACGACGCAGACGCAGCGCCGGCTCAAGCACATCGACTGGGCGACGCCGAATGCCCCCACTTCTGCCTGACATTCGGGCGCTGGCCGTCCGGCAATGGCGCGACTATCGGCTCCGGACGCCCGGGACCTATTTCGGCGAGGGGCACGCGCTGCTCCACCTGTCGGATGCCTACCGGCTCCAGCACCAGGTCGCGCGTCTGCGGCGGGAGGCCGGAGACGGGATCGTCGGATACAAGGTCGGCTGCATCGGACCCGGCGTCGTCGAGCAGTTCGGGATGGCGGGTCCGATCCGCGGCTATCTCCATGCGAGCGAGATGCAGCGCTCCGGCGTGACGCTGCCACATGACGCCTACGCCAACCTGGCCATCGAGGGCGAGATGGCCGTTACCATCGGCCCGGACGGCGCGATCGCCAGCGTATTCCCGGTGATCGAGCTGCATCATTTCGTCTTTCGCGGCGCCCGCAAGACGCTGGTTGAACTCGTCGCGAACAACGGCCTCAACGCGGGTGCCGTCCTGCCGGCGCTCGATCGGAGACCGTCGTTGGATCAATGGACCGCCTCGCGTGCGCTCACCGTGACGATCAATGACATCCCGATTGCTTCGGGCGGGCTCTGGTCCATGCCGGGTGGAGTCGACGACGTCATTGCCTGGCTCACCGCTCACCTGAAACAGTCGGGTGAGCGTCTCGCGCCCGGCGACCTGGTGCTGACGGGAACCCCGTTGGGGCTGCACCCGGTTCGGCCCGGCGACAATGTGGTCGTATCGGTCGATGGGGTGGCGTTCGTCGATTGCGGGATCGTCTAAGTCTCTGGCGGCGGTAATGGAGCATATGTCATGGGGCAGGTGAGAAGCTTCGATCCAGACGAACGATTGGATCGGGCCGTCGACGCCTTTTGGCAGAACGGTTTTGAGGGCAGCGCCGTGCAGGCGCTGTGCAAGGCCATGGGGATTTTCCCGGGCAGCCTCTATGGCACCTATGGCGACAAGCAGCAGCTGTTCGTTCAGGCTGTCGATCGATACATGTCGACAGTCTCGGCTGAGGCGATCGAGATCCTGGGGCGCCAAGCCTCCGGTCTCGCCGCCGTGCGGGCCTATTTTCTCAGGTTGATCGACGGCATCATCGACGGCAAACGGCAATGGGGTTGCCTCGTTACAAATACGATCGTCGAGTTGGCGCAACGCGATCCGGAAATCAAAGCCCTGGTCGACATTCACCTGGCCCGCCTCGAGACCGCTTTCGCCGGGGCGATCGTCCGCGCGCGCGAGGCGGGCGAGATCCCGGCAGAGACGTCGTTGGACAGTGCCGCCTTCCTCGTGTGTGTCGTTCAGGGCCTCAACGTGCTCGCCAAAACAAAGCCACCGCGTCATCGCCTCGATCTGATTGTCTCGACGGCATTGGCGGCGCTTGGTGCCGGCGGCTTAGCGCGTTAGCGCGAGCAATCTCGCAAGGAGGCGGCGGAGCATGACCAATCCCTTCCTTGTTCAATTTGCTGCCGGACCGGCCGGCCCATGGCGGATCGACCGGATCGAGCCGGTCGTCGGCGACAGCCTGATACTCGCAGCAAGCCTCGCAGTGCATGAAGGGGGCGACGAGCCGCCGTTCGAGGCCGCGTGGGTCTTGCGCGGTACCTTGAGTAACACTCGTTACGCCACGCGAGCGGAGCTCGAAGCACTGGTTGCGCGACAGGAGGGACTCGGTCGGGCCGCGGCAACATTGGCGGCACTCATCCCGATTCGAAAGAATGCGGCTTGGTGGTCGTTGGCCCAGGACGAACGCCGCGCGATCGTCGAGGCAGACTCGCGCCATATCGCAATGGGGCTGGAGCACCTTCCGGAAATCTCCAGACGTTTGCACCACAGCCGGGAATTGGGCGAACCGTTCGATTTCCTGACCTGGTTCGAATATGCCCCGGAACATGCCGACCGCTTCGAGGAGCTTGTTCGCAGGCTGCGTGCCACGGCCGAATGGCGATATGTCGACCGCGAGATCGATATCCGGTTAAGCAGGATCGATCGTTGAGGCGGCTCGGCTCCGAGGCCTGATGCAGAAACCTGCGAACTTAAACGCTGCCGTTGCGCTCGTTCGACTCTGGAATCTCGATCGATGTCAGGCGGCATGGACATCCTTCAGGAAACGCTCGACTTCTTCGGTCAGGCGTCGGGCCTGTCCGGCCAGAAAGTCGGCGGCGTCCACGGATGCGCCCGATACGCCACGGGCGTCGGTCGAGACCCGACTGACCTCGGCAATGCTTTCCGTCACCTGATGAGTTCCACCCGCGGCTTGTTGCGCACTACGGGCGATTTCCTGGGTTGCAGCGCCCTGTTCCTCGACCGCGGCGGCGACCGACGCCGCGATGCCGTTCACTTCATTGAGCGTCGTGCCGATGCGGTCCATCGCCGTTGCGGTCTGGCTGGTCGCTGCGCGGATCGCATTGATCTGCGTGCCGATCTCGCCGGTCGCTTGGGCGGTCTGATTGGCCAATGCCTTGACCTCGCTTGCCACCACGGCAAAGCCTTTGCCGGCTTCGCCGGCGCGCGCCGCCTCGATCGTGGCGTTGAGGGCCAACAGATTGGTCCGGCTGGCGATGTCGGCGATCAAATGGGACACGTCCCCGATCCGCTGCGCCGCCTCCGTCAGCTCCCGAACGATCGCCGCCGTTTCCGTCGCTTCCGCGACCGCCCGCCCGGTGATCTTGGTGGAATGGTCAACCTGACGCGAGATCTCGACGATGGACGCCGACAATTCCGTCGCCGCTGAGGCCATCGATTGCACGCTGGCCGAGGCCTGATCGGACGCGTCGGCCGTGACGCGAGCCAACTGATCCGTCGTTACGGTCATGCGTCCCATTTCTCGGGCATTTTCGGACATGCTGGCGACGGCGTTGCTGACCTCGGTCAGAACGGTGCCCATGGTCTGGTCGAAGCGACCGGTCAACGCTTCGAGCCGCTCCTGCCGTTCAGCCTTCAGGCGCTGGGCTTCATGTTCCGCGACGGCCAGCCGTTGGGCTTCAATGGCGCCACCGCGCAGCGTGACGAGCGCTCGCGCCATAGCCCCGATCTCATCCTTTCGACCGTCGCCCTGGACCTCGATCGCCGTGTCGCCGTCGGACAGGCGCAGCATGGCGCCGGTGAGTGCCGCGACCGGGCGGCTGATCGCCCGGCCGACGACGAGGGTCACTGTGACGGCGAGGATCAACGCGATGCCCAGCAGAATTTCGTAGCTGGTCAGCGCCGTCGAAGACGAGCTCCGGGAATTCGCCAGGCCGGTCATGCCGGACTCCTCGGCCAACGCCTGGATCCGATCGGTCGTCTTGCTCAGGGTGTCGTATGAATCCGATGCCTTGCTCATCATGATCACGCCGGTGCCGAGATCGGCCGCACCGATCGTGACCACGTTGGTCGCGTCAGCGCCGTAGACCCCGAGCGCCTTCTTAAGATCGGCGACGACCGGGCGCTGGGCGGCATCGAGTTCACTTGCCGCCAACTGATCGACCAGCGCGGCGACATGCTGGTCGATCTTCTGCACCTCCGCCGCGACCCGCTGGACCGGCGCCGGGTCGTCCGACGTGCCCTTGAGCGAGAGCATGTGATAAAGCTCGCCCTCCATGCGGGTCAGGTCGGTAACGATCGCGGCGGTCAGCTTCGCCTGGCTGTATTGCACCCGGGCGAAGCTCTCGAACGAAGCGCGCTGGCTGATCATGGTCGATATGGCCAGCACGGCCATGATCGACATCAACGCGATGATCAGCCCGGGCGCGATGAGGACCTTTACGATGATGGGCCGGTTTCCGAGCAATCCGCCTGATGTTTTCGTTACCATCGATCCCGCCTCCCCATCGAGTGTGCGCGCTTCTTCTCGCTTATCCGCCGTAGACGCCGCAGTTGACCACATAGTCGCCGACCTGTCGGACATACATGGCTTTCTGCTCGATCTTCTTGGAGAGCGGGTTGGTGAATTTGAACTTCACCCAGCTGCCTGTGGGGTTTTCTTTAGCCGAGGCAAGGATGTTTTGGACGAACGGAACACCATCCGGATCCTTGGCGGCGAGCAGATTGACTCCGACAAGAGCCGGATTGCCACCGTGGGCCATGACCTTGCCGGTACTGTCGAACACGACGATATAGAGATCGCGATCGACGAACGCCCCGCTCTTGTCGCTCAGCTTCGGGAACGCGGCCGGCCCATCTGTTTTGACCAGGGCATCCGCCTTGTCGACCATAGCCACCGCCTCGTCGCGGGTACCATGATCATCCGCGGCGTGCGCCGGAGCGGAGAGGGCCAGCAATCCGCATGCAAACAACGAGAAAATCGGCGTGAAAAGCCATTTCATTGAATTTACCTCCCTCGACTGAACCGCGTCGGGGGCGACGGTACGGACACGTAGATTGCGAGCGCCCCCAACACGGAATTCCGTGGAACTGTGAGGCTTGGATTCCTTGCAAAATACTTAAATTTTAGGGCTTCACAAAAACTTGAATGCCAGCTCGGTGTGACTCTCGGGCCATGGACGCAAAACGTGTCAAACATATTCGGCCAGCGAGTATCTGCTGAACACCGTGACCTCTGATTTGTGGCAATCCGTTTCACGATCACGTTTTCTTTACGTCATCGTGAATTAGGTTTCGGTGGACGTCTTCTGGTCCTATCTTCCGCTTCTACTTTAGGCAGAGGTTGGTTATGTCCGCCCATTCAATCCGTAGCCGCTTGTTTCTAGGCTTCGGTGCCGTTTCAGCACTGCTCGCCTTGTCGGTTATCGCTTCCAGCCTGCTGCTTGGCAGCGTCGATCGGCGGTCACGGGTCGCGATCGGCGAGCATCTGCCCGCGGCCCAGCAAAGCCTAGCCATGGCGCAGCAGTTCAACGGTTCGCTGGCGACGCTCTATCGCTTCGTCCTGACCAAGGACCCGGACGCGAAGATCGTGTTGGCAGCCTACTGGTCCAAGATCGTCGAGGCCGGCACCCGGCTGGACCAAGTTTCCGCGGCCTTCCCGCCCGATGAGCGCGCGCGCTGGAAGGTGCTGATGGCGGCGTTCGATAGCGTCTATAAGGCGCAGCACGATCTGATGGCCGCCGCCGAGGCGCCGGGCGCCGATCCGGCCCAGTTGGCCGCGGGGGTCAGGGACACCCAGGATCAGGTCGGGCGCATCCTCGATGTGCTGATCGGCCCGGCCGACGCCCAGGGCTTCCGTTCCGGCGGCCTCGCCGACCTCGCTGGCCGGCAGATCGACGCGGACGGCGATCGGATTTCAACAGAGCTGGATTCTCTGGTCTGGCTGCAATGGGGCCTGTTGCTGGTGGCTCTGGCGCTGGCCGGCAGCATCGCATTTCTGACCCAACGGTCGATCGTCCGCCCGGTCGACGCGCTGACCGATGCGTTGGGCGAACTCGCGCTCGGCCGCTATGACGTCATGGTGCCGGCGCAGGAGCGTCGCGACGAGATCGGCCGCATCGCCCGCGCGGTCGAGGTGCTGCGGGCAGCCGCCCTCGATCGCAACCGGCTGGAGGCCGAGCAGGCGGCGGATCGGGCGGCACGCGAGCGGCGCCAGGCCGCGATCGAGGCCCGCATCTTTGCGTTCGATCGCCAGATTGCCGGCTCGCTTGGCCAACTGGCCGACAGTGCCGGCAACCTGCGCGGCACGGCCGACGGTCTTAGAAATACGGCGGAGACGACGGCCCGGCGTGCGGGCTCGGTCGCGGGCGCGGCCCGCGCTGCCAGCGGCAATGTCGAGACAGTTGCCGCCGCGGCCGAGGAACTGGCGGCGTCGGTGGCCGAGATCGGCCGGCAGGTTGCCGTTTCGGCCGAGACCGCCGAACTCGCCGTGCGCGAGGCGGCGCGGGGCGGTGCCGTGATCGAAGGCCTGTCGGCCGCGACCGGCTCGATCGGCGAGATCGTCAAGCTGATCGACACCATCGCCGCCCAGACCAACCTCCTGGCCCTCAATGCGACGATCGAGGCCGCCCGGGCCGGCGAGGCGGGCAAGGGCTTCGCCGTGGTGGCGAACGAGGTGAAATCGCTCGCCAACCAGACGGCGCGCGCGACACAGGATATCGGCCGCCAGATCGGCGATATCCGCACGGCCACGGCCGAGGCGGTCGCGATCATCGCCGAGATCGGCTTGGTCATCGGTCGGATCAGCGAAGCGAGCCTGGCGATCTCCGGTGCGGTCGATCAGCAGGGCAATGCCACCCGTGACATCGCCCGCAACGTGCATGAGGCGGCGGCCGGCACGAGTGCCGTATCCGAGACGATCGCGGCGGTGACCGAGGATACCGCGCGGACCGAAGCCTCGTCCGCCGACATGCTCGCCACCGCCGACGCGCTCGCCGCCCGCGCCACCGACCTGCGGCGCGAGGTCGACGGGTTCCTGAAGGACATACGAGCGGCGTGACATCGACGCCAGCGACCACGGTGTGGTCCATCAATAGAACCTTCTTGTTCGCTTCTTGTCGTGCCGGCGGTTCGCCGCAGGTCAAGGACGCGTGCCAGCTTTGGACTTGGCAACGACAACCGACCCTGCTCGGCGCGAAGAGTTGTTCGCGCCATCTGACGAAGCTCAGCCCTCGACACGTCAGCCCGGCACGACCAAGCACAGGAATGTGATGTGTCGTTACTTCCCCGTGGTCGCCAAGGATGATCGGCTACCCGCGATGGGAGCGAAGAGGCGCGCCTATCAAAGTCCGAACATGCGGACACGAGAATCAAGCACAGGGAGAAAGACGTTGGAGCTGTCCGCAGATCCGAAACAGATGATGGCGACCTTGGTGGCCAAGAAGCTCCGTTTCATCGCCATCCTGTCGGCGATCTATCTGACGAGCTATGTCGGACTGACCGTGTTGGCCGGGTTTGCCCGTCCGCTCATGGCGGCGAAGGCGCTGGGCCCGCTCAATGTCGGCTTCGTGCTGATCGCCGCGAACTATGTGCTGTCCTGGGGCCTGGCGCTGATCTATGTCCACGTCGCCAATAAAAGGTTCGATCCGCTGGTGGCGCAAGTCGCGGCGGCGCTTCGGATGGAGCGCGCCGCATGAGCCTGACACTCGGTATCTTCGCCTTCATTCTGGCGATCACACTCGGCATCACCTATTGGGCCGCGAAGCGGACGAAGACGACCAGCGATTTCTATGCCGCCGGCGGAAATCTGACCGCGGCGCAGAACGGCTTCGCTCTCGCCGGCGACTGGTGCAGCGCCGCGGCCTTTCTCGGCTTCACCGGCCTGACCGCGCTCTATGGCATGGACGGCGCGTTTTACGCGCTGGGCCCTCTGGTCGCGTTCTGCACGGTCCTGTTCATGATCGCCGAGCCGATGCGCAACACCGGCAAATACACGCTGGGCGACATCATCCACTATCGGATGAAGACGCGGACCTCGCTGCTGGCCGCGGTCAGCGGCACGATCGTGGTGAATTTCGCCTATCTGACGCCGCAGATGGCCGGCGCCGGCGTGCTGGTCAAACTGCTGACCGGCATCCCGTACGATGCCGCCATCGTGCTGGTCGGCATCGCCATGATCGTCTATGTCGCGTTCGGGGGCATGCTGGCCACGACCTGGGTCCAGATCGTCAAGGCCGGTCTGATGCTGGCGGCCGCGGCCGTTCTGTTGCTCTTGGCGCTGAACGCGGTCGGCTTCAATCCGCTGGTATTCTTCAGCCGGGCCGAAACGGCCTACGGTCCGAAATTCCTCGGCCCCGGCAATTATCTGAAGAATCCGTTCGACGAGATCTCGCTGGGGCTGGGCTATGTGCTGGGCTTGGCAGGCCTGCCCCATGTCATGACGCGCTTCTACACTGTGCCGGATGCCAAGACCGCACGCCGCTCCGTCGTCTGGGTCATGTTCCTGGCGGGCGGCTTCTTCGTCGCGACCACGATCTTCGGCTTGGCCGCGACCGATCTGGTGGGCCAGGACGCAATCCGCGCCGCCGACAAGGGTGGTAACCTGACCATGCCGCTGCTGGCGGAATATCTGGGCGGCGGCAAGGGCACGTTCGGCGGCGAGCTGATGCTGGGTTTCGTCTCGGCCGTCGCGGTCGCCACCATCCTCGCCGTGGTCTCGGCGCTGACGCTCTCGACCTCCGGCGCCATCGCCCATGATTTCTACGTCAACTGGATCTGCCGCGGGCAGGTGCACGAAAAGAAACAGATCCTGGTCGCCCGCCTGTCCTCGATCGGCATCGGCATCCTGGCGATCGCGCTCGGCATTCTGGCCAAGGACATCAATGTGGCGGTGCTGGTGATCCTGGCGATCTGCATCGCGGCCAGCGCCAATTTTCCGGTGCTGATCCTGTCGCTGTTCTGGCGCCGCTTCAACACGGGCGGCGTGGTCGGCGGCATTCTGTTCGGGCTGGTGTCGTCGGTCGTCCTCGCCATCCTGGGGCCGGCGGTGCGCGGCGCCGACGCGATCTGGCCGCTGGTCAACCCGACGATCGTCTCCCTGCCGCTGGGCTTCCTGGGCGCCGTGCTCGGTACCCTACTGATGGGGCGCGATCTGAAAAACGAAGCGCGCTTTGACGAAGTCACCGTGCGCGTCCATACCGGCGTCATCGCCGAAGAGATTTGAAAGGACTTCAGACATGGCCATTCGCGCTCTGGTCTTCGATGCTTACGGCACGCTCTACGACGTGCAATCGGTCCGCAGCCTCGCGACCGAATTATGCGGCGACAAGGGCGAACTCGTCACGCAACTGTGGCGGCTGAAGCAGCTGGAATATACCTGGCTGCGGGGCCTGATGCGCAACTACCAGGATTTCTGGCCGGTCACGCGCGCCTCGCTGGAATATTCGCTGCTGGCCGCCGGTGTGGCGCCGGAGCCGGAAATCTGCGAGCCGCTGATGCAGAAATACCTGAATCTGGACCTGTATCCGGAGGCGACCGAGGCGCTGGACGCATTGGGTGCCTACAAGCTCGCCATCCTGTCGAACGGCAGCCCGATGATGCTGGACAAGCTGGTTAAGGCCTCGGGCATCGCCGGCCGGCTGACCGACGTCATCAGCGTCGACCGGGCCAAGAGCTTCAAGCCCGACCCCGCCTGCTATGCCCTGGTCGAGCAGGCGCTCGGCGTCGCCAAGGACGAGGTCCTGTTCGTCTCATCGAACGGGTTCGATGTCGCCGGCGCCAAGCACTATGGCTTCCAGGTCGCGCGGATCGAGCGGATCGCGGGCATGCCGGCGCCGACCAGCTCCGACGTCGGTCCGTCGGATATGTTCTGGCTGATGCGCGGCTATGCCGAGCATCTGGGCCACACGGCCGACTGGCGCGTCTCCCGCCTGACCGACCTCGCCCCGCTGCTGGCCAACCTGCAAAAATGACCCTGGGCATGGACCGGCTGCCGATCGGTGCGCGGCTGGCGTTGGGGTTCGGGATCGTCGGCGCCCTGCTGGCCGTCGCGGTCGTTGGCGGCGGTTTGCTGATCGGCAAGATCGACGGGCGGGCCCGGCAGATCGTCGCGACCCGCCTGCCTGCCTCGGAACAAAGCCTGATGATGGCGGCGCATTTCACCGCCTCCACCAGCGCGGTCTATCGCTATGTGATGACGCGCAATCCGGCCGATCTGCAGATACTCGCGGGCGAATGGTCGGGCATCGTCGAAGCCGGCGACAAGGTCGATGCCGTTTCCGGCAGCTTCAGCCCCTCGACGCGTGCGGCCTGGAAAAAGCTGATGGGCCGCTTCGAAAAGATCTATCGCATCGAATATGACCTGATCGCCGAGGCCGATCGCCTGCCTGCCGGCACCACGCCGCCCGGACCGGCGCTGACCGCGGCGCTCGCCGACCTGGAGGAGCGCATCGATGCAATCCAGACCGGGCTCAGCGGGCGCGAGGACGAGCATGGCGTCCGGCGCGGCGGCCTGAGCGGCGATCAGACCAGCGCGCTGACCGCCGACACGGTCGGGATTCAGGCCGGACTGATGATGCTCAGCCATGGCTTCTGGGCGCTGTGCGCGCTCAGCCTGGCGATCTCGGCGCTGATCGTCTGGGCGACGTCCCGGTCCATCGTCACCCCGATCCGGCACATCACCGAAACCATGCGCTTGTTGGCGCGGGGCCGGCTCGACCTGGTTATTCCGGCCGCCACGCGGCGCGACGAGGTGGGCAGCATGGCCGCCTCGGTCGAAATCTTCCGGCAGAACGCGGTGGCTTTGCACCACAGCGCCTATTTCGACGGGCTGACCGGGCTGCCCAATCGGCGCCGGCTGGCCGACGAAATCCAGACGCGCCTTGCTGTCCGGCGTGCCGACCCGGATTTCCGCTTTGCCGTTCTGCTGCTCGATCTCGACAATTTCCGCACGATCAACGACAGCCTGGACCATCGTCGCGGCGACGAGCTGCTGGTCGCGGTGGCGGACCGGTTGCGCCAATTCGAAGCGGCCGGCGGCATGGTCGCTCGTTTCGGCGGCGACGAGTTCGCGGTCGTGCTGCAAGGGGCCGGCAACTACGATTTCGCCGAGCGCGCGTCGGTCGGGATGCTGATGCTGATCGCCCAACCGATCGTCATCGCCGGCCGGCAGATCTCGATCAAGGCGAGCATCGGCGCCGTCTATTGCGTGGACATGGCGTCTCAGGTCGAGGATATCCTGCGCGACGCCGACGTCGCCATGTACCAAGCGAAATCAGCCGGCGGCGACCGACAGGTCCGGTTCGAACGCTCGATGCACGAGGTTGCCGCCCGGCGCCTGCAGGTCGAACTCGATCTCCGCGCCGCGATCGAGCATCAAGAATTCGAGCTGTTCTATCAGCCGATCGTGCGGCTGCACGATGGCCTTGTCGCGGGGTTTGAAGCCCTGATCCGCTGGCGCCATCCGCAGAAAGGTCTGGTGTCGCCGGCGCTGTTCATTCCGGTAGCCGAGGATACCGGCCAGATCGTCGAGATCGGCCGTTGGGCGCTGCTGCGTGCGGTCGAACAGCTGGCGCAGCTTCGGGCCGGTGCGCCCGACCATCCGAATCTGTTCTGCACGGTCAATGTGTCGGCCCGGCAGCTCGGCGACGACGCCCGGTTTCTGGAGCTGGCGCGCGACTTGATGGCGGGTGGGACCGTCGCCCCCGGCTCGCTCAAGCTGGAACTGACAGAAAGCCTGATGGTGCAATCGCCGGAGCTGGCCGCCCAGGCCCTGACCCAGATGGTCGCGTTCGGCCTGAAGCTGGCGATCGATGATTTCGGGACGGGCTATTCCTCACTCAGTCATCTGCATCGTTTCCCGTTTCACACGTTGAAGATCGATAGGTCCTTCGTCATGAGGCTCGGCGAGGACGGGCGCAGCAGCGCCGTCGTACGAGCGATCAGCGACCTTGCCCATACATTCGGAATGGACGTCGTCGCCGAGGGTATCGAGCGCGAGATCGAGCGCAGCCAGCTGCTGGAAATCGGCTGCGAATATGGTCAGGGCTATCTATTCGGCCGACCAATGCCATTCGACGAGGCGGTGGCATTCCTGGAAAATTCGCCGAGGGACGCTGTCGCCTAGGGGCAGAACCCAACTCAACTTTCGACCGAGATGGGTGGGTTTGAGGCGGTCTGCTTCCAGGCACCGAGATGCGGACGGAGCAGCTTGCAGCGGCAGACATCGGCGAGCTGGCGCGGGCTCTCCAGCGGGATCGCCGGGCCGATGCGCTTGATCTGTGCGAACGCCCGTTCCGTATCGCAGCGCGCCTGGTCGCGGTCGCCTTTATGTCGGCATAGCGCTCGTACGCTGACAACTCGGTCCTTCGGGTCCAGCATCGGCATGTGACTCCGACCGCCGCGTCAGCTGTCCCTTGGAAAATCCGTGGGGAACGCGTGGTCCCTTTGCGTCTGGACCGCCGCCAACCGCTCCCCCAGCGGTGTCCTTAAGGGCCTCGGCACGGCAAAAAGAAAACCATACCGTAGCTACATTGGAGGAGTCTAAAGGGCGCCGCCGGATGCCCTCGGCATACCTCTCCCGGCCCGGCTTTGCGGCCAACCACAAGCCAAGGTCCAAGCTGGATCTAGCCGTGGCCGCTGGAATCTTGGGCTATTTGCTCCAGCCAAGGGCCCTTTCGACGACGCCACGAACAAAAACGTCGTCAAGCTCTTGCCGCGAAAACCACCGGCGATAAAAGAGCGGCCCGGCGATCGCCGCCGTGAGATCGGATACATCGAAATCCGGGCCCAGCTCGCCGCGTGCCTGCGCCCGCGCCGCAATCGCGCCGAACCCCGACATCATGCCAGCATGAGTGCGCGACTGGAACTCAGCGACCTCCGCGTCGCGCTCGGCGGCGTCAACGATCGAGGGCATCGCGGACGCCCACCGGCCTGTCTGCAGGCGTTGAGCCAAGCCCAGTGCCAATGCGGTCAGGTCGCCTCGAAAACTGCCGGTGTTGGGCGTCTGAAGCCGAGGGGCGAATTGCATGACGGCATCGAACAGGAGGGCTGAGCGTGTCGGCCAATATCGATAGATCGTGGTCTTGGCGGCGCCCGAACGGCGCGACACTTCGTCGAAACTGACGCCGCTGAGGCCAGCCTCGGTCAGCAGCTCATAGGCGGCGGCCAAGCTCGCAGCCTTCACGGCTTCCTTGGAACGTCGTAGCGGCTCGGGTCCTTTGGCTGGCGCCTCCATACTGCGGGGCTTTGTGGGCACCTCACTTGACTCCTTATAAGTAGCTACTATATCGTATCTATAATATGCGATACGACATTTTTTGGAGACGTTATCATGACTCTCAAGCAAACCCGACTGGTCACCACCGATGTGGCGAAGCTGACGCGCTTCTACGAAAACGTCAGCCAATCGAAGGCCGAGATCCTTAACAGTAGCTTCGTTCAATTCCAAAATGAGGCTTGCAAAGGCTTAGCCATAGTGGAGTTGGCGTCGACCCGAGCATACGGCGAAGGCGTCGCCGAATCCGGGGCCAATCGTTCCGTGATCCTCGATTTTGAAGTCGACAACGTCGATGCTGAATACGAACGGTTGCAGGAAAGCGTGAGCGATTGGGTGATGTCGCCGAAGGTCATGCCTTGGGGCGCCCGCGCTATCGTCTTTCGCGATCCGGATGGAAATCTTGTCAATATGTACTCGCGTCCGTGACGTCGCTTTCGGCGGCGGCGCCCTGGTGCCAGGCGTCGAACGCCGGACAAGCTGAGCGGCAATAGGCCAAGCTCGACGAGCTTGGCGCTCGGGCGAATGTCGAAACCGACAGGATCGAGGCCTTAAATCGGCGCGTCTTTGTTGCCGGGCGCGTGACGGCGGCCCCGCTGCTGATTTCCGGGGCAGCCATGGCGGCCGCGCGCTTTCCTTGAAGATCGCCGGAACTTCTTGACAGGACTCAAACATGACAGCCTCCGATCCACATCCAAGAAAGCGTGTGGCAGTCCTCGACACCGAGATGAGCTATGTGGATGTGGGCGAAGGCGAGCCCATCGTTTTCCTGCACGGCAATCCGACGTCTTCGTACCTTTGGCGGAACATCATTCCGCACGTCAGCGACATTGGACGGTGTCTTGCTCCAGACTTGATTGGCATGGGGCGTTCGGGCAAGTCGCCAACCTACTCTTACCGCTTCGTCGATCATGCCCGCTACCTTGACGCCTGGTTCGACGCCATGAACTTGAGCAAGGCCATCCTGGTCGTCCATGACTGGGGCTCCGCGCTCGGCTTTCACCGCGCTTTTCGCCATCCGGATCAAATCGCGGCGATTGCTTACATGGAAGCAATAGTCCAGCCGCTCAGCTGGGAGGCGTTCGGCGAAGCCGGAGGCATTTTTCGCGTGCTTCGATCGAGCGACGGCGAACACCTCGTTCTGGACCGGAACTTCTTCGTCGAAAGTGTCCTGCCGGGGGCGATCATGCGGTCCCTTGGCGAGGAGGAGATGGCGGCCTATCGCGCTCCTTTCGCCGAGCGCGAAGCACGGCTGCCGACGTTGATTTGGCCGCGCCAGGCCCCCATCGACGGCGAACCCGAGGACGTGACGTCGATCGTCCGGGCATATGGGGCATGGCTCAGCCAAAGTCAGATGCCGAAACTGTTCGTCGCCGGCGAACCCGGAGCGGTTATCCCGGCGGGCGGCTCAAACCAGCGGTTCTGCCGGACCTGGAAAAACCAGAAGGAAGTGACCGTCAAAGGCCGGCACTTCCTGCAGGAGGACGCGCCCGACGAGATCGGTGCCGCACTGAGACAGTTCGTCATCGAAACACGCCAGTAATCGCGAGGACAACCAAATGAGAATCACACGCCATCGATACAGGGTGACGCCGGCGTACGTCGCGCAGAACAGGCAAAACCTTGATGAGTTCATCGCAGCGCTGACGGCAGCTTCGGTGCCTGGCCTGTCCTATCGGGTATTCCTTGAAGAGGACGGGCAAACCTTTCTTCACCTGGTGACCTCTCAAGACGATCCGTCTGCAGTCATCACCGGCCTTCCATCGTTCAAGAAGTTTCAATCGGAATTGTTGGCGAGCGACCCTGTCGTACGGCCAGACCAGGTGGGCATGTCGCTCGTGGCGACAAGTGGAGATTCGTATCGGTAGGCGCCCGGCCGGTCACCGTCTTCAGTCTTCCGATCGGAGATCTCTTGCGGTGTTCCGACATGCTTCCTCAGTACATTCAAAAAGGTATGAACTCTATGTCTAACAAAAAAATGGTGCTTGTTACTGGTGGAACCGGCAGTCAGGGCGGTGCGACCGTCACTCATTTGTTGGCGGCGAAAAAGGTTCGCGTGAGGGTTCTGACGCGGAACTTGGACGCGCCGAAGGCCAGGAGCCTGGCCGCGCGTGGCGTGGAGCTGGTCAAGGGTGACTTCGAAGACCTGGCTTCGCTCAGGACGGCGTTGGCAGGCGTCTCCGCTGCGTTTTCGGTGCAGCAATGGACGGAAAAGGGTGGAACCGCGGCGGAGGAGCTAAACGGGAAGCGGTTTGCCGATGCGGTAAAGGCATCGGGCAGCCCTCATCTCGTCTACTCATCGGCCGAGGGGGTCGAGCGGAAAAGCGGCCTCGGCCACTACGAGAGCAAATGGGCGATTGAGCAACACATTCGCGATCTAAAACTTCCGGCGACGATTCTGCGTCCGGTCGGTTTCATGGATGCGTTTGGCGTCCCAGCGATGCAGCGCGGCATGTTCCTCGGAATATTCAGAGCGAACTTCGGAGTTTCACTCCCCGTCCAATTCGTGGCGACCGACGATATCGGTTGGTTTGCCGCGCGCGCGCTCGAAGAGCCAGAGCGTTACGCCGGACGCGTTATCCCGCTCGCCGGGGACGAGTTGAGCATCGGCGATATAATCCGGACCTTCAAGGCCGTCACCGGGCGCAAGCCTTGGGTGGCGCCGATTCCCGCCTTTTTGGCCAAGAGGGCGATGCCGAAGGAGTTCTTGGACATGTTCACCTGGATTCGCGAAAAGGGCTTCAAAGCGGACATTGCCCAGGTACGGCAGGAATATCCGCAGCTACTGACATTTGCCGGTTGGGTAAAGAAATACTCTGACGAACACTGACTTTGGCCCGGCGAATCTGTTTCCCGCAAAGCTACGCGACCTAAGGTCCGTACGCGAACGCTGGCCAACAATATAGAGTCCGCCTTGATGTGGGCGCCACCTATAGTCGTCATTCTTGTGCCGCGAACGACCTGGGCCTCTTCGGACCGGTCATGGGTCGCCACCATCGCGCTGCCCACATCATACCGGGTACTGAGTCGTCCTTGCTTCCGCCCCGGCTGCCCGGGAAATTCCTCCAGTAGTCTCTGTCAGTGGCCAAGGTCCGATCTCGCGATCAATGGATGCTTTCGGAGGTCGGCATCATGAGGATCCTCTGAGCTAAATGGGTAGATCGCTGCCACTCCCGACTGGGTTTTGACCCCGGCTTCGTCGAATGACCTGCGCGGCAAAGCGCTCCATTTCCTCCTTCTGCGGGCTGCATTGGAGAAGAACCAGATCGAGGCCGATGGCGGAATATTCGGCGATACGCTCGGTAATTTCCTCGGGAGTACCAACGAGGTTCGGGCGCAGGCCGCGGTTGCTGACCGAATATTCGGCGAGCGACGGGGCTGCTTCCTGCTGAGTGTTGGCCAGCCATTGTCGATAATTGTCGTAGCCGGCAGCGCTCGACTGCACGTCGGTGATCCGTGCCAGCTCGGCCGCGGCCTCTGCGGGACTGTCGCGGACGATGGCATAGGCGGCCATGCCGAACTTGAGCGGGGGCAGGTCCAGCCGCTCGCGGCGGACCTTCATGTCGTCGATCCGCGCCTTGATTCGATCGACCGGATCGCCGTGCATGACGTAGGCGTCGCAGGTCCTCGCGATCATCTCCTTGGCCGCCTCGGACTCGCCGCCAGCGTAGATAATCGGCCGCGGCTGCGCGAGCGGCTTCGGCTCCAGGATCGCGTCTTCGACCTGATAGTGGGTGCCCTGGTGGGTGAACCGCGGCTCGCGCCACATGCCATCTACGACCGCAAGCCAGTCGCTGGTTCGCGCATAGCGGTCGTCATGCGCGTCGAACTCGAGGCCATAGCGTCGCGCCTCGTCGGCCCACCAGGCGGATACCACGTTCAGGCTGAGGCGACCGCCGCTGATCCGGTCGATATTGGCGGCCTGTTTTGCCAGCTGTGCCGGATGGTGAAATGTCGGCCGGACGGCAACCATCAGTTCCAGCCGTTTCGTGACTGCGGCCAGCGCCGCCGCGGTCGACCAGGCATCGAGCGTCGGCGCGTCGGCGCCCTTGACGTCGTTCAGCGTCAGCTCGGCGATCAGCGTGAGATCGTAACCGATCTCCTCGCTGCGCCGCACGAGCTCGGACGTATAGTCCCAGCTCGCGTCCATGCCCTCGTCGGGGACGTTGCGCAGCCAGCCGCCGAACACGGGCAGCCAATATCCATAGCGCATCGGACAACTCCTCAAAGGGCATGGTCGTGCCGCCGCGCTACTGGTGCACGTCGGTCTGCTGCGAGACGGTCGGCCAGGCGTCCTTGGCCTTTTGGATATAGCCGGGCTCGTCCTGCTGCCACTTGTCGCGGACCTTGGTATTGTAGTTCAGGTACAGCTTGCCATCGACGATGGTGAAGGCGGCCGGGTCGATCACCGCCTTGTGGCCGGTGGCCGTGCCATAGGCGCAGAAGCCGCCGAACTGCGGCACGTATTTCTCAGGATCGGCCGCGAACAGCTTGCGATGCGCGGCCGAGGCGAATTCGTACGTGGCACCCTCATAGGCAAAGCGATGTGCCGTCGAGCCCTTGACCGGCTTGTTGTCGGTGAAATAGGCGACCGGGTCGTAGCCCTTGATCGCGATGCCATGATCCTCGTTGACCGTGCCGGCCTGGGCGACGCCCACGGCCAGCAGGCAGGCGCCGAGGGCGCCTAGCACGTAATTCATCGGTTTTGTCATCGGTGGTTCCTCCTGGAGTTCAGGAAGTAGTGGCTCCGGCCGATCCGGGGAAATCGCGTTTGATCATCTTTCCGTGACGAGCCCGTCCGGCCGATTGACCGCTGCCGGCGACACGCCTACCGTCGGAATCTTGAATGAACGTTCTAGAAAAACAGCATCGGGAGGATCGGCCATGAAGATCGCCATTCTGGGATCGGGCGGCGTCGGCGGCTATTTCGGCGGACGGCTGGCCGCGGCCGGGGCCGACGTCACCTTCATCGCCCGCGGCGCGCATCTGGCGGCGATCCGCAAACACGGTCTGCAGATCACCAGCCCGCGCGGCGACGCCCATATCGCCAAGCCCAAGACGGTCGAGAGCATCGCCGAAATCTCCTCGGCCGATCTGGTACTGGTCGGCGTCAAGCTGTGGGATACCGAGGCGGTGGCCGCCAGTCTGGCGCCGCTGGCCAAGGCCGGCGCCGCCATCTTGTCGCTGCAGAATGGCGTGCAGAAGGACGACACCTTGAGGGCGCATGTCCCGGCCGAGGCGGTCATGGGCGGCGTCTGCTACATCGCCGCCACCATCGCCGAGCCGGGCGTGATCGCCCATTCCGGCGCGATGCAGCGCCTGGTGTTCGGGGAATATGGCGGGGCCAGATCCGCCCGTGGCGAAGCGTTCCTTGCCGCCTGCACCGCGGCCGGGATCGATGCGGAGTTCAGCGACGCGATTGAACGGCTGATCTGGGAGAAATTCGTGTTTCTGGTCGGCTTGTCCGGCACGACCTCCCTGTTCCGCACCAGCATCGGCCCGATCCGTGAGAATGCCGAGCATCGCGCCATGCTCCTGGCGGCGATGCGCGAGACCGTTTCGGTCGGCCGCGCCAAGGGCGTGCCGCTGCCGGAAGATTTCGCCGACGGCCGCCTGGCCTTCTGCGACACCATCCCCGCTGCCATGACCTCGTCGATGAAGACCGATCTGGAACGCGGCAACCGGCTGGAGCTGCCCTGGCTGAGCGGCGGCGTGGTCGAGATGGGCCGGGCCCTGGGTGTGCCGACGCCGGTCAACGCCGAGATTGCCGACGCGTTGACGCCTTTCGTCGCCGGAAAGCCCTAGCATCGTGACGACCGAAACACTCACGCTCCGGTCCCTATCGGCCACGGCCGTGTCCGTGCCGATGCGCCGGCCGCTCGGCACCAGCGCCCAGAAAATTGACCGCGCGGCATTGCTGCTGGTCGATCTAGAGACCGACCAGGGTGTCTGCGGCCGCGGCTATGCCTTCTGCTATCTGTCCTCGATCGCGCGCGGGCTGGTGCCGGTCGTGGCGGAGCTTGGCGCGGCCCTGTCCGGGCTGCCGCTGGTGCCGATGGATCTGGCGCAGCGCATGGCGCGCCATTTCCGCCTGCCCGGACTGGTCGGGCCGTTGGCCATGGTCGCGTCCTCGGTCGATACCGCCGCCTGGGACGCGCTCGCCACGGCCGCCGGCCTGCCGCTGGCGACCTTCCTCGGATCCGAACCCCGGCCGATCCAGGCCTATAACAGCAACGGGTTGGGCCTGATGACGCCGGAAGCCGCGGCCGACGAGGCGGAGGCGCTGCTCGAAGGCGGCTTCCAGGCGGTCAAGCTGCGCCTGGGCCGCGCCGATTTCGACCATGACCTGGCCACGGTCCGCGCCGTGCGCCATCGCCTGCCCGACCGGGTCCGGCTGATGGTCGATTTCAACCAGGCGCTCAGTTTCGCCGACGCCATGCGCTATTGCCTGCGCCTGGATGGCGCGGGGATCACTTGGATCGAAGAGCCGATCCGCCACGACGATTATCACCACACAGCCCTGCTGGCCCAGGCGGTCGCGACGCCGATCCAGATCGGTGAGAATTTCGCAGGATTGCCGCCGATGGCAGCCGCACTCGCGGCCGCCGCGTCGGACTATGTGATGCTGGACCTGGACCGGATCGGCGGTGTCACCGGCTGGCGCTCCGCCGCCGGCCTGGCCGCGGCCTATAACCGCGAGGTCTCGTCGCACCTGTTCCCGGAGGTGAGCGCCCATCTGATGGCGGCGACGCCCGGTTACCACTGGCTGGAATATGTCGATTGGGCCGTGCCGATCCTGCAGGAGCCGCTGCAGATCGTCGACGGCATGGCGATCGTACCGAGCGGCCCCGGCAACGGTCTGCGCTGGGACGCGGCCGCTGTCGCCAAGTTCAAGCTCGACTGATGGGACAGGTAAAACAATTCGACCCGGCAGAGCGCCTGGACCTGGCGGTCGATGCCTTCTGGCAGAACGGCTTCGACGGCAGTGCGATGCAGGCGCTGTGCAAGGCCATGGGCCTGTTTCCGGGCAGCCTCTACGGCACCTACGGCGACAAGCGCCAATTGTTCCTGCAGGCGGTCGAGCGCTACATGGCGACCGTGTCGGCCGACGCGATGCGGACCCTGGGCCAGGACGGTTCGGGCCTGGCGGCGCTGCGGCAGTATTTCGACGGGCTGATCGACGGCATCATCGATGGCAAGCGTCGCTGGGGCTGTCTCGTCACCAACACCATCGTCGAGCTGGCCCAGCGCGAGCCCGCGGTCGCGGCGATGGTCGACCAGCATCTGTCGCGGCTCGAGGCCGGCCTGGCCGGGGCCATCGACCGGGCGCGCCGAACCGGCGAAATCCCGCCCGACACGCCGCTCGACACCGCGGGCTTCCTGGTCTGCGTCGTCCAGGGGCTGAACGTGCTGGCCAAGACAAAACCGTCCCGTCAACGAATCGAGCGGGTCGTTGCGACCGCGCTCGAGACCCTGGGGAAGCGATCATGAGCATGCAGCAGGACCTGGACGCCTTCCGGGCCCAATTCGAACGCACCGCCCCCGAAGGCCGCGCCGCCCTCTACGAAGCCAAGGTCGCGGAGCTGACCCGGACCTTTCCGCGCGACAAGATCCGCGCCGTGGGCGATCCGGCACCGGACTTCACCCTGCCGGATGCCCAGGGCCGGCCGGTGTCGCTGTCGGCAGCCCTCCGCGAAGGACCGGTCGTCGTCACGTTCTATCGCGGCGGCTGGTGCCCCTATTGCAACATCCAGCTGCGCGCTTACCAGGAGGCGCTGCCGCAGATCATTGCACGCAGCGCGCGGCTGTTCGCGATCTCGCCGCAGCTGCCCGATGCCTCACTGACCACGGCGGAAAAGAACGATCTGGAATTCGACGTGCTGAGCGACGCCGGCAATGCGGTGGCGCGCGCGTTCGGTCTGGTCTATGCGTTGCCGCAGGAACTGCGCGATGCCTTGAGCGCCAACGGCAAGGCGCTGCCGGGCATCAATGGCGACGACAGCTGGGAGCTGCCGTTGACCGGCACCTTCGTCATCGGGCGCGACGGCCGCATCGCGCTCGCCTGGGTCGATACCGACTATCGGCGCCGCTTGGCGCCGGAAGCGATCCTCGAGGCTCTGGCGAAGTTGGGCGCATGATGCGCTTCGTCCTGTCCTGTCTCGCCCTCCTGTTGCCGTTGGCGGCGCGGGCCGAGCCCATCACCCTCAAGGCCGCCGATGGAGTCCCGGTATTCGGAGAAGTCTGGCTTGCGTCCGATCAGCCCAACGGCAGGAAGCCGCCAGTCATCGTCGCGTTCCACCAGGCCGGCTCCAACCATGGCGAATACAGTTCGATCGCGCCGCGCCTGGTCGCGGCTGGCTTCACGGTGCTGGCGATCGATCAGCGGGCAGGGGGCGACCTGTTCGGCATGCACAATCGTACGGTCGACACTCTCGGACATTCGGTCGACTTCGACGCAGCGCTGCCCGACCTCGAGGCGGCACTCGCCTGGGGCCGGCAGACGGCAGCCGGTGCGCCGGTCATCGCGATCGGATCGAGCTATTCGGCAGCCCTGGTATTTCTGCTGGCGGCGAAGCATCCGGGCGAGCTGGCGGCGATCTTGTCCTTCTCGCCCGGTGAATATCTGGACGGTCGCGACACGGTGCATCGGGCGGCCCGAGCGTTGAGGATCCCAGTTTTGGTCGATTCGGCCCGGTCGCCGGACGAGATCGCCGCGGCGAAGTCGCTGCTCGACGCCGTGCCGGCCGCGGGCAAGGTCCAGATCGTGCCGCAGACCGGCGGCGTGCATGGTGCCTCGACCCTGCGCGCCGATCGGGATCCCGCCGGGGCCGAGGAGAATTGGCGCGGCGTGTTGACGTTTCTGGCGCCCTTCGCCCGATCCTGAGCGAACCGGGTGGACGCGCCGTATCGCGACGAGGCGCATGCCGAGCGCCGTCGTGGTCGTCACCTTGGTGTCGGCGCTTAACCGATAGCGACCGAGGAGGGGGCAACGGCCGCATGGACTGTTTCATCTGCGGAAATCAGCGCCACGGGAGTTCAAGGATGATCATGCTGCCGCGACGGCTACCGCGCCTCCTGCCTACAGTGCGTTACGTCCCAGAATACCGGGCTGAGGGCGCCCTCAAAGACGCCTATGAGGATATGAAGCAGGTCCTCCAGGTGCCATGGATGGGCGTCGTAACGATGGCCTATGCCAACTTTCCACACTTCTTCGACGTCTTCTGGTCAGGCCTGCGTGAACTCTGCGGCAGTGCCGATTTCGTCGCGGCAGCCAACGAACTGCGCGGCAGCATCGAAATCGCCGTCGCCCGCCTCGAGCCGCCACCGATCGCCGCCCGGCTGGTGGAATTGGGCTATTCCGACCGTGAATTGGACGATATCCGGGCGGTGCCGGAAATGCTCTCCCACGGAAATTATCTCTATACACTCCTGACCACCGCGGCGCGGTTTCTGCTGGAAGGCGGCGAATTGGGGCCGACATCGTCAGTCATGCAATTTGAAGGGCGACACGCCCCACCTCCGCGGGTTCCTTTGGTCTTGATGGAGGCGCATCACGTCGATGCGGCCACGCGTGCTTTGTTCGACGACGTTAAATTCCGGCTCGGGCTCCCCTTCCTCAACACCGACTATCGGGCACTGGCACGATGGCCGAGCTACTTCGCACTGGCCTGGGGCGACCTCGGTCCCCGCGTCGGCGATGTCGACCACGAAGCGGTCTGCGCTGTTTATCAGGCCAAGGCTGTCGAACTGGTTGCCAACTTGCCCAATCCTGGCGGTTTGACGGGTGCGGCCTTGCGGGCGGCGGCCGAACGCGACGGTTCACCGGATCTTTTGCCCGTTATTCAGCTGTTCCAGCATCTTCATGCGGGGCTGATGACCAACGTCGCTTATTTCCGGCATCAATTGCTCTAAGGAAAATCCACCGATAAGGCGAATGAACCTCCAAGCCGACGCGGCCCGTATTTCACCGTTTGCGTACCTTATTGGCTCGTCCCGTCCGCGCTCGCGGCGACCGGCGAGTCGTCCTTCTCGGGCATCCGCGGGTGTCTTTGGGAAGACTCTCCGCAAATCAAAGGAACGGGCATGACTGCATCACACGACCCAAACCGCCCCCGGTTCCGAGCCGTTGCCTTCGATCTGCTGACGGCATTGATGGATTCCTGGTCACTTTGGATTGACGTTGCGGGTGACGATGCGTTGGGCCGAACTTGGCGACGCAATTCGCTGCGTCGCGTGACGACGGCAGGGACCTATCGGTCTTACGAGCAAATCGTGGACGAAGCTGCGGCCGAGGTCGGTGTCAGCTCCGCCCAGGCAAGCGAGTTGCTCAGGCGATGGGCGGCGGGAGAGCTGCGGCCGTGGCCCGAGGCACCGGGTGTACTTGCCGAGCTTGCTGCGCGGAAATGGCCGACGGTCGTCGTGACGAACTGCTCGCAACGGTTAGCGGAGGCCGCCGCATCAGCAACGGGACACCACTTCGACGCCATCGTCAGTGCCGAGCGGGCGGGGGTTTATAAAATAGACCCGCGCGCGTATCAGGCCGGCTTGGCCGCGCTCGGCGATATCGAGCCGTCCGAGGTGTTGTTCGTCGCGGGGTCTCCCCATGATGTGCCCGGCGCAGGCGCAGTCGGATTGCCGGTTTATTGGTCGAACCGCTTCGCTGACGCGGTCGTGAGCGGAGCGCCTGCACCGTTGATGAACGAGCCGAACCTGTTGCAGCTACCTGCATTGCTCGCCGGCGGGCCGCTCTGAGAGTCGTCTCAGCAACGACCCTGCCAACAATGCCCCAGCTTGGCCGACACCACGGGCTACTTCGGCTCGTCATCACCATGGAAACCGCCTCGAAAGCCGAACCCGACCCTTCATTGCGAGCCATGAGTTAGCTCCGCTCGACCGCGAGTGCCGCAGCATCGAGGGCGGCGGCAATGCTGTCGGCCTGTTCCAGGGTCAGTGGGCCGCGGCTTTGACGCAAACGAAGGGCTAGTTTCAGGTTCTCCGTCGCGCGCACGATTTGGGGCGAGGGACCGTCGCCATGCGCCGCCCGGACAGCATCCATGCGGGCGAGCGCGCCATTCAACACCACGCGGTTGCCGGCGAGATGGGTCTCTCCATCGGGCGTGATTGCGTAGAGCTTCTTACCGCCGCTTTTCGCGACGCTCGCCTGGCCCAGCTCTTCGAGCATTGTCCGGGTCGGATAACCGGGATCGTCCGATAGATTCACCCAATATACCAACGGCTGAACTCGTCAGCCGCGGATCTCGCTTCAGCGCCTCCGGACCACAGGTATCACTGGCGGCGGCCCTCAATCCGGCGCCGTTCCGGGTGCCGGCGCGCACGCCGATCCTCTCGGCGCCGGCCTCGGCCGCCCGGATCATGGCGGCGGATCCGGGGTTGGAGATCACGGCCCTGCCGCTCCGGGTCGAACCGGGGCGGGCGGTCCGGATGTCGGTCGCGGCCGGGCACGGCTTCGACCAGATCTTCGTCGACCCGGCCGACGGCCGCCTCGTCGGCACGCACGACGACGGGCCCGGCTGGGACCGCCCGCATCTGGTGCAGGGGATCTTCCGGCTGCACCACACCCTGCTCGCCGGCGATGCCAGGCGCTGGCTGATGGGGGCGATCGCCTTCGGCTGGCTGATCGCCAACGCGGTGGGGTTCTACCTGACCCTGCCCAGCCGGGAACCGTTCTGGGCGAAATGGCGGCCGGTCTGGACGGTCAAGCTTTCGGCCAACCCGCTGCGCCTGCTGCTGGATCTGCATCGCGCGATATGCGGCCGGCCATAGACATGGACGGACGCATAGAGCCAGGTCGGGACTCGCGGCCGGGTGCCGTACCAGGTCGGCGACACATAGGCGTCCGGCCCCAGGAAGGTCACCAGCACCTCGGGCGTCGCCTCGATCGCCTGCCATTGCGGATTGCGCCGGTCGACATGGCCGATCAGGGTGCCGCGGGCGCGCCCCGCGCGATCGATCATGAACGGCACATGGCAGGCCATCAGCGCAGGCGCCGCGGTCACGATCGTGCCGAGCCAGATCTCCTCGATCAAATCCTGGGCGACGATCACGTCGGGCTCGAAATACGGGTCGGGAGCGAACATGGGGCCTCGTGGCGGAAAACGGCAACGAGACCGATCCTAGCGCCATCCGCAGGCCGGGAACCGAGCTTTCGGGCTACAATTTCGCGGGATCGGGTCATTGCGCCGCCTCATAGGCCGGCGGTGGATGAACTGGGCATCGTTACGCCCAGCGCACCTCCGTCAGTTCGACCAGCCGCCGTCGATCATATGGATCGTGCCGGTGGTGAAGGCGGCCTCGTCCGAGGCGAGATAGGCGGCAAGCGCCGCAATCTCCTCGGCCTTGCCGATGCGGCCGACCGGCTGCCGGGCGACGAACGCCTTCTGCACCTGATCCAGGCTCTGCCCGGTCGCGGCCGCCTGGGTCGAGATGCGTTCGTGCAGAGACGGGGATTCGATCGTGCCCGGGCAGATCGCGTTGCAGCGGACGCCCTTGGCGACGAAATCGGCCGCGACCGACTTCGACAGGCCGATCACGGCCGCCTTGCTGGCGCCATAGGCGAAGCGGTTGGGCACGCCTTTCACGCTCGACGCGGCCGAGGCCATGTTGACGATCGAGCCGGCGCCCTTCGCGAGCATGCCGGGCAGGAAGGCGCGGATGGTGCGGTACATCGCGGTCACGTTCAGATCGAACGAAAACGCCCAGGCGTCGGGCTCGCATTCCAGGATCGTGCCCGAATGGACGTAGCCGGCACAGTTGAACAGGATGTCGATCGGGCCGATCTCGGTCGCGATCGCCTTGACCGCCTCGTCCTTGGTGACGTCGAGCACGCGGGTCTCGCAGCCTTCGAGCTTGGCCAGCAGATCGGCGTTGATGTCGGTCGCGATGACGCGGGCGCCCTCGCTGGCGAAGCGCAGGGCCGTGGCCTTGCCGATGCCCTGGGCCGCCGCGGTGACGAGGGCGGTCTTGCCTTCCAGACGACGCATTCGATGGTTCCTTTTCCGTGGGTCAGCCGTGACGGCTGCGATGGACGACCTGTTTGTCGAGGGCCTGCCAGTCCCAATCGATGCCGAGGCCCGGCTCCGACGAGGGAATGCCGTGGCCATCCTCGATCCGCATGCCGGTATGGGTCACCAGATCGAGCTGCGGGATGAACTCGAGCCAGCGGCTGTTCGGCACGGCGCAGCACAGTGGCAGATGCAGCTCCATCAGGAAATGCGGACAGACCGGCACATTGAACGCCTCGGCCATGTGCGCGACCTTCAGCCACGGGGTGATGCCGCCGATGCGGCCGACGTCGACCTGAACGATGGAGCAGGCGCCGGCCTGCAGGTAGTCCTTGAACTGGCTGATGCTGTACAGGGATTCGCCGACGGCGATCGGAATCGAGGTCGATCGGCACAAACGCTTATGGGCCAGCACGTCGTCGGCATGGATCGGCTCCTCGAACCAGGCGAGGTCGAATGGCTCGAAGCGTTTGGCGCGGCGGATCGCCTCATCCAGGACGAAGCCTTGGTTGGCGTCGGTCATCACGTCCCAATCGTCGCCGACAGCCTTGCGCACGGCGGCCAGGCGCCGGACGTCCTCGGCGACATGCGGCCGGCCGACCTTGATCTTTGCGCCGCCGAAGCCGCGCTCCTTAGCCTTCAGCGCTTCCTCGACCAGTTCGCCCTCGTCGATGTGCAGCCAGCCGCCCTCGGTATAGTAAAGCTTGATCCGGTCCTTGGCGCCGCCGGCGACCTTGTGCAGCGGCAGGTTCGCGCGCCGGGCGCGCAAGTCCCATAGCGCCGTGTCGATCGCGGCGATCGCGATCGAGGTCAGCGCGCCGACCGTGGTGGCATGGACCCGGTAGAACAGGTCGCGCCAGATCATCTCGATATCGTCGGCATCGCGGCCGAGCAGCAGGGGCACCAGATGGTCGTCGAGCAGCTTCGCGACCGAGGAGCCGCCGGTGCCGATCGTGTAGGAATAGCCGGTCCCGACGATGCCGTCCGCATCGCGGATCCGCACCATCGGCGTCTCTTGGCATTCGAAGCTCTGCACGGCGTCGGTGCGCTTCACCTTGGGCGGCAGGTTCACCTGCAGCACCTCGACGGACACGATCTTGCTCATGGCGGCGGCTTCCTCTCACGCGGCGGACCTTAGGGCGATCCCGGCTCGAAGGCGATCGTCGGTTCAGGGTTGCTTCCCGTCAAATAGAAAATTTTTCATTTTTAATTTTACATATTTGGAATGAAGCCGGATCATGGCGACATGAGCAACGTCATCCGTGCGACCCTCTCCGAACAGGTTCATCAGGAACTCCGCGCGCGCATTCTCGGCGGGCTGCTGCCGGGCGGCCACCGCCTGCTGCCTGAGGAGTTGGCGAACGATCTCGCGATCAGCCAGACGCCGGTGAAGGAGGCGCTGCTGCGGCTCGAAGCCGACGGCCTCGTGGTGTCGGGCTTGCGCAAGGGCGCTGCCGTGCGCCGCTTCACGCTGAAGGATGTCGAGGAGCTGTACGAGGCGCGGATCTTCGTCGAACTCGCCTCGATCGAAGCGGCGTTCGCCCGTGGTGCGGTGACGCCGGCCTTGCTGGCCGACCTGTCGCAGACGCTCGAGCAGCACGCGTTCCATCTGGCGCGCGACACGATGACGGACCTGACGACGGCGCTCGCCTTCGATCGAAAATTTCACCAGAAGCTGGTCGAGGCACGGGACAATGCCGTCATCGCCGGATGGCACCAGCGCATCCTGGCGCAGACCCACACGGCCTATGTCTATCTGGTGAACGACACCAGCCGGGTCTACGGCGAGCATCGCGATATCCTCGACGGGCTCAAGGCCGGCTCCGTCACCCAGGCGCGCGCTGCGCTGGAGCGGCACCTGCAGCGCAGCGGCCAGGCGCTGCTCGACAATGTCCGTCGGGCGGCAGCGCTCTAGAATCCAAGACAAAGACAAGAATGTACCGGGGAAACGCATGAGCTTGGCACGACCATCGGCCTTCGATGCCGCGGCATCGGGACGGACCGGCGCATGACGATCCAGGCGCAGGCGATGCGGGAGTTCGCCCGGACCTTGCTCGTCCGCGCGTCCATGCCGTTCGACAAGGCCGAGGCCGTCGCCGACATCCTGGTCGAGGGCGAGTTGCTCGGCCGCTCGACCCATGGGCTGGCGTTGCTGGCGCCCTATCTGGGCGAGATCGAGAGCGGCGGCATGCGAGTCGAGGGCGAGCCGGAGGTCGTGTCGGACTTCGCCGCCTGCCTTGCCTGGAACGGCCGGAAACTGCCGGGTCCCTGGCTGATTCTCAAGGCGATGGACGAGGCGATGGCGCGGGCCCGGCGCTTCGGCATGGCGGCGGTCACCATCCAGCGCAGCCACCATACCGCCTCGCTCGGCGCGTATCTGGCGCGGGCGACGGCACGCGGCTATCTGATGCTGCTGACCTTGACCGACCCGGGCTTTTCCAGCGTGGCGCCCCATGGCGGTACAGCACCGGTGCTCACCTCGAACCCGATCGCGTTCGGGGCGCCGACCGCGGGCGATCCGATCCTGGTCGACGTCTCGACCTCGATGGTCACCAACGCCATGGTGGTGAAGCACAAGCGGGAAGGGCGGCCGTTCGCCCAGCCCTGGCTGCTCGATGCCGAGGGGCATGCCACGACCGATCCGAATGCGATCTATACCGACCCGCCGGGCACGGTCCTGCCGCTGGGCGGGCTCGATGCCGGGCACAAGGGCTATGGCATCGGCCTGATGGTCGAACTGCTGACCGGCTGCCTGTCCGGCCACGGCCGGGCCGAGCCGAAGGACGGCTGGAGTGCCTCGGTCTTCATTCAGATGATCGTTCCGGCCGTGTTCGGCGGCACCGAGGCCTATCTGCGCCAGGTCGGGGCCCTGGCGGCCGCCTGCCATGCCGCGCCGCCGCGGCCCGGCTTCGACCGAGTGCGCCTGCCCGGCGAGGCCAGCGCCGCGCGCCGGGCGGCCCAATTGCGCGATGGCATGATGCTCGATGCCGACATCCTGGCGGCGCTCGCGCCCTGGGCGGAAAAGCTCGGGGTGCCGCTGCCCCGCTAACCTAACGAGCCGGCGAAAAGCCCGGCCGGCGAACCGAACCAGGGAGGCGATGCGCCATGCAGACGATACAGCCGGCGGCGATCCAGGAACGCGATGCGACCGCCATCGACGCCGCCAACATCCGCAAGGCGGTCTGGGCCGCCACGGTCGGCACCATCATCGAATGGTACGACTATGCGCTCTATGGCGCCGCCTCCGGCCTGATCATCAACAAGCTGTTCTTCCCGCAGCTGTCGCCGGTCGCCGGCGTGCTCGCGGCCTTCGCCACTTTCGCCGTCGGGTTCTTCACCCGGCCGCTGGGCGGCCTGATCATTTCCCATTTCGGCGATAAGGTCGGGCGCAAGCCCGCGCTGATCTTCACCGTATCGCTGATGGGTTTCTCCACCGTCGCCATCGGCCTGCTGCCGGACTACAATCAGGTTGGCATCGCCGCTCCCCTGCTGCTGATGCTGTGCCGGCTGGTCCAGGGCTTCGGCGCGGGGGCCGAATATGCCGGCGCGGTCACGCTCGTCTCGGAATATGTGCCGGCATCGCGCCGCGGCTATTACACCTCGTACCTGCAATCGGCGACGATCGTCGGCATCCTGATCGCGACCTTCGCCTTCCTGGCGATCTCGACCATGCCCGAGCCGGACATGCTCAGCTGGGGCTGGCGCGTCCCGTTCCTGTTCTCGGCGCTGCTGTTCGTCGTTGCTCTCTATATCCGCAACCGCCTGGACGAGACGCCGGAATATGTCGCCGCGGTCGAAAGGGCCGACGCGCGCCGGCGCGAGAACCGCGTGCCCGTCGGCGAGCTGCTGCGCAACAGCCCGCGGGAGACGCTGCTAGGCTTCCTGGCCGTCACCGGCCATAACGCGAACGCCTATATCCTGAACGCCTTCGCCCTCAGCTACATGACCAATACGCTGAAGATGCCGCGTACCGAATCCCTGATGGCGGTCATCGCGGCCACGGCGGTCGGTATCGTCAGCACTCCGGTCATCGGGGCCATTTCCGACCGGATCGGCTATGCCAAGGTCTATCTGGCGGGCGCTGTCTTCATGGTGCTGTTCGCTTTTCCGCTGTTCGCGCTGCTCGATACGAGAAACGCGCTGCTGGCGACGGTCGGCATGGGGCTGGCCTATGGTTTGGGCTTCGGCGGCATGGCCGGTGCGCAGGGCGCGTTTCTGGCCAACCTGTTCCCGACGCGCTACCGCTTTTCCGGCATCGCTTTCGCGCGGGAGCTCAACAGCCTGCTGATCGCCGGGCCGACTCCGTTCATCGCCACGGCGCTGGTCTCGCTGTCCGACGGCACGCCGCGCCTGGTTATCCTCTATCTGATGGCCTGCTGCGGGCTGACGGCCGTGTCGGTCTGGTTCGCCCGCAAGCGGACCGTCAATACCGGCAGATAGCGTCTGCCGGTTCCAGTTTGGGTTGAAGACGGGACGTGCGGTGAGCCATAGTCCCGGGCATGCGGCTCCTGCTCCTGGCTTGCCTTCTCCTGGCTTCCACCGATCCGGCCTCGGCCGAACCGCCCGATCCCGCTCAGGCGGCCGGGCGGACGCTGTTCGTCGCCGGCACCGGGACGGGCGGTGCGATCGTGGCCACGCTCGGTGCCGGACAGGTCGCGGTGCCGGCGTCGAGCGTGCCGTGTGCCTCGTGTCACGGACGGGACGGGCGCGGCCGGCCGGAGGGCGCGATCGTACCGCCGAACATCACCGGGCCCACGCTCGGTGCCCCGGTCGTACGGCCGGGCTCCGGCGAACGACGCGCCTATGATCCGGCGGCGATCGTGCGGGCGGTCACGCTCGGCATCGACGTCGAAGGCAGGCCGCTCGATCCGATCATGCCGCGCTACCGGCTGACCCTGGACGATGCCGCCCATCTGGTGCGCTACCTGAACACGCTCGGTACCGGGACCGAACCGGGCATGACGCCCGATCGGCTGACGCTCGGCACGATTCTGCCGCGGGCGGACGCGCCGGTCGGGATGTTGCTGCGTGCCTTCGCCGATCGGCTGGATGCCGCGGGCGGACTGTTCGGCCGGCGGGTCGAGATCGTTGCGGCACCGGCGGCGGCATCGCCGGCCGAGGCCGTGCGGCGCCTGATGGCGGCCCAGCCGGTGTTCGCCCTGGTGGCACCCTGGATCGCCCATGACGAGCGGGCGATCGCCGATTATGCCGACGCCGAGGGCGTGCCGATGGTCGGTGCCGAGACCCTGTTGCCGGATGCGGCCGGGCCGTCCCAGCGCTACCTGTTCTTTCTCGACGGCGGCGTGCCGGCCGAGGCGCAGGCCCTGGCGTTCGAGGCCGACCGGCTCGGTCGCGCCCCGGCGGCGGTGATCGAAGGGGCGGATCCCCTGGCGGGTTCCGCCGCGACCGTGGCGGCGGCGGTGTTCGAGCGGGCCGGCACGCCGGCATTGCGCCGCGTCCTCGGTGCCGCCGACACGCCGGCGACCCTGGTCCAGGCGCTGTCGCAGGCCGGAATCGGCCGGATTCTATGGTTGGCGCCCGCGCTCGACGGTTTCGCCACGGCGGCAGCGGCGGCGGCCTATCGCCCAGCCCTGCTGGCGCCGGCGGAATTCGGCGCCGGACGGCTCGATGGCGGGCCGCTACCGGTCGTGCTGGCGTTTCGCGCCGGGCCGGCCGACCAGGCAGCCGACGCGCTCGCGGCCTATCGCGATCTCGCCGCGGCCTATCACCTGCCGGACGAGGACCGGCCGGCGCAATTGCGCGCGCTGGTGGCGATCCGCCTGCTCGTCGCGGCGCTGGAACGGGCGGGGCGCGACGTGACGCGGGAAAGCCTGGTGACCGCGCTTGAGACGACGAGCGATTTCCGCTCCGGCCTGATGCCGCCGCTTTCCTATGGGCCCAGCCGCCGCATCGGCTCGACCGGCGCCTGGATCCTGCAGCCGGGTGCTGCGCCGGATTGGCTCGATCCGGCGCGAAGGTGAAGGTTAACCACAACTCATACTTGACTTTTCGACGAGCGGTAACCCATCGTCATACCCGTGAAAATAGAGTCGGGACAATGCCCGACCGGCGTCAGGAAGCGGGGGAAGCCATGGGTAGCCTCTCGTATGTAGTCGGCTCGGCGGCGCTTGCTGCCGGCTTCTGCGTTTCACTTGCCGCCATCGCCGCGTCCCCCCGGTCGGCTGCGCCCGAGCCGACCCAGGCGACCGCGCCCGGCGCCGTCTGCGCGCGGACGATCGATGCCGATCTGGTCGCGCTCGACCAGCCGATCTTCCTCAACCGTCTGGGCGCCAGCCTGCCGGGCGGCATGATCTACGCGCTGCGGCGCGACGTGATACCCGTGACCGGGACCACACTCGCGGCCGGCAATGTCCAGCTCGATCCGCATCATCGGCCGCGTCCGCTGGTGCTGCGGGTGCGCGTGGGTGATTGCCTGCACATCAAATTCGAGAATCTGCTGGCGCCCCTGCCGCTCGGCGCCGTGCCGGCGACGCCGCCGGCGCCGGCGCCGTTCGGAACCGGGCCGACGCAATTGTCGTGCCCGGCCAATCTGACCAATCTCTATCCGGAACAGACCTGCACCCGCGCGGCCGGCGTGCATATCTACGGCATGGACGAGTTGGCCGGCGGCGGCACGCTGCTGGACGGTTCCTTCGTCGGCACCAATGCACCCAGCATCGTGGTGCCGTCCGGGTCGACCTCGTCGGTCCTGCCGGCCGGCAAGATCGACTATACCGTCCGCGCCGGGGCCGAAGGCGTGTTCCTGCTCTATAGCGCCGGCACGGACGTCAACACGGCCAATGCGGGCGGCGGTCTCGGCGGCCAGCTGTCGGCCGGCCTGTTCGGCAGCGTCGTGGTCGAGCCGCGCGGGGCCGAATGGTATCGCAGCCAGGTCACCAAGACGGACCTCGACGCGGCCACGCTCAATGCCAACGCCCTGCCGCCCGGCGACACGCTCGCCTGCCACGGCAACGCCTGCGATCTGACCCAGGGCAAGGGCCCGGCGGCCAAGGTCATCCAGGCGGCGGACGGCGCGCTGCATAGCACGGACGGGCATCCGGTGCTGAATTACGCAGCACTCCGCCCGATGGCGGACGGCAGCTGCGTTCCCGTGCTTCGCATGATCGATGTCGCCTACCAGGTCGTCGGCGGGGGGTGCATGCCGCTGCTGGGCAGCCCGCTGCAGACCTATTACGGCGAACTGACCGCGGCGATCACCGGACCGAACGCCGGCGACTTCCCGGCCGCCGACCAAGCGCCGCCGTTCAATCCGAATGCGGTCGAGCCGGATCGGCACGAGCCCTATCGCGAATTCGTCGAGCATTATCACGACGTCCTGACCGTCACGAACAACGATCAGGCTTTCTCGGGTTCCTATGCCGCCAACCCGGTATTGGGGAATGGCGGCGAGGCGTTCGCGATCAACTATGGCGCCGATGGCATCGGCAGCGAGATTCTGGCCAATCGGGTCGGCACCGGTCCGGAGGGCGGCTGCGTCGATTGCCGGTTCGAGGAATTCTTCCTCAGCGCCTGGGCGGTCGGCGATCCGGCGGAACTGGTCGGCAAGCCGGATGGGCTGGCCAATCCGTCGCCGGCGACGCGGCCGGTGCCCTATGCGCCCAAGACCGTGCTGCGCAGCGACGATGCGGTGAAATATCCCGACGATCCGTCGAACGTCTATCACAGCTATATCGGCGACCGGGTCGTGTTCCGCATCGTGCATGCCGGGCAGCTGGTGACCCATCTCCATCACCTGCACGCCCATCAATGGCTGCATTCGCCCAACAATGACGAAAGCACCTATCTCGACAGCCAGCTGATCAGCCCGGGTTCGACCTATACCCAGGAGATCGACTACGACGGCAGCGGCAACCGCAACCGCACGGTCGGCGACGCGATCTTCCATTGCCATTTCTACCCGCATTTCGCGGCCGGCATGTGGGGCATGTGGCGCAGCCACGACGTGTTCGAGGCCGGCACCGACCTGACCAAGGATCCGACCAAGGATTTCGCCCGGGCTCTGCCCGACGGCGAATTGCTGAAGGGCACGCCGATCCCGGCGATCGTGCCGCTGCCGACCATCGCCATGGCGCCGATGCCGGCACGCACCAAGATCTGTCCGGTCGATCGGTCGTGGAACGGCAATCAGGTGCTGGGCGCCGATGGCGCTTGCCCGCCGGCCGATCCGGCGAGCCTGAGCGGCGAGGCGTCCTTTATCGCGGCAGCGGATTTCCAGGCCGGGCTCAATCCCGGCTATCCGTTCTTCCTGCCCGGCATCGCCGGTCAGCGCGCGCCGCATCCGCCGCTGAGCTATCCGCCGGACCAGGGTTCGCTCGTGCCCGGCCAGACCGCCGTGCTCGACGGCGGCCTCGCGCGCCATGTGGCGCTGGCGGGCGAAGTGTCGAACGACCATTCCAATGCCTGGGATTTCAGCAAGGATCTCGACCGGCTGACGGCGCTGCAATTGCCCGAGCAGGGCACGCCGCTCGAACGGCTTGCCATGGCGACCCACAATGTCTGCGAGCATGACAGCGCGCTGCCGGACGGCAGGCCGGGCAAGTTCCTGCTGAACGGCGGCCCGAGCGTGCCGGGCGCGCCCTTCGCCAATCCGTCCTGGGGCACCAAGGGCAAGGTCGCCTGCATGGACCTGGCCGAGCCGGCGCCGCCCCAGGGGGACCCGGGCAGGCCCAGCCGCATCTACAAGGCGGCCGACATCCAGACCGACGTGGTGTTCAACAAGCTCGGCTGGCACTACCCGCAGGAGCGGTTCGAGACGCTGTGGCAGGATGTCGCCCCGACGGTCGACCATAAGCGCGCACCCGAACCGCTGTTCTTCCGGGCCAATTCCGGCGAGACGATCGAGTTCTGGCAGACCAACCTGGTGCCGGCCTATTACGAGCTGGACGATTACCAGGTGCGCACGCCGACCGATGTCATCGGTCAGCATATCCATCTGGTGAAGTTCGACGTGACCTCGTCGGACGGCGCCGCCAACGGCTTCAACTACGAGGCGGGCTCGCTCAGTTCGGACGTGGTGCGCGAGGAGATCGCCGCGATCCGCAATGCCAACGGCTGTCCGCTCGGTGCTCCGATCTCGTTCCAATGCCCGCAGGCGAAGGCCCCGCCGGCCGAACTGGGCCAAGCGCCGGCCGGCCAGAACTGGGTCGGCGCCCAGACCACGGTCGAACGCTGGTGGGCCGATCCGGTCCTGGACAATAAGGGCGTCGACCGCACGCTCCGCACGGTCTTCACCCATGATCATTTCGGGCCTTCGACCCATCAGCAGATCGGCCTCTATGCCGGATTGCTGGTCGAGCCCAAAGGCTCCAAATGGACCATTCCGGCCCTGCCCGACCCGGGCAGCGGCCAGGTGCGCACGGGCGTGCCGATGGCCACGCGGAGCGACGGCGGACCCACGAGCTGGGCGGCCGACATCGTCACGACCAGGGTCCCGGAGAGCTATCGCGAATTCGCGCTGGAATTCCAGGGCATCGGCCTGACCTATCTGGCCGGGAGTCCGACCGTGCCGGTGCCCTACCCATGCGGCCTGCCGAACGAGGGCGGCTCGTCCTACGATTGCGTGAACGGCTCGGTCCAGCCGACGGCTACCACGCCGGTCTGGGGTTGGCCCGACCAGGCGGCCGCGGTCAATGCGCCGTCCGGCGGCACGGTGCCGGCGGTCTCGCCCAGCCTGATCACCGTCGGCAACGGCGGCGGCAGCGTCAATTACCGCAACGAGCCGCTGCCGGCCCGGACCCAGCCGCCCGTCGGCGGCAGCCACGATCCGGCGGCGGCGAACCAGGATCTGGGCCTCGCCTGGGCCTCGATCCCGCGCAACGACGCGAACCTCAACCTGCAGCCGGACGGGCTGCGCAAGCTGGTGCCCCCGGAAGCCCCGGTGACGGTGAATTTCCCGGGCAAGTTCCTGGGCGCCGGCGACACCGACCCCTACACGCCGCTGCTGCGCGCCTATCCGGGCGACCGGGTCCAGGTGCGTGTGCTGGTCGGCGCCCATGAGGATCCGCATACCTTCGCCATCAACGGCGTCAAATGGCTGATGGAGCCGTCGGCGGCGAATTCCGGCCATGTCTCGGCCCAGCCGATGGGTATCTCGGAACATTTCGAGATGCTGTTCACCATGCCGCCGGCGGGTGGCGGCGCGCGCAGCGACTATCTCTACCAGCCGGACGCCAATACCAGCGGCCAGCAGGACGGCATGTGGGGCATCCTGCGCGCCTATAACGAGGCCCAGTCCGATCTGCCGGTGCTGCCCAACAATCCGATCCGGCCGGTACCGGTGCTGGCGAATGCGGTCTGCCCGACGAACGCCCATCACGTGGCCTATGCCGTCACAGCGGTGACGGCGGCCCAGGCGGTGCCCGGTCGCACGCTGGTCTATAATTCGCGCAATCCAGCGGGGCTGGGGCCGATCACCCAGCCGGACGCGATCCTCTATGTCGCGTCCGAGGACCTCGGCGCCGACGGCAAGCTGCGGGCGGATCGCCCGGTCGAGCCGCTGATCCTGCGCGCGGCCGCCGGCGACTGCATCGACGTGGCCCTGACCAACCGGATCGATCCGGCCCAGAGGAATATCAACGACAACCCGATCTTCAATCAAAACCCGGCGGACCCGTCCCCGGTCACGACGACGCTGTCCTATAATCTCTATCCCTCGACCCGCGCCGGTCTCCATGCCCAATTGGTCGATGAAGACGTGACCAGGAGCGACGGCACCAGCGTCGGCGGCAATCCCGACCAGACCGCTGCGCCGGGCGATACGGTGCGATACACCTGGTATGCCGGCACGCGGACCGTCGGCGCCGGCGGGGCGGTGCAATTCACGCCGATGGAGCTCGGCACGATCAACCTGCTGCCGGCGGACCCGATCGAACAGCCGGCCTACGGCGCCGCCGGGGCCCTGGTGATCGAACCGGCTCAGGCCGTCTGGCGGGCGGATTTCGCGACCCGCGCCTCGGCCACGGTGTTCGCGCCCGGCGTCCCGGCCTTCCGCGAATTCGTCGCGGTCTGGCAGAGCCTGATCAATCGGACCAGCTATCCGGCCAGCCCCAACCCGGTGTCGGTCACCAGCGGGATCAACTATCGGGCCGAGCCGGCGGCCTACCGGTTGCCGATCAGTTCGGATCTCTCAAGCTTCCAATCGAACCTGGCGCTGGCGCCGGCCGGCGCCACGCCGGCGAACCTCGATGTCCCGGCCTGGGATCCCCAGACGCCGATTTTCTCCGCCTCGGGCGGCATGCCGACCCGCTTCCGCTTCGTCAACCCGAGCGGCCAGCAATTGCTGACCGAGATCTATGGCCATCATTGGCAGGAGGAACCCTGGGCGCCCGGCAGCACGAAGATCGCGGCCAACCCCTATTCGGAAAATATGGGAGCGACCATTCTCGGGCCGGCTCATGCGCTCAACCTGATCGTCGACAGTGCCGGCGGCAGCTACGGCACGCCGGGCGATTATCTCTATCGCAACTACATCGTCACCTTCGCGGACTATTCCATGTGGGGCCTGTTCCGGGTCGGTCCGGCGGCCAAGGACGTGGTCGTGGTGAAATCCTACGGGACGACGGCCAACGGTGGCGCCGTGCTGACCGGCTATGTCACCGCGACGACCCCGACCGGCGGTTATGCCACGACGGTCGGCCTGACCGGGCCCGGCGCCCCCGCGATCGCCGCTCAGGTCAATCCGGCCGACGGCAGCTTCACGCTGACGCTCGCGACGGCGCCGGCATCGGTGACCGCCCGCTCCTCGAACGGCGGCGAGGCGAGCGCCGCCCTGCCGCCGCCGCCGCTCCTGACCGCCAGTGCCGTGGTGGCGCCGGGGGTGCCCACCGACCCGGCACCGCTCAAGGTGCTCAAGCAGCGGGCCGCCAAATTCCTGAACCGCGCGGTGCGCGAACAATTGGCGGGTCCATGAGACTTCGGGCGGCGGCCGTTCTCGCCGCGGGCCTGGCGACCCTGCCGGCGGCGGCCGGTGCGCCGGTCCCGCAGCGCTTCACCGGCCAGGGCATCGCGATCGAGCTTGCGGTCACGGCCCCCGACGACCCGCTCACGGCCGGAGGCGACGTCTCGCTCGCACTGCATTTCGCCGATGCGGCGACCGGGGCGCCGCTCGCGGCGGCAAGCCCGGCGGCCTGGCTGTCGCTCCGTCGCCCGGGCGAGGCGGCGGACGATGCGAAATGCGCCCGCAAGGTCGGCGCCTTCGTCGCCGACAACCCGATCGAACGGCCGGACGCGGATTTGACCGGTTTCGCTGTCCTGACGCTCAACCGCGATCCGAGCCTGACCGTGATCGATCCGCAGGGCGGCTATGGCGGCTCGCGGGTGCTGGCTCTGCTGCCGCTCGATTCTCCGGGCGGCGACTGGGTCATCGGCCAGAATCCGCAGCGCGCCTATGTCGCCGAGCCGGTGGCGGGCAAGATCGCGGCGATCGATCTCGACCATTGGCAGCGCCACGCCACGGCCGAGGTCGCGGCACCCGGCACCCTGCTGCTGCAGGCCGGCCAGGGGCTGTGGAGCACGGATGCCGCCGGCGTCACCCTGCTCGATGCCGACAGTCTCGCGATCCTGGCCCGCATTCCGACCGGGTCGGGCGCGCATCGGCTCGCCGCCTCGGCCGACGGCAAGATCTTGTTCGTCACCAACGGCGACGCCGGCACGGTCAGCGTGATCGATGCGGTCGCACGGACCCTGCTGCGCGACGTGCCGGTCGGCCAGGCGCCGGTCGCGATCGCGACCTCGACGCTGTCCGGCTTCGCCTATGTGGCGAGTGCGGCGGGGATCACCATGCTCGATCCGGTGCGGACGGTGCCGGTCGGCCGGATCGCGACGAGCCCGGGCCTCGTGTCTCTCGCCATCGCGCCGGGCGGCCGTTGGGGCTTCGCCGCCGATCCGGAGCGCGGCCGGGTCGTGATCTTCGACACGGTGACCGGCCGCGCGCTGCAGGACCTGCCGGTCGCAGACGGGCCGAGCGAGATCGGCTTCACCACGACCGAAGCCTATATCCGCCGCCGCGCGAGCGAATCGGTGACCCTGGTGCCGCTCGCGACCTTGAACGACGACGGCAAGCCGGCCGGCCTCGCGGAATTTCCGGCCGGCGAACGGCCGTTCCCGGCGGCGGTCGCGGTGCCGGCCGCCAGCATGGCGTCGGCACCGGGCGAGGCGTCGATGCTGCTGGCCAGTCCCAGCGAACGCGCGGTGCATTTCTATCACGAGGGCATGGCGGCACCGGCCGGCAGCTTCGAGAATGCCGGCCGCCAGCCGACGGCGGTCGCCGTGCTCGACCGCAGCCTGCACCAGGGGGCGCCCGGCACCTACAGTGCGCCGGTCCGCCTGCCGCAGGCCGGCCGCTACGATGTGGCGGTGCTGCTCGATGCGCCGCGCCTGGTGCATTGCTTCACGCTCGATGTCGCCCCCGCGGACGGCGCGGCCGCGGGCCGGGCGATCACGATCGAGCCCGTGGGTTTGCCGCGGACGGTATCGGCCGGCGACAAGCTGGCGCTCCGGTTCCATGCCATCGATGTGGCGACCCGGCAGATCCGCAAGGATCTGGGCGCGGTGACGGCCCAGGCGGTGCTGGCGCCCGGCACCTGGCATCGGCGCTATGCCATGGTGCCTGGGCCGGATGATACCTGGCTGCTCGAATTCACGCCGCCCGAACCCGGCATCTATCTCTTGAGCTTCGAGGCACCGGCCGCGGGCCTCAGCCTTGGCGGCGGCGGCAATTTCTCGTTCGAGGCGACCGGCCCGGCCGTCGGAGGCGACCATGGTTAGAGCGGCCGCAATTTTCCTGGCGATCGCGTTGCTGGCCGGCAGCGGGGCAGGGCGTGCCGCCGACGACGAGCGGGCGGCGCGGCTTGCCCTGCCCGATGTCGAACTGGTCGATCAGGACGGTGTCGCGCGGCGCCTGCGGCCGGACCTGGTCGAGGGCCGGATCGCGCTGGTCAGCTTCGTCTTCACCGGCTGCACGACGATCTGCTCGCCGGTCGGCGCCAACATGGGTGCGCTCGACCGGTTGCTGGGTGCGCGGACCGGCCACGAGGTCAGCCTGTTCTCGGTCACGCTCGATCCGTTCAACGACACGCCGGCGCAACTCGCCAAATGGCGCGCGCCGTTCGACGATGGGCCGGGCTGGCGGCTCATGACCGGCGATCCCCGGGCGGTCGAGGCGGTGCTGCATGCCATGCAGGCCGATCCGGCCGACATCAGCACGCATGATGCCTTCCTGTGGCTGGGCGATCCCAGGACCGGCACCTGGCGCCGTGTTTCCTCGCTGGCCGATCCGGCGACGCTCGTGGCGCTGGTCGATCGACTGGCCGCGCGGTCATGAGGCGCCTCGTCCTCACGCTCCTGGGGCTCGTCTTGCTGGCGGCGGGGGCGGGGGCCCAGGATTATCCGCCGCCGCGCACCATGCATTTGCCCGACGCCGCCCATTGGTTCGCCGGCCTGACGCTGACCGACCAGGATGGCCATGCGCTCAAGCTCTACGACGATCTGATGGCCGGGCAGTTGCTCGTGATCAACGACTTCTACGCCAATTGCCGGTCGGCCTGCCCGGCGGTGATGGGCAATATCGCGTTGCTGCAGGACAAGGCGGCGATCGAGGGCATCAAGGCGAGCTTCGTCTCGATCACGGTCGATCCGGCGCACGACACGCCGGAGATGCTGCGGCTTTACGCCAACGGCCTCGCCATCAAGCCGGGCTGGCATCTCATGAGCGGCGATCCGGCTGTCGTCCAGCAGGCGCTGCACCGGTTCGGTCTCGACACGGACACGAGCGATCCGAGCGATCACCTCAATATTCTCTACATCGCCAATCTCAGGACCGGCGTGTGGAAGAAGGTGTTCAGCCTCACCCCGCCAGAAGATCTGGCCCGCATCCTGGACGAGGTGGCGGCGGACACGGAGGCACCCGTCCCGCTGCAATGACGCTTCGAGCCTGAGGCCGCCCTCGCCGGCCTCAGGTCGGCGACACGCCGTAAAGCGCCGTATATTTCCCGGTCAGATAATCGATATAGGGCTGGGGGTCGAGACTGCGCCCCGACGCCCGGACCAGCAGCTCGTTGCGGCTGAAGCGCCGACCATGCTGGTGGACATTGTCACGTAGCCAGCCCAGAAGCGGCGCGTAGTCGCCGCCGGTCAAGGACTGGTCCAGCCCGGCAAGCTGCTGACGCGCCGATGCCATCAGTTGGGCCGCCATCACGTTGCCGATGGTGTAGGTGCAGAACGTGCCGATATAGCCGGTCGACCAGTGAATGTCCTGCAGGACCCCGCGCCGATCGTCCGGCACGTCGAGGCCGAGATCGCGCTTGATCGCCTCGTTCCAGGCCGCGGGCAGATCCTTCACCTTCAGCGTCCCGTCGAGCAGCTGGCTCTCGATTTCGACCCGCAGCATGATATGGAAATCATAGGTCAGTTCGTCGGCCTCGACCCGGATCAGGCCGGGACGGACGCTGTTGACCGCCCGGTGGAAGGTCGCGTCGTCGATGCCGGCCAGCTGCTCGGGGAAGCGGTCGCGGAGCGCGCCGTAATGCAGCGCCCAGAACGCGCGGCTGCGTCCGACATGGTTTTCCCACAGGCGCGACTGCGATTCATGGGCGCCGAAGCTGACGCCGCCAACCGCATAGAGATTGCCGAAATCGGTCGCGAGCGGCCCGCGGTTATAAGCCGGGTCCACACCCTGTTCGTAGAGCGCGTGCCCGGTTTCATGCAGCGTGCCGAACAGGCTCGCCGGCAGAAAATCGCGCGGATAGCGGGTCGTGATGCGCACGTCGTCGCGCGTGAACGAGATCTCGAACGGATGCACCGTCGCGTCCAGACGGCCGCGCTTCAGGTCGTAGCCGATCGTTTGGGCGAGGTGCAGCGCGAAATCATGCTGCAGCTCGACCGGATAGTCGGCGTGGAGAAAGTCGGTCCGGGGCGCCGGCGCCGCCGAAACCGCGCGCAGCAGCGGTGCGATCCCTTTGCGGATTTGGCCGAACAGCGCGCGGAGGCTGGCGGTGGTCTCGCCCGGCTCCGGCAAGCCGATCAAGGCGTCATAGGGTGCCGCCGACCAGCCGATGGCATCCGCCAACTGGCGCGCGAGCGCGACCGATTCCTCGAGATAGGGCTCGAACATGGCGAAATCGCTTTTGGCGCGCGCCTCGATCCAGGCGGCCTGGGCGGTCGCGCGCAGGACCGACTGACGATGGCGCAGCGCCGACGGAATGCGCCGATGCAGTTCGATTCCGGCCCGCGTCTGGGCAATGCCGCGCCGCTCGGCGGCATCGTCCGACAGATGGGCAGTCGCCCGGTCGGCGGCATCGAGCAAGCGACCGGTCTCGTCCGCCATCAGCATCTCGGCCGCGACCGTCGACAGCGTGGCGATCTGCTGCCCGCGCACCGCGACGCCCTGCGGCGGCATCATGGTGCGCGAATCCCAGACCAGCACCGAGCTGGAGGTCAATACGTCGTTGATCGCGCCGAGGCGCTGCAGCAGATCCTGATAGCTCATTTGGCAAGGCCTCTCGGCGGAGATGAAAGGGGAAACCGGCGTCGATGCCGGCGCCTAGGTCATGAATTTGTCCGGGGTCATCCGGCCCAGCTGGCGCCAGTAATCGACCCAGGCGCGCAGGCCGTTGCGCAGGCTGGACAGCCGAAAGAACTCGTTGGGCGCGTGGTAATCCTCGTCGACGGTGGAAAAGGAAAAGAACACCGTGTCGATCCCCAGCACGCGGCTGAAGATCTCGCCGATCGGGATCGTGGCCCCCATGCGCACGCGCAGCGGCTTGCGGCCCAGAATGTCGGTCAGCACCCGTTCGGCCAGGGTCAGGCCCGGATGGTCGTCGCGAATGGCATAGGGCAGCGCCAGATGATCGGGCGCCTCGACGGTCAGGCGGAATGACGGCGGACAGACCGCGCGCAAATGGGCCGCGATCGCCTGCTGCACGGCGCCGGGGTCCTGGCCCGGCACCAGCCGGCACGAGATCTTGGCGTGCGCCGTGCTGGGAATGACGGTCTTGGAACCGGGACCGGTATAGCCGCCCCACAGGCCGTTCAGCTCCAGCGTCGGCCGGATCCAATTGCGCTCCAACAGCGAATAGCCGGTCTCGCCGCCCGGCCCGTCGGCGCCGATTTCGGCCAGATAGCCGTCTTCGTCGAACGGGATTTCGGCGATCGCCATCCGCTGCGCATTGCCGACCGGGATCATGCCGTCGTGGAATCCCAGCACGGCCACCCGACCGTCCGGCTCATGCAACGTGGCGACCATCGCCGCGATGCCGGCAAGCGGGTTGGGGGCGGAGCCGCCATGGCGGCCCGAATGCAGATCCTTGGCGGCACCCTCGAGGGTGAATTCCAGCGTGCAGATGCCGCGGCTCGCGACCGTGATGGTCGGCAGATCGGCGCGCCACATGGCGCCGTCCGCCGACAGCACGAAATCGGCGGCGAGCTCGTCCTTGTGCTCGGCCACAAAGGCTTCGAGATGGGCGCTGCCCATCTCCTCCTCGCCCTCGATCAGGAATTTGACGTTGATCGGCAGTCTGCCCTCGGTCTGCAGGAACGCCTCCACGACCGCCATCGGGATCAGGACCGGCCCCTTGTCGTCCGACACCCCGCGCGCATAGAGCCGGTCGTCGCGGATGGTCGGTTCGAACGCCGGCGTGATCCAGCGCTCGGCCGGATCGGGCGGCTGCACGTCGTAGTGGCCGTAGATCAGGATCGTCGGCGCGTCCGGCGCGCCGAGCCAGCTTGCGGTCACGACCGAATGGCCGGCCGTTTTGCGCACGGCGGCATCGGCCAGACCGGCGCTGCGCAGACGCGCCGCGACCCAGGCGGCACCGCTCTGCATCCCGGCCGCATAGGCCGGGTCGGTCGAGACGGACGGAATGCGCGCGAAGGCGATCAGATCGTCGAGGATCGCCTGATAGCGGGTGTCCAGATAGGTTTGCGGGGTCATCTGCCGCCATCCACGCTCAAGGTTTGACCGGTGATCCAGCCGGCGGCCGCACTGGCGAAGAACATCACGCCGAAGGCGATATCGGCCGGCGTGCCGAGCCTGCGGGTCGCGATCCGGTCGATCAGCGCCTGCTGCCCGTCGGGACCGTAGCTCTCCCATTGCCGTTCCGTCGTCGGATTGGACCGTACGAAGCCGGGCGCCACGCTGTTGACGGTGATGCCGCAACACCCCAACTCGTGGGCGAGCTGCCGGGTCAGGCCGATCTGGGCCGCTTTGGCCGCGGCATAGGCCTGGATGCCGGTCAGGCTGACGCCGAGGCCGGCACCGCTCGATATATTGACGATGCGGCCATAGCCGCGCGTCTTCATGGCCGGCACGACCGCCTGGGCACAAAGGAAGCTGCCGGTCGCGTTGACGGCGAAGATCCGGTTCCAGTCGGCTTCGGTCACCTCCTCGATCGGGCGGCCGACCTGACCGCACACGCCGCCGGCGTCGTTGACCAGCACGTCGATCCGCCCCGTCTTCGTCAGCGCCGCCGCGACGAAATCCTGCACCTGGGTCCGGTCGGCGACGTCGACGGACCGGGTCACGATCGGTGCTGACGCGGTCGCCGCCGTTTCGGCCAGCCCCGCCTCGTTGATGTCGGCGGCCCAGACTTGGGCGCCGCGCGCGGCGAAGTCATGGGCGATCGCGCGGCCGAGCCCATGGCCGGCGCCGGTCACCAGGACCGTCTGCCCGTCGAAACTGAAATGATCCATCAGGGGGATTCCTTATCCGCGCAGGCCGGCCCGGTCGGCCAGCAGATCGAGCGTCGACCAGGCAAGCGGCTGTCGGCCGTCCTCGACGTCATGAATGAGCGCGATCAACGCGGCCGTGATCGGCGCCTGCCGCCCGAGCCGGGCCGCGGCATCGACGATCGGGCCCAATTGAGCATCGACCTCGGTCTTGCGTTTGCGCACGGCCAAGTCGCGCCAGATGCCGCTGTGGGATTTGGCGGAGCGGCGGTTGTGGGCGACCATGGCCGCGAAGGAGCCATCGCGCTCGGCCGGGCTCGCGCCGGGACCGAAGGCCTTCGGCTCGAACCCGTTGAAGCCTTCCGGCTCGACGCCGACGGCGCCGGTGATGGCCGTCACCTCTGCGCCCAGGGCGGACAGCAGCGGCCGGTAGGCTGCCGCGTCCAGCACGTCGACGATCGAGGCATCGGTCAGCGCGGTCGCGAACAGCAGGGCGCCGTAGCCGAGCTTGCCCCAGAGATAGCCCCAGATATTGGGTGTCAGGATCGCGCCCGGCTCGAACTCGGTCTGGATCAGCCCGGCCAGCGACGTGAGGCGCGGTGTCGTCGTCCCGTCGAGTTCGCCCAGCACGAAGGCGCCGCGGCCGCCGAAATGGATCCGCCCGGGGGCCAGATAGTCCGCGCCGAAATTGACGAAGGCGCCGATCGTGCGCTCCCGCCCGATCGCCTCGGCAATCACCAGTTCGTTCAGCCCGTTCTGCAGCGACAGGACATAGCCGTCCGACGCTAGGTGCGGCGCCACGGCGGCGATCGCGGCCTGGGTGTGATGCGCCTTGACGCACAGGAAGATCCGCGCGAAACGGCCGGTGATCTCGCCCGGCAGGAAAGCCCGGCCGGTCACCGAAAAAGCATCGATCGGCCCTTCGATCGCGAGCCCGGTCCGGTTGATCGCGGCGACATGGTCGGCATCGATATCGACGAAGACGATGTCATGGCCCGTACGACGCAGGTAGGCGCCGACCGTGCCGCCGATCGCGCCCGCGCCCCAGATCAGGATCGGTTCGGCGGTCATGGCCAACCGATCTCGATCAGCTCGCGCGTTTCCTCGACGGCGACCTGCCACAGCGCCAGCATCTCCTCGTCGGGACGCTGGTACAGGCCGCCGAAATTGCCGTCGCCCAACATCTCGCGCACCCGCGCCGGATCCATGGTGCGGACCCGATCGACCGCGACCATCGGCTTCGCCTCGCGTGGCGGCGCCACATTGCCGATCTGGGTCCAGGGAAAGCTTTCCATCCAGGATGCGTGGCTGGCGACCGGGTCGATCGCGTTGACCTTCGCCCAGGTCCGGGGTGAGTTCCACCAGTTATGGAAGCGGACGCTGGTGCCCGGATGATCGGCCATCCATTCCGACGCCAGCGCCTGAACCGGGTTGTTGCCGCCATGGCCGTTGACGATGAGAATGCGGTGGAAACCCTGGCTGAACAGCGCATCCAAGATGTCGCGGACGATCGCCAGCATCGTGTCGATGCGCAGGCTGACCGTGCCCGGGAACGCCTTGAAATAGGGGGTGATGCCGTAATTCACGGTCGGGAATACCGGCACGCCCAACGGCTCGGCCGCATCGCGCGCCACTTTTTCGGGCAGGATGGTATCGACCGACAGGCTGAGGAACCCGTGCTGCTCGGTGCTGCCGATCGGCAGCACGGCCCGGTCGTCGTGCTTGAGGTACTCTTCGACCTGGAACCAGGTCATCTCGCTGATCATCATCAGGCGGTCTCCTTCAATCGGATCACGGCGGCGTTGCCCCGCAGCCGTTCGAGCAGTGGTTTCAGGCTGCGGTCGATGTCGAGCGGGTCGGGCGTATGCCGGTAATGGATGGCGCGCACCGATGCCGGCAGCCGGGCGACCAGGTCCTCGGCACCGGTGGCGAGTACCGCCACGTCCAGCACCGCCAGAAAGCCGTCGATGCCGGGATCGTCCAGCAGCGTGGTCGCCAGCTCCGGGATATGCGGCGCGAACCGGGTGACGCCGGCCTTCATGATCGGCAGAAACTCCGGCACGGTCGATACCAGGCCGAGCCGGGTGCGGGGATCGAGTTCGGCCAGTTCCCGTCGCGTCGCTTCGGCGGGGATGAAGCTCAGCACCTGGATCGGCGTCTCGTCGCCGATCAGCCGGCGCAGATCGCCGGCGCGATTGGCCACGGTCAGCAGCAGGTCCGACGCCCTGGCCGCGGCGAGCGCGACCGGATCGGCCACCAGCCGTTCGAAGGTGACGCCGGCGATGCTGTCCGCTCCGGCGAGATCGGCGCGGAGGTCGGCGACATAGCCCTCGGTCGCGGCCGGGTAGTTGCCGACGAAAGTCAGGCGCAGGCCGGAATGCGGCCCGGCCGAAAGCCCCGGCGTGCCGCCATCGACCATCGCCGCCAGCTGGCTGCGTCCGATGCCGAGAGCGGCGGCCTCCACCGTCAGGGCCCTGATCTTGGCGGAAAGCCGGCCGAGCGGACCATCGAGCGTCACGTCGCCCGACACGAACGTGCCGCGGCCTGGTTCGGACCGGATGACGCCCGCGATCTGCAATTCCTTGAACACCTGGGCCACCGTCATCGCGGCAACGCCCAGGTCTTCGGCCATCCGCCGCACGGATGGCAGCCGCTCGCCGCGCTTCAACTCGCCGCAGGCCACGCCATATTCGATCAGGCCGCGCAGCTGGACACCGAGCGAGATCGGCAGCGTTCTGTCGAGGGTGACGATCACCGCGTCTGCACCAGAAAAACCATACTAACAGGCTAGAACGCTTCTTTCTTGGGCGCAATGGCCCGCCAGCGCAAATTTTCACGTATGCCCAATCTTGGCCGCCTGGCCTTCCGTGATATCGGGCCGTCGCGTACTATCTATGTAGTACGGTTCGCAGGCGGGAGCGAACGTGGCGCGATGCGCGAAGCCTTCGGAGGCCGACCCGCTACGAGCAATGGCGGCGGCGTCGGATCAACAGCTGTCGTGAACACTGCCGTAGCATTACCGATGGTGACGTCGCCCCATCGGTAATGCTACCTGAGTTGAACCTTCTCGAACGGCATGTCGTGCATGGACCTTTTCCGAAGGCCACTGCGTCCGCAGCCGCCGCCACCATCGTGGACGCAGCTTCGCGATCTCGTTCCGATGATCGGCGCGACGCCTGGCATCGTAGTCGGGGTCGGCCTTTGGCTGATCACGCTGGCGCGCCAACGCTCGGGGTGTCCGGCGGATAGTTTTCTGGCCGGCACGACCGATCTCGGCAGTGCGGAGATCGGGCTGCCGCTCGTCTGCCTTTGCGTCATGCTGTGTTACGTCGCGCTGCGTTTGGCGCTCGATCGTCGAAGCGAGGAGCCGGCCGAGCCGACGCCGCCAACCCGCAAGCCAATTCCCGAATTGCTGGCGGGCATCGTTGTCTTGGGCTGTGTCGCGGCGCTGATCGACGGCTATGCCACGCGCTATTGCGTGGCACCCGGCGGCATTCGCTTTTCTGCCGGATTTCACGCGCCGATCAAAACCTACGGCTGGTCCGATATCCGTCGGATCTCCGTCGAATGCTCGCGCGGCAAAGGCGTCAGCATGCAATTCGTCGTCAGGATGAGCGGTGGATTTGCCGTCGATTTGGCGGGGCGCGGCTTCTGGGACGATTTGCACCCTCTTGGAACGGCACTCACGGCCGTGCGGGCCGGCCTCGATCTGAGCGCGGTTCGTCCCAGCTGCCCGACCTGGATGAGGTCGCGTCTCATCGCCGGTCCGACCGCTTGGGCGACGGCCAATTGATTCAACATCAGAGCACCGCTCACGGAGAATTCCCGCATGTTTGCAAAACTTGAAATGACCAAGTCTTGGAGCCGCATCGGATTTCGTGTCTTGGCAGCGTCTGTTGCCATGACGGTGGTGCTGTCCATTGTCGATGGCGTGGTGCGGGGACCCATCATGGCAGCGCGGCTTTCGCCCCCGGTGGGAACCTTCACGATGCTCTCCGTCTGGATTACCGATTTTCGGTATCTGTTCGAGCAAGGCATCTATGCCTCGACGATCTTTCTGGTCGGCGCGAAATTCTTCGAGACGCGATCGATCATGACCGTCGGCTTCGATAGGACCGATGCGTCGAAGATGGTTCTGAAGGGTGTCGATCAAGACAATATCGTCTGGATCGGCCGTCGTTACGGCACATCGCTCGAGGCCGAGGTCGTTGCCGCGGCGATAGCCGAGCGGCTCAAGGAAAGTGAAATGGGGTCTGACTTCCTGCCCTGATCGTCCGCTCGACTAGCGAAACCCCGGATCGCCCAGAAACCCCCGCGCCCAATCCGTCCGGCCATTCGCGCGCGCCCGCGCGACCACCGGCGCATTGTCATAGCCCAGTGCGATCATCTCGAAGCTCCAGGCCGCCTTGCGCTTCGTCGCCAGTGCGTAGAACGCGTGGGGCGTGCCGGCCTCGGCGTCGAACGGATTCGCATTGTCGGCATAGCGCGGGCAGCCGACGCTGCCGGGGTTGAGGATGGTCCCGCCGCCGGGGATGGCGGCCAGGTGCTGCAGGTGGCTGTGGCCGCACAGAATCAGGCTGGCGCGATGGCGGCCGAGGCGCTGCCGGACCAGGGCCGCCGGGGCGAGGGCGAGGCGGCCGTCGACGACCTGTTCCAGGAGATAATCGGTGTCGCTGTCCGGCGTGCCATGGACCGCCAAAACGTCGCCGTCGAGCGACAGCGTGGCGGGCAGGGCGCCCAGGCCCGCCCGCTGAGTTCCGGTCAGCGCATCATGGCTATAGCGAACGGTCGGGCCCATCTTCTCGATCGGCAATTCGGCCAGCCAGCGGTCATGGTTGCCGCGGACGGTCGGTAGCTTGAGCGTCTCCAGCAGCGCCATGGTTTCCGCCGGCCAGAGCGGGCTGGTGACGCAATCGCCCAGATTGACGATGGCGTCGGGCGCGCGGTCGCGGAGGTCGGCCAGCACGGCTTCGAGCGCCACCAGATTGCCGTGGATGTCGGAGACGACCGCGAGGCGCATTTACCGCTCCCGATCGATCGGCTGCGGGCCGCCGGCGAAGCGCAGGAGCTGGGCACGCTCCAGCGTCTCGATCACGTCGCGCATCTGGCCGATCGGCGCGCCGCATTTGGCCGCGATCGCCAGCCCGTCATGGCTGCCGTCGGCATAGTTCAGCGCATAGAGGACGCGGTTCAGGAACGTCCGCCCGTCGGTCACATGGTCGGCCGATGCGCCCTCGTTCGCGCGCGAATTCGTGTTCGGGTACAGGTCGCGGCGGCCCAGCTGCGGTTCGCCGTAGGGCGCCAGGTTGATGTAATGCGCGCTGAGTTCGGCGAGGCCGAGGGTGCGCTCCAGCGCGCAGGTCGTGCCCAGCACCGTGTCGATGCCCATGTATTCCTTGGTGTCGAGCGAGGTGTGATAGGCGGCATAGGCGCCGGGCGGCGTGCGGGCCAGCTGACCGAACGGGAAATTGAATCCCGGCGCGTTGTACTGGCGCTCGTCGGAGCCGCCGGTCGGGTCGAACGGGCGCAGGGTCACCGGCAGGCCCACATCGGCGCGGCCCTGGTCGGGCAATTGGGCCAGATGGCTCATCACCCGGTCGAGCAGCCCGTCGCCGCGCCGGCTCAGCTTGTAGCTCAGCCCCTCGCCGGTGCCGTCGGTGCAGTTCAGCACCATGCCGGCGGTCGTCCGGGCGCGGACATGGTCGCCATGGTTCGCCAGGAAACACAGGCTGCCGATCGTCTCCGGATGCAGCACGAAGCGATAGGGGAAGCGCCGGCGCGGCCAGGCGGCGATAGAGCCCAAGCAGGGTCAGCGGGCCGCTCAGCTCATTGTTCGCCATCGACGGGTGGCAGACGTAGGACGACAGCAGGATCTCGGCGTCGCTCTCGCCGGGCAGTACGGCCTGGGCGATCTCCACGCCGGAATCGGTGCGGAATTCGCTGTCGATGCGGGCGTGGGGCAGGCAGAAGCCCCAGGCGCGCTTATAATAGCTGGTGACGTAGGGCACCGCGTCCGGCAGTTGCGGCAGGCTGTGCAGATGCGGTTGCAACTCGGCCAGATCGAGCGTGGTGTCGACCGGCTCGGAATAATTCACGACCGCGAGCGTACTGGCCGCAAGGTCGGCCAGTACCGTGCCGTCCGGGCCGGTCAGCACGGCGGAGCGGCAATGCCAACTCGGCGGCACGGTCCAGTCGAACACTTTGGTACCGGACGCGACGGTCTCGATCTGGAGCGGCATGTGCCGGCCGAGAATCGCCAGCGTCTGGCTGACGCCCGGCCCGGTCAAGCTGCGCAGGATCGGGAATAATTCGTCATAGAGGTCGGACAGAAAAAGCGCTTCGGACATCACGGCGTTTCCAGGGTGGCGAGAGTCAAAGGGCGGCCGCGCCGGGCGCGCGCGGACCGGGAAGGCGGAATCGATCGGCAGGCGCCGGTCGCCGTCGATCACCGTGCCCGGGAACGGCTTCAGATAGCGATAGCCGATGTCGGCTGCCGTCTCGACGAAATGTACGAAGGTATTGGCGATCATGCCGGCGCCGAGGAACAGGATCGCGCCGTCCCGCTCGAACAGGGTGCCGAACGCCGAGGCGGGCGAGAACGGATGAACGACCGGCGCGCGCGGGAAATCCGCGTCGCCGAAGACGCAGAAATTGAAGATCGGCGTCAGCGTGCGCCGGGCGGCGTGGTGCTGGGCGCAGTGGGCGCTCAAGGATCCGATCTGCCCCGGCGCGTCGGCCGGATCGTACAGGCGCGTGCCGGTGAAATCGTAATTGAACGTCGGGATCAGCACGGTGCGGTCTGCCGCGGCCTCCTGGAAGATCGCGAGCCAGCCTTCCGCGCCCGGCTTTTCCGGCGCTTCGAGCACGGCCATGCGCGGGGCCGCCTCGGTCGCGCCATACATGACGAAGAACCGGCCGTTGCGCGCGGCCATGAGCTCGCTGAAATGCTGGATCAGCGGCAGCGACAGCTTGCCGCCGGCCTGGGTCAGGGTCATGAGGCTCGGGGGCGCCACGGTCTCGAAGCCCAGGCGCCGCAGCATCTCGTAGACCATCGGCACACCGGGCATCGACGTCACCTGATGCGTGGCGAGCCGCTGCCAGAACCCGGCGCCGGTCAGGCCTTGGCCGGTCAGCAGCACCGAAGCCCCGGCCGCAGGCCCGCGCCGAACAGGCCGACCGGGGCGCCGGCTTCCAGGCAGGCCAAATAGGCCACGGCGCCGGCGATGGTGAGGCCGAAAAACAGGAGCACGAGCGGGCGCCCGTCAAGGCGTTCGACCGTTTCCGCCACGGCCCGGGCCAGGCCGCGATAATCGAGCCAACGCCCGGTCTCGTCGTCCAGCAGGGCCGGCGCATCGCCCCGTTCCGCGAACTGTGCGCAACTGATCATGGCATGCCGCCATCGACCCCGATGACCTGGCCATTGATGTAGCGCGCCCGGTCGGAGGCAAGGAACAGCACCAGATCGGCAACCTCTTCGGCTGTGCCGACGCGGGCCAAGGGAATGGTCGCGACCCGTTCGGCCCGTTGCGCCGGCTTCAATCCGGCCAGCATGTCGGTCTCGATCAGGCCCGGCGCCACCGCATTGACCCGGATACCGTGCGGGCCCAGCTCGCGCGCGGCCGAGCGGGTCAGGCTGGCGATCGCCGCCTTGGTCGCGGCATAGGCCGACGCACCGACGGCGCCGCGCTCGCCCATGATCGAGGATAGATTGACAATCACGCCGATCCCACGCCGGCGCATCAGGCGCGAGGCGGCCTGCAGATGGAACAGGGTGCCGAGCGCATTGACCGAAAAGGCGCGGCGCGCCAGATCGGGCGCGATCATGCCGAGCGGCCCGTCGCACAGGATGCCGGCATTGTTCACCAGCGCATCGAGCCGCTTGAAGCGCTGGAAGATCGCGCGGTAGCAACCATCGACCGCCTTGTCGTCGCCCGCGTCGCCGGCGACGGCGAGCGTTGGCACGCCATGCCGGTCGGCGATCTCGGCGGCGGCCCGTGCGGCGCCCTCGTCGGTCGTGCAATTGACCGCGACGGCCCAGCCCGATGCCGCGAACGCCTCGGCGCAGGCCCGGCCGATACCCCGGCTGGCGCCGGTGACCAGGACGACCGGACGGTCGTCGGGGTCAGAGCCGGGCGCTATGGCGCTTCAGGATTTCGACGGCCTTGTCGAAGCTGCTCATGTCGAGGACTTCCTGGGTTTCCAGCATCACGTCGAACGCGGTTTCGATCGCGGCGATCAGTTGCATATGGCCGACCGAATCCCATTCCGGAATGGCTTGGAACTGCAGGCTCCGGGGATCGGTGCCGGCTTCCAGCGCAAAAGTCTCGACAAAACAGCTTTCCAGCTCGGCCAGGCCCGCCATTCGAACTCTCCAATCCGCCCGTTACGGCGGCTAAGTGAAGCCTGGGATTGGTTAATTTAGTGCTGTCGGGCGGAACCGGATCGCTCTTCCAGCAGTTCCCTGACTCTCTGGAGGATTGTACATGGTGGATTGCCTTGGCGTCGCTTGAGTTGGCCGAGGACCAGGCGGTTCTGGAAACCGACATCCCGGCCCGGCTCGATCGGCTGGTCTGGAGCCGGTTCCATACGCTGGTCATCGCCGCCCTCGGCATTACCTGGGTGCTGGATGGGCTCGAAGTCACGCTCGCCGGCGCCGTCTCCGGCGCGCTGCAGGCCAGTCCGCGGCTGCATCTGAGCGATGGCGACATCGGGCTCGCCGCCAGCGCCTACCTGGTCGGCGCGGTCGGTGGCGCGCTGTATTTCGGCTGGTTGACCGACCGGCTCGGCCGCAAGAAACTGTTCAACATCACCCTGCTGCTCTATCTGGTCTCGACGGTGCTCAGCGCCTGCTCGGTCGATTTCTGGAGCTTCGCCCTGTTCCGCGCGCTGACCGGCGCCGGGATCGGCGGCGAATATGCCGCGATCAATTCGGCGATCCAGGAGCTGATCCCGGCACGCCTGCGCGGCCGGACCGACCTGCTGGTCAACGGCAGCTTCTGGCTCGGCGCCGCCGCCGGCTCGGGCGGGGCGGTCTGGCTGCTGCAGCCCGGCTTTCTGCCGCCCGACATCGGCTGGCGGCTCGCCTTCGGCATCGGCGCCGTGCTGGGGCTGGGCGTGCTGCTGCTGCGCCATTGGGTGCCGGAAAGCCCGCGCTGGCTGATGACCAAGGGCCGGCTCGACGAGGCGAACGCGATCCTGGCCGACATCGAGCAGCGCTGTGACCAGCCGGCGCCGGCCGGCATGAAGAAGATCAGGATCCGCGCGCGGCCGCACGCGATCGGCTTCATCGACCTGGGCCGCAGCCTGTTGCGCGACCATCCGCGCCGGGTCGTGTTGGGCCTGGTGCTGATGACCGCCCAGGCGTTCTTCTACAACGCGATCTTCTTCACCTATCCGCTGGTCCTGGGGAAATTCTACCAGGTGCCGGCCGAGCGGATCGGGCTCTATATCCTGCCGTTCGCCGCCGGCAATTTCTTCGGGCCGATGATCCTCGGGCGCTTCTTCGACACGGTCGGGCGCAGGGCGATGATCGCCGGGACCTTCGCCGTCTCCGGCCTGCTGCTGATCCTGCTGGCGGCGCTGTTCGTCGAGGATCTGCTCGATGCCGAGACCCAGACGCTCGGCTGGAGCGTGATCTTCTTCTTCGCGTCGGCCGCGGCCAGTTCGGCCTATCTGACCATCGCGGAAAGCTTTCCGCTCGAGATCCGGGCGCTGGTCATTGCGCTGTTCTATGCGATCGGCACCGCGGTCGGCGGCGTCGCCGGCCCCGCGCTGTTCGGCCATCTGATCGGCACCGGCGAGCGCCTGCAGGTCGGCGGCGGCTATGTCTTCGCCGCGGCCCTGATGCTGATCGCGGCCGGTGTCGAGCTGTGGATCGGCCTCGATTCCGAAGGCAAGTCGCTGGAGGATATCGCGCAGCCGCTGGCGGGCGTGGAGTAGCACGCGCGCGCGGAGGATTTGATGGGTTGAGCGTTAGGCTGGAATCGACCCAAGTAGGGCGTAGCCGCATCTCGTTCGGTTGCTCGACAGCGGACGTTACTAAGCCGGGGTCGATTGTTCATCCCTGATGGGCCAGCTATTGTGTCCCAGAGGAGGATCCAATGAGCGAACGCGATCCGAACATCGTGACATCCGGACTATCGGGCTCCGTAACGCGCGACGGCATCACCGTGGATGTGAGCATTGTGCGCCTTGAGGATCAGCTTGGCTGGACGCTGGAGGTCGTGAACGCCAAAGGCACATCGACCGTCTGGGATGATCTCTTCAACACGGACGAAGAGGCTTACGCTGAATTTCTTCAGACCATTTCTGACGAGGGAATAGCTACGTTTCTCGATCAGGCGACCATTATTCCCTTCCGGCGATAACCGACCCTTCCTTGCCGTTCATGGTCAAGCGTGGCGTTTCCGATTGCGGACTTAATCGAGCAGCGCAATGATGCCGGATGAGCGTCGATAGCCTGAACTGGCTGACCAACTGGTATCTCTCCCAATGCAATGGCGATTGGGAGCATTCCTACGGGGTGAAGATCGACACGCTCGATAATCCCGGCTGGTCACTCAAGATTGATCTAGCAGGCACATCCCTTAAAGGGAGGATCTTCGAGCGGATCGTCCACGGCGAGCCAAGCGATGACTTGGACGAGTGGCAACGAACAGGAAGTTGGTGGGTCATAACCGCGAAGGACAGCAAATTTGTTGCCAGTTGCGGGCCGCTTGACCTATCCACGGTCATCGACTTATTTCGCAGATGGGTTGAACTTCCTCGTTAGCGGAAGTGTCTGCTTTTCTGGGCCACGTTCCGAAAGCAGCCAGACCGCTCACCACCCTACATTGCCAATCCGTCCGACAATGTGACCGGGCAGCCCGTGCTGCGCTCAACCCGCTCCGTGCACAGGGACCGGCGCGCGTTCCGTCCGGATGAGTTCATCCCAATCTCCGATCCCATGTCATCGGAGATATCGTTCTAGGCTGCCTTGCGTCGCCTCGGGTTCCCCATCGGCCCGACTGCTGCTAAATCTCGCGCCATGAGCTTTCACGTCGCCGCCTTCTATCAATTCACGGCCATGCCCGATTGCGCGGTCCTGCACGAACCGCTGCGCCAATTCTGCGCGGACCTCGGGCTGACCGGCACGCTGCTGCTGGCGCCGGAGGGGATCAACGGCACGCTGGCCGGCACGGCGGCGGCCATCGACGCGCTGGAGGGCGAACTGACCGGCGGGACGCTGTTCGGCGGCCGGCTGGGTCGTCTGGAGTTGAAGCGCTCGACGGCGGCGGTCATGCCGTTCGGGCGGCTCAAGGTCCGGGTGAAGCGCGAGATCGTGGCGCTGGGCGATCCGGCGATCGACCCCGCGCGGGGCGTCGGCAGCTATGTCGATCCGGCCGACTGGAACGCGCTGCTGGCGACGCCGGATCTGGTGCTGATCGACGCGCGCAACGCGTTCGAAATCGCCATGGGCAGCTTCGACGGCGCGCTCGATCCCGGGACCGAGCGCTTCAGCCAATTCCCCGATTTCGTCCGCCGACAGCTCGATCCGCGCAGGGATAGCCAAGTCGCGATGTTCTGCACCGGCGGCATCCGCTGCGAAAAGGCGAGCGCCTATCTGCTCTCCCAGGGGTTCGAGACGGTCTATCATCTGAAAGGCGGCATCCTGGCCTATCTGGAGCAGGTGCCGGCCGCAGAGAGCCGCTGGTCGGGCGATTGCTTCGTATTCGACGGGCGCGTGGCGCTCGGCCCTGGGCTGGTCGAGCGGCCGGGTGCGGTCCGCGGTCAACGGGAAGGACAGTCCGATGCATGATGCCGACGCACTGGCCCGGCGGATCGACGCGCTGGAGATGCGGCTGGTCCACCAGGACGAGATCATCGAGGATCTGAACCAGACCGTGATTCAGCAATGGCAGCAGATCGATCTGCTGACGCGACGTGTCACCCGCCTGGGCGATCGGCTGGAGGCGGTCAAGGACGGCGATGCGCCCGGCACCCGGCCGGAACCGCCGCCGCCCCATTATTAGGCCGCATTATTGACCCCACGGGCGCGGCCTCGTGCTAGATTCCGATTCAGATCCCGCTTCGGCGGACCGCAGTCATAGGAGATTTCATGGCCTTTAAGCCGAACTATAATCAGCAGCGCGCCGAGCGCGATCGTCTGAAGAACGCCAAGAAGGAAGAGAAGCTGAAGCGCAAGCAGGAAGCGCTGCTCGAACGCCGCGGCGCCGATGGCGAGCTTTTGCCCGAACCCGACGGCGACGAGCCAGCCGAGCCGTCGGCATGAGCGGGTCGGTCATCCCCGTTTGGTCGCGGGCCGTCTGATCATGGCGCGCAAGAAGGCGACCGATAACGCATTCGTATTTTTCGACGTCGTCTATGAAGACGGGGCCCGCACGTCCAACCGCAAGGTCGCCAGCGGCGAATTGCTCGGCATGGATGGCGACCTGCCGGCCCGGACCATCATCGAGGCCGAGGATGAAAAGATCGGCCTGATGTCCGGCAAACCCCGTGGCCCGATCAAGAGCTTCAACCGCTCGCCCGGGCAGTAGTCTTCTCTAAACCGGAATCCAGGCCTCGGCCAGGATGCGGATCGGCGGCAGCACCGCCAGGTGAAATTCGAATTCGATCTGGACCGGTTCGAAGTCGGTCGCGGCCTGGGTGCAATCGAGCGCCAGGGCCGCGGCGCCGGTGGCGCTGCGTGCGCTGCCGATGATCGTGGCGCCGGACGGGTCGGGCCAGCGCGAGAACACCGGCTGGCGCCCGTTGCGGAGCGCCGTCAGCAAATCGTCCGCCCGCTGCCGGTCATGCTCCAGGATCACCCGCAACGGCGAGGCGACGAGGCCGGGGTACCGTGCGGCAGGATTGGCGGCCAGACTCATGTTCTACCTCGAAGCCGTCGATCGCAGGGACGGAGCTACCCTTATCAGTGTCACAACGGTGCACGGCCGGATTTGGTTCCATGGTTGGCCCTATCCATCAGTTTGTTAAACAAACTGTTTGTCTATAAAACATAACCTGCTTTAATCCGCTTGGTTTCCGGGGAAGCGAGCGGGGTATCGGAATGCGGACGCAGGTCGGGATCGTCGGGGCGGGACCTGCGGGGCTGCTGCTGTCGCATCTGCTGCACCTTCAAGGTATCTCGTCGGTCATCGTCGAGGCGCGCAGCCGGCAGTATGTCGAGGAACGCATTCGCGCCGGCGTGCTGGAACAGGGCACGGTCGATCTGTTGAACGAGGCCGGCGTCGGCGCGCGCCTGCGGCGCGAGGGCCTGGTGCATCACGGCATCGAACTTCGCTTCGCCGGCCGCAACCATCGCATCGATTTCGCCGACCTGACCGGCGGCCACGGCGTCACGGTCTACGGCCAGCACGAGGTGGTGAAGGATCTGATCGCCCAGCGGCTGGCCGACGGCGGCGATATCCGGTTCGAGGTCGCCGACGTGTCGGTGCACGGCACGGACAGCGCCCGCCCGACGATCCGCTTCACCGACCAGGGCGAGCCGCAGGAACTCGCATGCGATTTCATTGCCGGCTGCGACGGTTTCCATGGCATCTGCCGGCCGTCGATCCCGGCGGCACGGCTCAAGACCTACGACCGGACCTACCCGTTCGCCTGGCTCGGCATACTGGCCGCGGCGCCGCCGTCGCAGGACGAACTGATCTACGCCCATCATCCGGACGGCTTCGCGCTCTATTCGATGCGTTCGCCGCAGATCACGCGGCTCTATCTGCAATGCCGGCCGGACGAAGATCTGGCCGAATGGTCGGACGACCGCATCTGGAGCGCGCTGCATACCAGGCTGGGCGACGGCGCGGACGGCTGGCGGCTCAACGAGGGACCAATTCTTCAAAAGAGTGTCACGCCGATGCGCAGCTTCGTGGCCGAGCCGATGCGCCATGGCCAGCTGTTCCTGGCCGGCGACGCCGCGCATATCGTGCCGCCGACCGGGGCCAAGGGCATGAATCTGGCGGTGCATGACGTCAAGGTTCTGGCCGCCGCGCTCGACGGCTTTTACCGGCAGGGCACGGAGCAGGGGCTCGAGCGCTATTCCGAGACCTGCCTCACCCGCATCTGGCGGATGCAGCGGTTTTCGTGGTGGATGACCTCGATGCTGCATCGCTTCGACGGCAAGAGCGACTTCGACCGGCGCGTACAGCTAGCGGAGCTGGACTATGTCACGAACTCGCGGGCCGCCTCGGAGAGTCTGGCCGAAAACTATGTCGGACTGATGCGGCGCTAGCCGGGGTGTCCACCCGCATTTCGGGTGCTCGATTCGACCTTGCTGCTGGCAATACCCACGCGCGCGCCGACATTCCTGGATGATCGCTTCATGCTCCGGTTAAATACACTATAAATATCAAATAGATGTCGAAATCCCATTTATAAAAATGACGGTATCGCAATCGATCCATCGAATAATTAATATATAAATCTATCCATAGTTCGAAATTCGGTTCATCAAGAAATCCTGATTAAAAAATATCTCCGGCCTGCCGTTCCACGTGCTGGCTGGGGAGGGAGAATATTGCCATGAAACGCGCTATTATTGCCTTTTCGTCGTTGGCGGCCGCTCTGGCGATTTCATCCCCGGCCCTTGCCCAACGACAGCAGGCGGTCGGCCCCGGGGTCATTCCTCTCGATGCGGCCGGCATGCTGAGCGGCGTGGACATGTCGGCATCCGGCACGACCGGCACGCTCAACGTCGGCGTGCCCGGCGGACCGGAAACGGACATTCTGAGCAGCAACAATCCCTATGTCGCCGGCATGATCGCCGTGTCGACGGCCGCCTCCAGCCAGGGCAACATCGTCTTCAACAGCAGCTCGACCGTCAATGGCGGCATCGGCGTGACCCAGCCGGGCGGGCCGTTCCTGCTCAATGTTTCGGGCGGCAATACCGGGGCCGTGGTCAACCTGATGGGGCCGCTCTATGCGACCACGCTGAACGTCACCGGCACCGGCACGGTGAATTTCAACAGCGGATCGACCAATATCACCGCTACCAATTTCGCCGCCGACGGCACCATCAGCCTCGCGCCCAACACGACCGTCATCGGGGCGCTGACCACGACGGCCGGTGCCGATACCGGTACCCTCAACCTCGGTGCCGCGAGCGAGCTGAATGGCGCCGTGGGCGGTGCCGTCGGGCTGAAGTCGATCAGCGTCCAGGGCGCAGGGGTCACCGCGACGATCACCGGCGCGGTCAGCGCCTATTCCCTGTCGCTCGGCACCAATACCTTGAACGTCGGCGGCGCGCTGACGATCGCCAATGGCGGGCCGGCCGGCGTCATCAACACGACGCTGGCGAGCCCGTCGGTCTACGGCAATATCCGGCCGGTCGGCGCCACCAATCTCGGTCCGACGCTGCAGGTCAACGTGACCGTTCCCGCCAGCGCCGTCATTCCGGTCGGAACGCAGTTCAATATCATCCAGACTCAGCCGGGCACCTTGCAGAGCGGCACCAACGGGAGCCAGGTCGCCGTCACGGTCAGGGATCCGACCAACCCGCTCTACGCCTTCCAGGAGACGCCGGCGGCCGGCACGGTCGCGGGCGAGGTCACGATCCGCACCACCAGCATCCCCTTGCAGGTTCCGCTCGCGCCGCCGGCCGGCGTCGTGCTGCCGCCGACCTTGCCGATCGCCGTCGTCGTGGCACCGATCCTGGTCGCGCTCGCGCCGACCGTGGCACCGGTCGTCGTCGCTCCGGTGACGACCCCGACCACGCCGACGACCCCGACCCCGCCCCAGAGCGCGCCGGCCAATCCCGATCTGGCCGCCGTCATCGCCTCGATCGACGCGCTCACGGATCCCGTGGCCGTGGTTCAGGCGGTGGCACAACTGGCGCCATCGACAGCCAGCGAAGCCGCTGCCCTGGTATCCTTCCAGACCACGCGCCAGTTCCAGAATCTCTGGCAGTCGCATCTCGATACCATCCTGTGCACCGAAGCCAGCCGTCCGGAGACGGACACCCAGGCCTGCGCCGGCAACGTCGCCTCCACCAACTGGTGGATCAAGGGCTTCGTCTACAGCGGTGCCCAAGGCGCCGAATCATCCTTCGCCGCCTACGACACGACCATCCTGGGCACGATGATCGGCTATGATTTTCCGATCGCCCCCGATACGCGTGTCGGTTTCGGCATCGGCTTTGCCAACAGCGCGATCGACGAAAGCGGTGTCGCCGACAAGACCAGCTTCGACACCTACCAGGCGACGGCCTATATCGGCCACCGGACGGGCCCCTGGTTCATCAACGGCGACGTGTCGATCGGCCTCAGCGACTATTCGGGAACCCGGCAGATCGCCTTTCCGGGCTTCGATCGCACGGCCCAGGCCAAGTACAGCGGCCAGAACTATAATGCCTCGGCCTATACCGGCTACGACATCCCCGCGGATCAGTTCACGATCACGCCGCTGGCCTCGCTGCAATACACCAATGTCCAGATCAACCGCTTTCAGGAAACCGGCGCCGGTGCCATCGATCTCCGGGTCTCGTCGCAGAGCGACAGCTTTCTGGAGTCTGGGCTGGGCGGCAAGGTCGCCCGCGACTTCGACCTGCCGTATGGCGTACTCCGACCCGAGATCCACGCGAAATGGCTGCATGAGCTGAGCAACCCGGTCCTGTCGCAAACCGCCGCCTTCACGGTGCAGGGCTCGCCGTCCTTCACCAGCCCGGGCCTGAAGACCGGCGCCGACACGGCGAACGTCGGGGCCAGCATCACGCTGTTCTCCTGCACCTGCGGCACCCAGAGCTGGTCGGTCGAAGCCGGCTACGATTATTTCGGCCGGAGCGACGGCTACTCGGCGAATCAGGGAATGATCAAGATCACCAGCCGCTTCTGACCGGGCAGGCGAGGCGGGGCGGCGGAGGGCTGGGACGGCGTCCGCCCCATTCAAGGGCTGCCGGGGAATGCCTCGGTTGCCGGGACGGTCATGGTATAGCGCCCGTTGGCGCCCACCTGCCTCCAGAGGGCCGCTCCGCCGCGGCGTTCGGTCGGCGGCGGGGGGCGGCGCCCGAAACGAAGGATTCCCGCCATGCCCGCCGAGCGATCCGACCTGCGCAAGCTCACGGCCGCCGTCCTGCTTCTTGCCGCCCTCGGCGGCAGCCTGTCCGGCTGTGCCGACATTCACCCGGACAACCATCCCCGGAGTCCGACGTTCAGGAATTATCCACCGAACAATTACATTCCGACGCCGCCTGTGGCATGAAGGATCGACGCGAACTGGCACGATGCCTGCAACGTGAGGCTCGAACGGGTTCGGTCGGCCCGGACCGCCGGCCTTTTTTCGCGATTTGAGAGAGAAGCAACATGAATTTCAATGCTTTCTGCAAGACCGCCGCCCTGGCTCTCGCCGTCTCGGCCCTCGCTTCCCCGGCTTTCGCCGCGGTCAATCCGGCACCGGCCCCGCTCGCCGGCGCCAGCCTGCTCGGCCTCGCCGTGATCGTCGCCGGTGCGGTGACCCTGCGCCGCCGCAATCGCGACAAGTCGGCCGCCGCCAAGCATTGAGCGGTCGCGCGGCATCGGCCGCGTCCAGGGCCGGGCCCCTCGGGATCGCCGGTTGCGGTTCCGGTGCGTGATTCTCGCAAACCGCGTCGCGGCTTGCGAGAATTTGCATTTTTAGATATCGAAATGCCCGCTTCATGACGGCCGCATCCCCTTCGGCGAACCCACTCAAGACAGCGCTCCGGTCCTGCCGACAGGCCCTGGTGGTCGTCGGCGGCTTCAGCTTGGTCATGAACCTGCTGATGCTCGCGATGCCGCTCTACATGATGCAGGTGTTCGACCGGGTGCTGACTGGCCAAAACCTCGACACGCTCGCCGTCCTCACCTTGCTGGCCGTGGTCGCCATCCTGCTGCTGACCTCGCTCGAGGTGCTGCGCGGCCGCATCCTGACGCGCACCATGCAATGGCTCGACCGGGTGCTGGGCGGCCAGACCATCGAGCGTCTGATCGAGGCGCGCCTGACCGGCCGATCCGAAGCGGCCGAGCCGTTGCGCGACCTGGGCGCGGTCCGCAGCTTCCTGGGCGGCGCCGGCATCTTCCCGCTGTTCGATGCGCCCTGGGTCCCGGTCTATCTGGTCGCGGTCTATCTGCTCAATCCCTGGCTCGGCCTGGTCGCCACCGTCGGCGCCACCGTGCTGTTCGGGCTCGCCATCGCCAACGAGATCGCGCTGCGCGCGCCGCTCGGCCGCGCCAGCCTGCTGAATCAGCGCAATCTGCACGCCATCGAATCCGCGGTGCGCAATGCCGAGGTGGTCGATGCCATGGGCATGCTGCCGGGCATCCTGGCCCGCTGGCAGGTCGGCAACGACGCGGCCCAGGTCCAGCAGGAACTGGCCTCCGACCGCGCCGGCCTGCTGATCGCCATCACCAAGGGCGCCCGCCTGCTGGTCCAGGTCGCGACCTACGGCTTCGGCGCGCTGCTGGTGGTGCGCCAGGAACTGACCGGCGGCGCCATGATCGGTGGTTCGATCATCATGGCCCGCGCGCTGGCGCCGATCGAACAGGCGATGGGGACCTGGAAACAACTGGTCTCGGCCCGGGACTCCTGGCGCCGGCTCGATCGGTTCTTCGATCTGCCGCGCCTGCGCATCAGCGACATGACCCTGCCGTCGCCGGACGGGCATCTGTCGGTCGAGCAACTGCTGTTCGGCTTTCCGGGCGCGACCGAGGCGACGGTGCGCGGCATCAGCTTCGCGCTGGCGGCCGGCGAATCGCTCGCCATCGTCGGGCCGTCGGCCGCCGGCAAGACCTCGCTCGTCCGCCTGATCGTCGGCACGCTCAGGCCCAGCGCCGGCCATGTCCGGCTCGACGGCGCCGACGTGTTCCAATGGCGGCGCGACGCGTTCGGCCGGCATGTCGGCTATCTGCCGCAGGATGTCGAGCTGTTCGCCGGCACCGTGCGCGAGAACATCGCGCGCTTTTCCGAGGCGACCGACGAGGCCGTCATCGCGGCGGCGCAGATGGCCGGCTGTCACGAGATGATCCTCCGACTGCCCCTGGGCTACGACACCCAGATCGGCGATGGCGGCGCGCTGCTGTCGGGCGGCCAGCGCCAGCGCATCGGGCTCGCCCGCGCCGTGATCGGTCGGCCGCGGCTGGTCGTGCTCGATGAACCCAACGCCAATCTGGACGGCGAGGGCGAGGCGGCCCTGATGCAGGCGCTGATCGCCTTGAAGCGCGACAAGGTCACCGTCGTCGTCGTGTCGCACCGGCCGAGCCTGGTCGCCCATGTCGACAAGATGCTGGTGCTGCGCGCCGGCGCGCTCGAGCTGTTCGGCCCGCGCGAACCGGTGCTGGAGCGGCTCAGCCGCCCGGCCGGTACCGCCGCCGTGAAGGTGTCGGCATGAGCCTTCGGGATACATCGATCCTGCGCGTCGAGCCCGCCAACATCACCGTCGTGCTGCCGGCCGTGCCCGATGCGCCGCCGGTGCAGCATCTGGCCCGCATCGGCCTGATCGGCGTCGCGGTCTTCGTCGGCGGCTTCGGCCTCTGGGCGGCGTTCGCCCCGCTGTCGACCGCGGCGGTCGGACCAGGCCAGATCAAGGTCGAAGGCAACCGCAAGACGCTGCAGCATCTGGAAGGCGGCATCATCAGCGAGCTGCTGGTTCATGACGGCGACAAGGTTGCGCGCGACCAGGTGCTGATGCGCCTGTCCAACGCCCAGCCGGGCGCGCAGGTCGCCTCGTTCAGCAGCCAGCGCCTGGCGCTGCTGGCCCAGGACGCGCGGCTGATCGCGGAGCGGGACGGCGGCGGGACCATCGGTTTTTCGCCGGATCTGCTGGCGAGCACCGATCCGCGCGCCGCCGAGAGCATGGCCGGCCAGCAATCGATCTTCACCAGCCGGCGCGCCGCGATCGAGGGGCAGATCGCCATCCTCGATCAGCGCATCGCCGAGGCGGGGTCCGAAATCGACAGCCATAAGGCCCAGGTTCGAGCGCTGGACCAGCAGATCGCGCTGATGCAGGAAGAGCTGGACGGCGCGCAGCAGCTGTTCGCCAAGGGCTACGAGCCCAAGACCCATATCCTGGCGCTGAAGCGCGATGCGGCCGGCCTGGACGGCGCGCGCGGCGACCAGCTGGGCCAGATCGCCCGGGCCGAGCAGACCATGTCGGAATCCCGGCTGCAGATCGCCGAGACGACGAAGCAGCGCGCCAGCGAGGTCGCGACCGAGCTGACCGACGTCGAGACCCGGCTGACCGAGACGACCCAGCGCCTGAAGGCGGCGGCCGATGTCGAGCAGCGCACCGAGATTCGCGCGCCGCTCAGCGGCTCGGTCGTGGGCTTGCGTTTCTTCACCACCGGCGGCGTGATCCGCCCGGGCGATGCGATCCTCGACATCGTGCCGGACAAGCTGGGCCTGGTGGTCGAGACCCGGATCAAGCCGAGCGAGGTCGCCAATGTCCAAATCGGCCTGCCGGCCAAGGTGCGCCTGACCGCGTTCAAGCAGCGGGTCGTGCCGCTGCTCGACGGCACGGTCACCATGGTGTCGGCCGACGCGCTGCACGACCATGACAATGGCGAGCCGTATTATGCCGCGGAGGTCGAGATCGACGCCGACGAGCTGGCGCGGCTCAAAGACGTCAAGCTGATCTCCGGCATGCCGGCCCAGGTCGTGATTCCGACCGGCGAGCGCACCCTGCTGGACTATCTGCTGTCGCCGCTGCGCGAGAGCTATTCGCGGGCGTTGAGCGAGCGGTAGCGGGGCGGGCGTTACAAGCTCATCTACCCCGGCTCGTTCTGCGAGATCCAAAGCAGGCTCGATTATTGGACGGTCAGGACAGAGGCGTCGTCTCGATCTGTATCCAAAGCGCTACGCCTGTCAGGACGACAGACAGCATCAGAAGCCCTAAGCCCAGAATATTGTCACGCCAACTGAACCGCCGGCGCCGGATCTGCTCTTTGGTGCCGGCCAGCGCTATCGCGACGATCTCCGTCGTCGTCTTATCGGCGCCGGAAGAGAGTCGTTCAAGCTGCTCGAGCGTTTCCAGCCGATCGGACGCTCGTTGAATCCGGGCTTGCGGGAGCGCCAGCACAAAGGCGGACGCGATGGCGGCATAAGTGGCCCCAGCCTGGAGCAGCACAATCCAAAACGCAGCGCTCACGAGTGCTTCCGTGACGTCGCGTGAGGACCGCGCGCCGCCGGCGCTGGCGCCGATACTGCTTCGGCGGCCGGCAACCGTGCGCGCAAGGTGAAGCGTTTCCGGTGAGTGACGATGCGGACCTCGTCGCCCACCGCATAATTGTGGTCGATGGGAAAAGGCCCCGCCTGGATTAGCCGTGGATCGGACATAGCGCGAGCCCGCCCCGGCGCGTAGGTCGGCCATTCGGCCCCGCACGCGGCCGCTAGTCGCTTCAGCAGGCCGTATGTCGGCCCGTCTGGACCGTCGCCATTCTCAATGGCACTGATCCGTGCTTGGCTGAGGTTGGCCCGCTTTCCAAGCTCGCTTTGTGTGATGCCGGTTCGGCCGGCACCTAACCGCCAGGCGCGAACCATCGCGCCTGCCTCCCGAGCTGCATACGCGCGATCGAACGCAGCCCGGTCGAAGGCATCAGGCAACAAGTCCTCAAGCGAGGGAAACAAGAGGCCGCCGTCCGCCGGTTCCGATTTCGTCATGGCTTCCTTCCAAACAGCGATTCCACGAACAGACGTCGTTTCCTCGCTTCGTCAATAAGGGGCTGGATCGTACCGCGAGGGATCATGGCACAACACAAGACCCGAACTACATCGGCGCCAGGAGGAGGAGCTGGCAGGAGGTAATAAGTCGCCCATCCTCCGGCCTGTCGGCACCAAAGCGATTCAGAGTCGACCGAGTCGCCCGGAATCGGCTCGGCTCGGGGATCTCCGAGCCAGGCCAAATCGACAAGGACCTTAGTCGCAACCGTGCAGTTCGCGGCCAAAAATGCTTTGAACTCATCGCCCGCGTTAAAACCATCAGCGCCGTTTCTGAAGGAGAACGCTGGCAGTTGGACGTCAGCCCTCATAATATAATGAATTCATAATGTCGCCGCAAGGCCTGCTCGCTTTCACTCGATTTCAGGATGGTCAGGCGTCTTTCAGGTCCAGGCGGCGTTCGATCCGCGCCACCCGCTCCCCAACCTAGTCGAGCTGGTGCTGGAGATGTGCCGCGGTCTCGATCGCTTCGGCGTCGTCCCGCTTCAGGCCACCCATGGAGCGCTCGATCGAGCCCAAGCGTACCTTGATGTCGTGGAATTCCTGGTCATGGCGGCGCTGCCCTTCAAGAATGCGCTCGCACATCCCTTGCACCATCGCCAAGGTCACATCCGCCATTTTCTTCTCCGGTTCGCTGAAGCGCCTTGCTTCGGCGCCACCCATGTCTTATAACGTAATGCAGTTAGTCCTTGCCGTCAACGGGTTTGTGCATTACATAATGGGTCGACCACCGAAATATCTTAGGCCGACCAGGCCAACGCAATTCCGGCTCGATCCGGAACTCTATGAGGCAATTGTCGCTGCGGCGCAGGCCCAGGGCGAAAATCTGATAGATCTCGTTGAGCGGGCATTGCATTTTGAGCTTAAACGTATAGCGCGAGCAACACGCTCCGCAACAAACGTGGAATAGGAGTCCATATCACCGTCCAACTAAGTGCGCGCAGCCATACAACAATTAAGCTCTTACACAGATTGTTGCATGGCTTGATCGGACGCGCTGGTGGAGAAATTTGTTGGGGCTAAGGCCGGTTATGCGCGCGTCTCGACGGCTGATCAGAACCTTGATCTCCAGCTTGACGCGCTCCGGCGCGAAGGGGTCGATGAGCGGGCGATCTTCACGGATAAGCTGTCTGGCACTTTAGCGACCGGTAAGCGACCTGGATTGAAGCTGTGCTTGAAGTTCCTCCAGAGGGGCGACGTTCTGATCGTCTGAAGCTCGATCGCCTGGCGCGTTCGCTGCCAGAGCTGATCCGGATCATGACGATGCTTCAGGACGGTGGGATCGAATTGAAGGTGTTGACCCAGCAAATCGATACGACCACGGCGATGGGCAAGCTGATCTTCTACATTTTCGGCGCTCTAGCCGAGATGGAAAGGGATCTGATCAGCGAGAGGACGAAGGGACTGGCCTCGGCGAGGGCGCGAGGCGCGGTGCTTGGTCGGAGCGCGATCATGACACCGGACAAAGAGGAACAGGCCGTGGAGCTATTGGCGTCTGGGATCTCCGTCGAGAAGACGGCTGAACGGCTCGAGGTCAGCCGGTCCAAGCTCTATGCCTGGCGCAAGGCGTACCGAGAGCAGCTTGAGGCCGGGTCGGTCGATTCGACCGAAGAGGAAAATGAGGCGTCCAGATGAGCACCGTTTCATCCGCGCCAGAATCAGATCGCATGGAGCGTGTTCGGAAGCTTGAGCGAACTCAGATTTCTTATCGCGAGAGGATTGCGGTCCTTCGAACTCAGCGAGAAGCGATAATGAAGCTTGTCGCGGTTTCCGAGGATCCTACATCCGTCAGCAAATCTCCCCTTAGCGTCATGGCCGCGGAGTTAAGATCCCAAATTCATGATGCCGAGACGATGCTGATAATGACGGAGAGTGAGCTTGCCCAAGCCCTGATTCATGAAAAAGAGCCAGTATCTTCAGATATTGTCAGTTCCATTTCGACGGGGGTTCAAGAAATCAGGGGCCTACTGCCAGCATTGGCGATATCGAATTCAGTCCGCGCAGAGATAGAGGCGGACATCGTACAGCTTATTGCTGAGACCGATCGACCTGCCCCTCGACGCAAGTTCGCGCGCCTCTTCCTCGAAAGCCTCCGAGACAATCTCGCCAAGGCTGCCGGCGCGGCGACCGCTGGCGGATTGATTGCCGGGGTAGGTGCTATCGTCGCAAAACTATTGGGCCTCCTATGAGCACCGATAAAACCTCGTTTCAATGGAAGCCCTTCGACCTTCGGGCAACAGGTCACGTCGCCAAGATCGGGCCGAGCTGCGGCGGGATGGCGTCGGCGCTGGCGTCCCTTGCGCGCGGCCAGGCCGATGGAGATAAGCGGCCGACAGCATCGGCCGAAGCGGCAGGGGAGCCGTCCTACAAATGACCCCACGGCAAAGCCGCGTGGATGGCCCGATGAGCGAGATCAAAAAGCGCGCCGCGGATGCGGCGGCGGTAGTGAATCGCAAAATTTCAGCCGCGCGCTCCACGTGTCCTTTGGGACCAAGTCAGCGCCCTGGCGCGGGATGCCCCGCCCTTGCAAATGGTTTACGCCGAGGAAAAGGGCGGCAGTTTTATGATACCCTTCATGATTGTGGCATCGGTTCATCGGCGCGGAGGGCAAGAACATGCTTCGAGACTGGCTCTACAACCATCCGCCGCTCGAAACCGGAATGGCCATCGTTGTGTTTTCGGTCTTGGCCTCGTGGGGCGGGCTCTATGTCTTCGACCGGTTCGTGCATGTTTCGATCCGCAGTCGGCACAATGATGTGGCGGGATTCATCATCGCGATCATCGGCGTGGTCTATGCCGTCCTGCTCGCCTTCATCGCCGTCGCGGCCTGGCAATCCTATGACGCAGCCAACAGCGTCGTACAGAGCGAAGCCAGTCTGATCGGCAACCTCTTCCGGGATTCGATCGCGGTCGACGAGCCGGCGCGTTCCGAAATCCGCCAGGACGTGCGGGACTATCTCAATCTGGTCATCCAGACCGAATGGCCGGCGCAGCAGAGCGGTAAAGTGGAGCTGGTCGCCTGGCTGCCGATCGAAAAGCTTCATGCCACCGTCGCTTCGATCGATGCCAAAAGCCTTAGCCAGGCGGTCATCGAGGCGGAAATCCTGCGGACCTTGAACGAACTCTACTCGGCGCGGCGGGCGCGGCTGCTCGCGGCCGGGGAAGGCATTCCGGACACGATCTGGTGGATCATCGGCATGGGCGGAGCGATTACCGTCGCCTTCTCCTTCTTCTTCGGCATGCACAGCATGCGCATGCACTACGCCATGACCGGCGTCCTCGCCGCCTCCATGGCTCTCGTCATGGTCCTCATCGTCGCGCTCGACTGGCCGTTCCGGGGAAATGTGAGCGTCTCGGCGGAGGCCTTTCAGGCGGTCCAGCAGAGCGTCACCTTCCAGATTGGCGCCGAAACCAAAAAATGACCGCCGCGCACCCGCGCGAGGGATCTTGCGCCGAGTTACGGGGGTAACTGGCAAATGACCGGTTCGATCGCCAACTCCCGCGAGGACGGGCATCGTCAGGTCCACTTGGCCAATGCCGGGTTGGTGCTGATGAATCCGTTCCTGCCGCCGTTCTTCGACCGGCTAGGTTTGCTGTCGTCCGGCGGCGGGACCCTGGTGGCAGGGCTGGAAGCGGTCTCGAAGGCGGTCCATCTGCTGCAATATCTTGCCGACGGTCGGCTCGATCGGCCGGAGTCGGACCTCGTTCTCAACAAACTGCTGTGCGGCCTGGAGCCGGCTACGCCGGTCGAGCCAAGCGTCAAGGCGAACGCGGACGACCACGCCGTGTGCGAACAGCTGCTCGCAACGGTCATTGCCCATTGGGCCGGCCTGGGCACGACCTCAGCCGCCGGGCTGCGTGAGAGCTTCCTGCAGCGTGAGGGAATGCTGCGCCATGAGGGCGACGGCTGGTCCCTGACCGTCCCGCGCCAGACCATCGACGTGCTGCTGGACCGCATCCCCTGGACTTTCGCCAGCGTCTACCACCGATGGATGCGCGCGCCGCCCCATGTCAGATGGTAGGCACGACGCAGCCGCCATCAGACCGAATACAAAACCGGGCGCCCCTTGCGGAGCGCCCGGTTTCGTTTGCTCCGGTCCGGATCAGACGCCGAAGTGATGCGCCTGGTGCGACAGGTCGACGCCGGTCAGCAGGCTCTGCTGGTCGGTCGCGCTGAAGTCGAACAGCTTCGACAGCGTCGCCAGGCCCGAACTCGTCGCCGGGTTGATCGTGGTGTTGTTGAACAGGTGGCTCGGGTCCTGGCTGGCGAAGTTCAGCAGGGTGATCGTGCTGGCCGGCGTGCCGGAATTGCCGCCGCCGATGGTGATCAGCAGGTCGTTCTTGTCGTTCTGATTATGGTCGGTGCTGTAGGCCGAGTGGACGTAGCTGAAGGTTTCGCTCGGGGTGGCACCCAGCGTGCCGGTCGTGACGCCGGCCAGCATCAGCTTGTCCTGGGACGCATTGAAGCCCGAGATGACCGTGTCGCCGAACACGCCGCCGAAATAGAACGTGTCGTGGCCTTGGGCGCCGGCGGTGATGACTTCGGTGCCCAGATTGGCGGTCGCGCCGCCCTGGATCAGGACCGAGTCGGTGCCGCTGGCGCCGAGCGTGATGTGCTGCGCTTCGCCGTCCGTGGTCTTCAGGTGCGACGCGTCGGAAGCCGCCGAGGTGGTTTCGGTGTGCAGACCCACGACGATCGTGTCGTTGCCCTTGCCGCCGACGACCGTGTCGTTGCCCGTGCCGGTATAGATCAGGCTGCCGCCGTTGCCGCTGTAGATCGTGTTGTTCTCGCCGTTGCCGGCATAGACCGTGTCGTAGCCGGCACCGCCCTGGACAACGTTGTTGCTGCCGTCGCCGACATAGACCACGTCGCCGGCGCCGTCGCCGGTCGAGGCGTAATTGTGGCTGCCGGCGCCGAGCACCAGCGTCGTGTTGGCGCCGTCCGAGGCATAGATGGCGTTATAATTGCCGGCGCCGACGGTCAGGATATCGCCGGTCGGATTGGCGCCTTGGGTGACGGTGAACGAACCGCCGCCGCAGCAACCGCCGCAGCCGCCGCCATTGCCGAACGAGAAGGAGGCGGCGCCGTCCGGCACGATGATCGTGTTGTTGCTGCCGGCACCGATCGTCAGCACGGCATTGTTGCCGGTGCCGCCATAGATCGTGTCGGAATTGCCGCCCGCGATGGTCGCGACGTCGCCCGCGCCGTTGCCAAGCTGGACCCAATTGTTGCTGCCGGCGGCCACGGTCACCAGATCGCCCGCGCCATTGCCGACCTGAATGTAATCGGCGCTGCCGGCGCCGACCGTCACGACGTCGCCGGCGCCGTTGCCGACCGAAACCGTCTCGTAGCTGCCGCCGGCGAGGGTCACGGTGACCGCCGTGCCGTTGCCGACCACGACCCCGTCGCCGCTGCCTTGGCCGACCGTCACCACGTCTTCGTTGCCGTTGCCGGCCAAGACCCAGTTGCTGTTGCCGGTGCCGACGGTCAGCACGTCGCCGTCGCCGTTGCCGGCCTGGAGCAGCGTATCGTTGCCGTTGCCGGCGGTCAGCGTTTCGCCGTAGCCGTTGCCGATCGTGAGGCTGTTCCAGTCGCCGTTGCCGGTCGTCAGGATGTCGAGATTGCCATTGCCGGCGGTCAGCGCGTTGTGCGTGCCGTCGCCGATCGTCAACTCGGCGCTCCAGCCGTTGCCGCTGGTCAGCTTGTCGTAGCTGTTGCCCTCGCCATCGACCGTCAGGACGTTGTAGTCGCCGTTGCCGGCCGCCAGCACATCATGGTTGCCGCTGGTGACGTAGATATGGTCTTCCTCGCCATTGCCCAGCACGAGCGTGTCGTAGGACGACCCGGCGCCGGTCCAGATCGCGTCCTGGACACCGCCGCCAGCGTGAATGTTATTGTAGTTCTCGGTGACGTAGACGGTATCTTGCGCGCCGTTGCCGATGGTGAAGGTGTCGTAGCCGCTGTTGCCCAGCAGCGTATAGGTGCCGTCGGCACCGTTGATGGTCAGCGGCGTATAGCTGAACTGGGTCGAGGTCAGATCGATCAGCACCGGGCCGTTGCCGGTGAGGTCGATCGTCTTGATGCCGACCAGGAACGGCTGGTTCATCGCGCCATTCTGATTGGCATGGACCCCATCGTCGAGAAACAGGGCCTCGCCCGCCGGATTGGTCGGATCGGTCGCGATCACCAGCGTGTAGGCGTTCGCCGCCGTGCCGACATATTGCGTCGTGTTGACGTCCATGCCCTGCATGCTGATGTTCTGCCCGGTACCCGGTGAGCCCGGGCTGCCATCGTCGATCGCGCCGTAGCCATCCCAGGTGCCGTTCGCCAGAAAATCTAGAAAAGACATGCGAAAATTCCCGTCAACCGATCAAAAAGATTACTCAAATGTCTGCAACGGATGGGCCATGCGGACGGATTTTTCGAGAGCGGGAGACTGCTGGTTGAAAAATTGGCTCAAATGCTTGGTTTTTTCCTTGCGCGGGCCGCGGAGGCCCGATCGCGCGGGTGGGATTGGATTCTCTAATGAATCCAATCCCTTGCAAAATAAATGGAAATTCGCAAAACGAGGGTCGTTCTGCAAGAGATCGAAAGCCCGAGCCTGCGAAACCGCCCTTGCGTTCTGCGAGGGACGCGCTCGTCGGTTCGTGCCATGAGTGTGCGCGAAAACGCGCATTGAGATTTCGATTGCGAACATTTTCACGACACCCTAGATCTTAGCCGCAACGCAAATCGGGAAGGCTGTCATGGGTGCGAATGAGCGGGTCGATCTGCTGGTCATCGGTGGCGGCATCAATGGTGCCGGCATCGCGCGCGACGCGGCCGGCCGGGGCCTCAAAGTGGTGCTGGTCGAGCAGTCGGATCTGGCGAGCGCCACGTCTTCCGCCAGCACCAAGCTGATTCACGGCGGCCTGCGCTATCTCGAATATGGCGAGTTCCGGCTGGTGCGCGAGGCGCTGATCGAGCGCGAGCGGCTGCTGGGGCTGGCACCGCACATCATCTGGCCGCTGCGCTTCGTACTGCCCCATCCGCCGGGACTGCGCCCGGCCTGGATGATCCGTCTCGGCCTGTTCCTTTACGATCATCTGGGCGGCAAGCAGCGCCTGCCCAAGTCCCATTCGGTCGATCTGACGCGCGACCCGCGCGGCGCCGGGCTCGATCCCTCGATCACCCGCGGCTATGTCTATTCCGATTGCTGGGTCGAGGATGCGCGCCTCGTCGTGCTGAACGCGCGCGACGCGGCCGAGCGCGGCGCGGAGATCCTGACTCGCACCCGCTTCCTCACCGCCGAAAAGACGGGCGACCATTGGATCGCGACCATCGAAGATGTGGTGGACGGCACGAGGCGCCGGATCGAGGCGCCGATCCTGGTCAATGCGGCCGGGCCCTGGGTCGGCGACGTGCTGCGTCAGCGGCTGGGCGACCCCGAGGGCAAGTCGCCGCGTCTGGTCAAGGGCAGCCATATCATCGTGCCGCGCCTGTTCGAGGGCGAGCACGCCTATATCCTGCAGAATCCGGACAAGCGCATCGTCTTCGCCATCCCGTACGAGGGCAAGTTCACCCTGGTCGGCACGACCGACATTCCCTACGAAGCCGATCCGGGCCAGGTCGCGATCGATCCGGACGAAACCGCCTATCTAGCGGAGACGGTCAGCCGCTACTTCAAGAAGAAGGTCACGCCGGCCGATGTGATCTGGACCTATTCCGGCGTCCGACCACTGTATGACGACGCGGCGGCCAACGCCTCGGCGGTGACGCGCGACTATGTGCTGGACGTGCAGGGCACCAAAGGCGAGCCGGTGCTGCTGTCGATCTTCGGCGGCAAGATCACCACGTCCCGGCGTCTGGCCGAACATGCGCTGGAAAAGCTGGAGCCGTTCCAGGCCGCCCCGACCAAGCCGTGGACCGCGACCGCGCCGCTGCCGGGTGGCGATCTGCCGGGCGCCGATTTCGAGGCGTTTCTGGCCAAGCTGCAACGGACCAGGCCGTGGCTGCCGGCCGAGCTTGCCCGGCGTCTGGCGCGGGCCTACGGCAGCCGGGTCGAACGGATCCTGGGCGATGCCACGGATCTGGCGGGTCTCGGCCAGGACTTCGGCGGCGGCCTGACGCAGGCGGAAGTGACCTATCTGCGCGACCAGGAATGGGCCCGCACCGCCGAGGACGTGCTGTGGCGCCGATCCAAGCTGGGTCTGCACGTGCCGGCCGGCACGCGCGACGCGCTCCGGGCCTTCTTCGGAACCGCGTCAGCCGGCGCGGATATGGGCCAGGAACGTGCCGACCTGGCTCTCAAGCTCGCCTGACTGACGGGCGAGGGCGGCTGCCGATTCCGCGACCGACGAGGCTTCCAGGCCGGCCTCGGTCGCGGCCCCGCTGACCTCGGCGATCGTCGTCGAGACCGCCTCGGTCCCGCGCGCGGCGCCATCGACATTGCTGGCGATCTCGCGCGTCGTCGCTTCCTGCTCCTCGACCGCCGCCGCGATCGTCGTGGTGATCTCGTCGATGCGGGCGATGGTGGTGCCGACGCCGCGGATGGCGGCGACCGCCCGGCCGGTCGCGCTCTGGATCGCGTTGACATGGGCGCCGATCTCGTCGGTCGCCTGGGCGGTCTGCTGCGCCAGCGCCTTCACCTCGCTCGCGACCACGGCGAAGCCCTTCCCGGCATCGCCCGCGCGCGCGGCCTCGATCGTCGCGTTCAGCGCCAGCAGGTTGGTCTGGCTGGCGATCTGATGGATCAGCGCCACGACCTCGCCGATCTTCTGCGCGGTCTCGGCCAGCACGCGCATTTCGGTATTGCCGTGCTCGGCCTCTTCGACGGCGCTGCCGGTCGCCCGCGTCGCTTCCGATACCTGGCGGGCGATCTCGGCGACGGAGCTCGCCATTTCCTCGGTCGCCGCCGCCACCGCCGACACGCGTTCCGACGCGCGGGTCGCATCGGCCTCGACACTGATGGCACGGTCGCGCGCCAGCGAGGTGCGGTCGGTCAAGGTGTTGGCGGCCTGGGTCATCTGGCCGGCCGATTGGGAGACCGAGGACACGACGGCGCCGACCGTCTCCTCGAATTCCTGGGCGAGCGCAATCAGTGCCGCGCGACGGTTGGCATCGGCGTCGCGCCGGGTCCGCTCCTGTTCCTGGCGCAGGGCTTCGGTCTCGCCCAAGCCATCCTTGAACACCTGAACCGTGCGCGCCATTTCGCCGATCTCATCGCGCCGCGTGAGGCCGGTGACCTCGCTGGCCAGATCGCCGCCGGCCAGGCGCGCCATCACCTGGCGCAGGCTTTCGAGCGGCCGGGTGATCTCGTTGCGGATGATCAGCCAGGCGAGGGCCAGGCCCAGGGCCGAGCCGCCGAACGCCAGCAGCATCAGCAGATTGCGGTTGGTCGAATACTCGCCGTGCGCCCTCGCCACTTCGCCCTGCATCGACTGGGTCGTCTCGTCGAGCCAGGAGCGCGCCGCGGCCTCGGCGGCGTCGAGCGCCGCCTTGCCCCGGGTCGTGGCGATCGTTTGCGCCTTGCCGTCGCCGTTCTCGTGGGTCAGTCGGCGGATTTCCTTATCGACTGCCAGCCACTCGTCGAACCCGTCGTCGACCGTGTTCATCTCGTCCATCATCTCGGGCGGCGCCAGCTGCGAACTGGAAAACCCCCGTACCTTGTCGCGCAGGTCGGAAATGTGGCCGGCGACGTCGTCGAGTTCCTTTTCGAGCTGGTCGATCCGTTGCGGGTCGATCTCGGCGATCGTGTCCTTTTCCAAGCCGTAAAAGCGGTTGAGTTCGGCCACCAGGCGCAGGCCGGTACTGATCATGCGCTGAACCAGCACGTTGTGATCGCTGTCCGAGATTTTGGTTTCCGCATCGACCATCGCGGACACCTGACCCTCGACCTTGTGGAAGGCCGCGGCACCCTTCGTGCTCGACAGGGCGAGGGCGCGCGATTTGGAGTTCAGTTTGGCGAGCCCGCTCATCTCATCGACGATCGCGCCGTACTTGTCGGCCTGGTCCAGGAAATCCTTGAGCTTGGCTGAACTTGCGGCACCCGGCAGCGCTTCGAGGCCGCTCCGCAGGCTGGCGAGACTGCCCTTCTCGGTCGCAATTTCGGCAATCGCCGCGGCTTTGCCCGCGTCGGTCCGCTCGATCACCAGATCGCGCGCGGCGCGCGACATCTTGACCAGGCTCAGCACCGCATTCTGCGCCAGCGCCATCTGGCGGACCGGACCGGCCGACAGGGCTTCGAGCCGGGCGTTCTGGGCGGCCAATTGGCTCAGTGACAGGATGATGACGGCGACGATGGTGACGACCAGAAGGCCGATCGCCGCTCCGAGTTTCGCGGAGAGACGCAAATTGCTGAAGGCAGCGAACATGGACGTCCCTCCCCGGGACCGATTTGTAGACCTGTTTGTCAGGTGGTCAGGCCAATTCGTGGCATTTAGACATTTCCACACAAACGAGGCAAGGCACGCGCGGGGCCGCGGTTTGCGGCTTCCAAGGTCGAAGCGACCGAGGGTAGAGTGATTTTACGACAGGAAAACTGCCAGGGCATTAACGAGGGATCGGACGGGGCGCTGTTTCGACGGGAAACCAGCGGGAAGGCGTCCGAAAAATTGTCATGAAGAGCCGCTAACCCTGGCGATCGAAAAGGCTTTCACGTTTCTGCTTCGGGGGAATTCAAGATGACGATTTCTATCGGCAAGGCGGCGACCGCCGCGCTTTTGGGCGTGCTCGCCGTGTCGGCGGCGGGCCGGGCGCACGCCGCCGACACGCTGCGGCTTCTGACCTGGGCGGATTACGCGCCGAAGGATGTGATCGACGCCTTCACCAAGGAGACCGGCATCACGGTCGAGGTGACGCTGTCGAACAACGAGGAAATGATCTCCAAGCTGCGCGCGACCGGCGGCGCCGGCTTCGATCTGGCCCAGCCGAGCCAGGACCGCATCCTCGGGCCGCAGCAGGATTTCCATATCTACAAGCCGCTCGACCTGTCGAAGGTGATGGTCGCCGAATTCAAACCGTCGATGCTGGAAGCGACCAAGAAGAACACCACGGTCGCCGGCAAGGTCTATGGCCTGCCCGAGATCTGGGGCACGGACGGGCTGGTGGTGAATTCCAAGCTCGCGCCGCAGGTCAAGGACTATGGCGACCTGTGCACCGATGCCGTCGCCGGCAAGGTCAGCTATCGCCTGAAGCGTCCGGCGCTGATCGCCTTCGCCTTCGCTTCGGGCGCCGATCCGTTCGCGGCCTATGGCGATCCGAAGGCCTATCAGGCGCTGATGGACAAGGTCGGCGCGACTCTGGCCGCCTGCAAGAAGGACGTGAAGTTCTACTGGGACGGCAAGGACGCGCTGCTGAACGGCATCCGCGCCGGCGAAATTGTGGCCGCCATGGCGTGGGACACGGGCGGCTGGAAGCTGAATGCCGAGAACCCGGACATCAAGTTCGTGGCGCCGAAGTCGGGTGCGCTCGGCTGGGTCGATACCTTCGCGATCCCGGCCAAGGGCCGCAACGACGCGGCTGCCTATAAGTGGATCAACTTCAACCTGCGTCCGGACATCGCCGCCAAGGTCGCGGCCTCGGCCGGCAATTTCACCGCCTCGCAGGGTGCGGAAGACAAGATGGATCCGAAGCTGAAGGCGCAGTTCGCTGCCAGCTTCCCGGATGCCGACTTCAAGAACATCAAATGGTATCCGGCGGTGCCGGCCGGCCTGGAAGCGATCGAGGGCAAGGTCCTCGACCGGTTGCAAGCCTCGAACTGATCCAGACGCGCCACGGTCTTCGGACCGTGGCGCCCTTTTTAGGGCGAGCATGAGCAAAGATCTGGACGTTCAAGACGTCGTCAAAAGCTTCGGCGGTCCGGCCGCGGTCGACGGCGTCAGCTTTCACGTGCCCGAGGGCAGCTTCTTTTCGATTCTCGGACCGTCGGGCTGCGGCAAGACCACCCTGATGCGGATGATCGCCGGCTTCATCGAACCCAATTCGGGCGCGATCACCGTCGCCGGTAAATCGATCCTGGGCCTGGCGCCCAATCGCCGGCCGGTCAACATGGTTTTCCAGAACCTGGCGCTGTTCCCGATGATGAATGTCGCGGAGAACGTCGCCTATGGCCTGAAATGCCGGGGCGAGAGCAGCGGCGACATCGTGCCCAAGGTCGATCGGATTTTGGGCCGCGTCGGCCTGACTGGATTCGGTGACCGGCGGGTCGATCAATTGTCCGGCGGCCAGAAGCAGCGTGTGGCGATCGCCCGCTGCCTGGTGCTGGAGCCGGCCTTGGTGCTGCTCGACGAGCCGCTGGGCGCGCTCGATCTGAAACTGCGCGAGCATATGAAGATCGAGCTGAAGCAGCTGCAGGGCGAATTCGGCACGACCTTCGCCTATATCACCCACGACCAGTCGGAAGCGCTGGTCATGTCCGATCAGGTCGCCGTCATGGCGCGCGGCCGGTTCGAACAGGTCGGCAGCCCGCGCGAGCTGTATTATCGGCCGGCGACGCCTTTCGTGGCCGGCTTCGTCGGCCAGAGCGTGCGCTGGGTCGGCAAGGTCGAGCAGCGCGACGGCGGCTGGGTGCTGCTGCGCACGGCCGAGGGGCTGCCGGTCGTGGCGGCCTGGAACGGGAGCGGGGCCGAGGCACAGCTGTTCGTGCGGCCCGAGGCGATGCAGCTCGCGCGGACCGAGGCGGAGTTGGGTTCGCTGGAAAACCGCTTCGAGGGCAGCCTGACCAACCTGCTGTTCGACGGCGCCGCGTCGAGCGTTCTGATCGCCGAGCGCACGACCGGGACCGAGGTGCGCGTGGCCTTGCCGCAGAGCGGGCCGATGCTGCAGCTGGTCCAGGGCGAGACGGTCTGGTTCGGCTGGGCCGGCGAGGCCGGCGCCTGCTTCGCGGTGGACGCATGAGCGCGGGGCGGCTCTCGACCTTCCTGCTGTTCTGTCCCGCCATCCTGTGGCTGGGCCTGCTGATCGTGGCGCCGCTGATCGATATGGGCGCGCTCTCGGTCAGCGAGCGCGTCTCGTCCGACGCGTTCCGCTTCGGCTTCGCCAATTACGCCACCTTCTTCGACGAGCCGGTCTATTGGCAGACCTTCGCGCGCACCGCGGTGTTCGCGATTGTCGTGACGGCGGCGACCCTGGTCGTGGCGTTTCCGGTCGCGCTCTATATCGCCAAGCAGGCCAAGGGCATGGGCCGCGTGTCGCTGTTCACGCTCAGCCTGCTGCCGTTCTGGGTCAGCGAGCTGGTGCGGACGCTGGGCTGGATGATCCTGCTGCGCGAGAGCGGGCTGATCTCCAGCCTGCTGCAATGGCTGGGCCTCGCCCATGGCCGGACCGAGCTGCTGTATAACGACGGCGCGATGCTGGTGGGATTGGTCTATGGCGGGCTGCTGTTCATGTTGATCCCGCTGATCAACGCGCTCGACAGCCTGGACGACAATCTGGTCGAGGCCGGGTTGGATCTGGGCGGCAGCCGCTGGACCGTGATGCGCCGGATCATCATTCCCCATGCCATGCCCGGCATCGTCGCCGGCTCGATCGTCGTGTTCATGCTGACCATCGGCAATTTCGCGACGGCGGTGCTGCTTGGCGGCAAGAACAGCCTGTGGTTCACCCAAGCGATCTACGACCAGTTCATCACGCGCTTCGACTGGCCGCAGGGCGCCGCCTTCGGCTTCCTGCTGCTGGGCCTGTCCTCGGTGCTGGTCTGGCTCGGGCTGAAGCTGACCGGACAGAGCCTGACGCGGAGCCTGCAGCAGCCATGAATCCGACCGGTCTGCGCCTCGCCCTGTGGCGGCTCTATGTCGCGCTGTTCTATGGCTTCCTGTTCGCGCCGCTGGTCGTGGTCGGTGTGTTCGCGTTCAACGCCAGCCTGTTCCCGTCACCGCCCTGGAAGGGCTTCACGCTCGACTGGTTCGTGGGCCATCCGTTCGGCAAGTCCGGCGTGCTGCTCGATCCGGACATGCTGGGCGCGGTCCTGACCAGCATCTGGGTCGCGATCCCGGTCGCCGCCTTGTCGGTTGGAGTCGGCACGGCCAATGCCTTCCTGCTCGAGCGCCGCAAGTTCTGGGGCAAATCATTCCTGTCGGTCGCCATGCTGTGGCCGCTGGTCATTCCCGGCGTCATCCTCGGCATCTCGATCCTGGCCTTCGCCAGCCGAATCGCGAACGGGCTGGAGGACGCGCTCGACACGGATCTCGATTTCATGCGGCCGGGCCTGCCGCTGGTCATCCTCGGCCAGGCCTCGTTCATCGTGTCGATCGCGACCCTGGTCGTCGGCGCGCGCCTGCGCAAATTCGACAAGAGCCTGGAGGAGGCGGCGCTCGATCTGGGCGCCAGCCATGGACGCGTATTCCGTACCGTGCTGATGCCGTTCCTCAAGCCCGCGCTGGTCGGTGCGTTTCTGATCGCCTTCCTGATGTCGTTCGAGAATTTCAACACGACGCTGATGCTGGTCGGCTCCGATTCGCCGCTGCCGATCTACATGTATGGCCAGATGCGCGAGGGGGCGACGCCGGCGATCAACGCGATCAGCCTGATCCTGGTGCTGGCGACCGGCCTCCTGGCCGGTGGGGCCACGATCCTGTCGAGTCGGCGACGCTGATCGCCCGAGTCGCGGGGACAAAATGGCCGGAACCCACTGAAACCCTGCAATAACGGGTCTTCTCTGTGGGTTTTCCCGGCGTGTTTGCCGGATTGAATCGAACGGTGCTGGTGCGGGATCGCGCCACACTGAGGCATTCTTGCTACGGTCGGCCGCGCGATGAAATATGCGATTCGCGACAGATTGATTTCGGTTTCGCGCCGAGCGTACAACCACAAACAGACGAGCCGGTTCCGTTCCGAGCGCCGCGCACTCCGCTACCCTTGACTTGACGTCTAGTATGCGCTGGACGTCCGATATTTGGGTAGCGACAGTCGATTTTAGCTTTTTTGCACATTTTTAAGAATTTAGTGCAATAGCTCGTGTCAAATTTCGGAAAATCCCTTGTGAAAGGTGATTGCCAAGTCTTGGCGGCGTGGTAATAGTGCTATTGTGAACAATGGGTGGGTCGTCAAGGCCGGCAAAACACCGGAACATCGACCATTCTCGCACCCAGAACAGTCTGTTGAAAGTCAGGAGATCTCCATGAAGGCCCTCGTTTCCGCACTCGCCCTGTTGTCGTTCGTCGGCGCTGCCACGGTTCCGGCCGTTGCGTTCGCTCAGGACGCGACTTCGAAGCCCGCGAAGAAGAAGACCACTGCCAAGAAGCACACCACCAAGGCGAAGAAGTCGAAGAAGGCCGCCACCCAGTCGTAATCGACGGGTCGGTTCTTTCCGATTCAAACCCCCGGGGCGACGGCCTCGGGGGTTTTTTATTGCCGAGAGGCCAAAGAGCGGCCGGAATGCGACCGCAGGCTGAATCCATCGCCAAGATGATCGACATGGCGGAATCGAGCGAACGGCTCGACTGTCCCGATCGCTCCGGCCATAGTCGGCCCCATGAGCCGCGCTTATCCCACCTTGCCGATGGTCGGCCTGCTCGCGATCGTCCGGCGCGGCGAGCGGTTCCTGCTGGTGCGCCGGGCCAAGGAGCCCAACCAGGGGCGCTGGGGCTTTCCCGGCGGCATTCAGGAACTGGGCGAGACAGTGGTCGACGGCGCGCGGCGGGAGCTGGCCGAGGAAACCGGCCTGCTTGCCGCCGCCGGCCAGGCGATCGCCACACTCGACGCGATCGACCCGGATGACGCCGGCCGCATCCGCTATCACTACACGCTGATCGTCGTGCTGATGGGCGACGTCACCGGCGAACCGGTCGCCGGCGACGATGCTGCCGAGGTCGGCTGGTTCGGCCTGGCCGATCTCGCGACAGTGCCGGTCATCGCCGCGGTCGGGCCGCTGATGCGGCAGCTGCTGGATCAGGCCGCAACCTTGGGCATCGGTCCGACATAGATCGACGCGGGCCGGATGATGCGGCCGCCCTGACTCTGCTCCAGGATATGGGCGGTCCAGCCCACGACTCGCCCGATCGCGAAGATCGGCGTGAACAAGTCGCGCGGCACGGCCAGCGCCTCCAGCACCAGGGCGGTATAGAACTCGACATTGGTATCGAGCCGCCGGCCGGGCTTGAGCCGCACCAGCACCCGCAACGCGCCGGCCTCGACCGCCTCGGCGAACCGGATGCGGTTGGCGCCGCCGCGCAGCGATAGGGCCACGCCCTTCAGCACGTCGGCCCGTGGATCGCGCACCCGATAGACCCGATGGCCGAAACCCATCAGCCGGTCGCCCCGACCGATCGCCTGTTCCAACCAGGGCTCGATCCGGTCCTCGTCGCCGATCGCGTCGAGCATGTCGAGCACCGGCCCGGGCGCGCCGCCATGCAGCGGGCCCTTCAGCGCGCAGAGGGCCGCCACGACCGATGAGAACACGCCGGCCCGGGTCGAGGCGACGACGCGGGCGGTGAAGGTCGAGGCATTCAGGCCGTGATCGGCGACCGTGACCAGATAGGTCTCCAGCGCCGCCACATGGTCCGGCGTTGCCGCCGCGCCGCGCAGCATGCGCAGGAAATCGGCTGCCTGGGACAGGGACGGCTCCGGTTCGAGCAGGACCTGGCCGTTCCGATCGCGCTCGAGCGCGGCCACGAACACCGGCATGGCGCCGGTCGCCAGCAGCGCATGCGGAATTGCCGCCGTGTCGGGCAGGGCGGCCAGCAGCAGGCGTAGGCCCTCGACCGGGCTCAGGCCGCGCGCCGACGGCAGCAGCGGCCGGGCGATGTCGAACGCGATGCCGCGCGCCGCCCCCAGCGCGCCAGCGAGGCCCGCCGGGTCCGTCTCGACGAAGCCGCGCCATAGCAAGGCCGCGACGGCTTCCTGGCTGGTGCGTCCGGCCAGATCCTCGATGTCATGACCGCGAAAGATCAGGCGGCCGCGTTCGCCATCGACATGGCTCAACACGGTCTCCGCCGCCACGATTCCTTCCAACCCTTCCGATGCTGCCGACATAGCCATCCTCCAAACTCGTTGCTCGTCACAGATCGGGCAGGCTGCTAATATCGTCAATATTGATTCAATCTATCAATATCTGGAGCTGCGATGGACGGCCTGATCGATGCGGCCGAGGCGGTGGCGCTGCTCGGCGTCGGGCGGGCGACGCTCTATGCCTATGTCAGCCGGGGGCGGATCCGCGCCGAGCCCGATCCGGCCGATCCGCGGCGCCGGCTCTATCGCCGGACCGATATCGAGGGGCTGCGCCAGCGCAAGGCGCTGGGGCGGCGGCCGGAAAAGGTGGCGGAGGCGACGCTGGATTGGGGGCTGCCGGTGCTCGACTCCGGCGTCTCGCTGATCGCCGACGGCCGGCTGTCCTATCGCGGCCGCGACGCGATCCTGCTGGCCGGCGAAGCGACGCTCGAAGCGACGGCGCGGCTGTTGTGGGATTGCGGGGTCGCCGACCCGTTCGACGCGCCGCCACCGCCGATGCCGGCGGCTTGGGCGCCGGTCCTGCCGCTGTTGACCGGACTGGCGCCGATCGATCGGGCCTCGGCGCTATTGGCCCTCGTCCCGCCGACGCTGCCGTCCTGGCGGCGCACGGCGGCGCGGCTCTGGCCCGAAGCGGCGGCGCTGGTACGGCTGATCGCGGCGGCGGCACTCGGTCAGGCGCCCTCGGCGCTACCGGTCCACGCGATGCTGGGCCGGGCGTGGGGTGTGGACGCGGTCGGTGCCGACAAGCTGCGCGCGGCCCTGGTGCTGTGCGCTGATCATGAATTGAACGCCTCGACCTTCACGGTGCGCTCCATCGCCTCGACCGGCGCGGCCCTGCCGGCGGCGCTGTTGGGCGGTCTGGCGGCGCTGTCCGGTCCACGCCACGGCGGCATGACCGGCCGGGTCGAGATGCTGTTTGACGAGTTGATGCGGGACGGCGATCCCGAGCGCCTGATCGCCGGCCGGGTCGGGCGCGGCGACAGCGTGCCGGGCTTCGGTCATCCGCTCTATCCGGCGGGCGACCCGCGCGGAGCGGCCCTGCTGGCGTTGGCCGAACCGGACGCTCCGACCCTCGGGCTGGTGCGCGCCGTGGCCGATCTCACCGGCCAATGGCCCAGTCTCGACGTCGGCCTGGTGGCGCTGGCGCGGCAGCTGCGTCTGCCGGCCGGGGCGGCGGCAGCGCTGTTCGCCATCGGCCGCACGGCGGGCTGGCTCGCCCACGCCTTGGAGCAGGCTGGCCAGAACCGCCTGATCCGGCCGCGGGCGCGCTATACCGGGCCGATGCCGGGTTAGAGCCGCGCCCGGTCCAGGAACATGTCCAGACTGCGCTGGACCACCTCACGCTTCAGGCCATGGGTGATGAATACCAGGCGGCTGTTGCGCGGGCCGTCGGGCCAGCCGGCGAGCTGGCTCGGCGGGTGGAACAGGTGCTGGACGCCATGGACCACGACCGGCTTGTCGTTGCCGGCGATGTCGAGGATGCCCTACACCCGCAGGATCTTCTCGCCCGAGATCGATACCAGCCGGTCGAGCGCCTCGGCGATGGCGTCCCAGTCGAGCGGCTCGGCATAGGCCAGGCAGAAGCTCTCGATGCCGTCGTGATGATGGGGATGATCATGGCCGTGATGGTCGTGATCATGATGGTCGTGCCCGCCGGCATAGGCGTCGGCGGCGAGCCAGGCCTCCAGACGGTCGCCGCGCGCGTCGAGCGACATGCCGAACAGCTGGTCCGGCTCGACCGCGCCGTGGCTCGCCTCGATCGGCACGGCGGCCGGATTGATCTCCTTCAATCGCGCGCGGACCCGCGCGACCATCTCCGGCGTCGCGATATCGGTCTTGGTCAGCACGATCCGGTCGGCCACGGCGGCCTGCTTGACCGCCTCGCGATGCACATCCATCTCGGCATCGGCATTGACCGCGTCGATCGTGGTGACGACGCCTTCCAGCCGGTAGCGCGCCGCCGTCATCGGCTCGACGATCAGGGTGTGCAGCAGGGGGGCCGGATCGGCCAGGCCGGTCGTCTCGACGATGACCCGGTCGAACTCGGGGATCTGGCCTTTGACCCGCTTCAGGAACAGCTCCTTCAGCGTGTCGGCCAGATCGCTCCGGAGCGTGCAGCAGACGCAGCCGCTTTCCAGCAGCGCGATGGTCTCGTCGCCGGTCCGGATCAGCTCATGGTCAAGCCCGACCTCGCCGAACTCGTTGATGATGACGGCCGTGTTCTTCATCTCCGGCCGGCGCAGCAGCTGGGACAGCAGCGTGGTCTTGCCGCTGCCGAGAAAGCCGGTCAGCACGGTCACCGGCAGGCGCTGGGTCATTGCACGACCCTCAGGGCTTCGGTGCCGAGCCGGACGCAATCGGCGCAGAGTCCGCGCACCTCGATCGTCTGGCGCTCGGCCTGGAACCCGCGCCGGGCCGCGCGCGCGCTGACCGAATCGGCGATCTCCGGATCGTCCAGCTCGCCGATCGAGCCGCAGTTGCGGCAGATCAGGAACTGGCCGCTATGGGCCTGCTCCGGATGCGGGCAGCCGACATAGGCATTGAGCGATTCGATGCGATGGACCAAGCCGTTCTCCATCAGGAAATCCAGCGCGCGATAGACCGTCGGCGGCGCCGCGCGGCGGTGGGTCGCGCGCAGCTCGTCCAGCAGGTCGTAAGCGCCGACCGGCTCGTGCCGCTGCCAGATCAGCGCCAGCACATGGCGGCGGATATCGGTCAGGCGGGCACCGCGCGCGCCGCACACGACCTCGGCCCGGACAATCGCGTCTTCGATGCAATGGGCGTGGTTGTGGCTCTTGGGTTCGAACATGGCTCAGCCGGCCTTCGCTGCCGGCGCGGCCACCGCCGCGACCAAGGGGCAGCCGCAGATCGGGCAGCGCAGCGCCGCCAGCGCCGTCTCGATCTGGGCCTCGCTCAGGGTTGCGCCCAGGCGCGTCCGTTCCGCCGCGGCCAATTGCTCGTGATAGCCGTCGTTCGCTAGCCGGCAGCGGTCGGCATACAGCTTGTGGGTCGCGACATTCATCGGCTGTTCGGTGAAGGCCCACGCCGCCTGGGCGCCCGCCAGCAGGCCGAGGCCGCCGAGCGCGGTCGAACCGAGGAAGCGGCGCCGTGCCCTGGACGGCAGGCGGTCGGAATCGCGCATGGCACTCCTTCGCGGGCGACCAGATGTTGCCCCAGCCCTAAAATAGGCGTGCGCCGCCCGAGGGTCAACGAAACGCCTCTGGACGAATGGCTGCCGCGACTTAGTTTGCCACCGGCTAACCCATCGCTCGAAAGGCATGCCATGGCCCGTCTCGTCTGGATTACCGGTGCCAGCACCGGCATCGGCTGCGCCACGGCGCTGGCCTATGCCCGCGAGGGCTGGACCGTCGCCGCCAGCGCGCGCGACGGGGCGGCGCTCGCGGCGCTGGCTGCGGCGAGCGCCGGCCGCATCCACGCCTTTCCGCTCGACGTGACCGACGAGCCGGCGACGCTGGCGATCCATGCCGCGATCGAGCAGGCATTGGGCCAGATCGATCTCGCGATCTTCTCCGCCGGCACGCATTTGCCAGTCGGCCTCGATCCTTTCGAAACCGGTCCGTTCCGCAAGCTGGTCGAGGTCAATCTGATGGGCGTGGTCCATTGCCTGGGCGCGGTCCTGCCGGCCATGACCCGGCGGCGCGGCGGCCAGATCGCCATCGTCTCGTCGGTCGCGGGCTATTTCGGCATGCCGACGGCGGCGGCCTATGGCGCCACGAAATCGGCCCTGATCACGCTGGCCCAATCGCTCAAGTTCGATTGCGACCGCTACGGCATCGCGTTGAGCCTCATCAACCCGGGCTTCGTGAAGACGCCGCTGACCGACAGGAACGAGTTTCCCATGCCGTTCCTGATCAGCGCGGACGAGGCGGCGCGGCGGATCGTGCAGGGCCTCGCGGCCAAGCGGTTCGAGATCACCTTCCCGCGCCGCTTCGCGCTGATCTTGAAACTGATCCGGTTGCTGCCCTATGGGCTGTTCTTTCCGCTGGTCGCCCGCGGGACCAAAACCAAGCAGGCTTGACGCGCGCCTTCGGTCATCCCACCTTCAGGGCGGTCCTTCGGGATCATGTAGATGCTTGTTCTCAGGGCAGGGTGCAATTCCCGACCGGCGGTATTCATCTTCTCCGGAGGATGGCAGCCCGCGAGCGCTTCGAGACCGCGAGGTCCCGAAGGTCAGCAGACCCGGTGAGATGCCGGGGCCGACGGTACAGTCCGGATGGAAGAGGACGAGTTGGGGACCGGTCACGGGAGGAGTCCTCCTGCGACGGGCTGCCTGCGCCCATGGCCCTTTTGGGTCGTGGTAACTCTTTGTCGCGCCCTGATTCAGGCTCACCCATTGGTGGAGTGAGTGCCATGAATCAGAATGACAAGACCGCGTTGACCCTGGCCGATTTTGGAACGGCCGAACTCCGGGTCGAACGGGCCGTCGCCCAAATCCGGGCCGGCGGCGGCGTGATCGTCGTCGATGACGAGGATCGCGAGAACGAAGGCGACATCATCTATGCCGCCGAGACGATTTCCCCGCAGCAGATGAACCTGATGATCCGCGCCGGCTCCGGCATCGTCTGCCTGGTGCTGACCGAGGAACGGACCCGCGTACTCGATCTGCCGATGATGGTGCCGCAGAATACCGGGCGCTACGGCACGCCCTTCACCGTCTCGATCGAGGCCAAGGAAGGCGTCACGACCGGCGTGTCGGCCGCCGACCGGGTGACCACGATCCGCACCGCCATTGCCGACGATTGCACGCCGTCGGACTTGGCGCGGCCGGGCCATGTCTTTCCGCTCCGCGCGCATCCGGCCGGCGTGCTCGGCCGGCGCGGCCATACCGAAGGCACGCTCGAACTGGTGCGGCTGGCCGGCCGCAAGCCGGCCGGCGTGCTGTGCGAGGTGATGAACGAGGACGGCACCATGGCGCGCCTGCCCGAACTGATGGAGTTCGCGCGGCTCCACGCCATGCCGGTCGTGACGATCGAGGATCTGGTGGCTTACGTAGAGCAGCGCGCGGCGGCGTGAGACTGAGTGGCGGTGAGACCCTCACCCGGCGGGCTGTCGCCCGCCACCCTCTCCCGCGAACGGCGGTAGAGGGTTGATATTGCTCCCTCTCCCGCCTTTTGCGGGCTATGGCATTCACACATCTTCCGTTTGAGCCCTGGGTCGAAGTCTGATTCTCTGAGCCTGTGGCTTGGAGGATCAGGCGATGACGGAGGTTACGCTGGGGCGGTTT